>OIWQ01000999.1_pt1 | contig 35624 bp, 27 predicted proteins | sample 1587571 | NCBI WGS metagenome assembly OIWQ01 (sample SAMEA3888910, study PRJEB22519) | human gut metagenome | biome: human gut; feature: human-associated habitat; material: faeces | place: Denmark | collected 2010
AAGGAGTTCTTTTCTACTCCGACAATTGCTTGTCACCTATACATGGTATCTTTCCTGCCGGGACCCGCTTTTATTCCCTGCATGAAATTGCGACCAAATTCCGGGTGCACCGCCGCGTGATCGATGCGACGATTCTTCAGATGAAATCCCGGGGGCTGATCGAAAGCATTCCCCGGGTCGGCTGTTTCAGCAAGGTCACCCGCAAGCCGGACTCCCGTCGGATTCTGCTGGCGGAACCGGACTGGCCCTCCGGCACAACCAGCCGCTGGAGCTGCGCCGCGCTGGAATATGCCGAACAGCACAAAAACTGGAATCTGGTTCGACGGCTCTACAACGGGGAGCACGAGGAGCTCTCCGCCATCTCAACCCGGAATTTCGATGCACTGATGATCCGTTACTGGCACAGCAGTTTTTCCGCCGCGGACATGCGCTGGCTCTCCGAACAGTCCATTCCGGTCGTCATGCTGGGGATGGATGTCGGCGATTTCGAAATCAGCTCGGTCTGCTCCGATGACAACGCGGGAGCGATTCTTGCCTGCGGCTACCTTCACCGCAAAGGCCACCGGCGGGTTCTGATGGTCATCAGTGAACCGGGGCAGAAGATACGGGAGTGGAGCCGGAGATTTCCCGATACGGCAGAAATTCTCGGCATGGAGTGTTCCATGCTCGACTGCCATATGGAAAATTTCACCTATGCGCGCAACCAGGCGTATGAAGCGGTACGCAACTATCTGCTCGCCCATGACGGGAAGGCCGATTTCACCGCAGTCTACGTCATCGCCGGCGAGAGCGTGCCGGGCGTGATGAAGGCGATCCGGGAGTTCGGTTATCATATTCCGGATGACATCAGCATTCTGGCGCATACCGACGATGCGGACGGTGAGTTCATCCATCCGCCGCTCTCCATCGTCGCCTACGATCAATCTGCAGAAGTGGAAGCCGTCTTCCGGGGAATCCGGGAGTGTCTTCAGGGGAAATACAACTCATTTCATGTCAAACTGCCGATGCGGATCATCGAACGGGATTCCGTCGCCGCACGAACGTGAATGGAGAAGAAAAATGCCGGAAAGAAAAAGAATTTTTACGCTCATCGAACTCCTGATCGTGATCGCGATCATCGCCATCCTGGCCGCCATGCTGCTGCCGGCGCTCAACAAAGCGCGCAAAACAGCTCACAAGGCGAGCTGTACGGCAAACCTCAAGCAGATCACTGCGGCCCATCTGCTTTACAGCAACGACAATCAGGATTTCATCCTCTTCAAGAGCAACCACAATCCGAAGGCGGACGGAGGCAATTTCATCACGCACAACATGGCGCTCTACCAGAACAACTACCTGCCGGAAAAGAGTCCGATCTGGTTCTGCCCGGCCAACCCGAGAATTCCCCATTACCTGAGCCAAAATCTGGTCTACGGCATGTACGGCGTGCGCTGGGACAATGAACACAAGGAACAGAGCAGCGATTTCGACACCCGTCTGGGGAAATTCTACATCGACAACCATGCCGGTTTCATCTTCTACAAAACCAATCGGCTGAAACAGCCCTCCAAGACTCCGCTGATGGCCGACTCCGTCACCATCAAGAGCGGAACCTACAACAAAGACGGGGTGGACTATCCGTACCGCGGCATGCCGTTCTATTACTGGTCCACCTCCAACACTATGGGGGAGGACAACATGGGCCACCTGATTCACGACGGGTTCAGCAACTTCTCCTTCTTCGACGGCAGCTGCCGGAGTTACTTCGGCCCCTCGCTGCGGCACACCATGGCGGTTAAAATCCGCCAGGCGACAACCGAAAATCTGGAAATTCTCAATATCTACTGAACGAAAGGTCCTTCCTCATGCAGCCCCGTTGCCTTCCCCTGTTACTTCTGTCGATTGCGACCGCCGTCTCCGCAGCTGAAATCGGCGGCACCTTCCCCTGGCGCACGCTTCAAGCGGAAGAGGCGGCGACCAATGCCGAGCGTCTGAAACCCTCCCGCCGGGCGGGAGATTTCGCCGCGGAATGCGTCGGCAAAAGCGGCGTCCGTCTGAACCGGACCGGAGATTACGTCGAATTCACCGCGCCGGCGGCGGCGAACTCCATCGTGGTACGCTATGCGATTCCCGACGCACCCGGCGGCGGCGAGGAGCACATGCTGAGCGGGTACGTCGACGGCAAACACCGGTTCGACCTGAAGCTCTCCAGCCGCCACACCTGGCTGTACGGCAAGGAGCATGATCCGGTCAACGATCCGGAAGAGCTGAAACGGCTGCCCGGCACGGTGGCGCGCCGCTTCTTCGACGAGGCGCGTCTGCTCACCGGACCGATTCCCGCCGGCGCGAAAATCCGACTGCAGAAGGATGCCTCTGACACCGCCCGGTATTATGTGATCGATCTGATCGATCTTGAAGAGGTGCCGCCGCCGATTCCCCGCCCGGAAAATTCTCTTTCCGTCAAGGAGTTCGGCGCCGTCGGGGACGGGCTTTTCGACGACAGTGACGCCATCGCCCGCTGCCTCGACGCGGCGGCAAAGCAGAAAAAGACGGTCTACCTTCCGCCGGGCGTCTACCGGACCAGCCGCCGTTTTGCGATCGACGAGATTGCAATCCAGGGGGCCGGCATGTGGTACACGACCATTCTCAACCGGCGGGACAATCTGGCGGAAAAAAGCAACGGAGTCGGGTTTCAGGTGAACGGGCGTTCGACGCTCCGCGACTTCGCCATCCACGGCGACGGCACCCGCCGCGGCGAAGAATCCCACCCGCTCCGGGGAGACTGGGGCAAGGGTTCCCTGGTGGAAAATCTCTGGATCGAACAGGCCGAATGCGGCATCTGGGTCGGCCGTGACAACCAGCCGGTTCCGGAAGAGCTGACCGTGCGCAACTGCCGGTTCCGCAACCTGCTCGCCGACGGAATCAACCTCTGCGCCGGAACGCAGAACTCCATCGTGGAAAACTGCCATGCCCGCGGCACCGGCGACGACTCCTTCGTCATCTGGGCCGCGCCGAAGGGACGGCTGGCCTCCAGCAACAACGTCATCCGCAACTGTACCGCGGAAGCGCCGTGGCGTGCGCGCTGCTTCGCCATCTTCGGCGGCAGCAACAACCGGGTGGAGAACTGCGTGGGGCGCGACACGCTCACCAGCGGAGGGCTCACCGCGACCACCGAATTCGATTCCTGGCCGCTGGGCGGCACCACCGTGTTCCGGAACATCCGGCTGGAGCGGTGCGGCGGCTGGTTCTGGAACGGTCTGCCCTACGGCACGATCGTCCTGCGGGCGGAAAAGCGGGACTATCTCGGCGACGTGCTCTTCGAAAACATCACCGCGATCGACAACGTCAACGCCGGCATCACCGTCATCTGGGGCGAAAAAAATGTGCAGAAAATCACCTTCCGGAATGTCGTATTTGACGGCATCGGCCGGTGCGGCGTGGAGATCTTCCGCGACTCCCGCGGTGAAATCAAGCTGGACAACGTGCGGTTTCTGAACAATGCAGGGCCGCTTCAAATCAACGCGTCGGCAGACAAGTTCCGGATCAACGGACTGCCGACGGAACAATGATCACAAGGAGGAACTGACGATGAAAAAAACCTGGCTTTGTCTTGCCGTCGCGGCACTGGCGGTCACCACATCGGCAAAGGAGTATAAACTGGCCACCGACTGGACATTCCGCGGCCGCCAGATGGACTCCTCCGTCTCGGTCGGTCCGTTCTCCCCGGAGAGTCCACAGCAGCTTCTGACCCTCACCGCCGTCCGGAATGACGGCTGGCTCACCCTGCGGCAGACGCCGGTCGCCGTCTCCTCTCTGCCGAAAATTCCGGAAGGGAAGAAACTGGTCATCACACTGGTCTACCGCCAGAAGATGGAGAACGTCTCCGGCAGAGCGTTCGCCACGCTGGAGTTCTACGACAACAACGCCCAGCGGATCTGGTTCTACGACGACAAGCCGCTCAACGGCAGTGCCGACTGGAGCGACCGCAGCGTCAAACGGACGCTGACGGCGATTCCGGAGGGCGCGCGCTGGTTCGGCGTCTCGTTCCATCTGGGGAAATCCTCCGGCAAGGTGGAATTTCTCAATCCCCGCCTCGACATCTCCATTCAGTAAGGGGGAAGCATCATGAAGTCGCTCTTTCTCGCACTTCTTCTGGCCGCGGGGATTCTGCTTCCGGCGGCGGAACTGCCGCCGAAGGAGAAGTTTCATCTGTTTCTGCTCGCCGGACAATCCAACATGGCCGGCCGCGGCGCCATCGCCCCGGAGGACAAAGTGCCTCATCCGCGGGTCCTGATGCTCGACCGTTCCGGCAACTGGGTTCCGGCGGTGGATCCGGTCCACTTTGACAAACCCTTCGCCGGCGTCGGTCCGGGCAGACGGTTCGCCATTTTGCTGGCGGAGAGCGATCCCTCCATCACCGTCGGATTGATCCCAGCTGCCTGCGGCGGCTCCCCGCTCTCGACCTGGACTCCCGGCGCCTTCTGGCAGCAGACGGAAAGCCACCCCTACGACGATGCGCTCGCCCGCACCCGCAAGGCGATGGAATCCGGCACGCTCAAAGGGATCCTCTGGCACCAAGGGGAGGCCGACTGCGGCAACTCCCTCAGCCGTACCTATCACAAGCGTCTGACGGAACTCTTCCGCCGGTTCCGGAGTGAGTTCGGCAATCCCGAACTGCCGATTCTGGTCGGTCAGCTGAGCCAGTTCCCCGGTGAAAAGTGGAACGACTCCAAGAAGCGGGTCGACGCCGCACAGCGGAAGGTGGTCGAAGAGATGGCCCCGGCCGCTTTCGTCACCTCGGAGGGGTTGACCTCCAATCCGGACCGGGTTCACTTCGACGCGAAGAGTCAGCGTGAATTCGGGCGGCGCTACTTCGAAGCGTACCGGAAACTTCTCCGCTGAAGACGGCGGTTTCTCCCACAGAAACAACGGGCTCCGGATGAATTCCGGAGCCCGTGCTGTTTTTCAGAGGATTTCCAGCTCGAAGGTGGGAGCCGGCAACCCGTCTGCATTGCGCAGGAGCGCACCCTGCGGATTGTCGGCCCACGCATAGCGGAGCCGGCGCGGCCGTCCCTGACCGGCGTACGGCAGCCGCACCTCCTCCCCGGAAATTTCCGGCTCCACCGGCTGGAATTCGCCATCCGCACCGGCGATGGCGAAGAGCGTGGGGCCGGGATCGAACCGCAACCCCTCCGCACAGCGGCGGAAGCGGAGCCGGACCGCGTCCCCTTCGAACACCGCCGCGAGCGGCATAGGGCCGTTCTCCACCAGATTTTTCCCGTATTCACGGCGAAGCGCGAGGCGGGCGAGCCGTTCGCCCACTTCCCGCTTGCGTTTCGGGTGAATGTTCTCCACGTCGCCGAGGTCGATCGTCACGGCAAAATCGTTCCCGGTCGACTCTGCGGCGAACTGCTGCCCCAGACGCAACGGCGCCCAGGTGCTCGTCTCTTCGTAAGCTGCTTCGGCATGGAATCCGGGCAGCTGAACCTGGTAGAAGGGGAAATCCCCCTGCCCCCACGCCCGGCGCCAGTCTTCGATCAGCGACTTCATCAAGCCGCCGTACTCCCGGTTGCGGCGAAGCGTATTGTGTTCGCCCTGATACCAGATCACCCCCCGTATCGCATAGGGGACCAGCGGGGCGATCATGTTGTCATACAGCACATAGGGCATATTGCAACTGCCGTAAAGCACCTCCGTCCCCGGCACGGGCGAAACCGCCGGCGGCAGGGTAATCAACCCCATGTTGAACTCGGTTGCGTAACGCCACGGGCCGGAGAGTTCGATCCCCGTCTCCGGGGCCGCCCCCTCCGGATAGAGCCGCATGGCGTCCGCCGGACCGATCATGCCGCCGTCGAAGAGGAAGGAGTAGGCCCGCACCGCAACGACCGCACGGCCCTCCCGAACCAGTTCCGGCGCGACCCGGTATTCGCGCAACTCGCACCAGACATTCGTATCCACGCCGGAACCGGTCGCTCCGACCTGCACGCCGTTGAAATAGGTGATGTCATGCTTGTCCACCGCACCGATCGCCAGCGTGAGCGGCCGCCCCGCCCACGCCGACGGAATCTCCACTTCGCGCCGGAACCAGAGCACGCCGTTGTAGTTCTCGCCCGCCTGATTCCAACGCCCCGGCAACGTCATCAGTTTCCAGCCGGAGTCGTCGAAGCCGGGCTCCGCCCAGCCCCGGCCGACGCCGTCGTTTTCCGGGCAGCCGGTCGCCCGGATTATCTCCTCCAGCCCGTCGTACTGCGGGGAACTCACATCGCGGTCACAATTTCCGCTCCACCGTTCCGGCTGGAACATCTCCGCCTCAAGCTCCAGCACGAAGTCGCGAAAATCCGGATTCTGCACCAGCGCTTCGCGGCTGCACCACGCCATCGCATCCGTCCCGCCCCAGGAGGAGTGGACGATTCCCACGGTCACGCCGGTCGCCTGCGCCACCTCGCGGGCGAAGTAGAACGCCGCGGCGGAAAACACTCTGCTGTTTCCCCGCTCCGGCCGCATCCAGCGGGCGCGGAATTCCGTCCGTCCGCCGGTCCGGGCACAGTGCGGCACGTTCAGCATCCGGACATTTTCCGCCTTCTCCGCCTCCTCCGCCGCGGCCTCACTCACGGAACCGAGCGCCATCTCCATATTCGACTGGCCGGAGGCCAGCCACACTTCTCCAACCATGATCTCGCGCAGGGAACAGCGCTCCCCGCGGTCGGGCAGCTCCGCCTCCAGCACAAACGGTCCGCCCGCCTCGCCGGGGCTGAACCGGACCAGAAACCGCCCGTCCGGCGTCGAGAGCACCCGGCGGCACTCCCCGCGGAAACGCACCTCCACCAGCGTCCGCGGCTCCGCCGTTCCCCACACCGGAATCGGCATCCGTCGCTGCAGAACCGCATAATCCGAAAACACAGAAGCAAATTGAATCATACCATCCTCTCTCTAAAAAACGAAAGGAAGCGGCAGAACCGCCGCTTCCCCCCGGGAGTTGTTTTCCTTACCCTTTGACCGCGCCTGACGACAGACCGCGTATAAAGAGCTTCATACAGAAGATAAACAGAATCACCAGCGGGATGGAGGCGATCGTGTATCCCGCCATCAGCTGCCCCCAGTTCTTGGTGTATTCGCCCTCCAGGTGGAGCAGCGCCACCGCGATCGTCTGCAAGTTGGTGTCGCGCAGATAGAGCAGCGGCGAAACGAAGTTGTTCCACTGGCCGATGATCGAGAGGATTCCCAGCGTGCCGAGAATCGGCATCGACATCGGCACCACCACGTGCCAGATCTGGTAGAAGGTGTTGCCGCCGTCGATCTCAATCGCGTCGAAGAGATCCTGCGGAATGTCCTCGATGAAGTTGCGCAGCACGAAGATGTTGAACGCCTGCCCGCCGGCGATGCCCGGCAGAATCAGCGCAAAATGGGTGTTGTACAGCCCGAGCGAGGTGATCAGTTTGAACATCGGCACCATGTTCGCCACGGCCGGATACATCATCAGGATGACGAAGATGCCGAAGAGGAACTTCGACCCCGGCATCCGGTAGCGGGCGAAGAAGAAGGCGCCGACCACCGCACAGACCAGCGTCAGCACCGTCGTGGACATGGCGATGAAAGCGGTGTTGAAGATCTTTCCGCCGATCTGCTCCCAGCCGTACACGTAGTTGGCCCAGTGGAACGGAGGTTCCGGGAACCACGGGTTGCGGGCGAACTGCTGATTGTCCTTCAGCGAGATCGTCAGCATGAGGTAGAAGGGCACGAAGGCGAAAAAGAGAATGATGAGAATGAAGACGTGCTTCCAGAATTCCACAAATTTCGATCGAACTACACGAGCCATTGCTCAACACTCCTATTTGTTTACCCGGACGAATTTGTTGTTGATCAGCGTCAACACCAGCGTCACCAGGAAGATGACAAACCCGATCGCACAGCCGTAACCGAAGAGGCCGCGCGAGAACGCTTCGCGGAAGATCATGAGACCGGGCACCGTTGCGATCCCGTCCGGACCGCCGTCGATGCCGAGGAAGAGGTAAATGTTCTCCCAGCTCTGAATCGTGCCGATGATCATCAGAATCAGATTGATGCGCACCTGCGTCATGATCAGCGGCAGCTCGATCCGCCAGAAGACGGTGAGCGGACCGGCGCCGTCGATGTCCGCCGCTTCATAGATGTCCTCGCTGATTCCCTGAAGTCCGGCCAGATAGATCAGCACGCCGAATGCGCCCACCCACGGGAACCCCATGAACACCAGCGACGGAATCACCAGCGACGGGTCGGAGAGCCACTGCACCGTTTCCGTAGGTGCAATGAATCCCATCAACCGCAGCAACCCGTTCAGGATGCCGCTGTTCGGCTCGTAGAAATACTTCCAGATCAGAATTCCGACCATCGAGGGGATGATCATCGGAATCACGAAGAGAATCCGGTACAGATACCCGATCCGGTCGTTGATGACGTGATGCAGCACCACCGCCACCAGAATCGGCAGAATCATTTTGACGACATTCGCCACCACAAAGATCCCCACCACGTAGAAACTTCGCAGCAGATCCTGGTCGAGCATCACCCGCCGTAGGTAATCCAGCCCGATGAACTCCTCGACGGTGTCGCCGTCCCACCGGTAGAACATGTGGTAGATACCGTTGAAAATCACCTGATAGTTGAACAGCAGCACCATGCCGAGCGGCACCACGATCAGGAGATAGACCGGCCAGTAATAGCGCAGCTTTTTTACCGATACTTCAATTGCCATTTTCGTTGTATTCCTTCAATCGACCCAGTTCATGCACCAGTGTCTCGTTGTTTTTGGCGGCCCGGTAGCGGCTGACGATGCCTTCGAGGTTGATCGCTCCGCGCATCCGGCTCAGCTGAATGTCGGCCGGAGAGACGTCGCCGGTCCATTCGCTGAATGCCAGCGCGGAACGGGTGCCGTCCATGCTCCAGAGCGTCCGCATCACGCCGAGATTGTTCTCGTTGATCTCGTCGATGAGGAAGTTGCGGACCGACAGGAAATCGTTCCAGAACGCCTCCTTCGGATTCGGCGGATTGGCGATGATGATGTTCTCCAGACGCTGCAGCGTCTTGCGGGTGCCGTATACGCCGGTGTTGAACGGCGTAGCGACGGCAGTGTTCGGCGTATTGGTGATCGGTTCAAGCGCCTCCATCAAGCCGGTATATTTCACCTTCTTGAGCGACGAGAGCCACTTGCAGTGTTCCACCATCGTCAGCTGATTGATCTTGTAGCTGGTGATGAACCGCAGGAAATCGAGCGCCAGATCGAAGTGTTTCGTCTTCTTCGGAATGCCGAATTTGCCGCTGATGCCGCTGCCCAGCTCGGTGATCCGCCCGTAGGAGTATTTGCCCAGCGGGTGATCCTTGGCCAGCACCGGGATGTTGATGATCTTCACCGGGAACGGGGAGTTGTTGACCATGCTGTACGCATTCCAGCTGCCGTCAAGAAAATAGCCGACATTGCCGGAGAAGAAGAGGTATTTGGTCTGCTCCAGGTCGATCGCCGGGAAGCCGTCCGCAAAGTACTGGCCGATTTCGGTGACCAGCTCGACCGGGCGGAGCAGAACCTCTTTATCCAGCTCGCCGTCGTTGATCTGGCGGAAGAGTGTCCCCTGCGCAACCCCGTAGCCGAAGTCGTTTCCGGTATCGGAGAGCCCGCTGCACAGCTGCGACGTGTAGTTGCTGAAAAGCTGCCCGAGCGTCCCCTTGTCGAAGCCGCGCACGCCGATCGGAATGATCGGGCGGTTGTGCCGCAGCCCGTATTCGCGCATCTTCTCGCAGGTATCCAGCCACTGGGTGACGGTCTCCGGCAGTTTGTCCGTGCCGACCGCCTTCTTGTAGAGGTCCACATTGACGTAGACGCGGGTGGTGGAGGCGAAGAGGCAGACGCCGAAGAACTCGCTGTAGGAGAGATCGAGCGCGGCGAGCATATCGTCGGAAAAACTCTCGCGCCAGCTGTAATTCTCCAGCGGCGTTCCCTTGTTCCACGGATTCTTTTCCCCGATAAACGGGGAGAGCGGCGTGAAATACTGGTTGTGGATATCGGAGTTCCCGGTAAGCTCCAGCACATCGGCCGGCTCACCGCCGATCAGCTGGGTCAGAAACCACTGGGAGTAGCCGCGCACCGGCACGGCGACCTGCCGCACCCGCACCTTGACTCCCTGGCGCTCCTTCTCTTTCTCATAGATCTTGATCGCCTCTTCGAACCCCTCGCGGAATCCGTCCTCCAGCTGCCAGTGCGCGAAGGTCAGCACCTTGGTGTCCGGCGAGAAGACGGTCATGCCGCCGTGGTTCCGGATCACCATGATCACCGAAAGGATAAAAAAGGCGACGGCGAGCCAGACACCGACCTTCTGGAATTTACTGCCGAAGGTCACTTCATCATCGATCTTGCTCATTTCTGTTTGCCTTTTGCTTTGATTTCATTGAGAAACCGCTGGGCAACCACGGCCTGGGCGGAAAACGGATACTTCTTGAGATACTCGTTGAAGTATTTGACCGCCAGCGGCAGATCCCCCACCTTCTTGTAGAGGAAGAATCCGATGCGGAAGAGCGCCGAACGGTCCTCGCTGGGATTGGCGAAACCGAGTTCATACCCGTCGATCAGATGGCGGACTGCGGTCCGGTAGTCCTTGCGCATGTTGATGTATTCATATTCGGCCAGCAGGTGGATCGGCGGCAGCAGCTTCCGGTCCCCCTTGAAGTCGGCGATGAACTGTTCGACCCGGTTGAACATCTCTTCGGAGCTCTTCGGCGACTCCATATGTTCCCGCATCATGTAGAAGAAGGCGTCGCGCGCCGCCTGCGTACCCGGGGCAAGTTTGAGTATCTTTTCGTAGATCTCGTCGTGGTCGTACTTGTCGCCCTTCGTTCCGTAGATGTCTCGGCGCTGCTTCATGAGCTGAGAAGTGCGGGCCAGCGAAAGCCCCGCCTGCAACCGGTAACGGAGCGGAACACTTTGATCAATGAAGAGTTCCATAAGTTTGGTCTGACCGGCTTCAATCTTCTGATTGGCGCGGTCATACAGATCGCAGAGTCCGGAAACCAGCCGGGATTCCGGCAGCTCCGGGTGTTCTTCGGCAAGTTTGCGAGCCACCGGGTAGTTCATCTGGGAATAACTCCGCAGCAGCTTCACGGCAGGCGCCTCTTCTGCTGCAGCCGCACTCATGGCGGCGGCGGCAAGCAGAACGACCCCCCAGGTAGATTTCACCATTGCACCTCCTTCAGATTCGAGGTACGAAAGGGGACCGTCTACGCGTGTCCACACCCCCGTCTGAATCTGCGTATGAATCGTTGGCCGGTCGAAACCGGCGGCTCCAATTTTATTTTATAATAATAGCACAAACCGGGTCGGTTTACAATAGATCCGGACATATTTTTTCCAACTTTTTTGCCTCCCCGGGAGGAGTTCCAGCCGGATTCCGCGTCAGAAAAATCGCAACCGTTTCCCTTCGCCCGACTTCGTGCGGCCATAATGTTTTCCGCAGGGAACTCTTCTTTCGCCTTTGCATTTGCGCCAAATGGCTGTATAGTAGGCGGCAGCCATTCGCTCCGGGCGCCCGACATATGCGTTCGAAACGGGCGGCCCTGCGGTTGCATTTCCCCAAAAAACCTCAACCAGATCAGTTCTATGAATCTCTTCAATCCTCTGAATGACCACATTTTCAACCGGAAACTGTTGTCCCTGGCCTTCCCGATCTCCATGCAGAACCTGATGCTCGCCCTGGTGGCGGCGGCCGACGCCGTCATGCTCGGCAAGGTCAGTCAGAACGCCATGGCGGCCGTCTCCCTCGCCACCCAGATCCAGTTCGTCCAGAACATGCTGCTCGGCGCGATCGTCAGCGGTGCGGGAATCCTCGGCGCCCAGTACTGGGGGAAAAAGGATACCGCCGCCCTCGGCAGAATCTTCGGTCTGAGCATCCACGAAGCGATGCTGGTTTCGGTGGCGTTCTTCCTCGGCTGCCGCTATTTCCCGGAAAAGCTCATGCTCCTCTTCGCCCACGACCCGGAGCTGGTCGAGATCGGCGCGGAATACCTGAAAATCGCCAGCTGGTCCTACCTGCTCACCGGCGTTTCGCAATGTTATCTGGCCATCATGCGCGTCAGCGAGCACGCCTCCCGTTCCGCCTGGATCAGTTCGGGCGCGGTCATCGCCAACATCGTCCTCAACTCGATCTTCATCTTCGGCCTGTGCGGCGCTCCGGCCATGGGGGTCAAAGGTGCGGCGCTGGCGACGGTGCTCGCCCGGGTCATCGAACTTGTCTGGTGCATCGTCTCCAGTTACGAGAAAAGCTTCATTCCGCTGAAACTCAAAGCGGTTTTCACCTTCGACAAGACCCTCTTCCTGGATTTCTGGCATTACACGCTCCCGGTGCTCGGCAGCTTTCTGCTCTGGGGAATCGGCTTCACCTCCTACACCGCCATCATGGGCCATATGGGGCCGGATGCGGCCGCGGCCAACGCGATCGCCGCAGTGGTTCGCGACCTCATGTGCTGCCTCTGCAACGGCATCGCCGCGGGAGCGGGAATCCTGATCGGCAATGAGCTGGGCGCCGGCAACCTCCAGCTGGGGAAGACCTACGGGGACCGGGCGATGATCCTCTCGTTTCTGATCGGCTTTCTCTCCACCCTGGTCATTCTCAGCGTCATTCCGCTGGTGTCGCACTCTCTTGAGCTGACCGAGCAGGCGCATCACTACATGGTGGGGATGTTCGTCATCCTCTCGATCTACATGATCGGCCGCTGTGTCTGCACCGTTGTCATCAACGGCATCTTCTCCTCCGGCGGCGACACGCTGTTCGACGTGTACAGCCTGGCCGTCTGCATGTGGGGAATCGCCCTGCCCTGCGCATTTCTCGGCGCCTTCTACTTTCACCTGCCGGTACTGGTGGTCTACGCCTGCACCTGCGTGGATGAGGTCGGCAAGGTGCCGTGGGTCATGCTGCACTACCGCCGCTACAAGTGGGTCAGAAACATCACCCGGTGAACAAAAAAAACGGGAGGCAACGGATCGCTCCGCTGTCTCCCGCCGACCGGAGAAGGCTCTGCCTGCCTTCCCCCGTCTCCCCCCGTTACAATCCCGCCAGAAAGCGGATCTCCCGTTTGATAAACTCGGTCGAAGAGTCCACCACCGGCGCCATCAGCAGGTCGGCGGCGATGAACTTGTCTCCCGCCTCCAGCAGCCGCGCCTTGAGCTTCTGCTGGAAATCGTACTGGAACTCGGTCGCGATGTTCACCTTGGCGATGCCGCAGGCGATCACCGCGCGGATCTTCTCCGGCGGCGTTCCCGAACCGCCGTGCAGCACCAGCGGAATCGGAATCGCCTCCCCGATCCGCCGGGCGAGTTCCACATCGATCTTCGGCGTATCCTTGTAGAAGCCGTGGGCGGTCCCGATCGAAACCGCCAGAGCGTCCACCTTCGTCTCTTCGTAGAAACGGATTGTCTCATCGAGCTGGGAGACCGCCATCGTGCTGCCCCCCATCGGCACGTGGCCGATTTCGCTTTCGATCGAAACCCCCGCCTCACGGGCGAGCTTGACCGCCTCGCGGACCGCCGCGACGTTCTCGTCGAACGGCAGTTTCGACGCGTCGAGCATCACCGAAGTAAATCCCGCCGCGATCGCCCGCCGGACCTGTTCGACCGAAGAGCCGTGGTCCAGATGGAGCGCGACCGGCACCGACGCCTGTTCAGCCAGGACGCGGACCGCCGCCCCCAGCGGCTCTCCGTGCCCGTTGTCGATCAGTCGGCTGTAGAGCTGGACAATCACCGGCTGGCCGAGCTCTTCGGCCGCCCGCACCACCGCCAGCGCCGTCTCGTAGTTGCCGATGTTGAAGGCACCGACCGCACGCCCCTCCCGCCGGGCGGCGGGAAGGATCTCATTCATCGTAACTAGCATAGATCGGCCTCCGCCGCCTCTTCCAGCGTGACGCACTTGAGTCCGGCGGCCTCCAGCGCATCGGCGGTGTTGGCGCTCGCCACGATCACCGGCACGTCGGCTTCCGCCTGCGCCGCGACCTTGACCGCCAGCATCTTCACGAGTTCCGGATAGAGCCGGTCGAGCACCAGCGCCCCCTCCCCGGCGGTGTAGGACTCTTCGACGTTGGTGCCGAACATCCGGTTCTTCACGCCGAGCAGTGCGAGCAGCTGTTCGGCGCAGTCGCACTTGAGGTAGTTCTTGAGGTAATCGCTCGGCAGGTAGCTCGCGACGCCGGTCTTCCCGGCGAAGGTGAGACGCCCCTCCTTCGCAAGTTTCGCAAAGTATCCGGCGGTGAACATCACCTCCGGAACAAGGTTCACTCCGGCGGCCTTGAAGTCGCTCTTCAAAGCGTCGGCCGCGGCCGGATTGCTGACCAGCAGCACCTTCGCTCCGGTGCCGTTGACCACCGCGGCGAACTTCTCCATCGCCGCCTTCGCGTCAGCCGCGAAGCCGAGCACGTTCAGCGCCTTGCCGATGCAGCCGCCCCGGACCACGGCGTACGAGACGTTCGCCTTGTCGAGCACCGCCTTCACCGCCTTTTCCACCGACGGACGCGCCGCGGTGCCGGGATCGACGAAGTAGAGCACGTCGGCCTTGCCTTCGACGCTCCAGTTCTCGGTCGCCTTGAGTTCGGCGGCAACCTGTTTCACCTTCTCCGGCGCATAACCGGCATCGACGATGTCGCGGCGCAGAGCCAGCTGCAACCCGATCTCGTCGTACCCCTTGCCGTCGTGGTAGCCGTCGCAGTGGAAGCGGTTCGCACCGGAGAGGTCCGAGCGGTAGATTGCTTCGATGAAATCGGCGTTGCCGATCTCCTCCGGATGCATCCGCACCCGGTCGGCGATCAGCGCGCGGCCGCGGGGCGTGTCGGATTCACGGCCGGAAACCTGGCCGACCGCCGAGAGATGGCGGCACATGAAGCAGAACCGGCACGAGGACATGACTTCGGGAAACTGATTGATCTGCATGATTTAGACTCCTTTGAAACCCATCTTGCCGGGATTCATGATGTTGTTGGGATCGAGCTGCTTCTTGATGTCTTCGAGCACGTACATCGCCGGGCCGTAGAGCTCCTTCATCAGCCGGCCGAGTTTGAGGCCGACGCCGTGATGCTCGTTGATGACGCCGCCTTCGCGGATCGCCGCGCGGATCGCGAGATCCCAGACGCGGTTGTAGAGCGCCGCCGCCTCGGCCGGATCGTCCGGCGCCTTCTCGAAGATGAAGCGCGCATAGAGCATGCAGCCCCAGTCGTACCAGTGGGAGAAGTGACCGATGAAGGACGCTTCCGGGAAGTTCTCTTCGACCACGTTCTTCATCGCCCAGTAGACATTTTCGATCTTGCTGAAGGTGGCGACGGTGTCCAGCGTGCCGAACGCCTGCGGCATGTGGAACATGTAGGGCGGATAGAAGAACTTGTAGCGGTTCTTCCACCACGCTTCGCCCGATTCGGTGCCGAGGTCCTCCTTCGGACCGGCGGCGCGGCAGATTTCGCAGGCGCGCTCCATCTGAAGGTCAACCACCTTCTCCGGCCCGTCAAATCCGAAGACCAGATAGGCTCCTTCGCGGTCGATGCCGAGCACCCGCTTGATCAGCTTCGCGGTTTCCGGGCCGTCGTAGAGACGGACCGCGCAGGGTTGGAGACGACTGTGCATCAGTCCGGCGCCGGCGGTCATCGCCGTGTGCATATCCGGGAAAAGGAACGCGTGGAACTTGCGCGCCTCCGGAATCGGATGGATCTTCATCGTCACCTTGGTCATCACGCCGAGCGTCCCCTCGCTGCCGAGGAAGAGCATGGTAAGATCCGGTCCGGAGGCGTGGCGCGGCACCGGGAGCGTGTGGATGATCTCACCGGTCGGCGTCACCACCTCGAGCGACATGACCATATCCTCGATCTTGCCGTACTTGGTCGAGAGCACGCCGGTGCCGCGGTGGGCGAGGAATCCGCCGATGGTGGCGCAGGCGATCGACGCCGGGAAGTGCATGGTCGAATAGCCCGCCTTCTCCACCGCCCATTCGAGATGCTGGGCGTTGATGCCGGTTTCGCAGGTGACCGAAAGGGTGCGCGTATCGATCTCGATGACCCGGTTCATCCGCTTCATGTCGAGGATGATGCCGCCGTAAACCGGCAGTGCGCCGCCCTGGGAACCGGAACCGCCGCCCCACGGCGTCACCGGAATCTTGTACTGGTTGGCGATCTTCATCACCTTGGCGACCTCTTCGGTCGAACCGGGGTGGACGATGAAGTCGGGTCTCTGCGGTTCGCGCCCGCGGTCGTGCCACATCTCCGGAATCCAGTAATAGTCGATCGAATGGCCGAGACCGTCGGCCGCGCCGGAGTTGACGAATTCCGCTCCGACCGCGTCGACGAGTTCGCAGCGGATCATCTGGTACATGTAGTTGTCTTTTGCCAGTTGCATGATCACTCCTGTTGAGGTTAAATGATTTTAATACCCATCCATTTCGCGAAAAGCTTGAGTTCGGCGGTCACGTCGCCGTGGATCAGCGCATAGTGGTGCTCGACTCCTTCGTCGATAATCGTCTCGATCAGGTCGGAGACCTTTTCGTCGAATTTGACCTGAAGCGGCGTACCGCGCAGCAGCTGCTCCGTCTCCAGCGCGGTACCGGCGGCCATGAAGAGCCGGTAGCCGCCGTCGCGGTCCTCGCCGATGCGCATCAATGTCACCCGGCCCGGCTTGAGCGGGAACTCGCAGCTCACCCCCTTGACGCCGCCGCCGTCGATGATCGAATGCTTGCAGAAGCGCGGTTCGCAGCCGCTCCGGCAGAGGCTCGGCGCCGCCGCGCCGCAGTGCCAGACCACGCCGGTGTTCGCCTTCTCGTCGAAGCTGATGAGGTCGCAGAAGAAGGGCTTCTCGCCCGGCACCAGCAACGAACCGAGCTTCATCGTCACGGTGCCGATCATGTCTCCTTCACAGCCGGTGACGAATCCGGCCTCGTTCAGCAGTCCGATCAGCGCGCAGACGCCGATGCCGTAGATGTCGCTGAACTCCGGCCAGCAACGGATGGCGAAGGCGTCCAGACGGTACTTCTCCGCGGTTTCGACGAACGCCTGAAAGAGCGCCTTGAGCCGCCGCCGCTCCTCGTCGGAGATGTCGAACGAACGGATGGGATCGGCCACCGGCGCGCACGGTTCGGCGCTGTCGGCGAAAATCTTCCGCGCCTTCTCCACCACTTCGAGCATGGTCAGCTTCTCGGTGGAGATGCCGAAGGTGTCGAGCAGCTGAAGTTCATCGTAGTTGCTCGCGTAGAAGCCGGGGACCCGTCCGCCGACCGAGCCGATGCGCAGATTGCGCAACCCCTTGACCGCGGCGACGACGCGCAGTTTGCGGCCGATCGCTTCGACCGCCTCCGGCCCTTCGCCGTAGACGAAGGTGTAGGGCAGACGCATCTTCCAGAGCGCGTGGGCGTTGCAGTTGGTGCCGCAGAAGCTGTTCTTCTGGATGCGGCCGCCGTCCCACGGCGGTTCCGGTTCGGACCAGAAGATCACCGGCACGCCGAGCCGTCTCGCGGCGGCAGGCACCACCGCGCCGAGCGCGAAACTCAGGAAGTGGACGATCACCGCGTCGACTCTCTCCTGTTCAAACTTCGCGATGGAGGAGTTCGCCTCCTCTTCCGTGACGATGATCCGCCCCTCTTCGACGATTTCGGCGTCGAGCTTCGAGAACATCCCGATCACCTCGGCGCGGCGGATCTCCTGTTTTCCATTGACCCAGCTGCCCTTGACGAGCGGCAGGTACCCGACCTTCAACTGTTCCATGGTTATTTCATTCCTCTGTAAATCGGCGCCAGTGCGTCATGTACGGCGCGATAGGTTTCGAAACGTTCTGCATACTTCGCGCTCAGCGCCGGGTCCGGTTCAATCCGGCGGGAGATGGCGAGACAGGCGCGGACCGCGCTCCGGCAGTCGGGATAGATTCCGACGCCGGTCCCGGCCAGCAGTGCGGTGCCGAAGCTGGCGTCGCCCGGCGAAGGCAGTTCGACCGGCACGTTCATCACGTTGCAGACGATCTCGCTCCAGATCCGGCTGCGCGCCCCGCCGCCGATGAGAAAAATCCGCTTCATCGGCAGTTCGAGTTCGTCGATCAGCCGCCGGCAGTCGCGCAGGCTGAACGCCACCCCTTCGAGCAGCGCCCGGAGCATGTCGCCGCGGCTGCTCCCCATCCCGAGCCCGATGAAACTGCCGCGCAGGCTCGAATCCCAGTAGGGACAGCGCTCCCCCTGCAGATAGGGGTGGAAGAAAATTCCGTTCGCCCCGGCCGGACTCGCTTCGGCCAGGCGGTCCATCAGTTCGAAGCTCTTGATGCCCAGCTTCTCCGCCTGGATCTTCTCCGCCTCGCAGAAGAGGTCGCGGAACCAGCGCTGACAGACCGCCGCCGCGTTGGTCGCCGAAACCGTGTACCACATGCCCGGCACGATGTGCGAATAGGTGAGCGTCTGCGGGTGCGGATGCGCTTCGGAGGTCATCACATTGACGTTCCCGGCGGTGGCCAGCTTGACGATCGCGTCGCCCGGCTCGATCGCTCCGGCGCCGTAATCTTCGGCGGCGGAGTCGGAACTGCCGCAGATCACCGGAGTTCCGGCCGGAATCCCGGTCCGTCCGGCGGCCTCGGCGGTCACTTCACCGACCCGGTCGACCGGATTGACCAGTTGCGGCAGAACCTCGACGGAGATACCGGCCAGCGCCGCCAGCTCCTCCGACCAGGCGCGCTTCTTCATGTCGTAGAAGAGCGTTCCCTGCGCCTCGATGTGGTCGGTCACGGCGACGCCGGTCACCAGATAGCGGACGTAATCCTTGACGAAGAGAATGTGCCGGGTCCGGCGCAGCACCTCCGGCTCATGCTTCGAAAGCCAGCGCAGTTGCGGCAACGTCCAGGTCGGCGTCGGATGCTGGTAGGCGGTCGCATAGATGCGTTCGCCATACTCCGCTTCCAGCTCGGCACATTCGGCGGTGCTGCGCTGGTCGGTCCACATGATGGTGCGACGGAGCGGCTTCATCGCGCCGTCGAGCAGCACCGCGTTGTGGGTGCTGCCGTCGAAGGCGAGCGCGGCGATCCGGCCGAAGTCCACGCCGGAAGCGCGGACCCGGGCGAGCGCGGCGCACATCGCCTCATACCAGTCGCCGGGCTCCTGTTCCGCCCAGCCGGGGTGTTCGTACCAGGTCCGGTACTCGACCGAACTTTCGCCGGCCAGATGACCGGCGGTGTCGATCAGGGTGACTTTGCACCCCCCGGAGCCGAAATCGACTCCGAGCAGCAGGTCGCGGGCACTCATCGCGTCACTTCACCCAGGCGTGGGCGGGGTCCTTCGAGGAGATCAGCCCCCGATTGACCGCGCCGGTCATGGTCCAGAGATAGTACATCTGATAGCCGGGCGCGCCACAGAGCGGATGGTACCCTTCGGCGATCGCGACGGTGTCGTAGTTCTTGACGGTGTAGGTCTCGTCAATCCGCCCGTCCGGCGTGTAGACCTTCTGGATGCCGAAGCCCTGCGGCGGATCGAAGAGGTAGAAGTAGGTCTCCTCCATGTCGATCTCGTCGGGCAGATTGTCGATGTCGTGGCGGTGCGGCGGATATCCCGACCAGTTGCCGGAGGGGATCAGCCCTTCGCCGATGTAGAAGTGTTCCGAATCGAAGGTCTCGTCGAGCATCACGGTCGCCTGCCGGGTGAAGTTGTCCCGCCCGATGGAGAAGGTGCGGGTCATCTCCGGCGTGATGACGGTCGGGCGCGCGGTGTCGCGGCTCGCCGGCGACGTGTTGACCGCGATCTCCACATCGGTGAGCGCGGTGACGGTGTACTTCGTGTTGCGCGGCAGATAGACCGTGTACGGCTTGCCGTCGAAGACGTTCTTCCGGCCGCCGACTTCGGCGAAATCGAAGCCATCGCCGGTGACCCGGCATTTCCCGCCGAGGAGCACCAGCGCCACCTCGAACGAACCGGTGTCGCTCTGGCGGCTCTCGCCGGCGCGCAACACGAGCAATCCGAATCCGGTCAGTTTCATGTTGTACTCGCCGACGTCGAAGATCCGGTTGAATCCGGGTTTCGCGGGACAGTGGATCAAGAGATTCTGTGTGTTCATGCTGCGTTACTCCTGTTCTTTGAGAAAGGTTTCGACCTGTTCGAGCGTCGGCAGTCCGGCGCGGGCGCCGAGCTTGCCGCATTTGATCGCCGCGACCGCCGAAGCGAACCGCGCGCACACTGCAATATCCTGCGTCTGCAGATATCGGAAGGCGAATCCGGCGTGGAAGGAGTCCCCCGCCCCCGTGGTGTCGACCACCGGAGCCGGGAAGATCGGGAACCGGCGGATCTCCCCGTTGTCGTAGAAGATCGAGCCGCCCGCCCCCAGCGTGATGCCGGTCACCTTCGCCTGATATTTCGCCAGTTTCAGCAGGGCCCGGTCGAGATCCTGTTCGCCGGTGAAGGTCCGGGCGAAATACTCCGAGGCGATCAGCAGATCGGCCAGCTCGACCAGCTGTTCGACGCCGGGGCGGATGGTCCCCGCGTCGAAGTTGAACAGCACGCCGTTCTCCTTCGCGCACTTCGCCGCCGCCAGCGCCGCCTCAGGGTGATGGCCGTCGAGGTGGAGCATCTTCGCTCCGGCGATCACATCGTATGGCACCTCCTCCGCGGTGAGCAGCCGCAGGCCGTTGTGGGTCCACGCCACACTGCGCTTGCCGTCGGAGTCGATCCAGCAGTAGGCCATCGGCGAACCGCACCCCTCCCGCACCGGAATCCGTGACGTATCGATTCCTTCGCGGGCCAGATCGGCGAGAATCCGCTTCCCGCCGTCGTCGTTGCCGACGCTGGTCACGAACATCGTCCGCAGTCCGAGCCGCGCCGCCGCCACCGCCGCATCCGCCGCCGGACCGCCCCCCTGAATCTGATGTTCGATGATCTCCACCTTGTGATCGATCGGAATCTGCGGGACCCGGCACAGGTAGTCGTTGCTGCAGTACCCCATCGCAACGAATTCCACCGGAGCATTCGTTTTCTGGTTCATTTTGCTCTTTCCTGAATCAATGGATTTCTTCCGTCTTCTCTGATAGTATACTCCGGTTCAATCCAAATGCAAGAGCCTCTTTTGATGATTATATGAGAAATATTGATGGTAAAATGATAAACTTTTGAGAAATTTATCATATGGAAGACAAAAAGACCGCCCGGGAAACGGGGCGGCGGAAATTCAACCCTGATGGATTTCGGCGTTTTTGCGGCGGACCTCTTCGAGCGCCTCGGCGGCGCTCTCCCAGGCGGTCTCGGTCGCGGCGATGTCGGCCTGGACCTGCGAAAGCTCGCGGTTGACCCCGGAGAAATCGATCCTGCCGCCGCCGGAGAGCTGTTCGAGCAGTTCACTGCGCCGCTTTTCCAGCGCCTCGAGTTTCTCCTCCAGCGCGGCGACCTCGTTTTCGGCGCGCTTCCGTTCGGCGGCGAGCGCTTCGCGGGCCTGGGCGCGGGCGCGGCGGCGGTTGCGGGCGAGATCGGGGGAGCCGTTCATCAGCCCGGAGCCGGTCTCCGGCGAGGTGGTGACTCCGGCGGCGCGCAGTTCCGCGGACTTCTCCAGATAGTAGTCGTAGTTGCCGAAGTACTTCCGGATGCCCGGCGGCTCCATCGCGATGATGCCGGTCGCGGTGTTGCGGACGAATTCGATGTCGTGGCTGACGATGCAGACCGTGCCGGAGTAGTTCCGGATCGCCTCCTGCAGGAGTTCGCGCGCGGCGATGTCGAGGTGGGTGGTCGGCTCGTCGAGCACGAGGAAGTTCGGCGGATTGACGAAAATCCGGGCGAAGAGCAGCCGGATTTTCTCGCCGCCGGAAAGCACGCCGCAGGTCTTGGAGGCGGCTTCTCCGGAGAAGCCGAACGAGCCGAGCACATTCATCAGCCCGGCGGTGCTGGCGCCCGCGGGCAGATTGCCGCGCACCACATCGTAGACGGTCTGCTCCGGCACCAGGAGATCGGCGAACTCCTGCGCCTGATAGCCGATGACGCTGTGGTGGCCGAGCACCACCCGCCCGGAGGTCGGCTTCAACTTGCCGACCAGGAGTTTGAGCAGCGTGGTCTTGCCCATGCCGTTGTAGCCGATGAAGGCGAGCTTGTCCCCCGCGTTGACGGTGAGGTTGACATGCTCGAGCACCGGCCGGCCGGGAACGTAGCTGAAACAGAGATCTTCGAGCCGGGCCGCTTCGACGCCGCCGGGCGGCGGCTCCGGAAACCGGATTGCGCCGTGGTAGTTGAGGTCATCGGGCAGTTCGATCTCCTCCATCTTGTCCAGCGCCTTCTGCCAGCTCTTGGCCTGCGCCGCCTTCGAACTCTTGGCGCGGAAGCGGTCGATCACCCGTTCGAGATGTTCGCGTTTGCGGTCGGAGTTGCGCTTGGCCGCCTCCAGCGACCGGCGGCGGTTCTCCCGTTCGGCGCGGTAGTAGTCGTAATCCCCGGCGTAACGGGTCACCTGCCCGGAGTTGACCTCCAGCGTCAGGTTGGTGAGCTTGCGCAGCAGGAACCGGTCGTGCGAAATCAGCAGCAACGTGCCGGGGAAAGACTTCAGAAACCGGCAGAGCCACTCCACCGCCGGGATGTCGAGGTAGTTGGAGGGCTCGTCGAGCATCAGAATGTCCGGCCGCGAAATCAGCACGCGCGCCAGCGCCGCGCGCATCCGCCAGCCGCCGGAGAAGGAGCGGAGCGGTTTGGCGAAGTCTGCCTCGCGAAACCCGAGGTTGCTGAGCGCCTCCTCCGCCTCCGATTTCAGCCGGTAGGCGCCGAGATGTTCGATCTGCGACTGCAGTCGGCCGTGGCGGGCGAGCAGCGCGTCGAGCCGGTCGTTGTCCTCGACCCCGTCGTGGAGCTGCTGTTCGAGCCGGAGCAGCTCCTCATGCATGGTGCGGAGCTCCGGAATCGCATCGGCGGTGAACTCCACCAGCGGGCGTTCAACCTCGTCCTCCGGCAGATGCTGGCGCAGGATGCCGAGCCGGAGATCCTTCGGCAATGAGACCGTGCCGCGGTCCGGCGGGACCTCGCCGGTGATGATGCCGAACAACGTACTTTTGCCGGCCCCGTTCGGACCGACGACGCCGACCCGGTCGCCCGGATTGATTCGAAATGACACGCCGCCGAGAATCGTCTCTCCGGCGTAGGTCTTGACCACATCCTTGAAATCGATCATTGCTTCACACTCACCTGAACCGGCTTTGCCGGCTGCGGCAGTTCCACCACACAGCGGAATCCGAGATCGCCGGCACTGCCGTTGATATAGTAGATATTGGGACATTGCGCCTGCTCCGGCGAAGTCAGCCCGGAGCCGCCGGCGGAGAAGTAGGAGGTGCCGTTCTCGTTCGAAACCCGGACGATCTCCCGCACGTTGCCGGTCATGTCGAAGGCGCCGTATCCGGAACGGTCCCCGGGGAAACTCCCCGGCGGCGCTCCGGCCGGATATTTGGCAACCGCCGGGTGGTCGCGCAGCAGCGCCTCCCCGGGGCGGTAGGTGTCTCCCCAGACATAGGATCGGCCGTCGACGCCGCGCGCCGCCTTTTCCCACTCGAACACGGTGGGGAGCTGGACTCTGGCGTTGATCTGCCGGCCGAGCCAGTCGCAGTAGGCGGCCGCCGCCTCGCCGGTGATGCCCACCACCGGCAGCTCCGGCCGGAAGGGAGCGGTCAGCTCTCCGTCGTCGTCCCAGATCCTCGCGGTGCCGCCCGAGCCGGGTTCAAACGCAAACCACCCCTGATAGCGGCGGCGCAGCGCCGGATCCGTCAGGCTCTTCCAGAACTTCAGATAGTCGCGGAAGGTCACCTCGTATTTGCCGATCAGGAAGGAGGGCAGCAGGCTCGTCCCGATGCCGGAACGCTCTCCGGAGCGGCCGCTGTGAAACTCGCCGCCGGGCACGTAACACCATTCGCCGGGGTAACTCCGCTCCGGGAAGTCGAACGAAAGCAGATTCTCCGCCGCCAGCGGCACCATCACCGGGCAGCTGAACTGCGCGGTGCCGTCGCCCCGCCGGAACTCCAGCGTGTAGAGCCCCTCGAGCAATCGGAAACGGTTGCTGCCGTCGTGGAACGCCAGATTCTCCGCCGTCTGCCCATCCGGAAGCCGGACCAGAATGCCGTTCGCATCGCGGATCGTCAGCAGCCAGCCGTTCCCGGAGAGGCCGGAGATGTCCAGCACCCCCTCGCGCGAATCGATCGCCGCGACCAGCGCTTCGAGCTTGGGATCCTCCGCCAGCGCCTCGTCGAAGAGCGGCCGCCACCGCCCGCGGAACTGCCGCAGCACCCGCCGCAAGGCAAAGTAGTCGCGCCCGTGCAGATAGAGCTCCAGCGTCGAACGGAAGATGTCGCGGGTCATCCGCTGCACCTGCGGCGCCCGCATGCCGAGCTCCGGAGCCCGCGAAATGAACTCCAGCGCGGAATTGTATCCGTTCTCCATCTCCGCAAGCTGGCGGAGCAGTTCGCGTTCGAGCGACCGGTTGTGCCGGTTCTGCGGCTGCCGTTGATTCTGCCGGATCTGCCGCGTGGTTCGCTGCGCCAGCAGATTGTATTCGCGCGCCTGCGCATAGTTGAATTCGGCCAGATTGATGAGCGACGTGCTCTGTGACAGATTGCTGATCAGCTGAAACGCGTAGAATCCGAACCAGGTCAGAATCGCCGCCATCAGCACCGACGGCACCAGCGGGTGACGCCGGATCAGCTTCGAAAGCCGGTAGATCGGCGTCGGCGAATAGGCGGCCACCGGGTATCCATCCAGATAGTTGCGCACATCCTCGAGCAGTTCGGCGACACTGCGGTAACGGCGCGAACGGTCGCGCGCCATCGCCTTGAGGCAGATCGCCTCCAGTTCGAGCGGGAGCGGCTGGGCCGCCGGCGCCGCCTTCCGGGGCGGAACAAACCTGCCGAGCGCCACCTCGCGGCAGAGCTCTTCCTGCGACAGTTTTGCATCGAACGGCGCATTGCGCCAGGTCAGAATCGAATAGAGAATCGCGCCGAGGCCGTAGACGTCGGACTGTTCGGTCGCCTCCGGCACCTCGCCGGTCAGCAGTTCCGGCGCCATGAAGACCGGAGTGCCTCCCACCACGTGGCCCTCCGGCGGAGACTCCGGCGGCGGAACACTTTTCGACGCCTCGAGCTCGCCATTCAGCTCCAGATCAAGTTTGGTTCCCGAGCGCCCCTGGTCCCGTTCGCAGTGATACCGCGCCATCCCCCAGTCCATGACCAGCACCTCGCCGTAATCCCCGACCATCAGGTTGCCCGGTTTGAGGTCGCAATGGAGGATGCCGTGGCGGTGAGCGAAGGCGACGCCGTTGCAGGCGCCGATGAAGATTTCGATCAGCCGCCGCAGGGAGTATTTGCGGCGGTAGCCGCTGCGGTCCTCGGCAAGCTTCACCAGAATCATGCGCAGGGTTTCCCCCTCCACCCGCTTCATCGAAAAATAGACGCCGACGTCGTCGAACACCCCGAGCCGGTGGACCGGCACGATGTTCGGGTGGTCGATCTGAGCGGTGGCGCGCGCCTCGCGGATGAAGGCTTCAATCCGTTCGGTCTTGTTGCGGTACTGCGGACGGAGCAGTTTCAGCGCAACGTCGCGGTTGAGTCCGGGTTCGTGCGCGGCGAAGACCGCCCCCACGCCGCCGATTCCGATGGTGGAGAGCTCCCCGTAATCCTGAATCCGGTCGCCGGAGGGAATGCCCAGCATTTCGCGCAGCTTCTCCGGCGAGAGGCGGTTTTCGCTGCAGGTGCCGTAGATCAGCGTCGCCTCGTCATCCGGCGGCACCGGCGTATTGAGCGGATCTTCCCGGAATTCCGCCATGGGTCACTTCCCGCCTTTTTCCGTTTTTTCCACCTGCTGTTCGAGGTGGCGCCGCACCGCGCCGCCGAAGGCGCTGAAATACTCTTCGCCCGGACGGCGGACGATCGGGATGCTCCCCGCCTTCTCCCAGCTGAATTCGTCGGGGAACACGAAGCATTTCGCCTCCTGACGGCGGCCGAAGTCGAAGTTCTCAATCGCCACCACCACGCCGATGAAGTCCCCTTCCCGGCTCAGCACGAGATCCCCCGGCTCGGCGCGCAGTTCGTTGCCGCCGGTGCCGCGACCGGTGTTGCGGATGTAGAGATAGGGTTCGCGGGCGGAAAGATCGATCGAACAGCGCCCGCCGAGCGCCGCGGACTCCTTGCCGAACGAGGAGGTCTTGAAGAGATAAAGATTCTGCAGTCCGCGCTGGCGGAGCTTGCCGATGGTCATCGTCTCGAGCGGCACCCGCCCTTCGGGAGCCACCTCAAGCGCCGCGATCCTCGGCTCCTCCGGCACGGTCAGGAGCGGCCCGGCCGCGTTGACGCCCGGCGTGCCCTCTTCCGGCGCATCGCCCGGACGGGTCCGGTAGGTGAGTTCCAGAATCCGGTCGAACTTGAGCGGGGTGTCCAGATCCCCGGCGAGGGTATGGAAGGAAGCGACCAGCACATTTTTCCCGCCGAGCTTCACCAGCGGCAGATAGTAGACGCCGCCGCCGTGCTGATTGAGCAGCAGCCGCTCCTCGGTCAGCGCCAGATCGAGCCGCACCGCGGCTTCGTGGTACCGGTCCAGCACGTCGCTGCGGAGCTTCTGCTCCGCCTCGGCGAGACGCTCTTCGGCGGATTTGAGTTTCACCGCAGTGGTCTCCGCCTCTCCGCGGGTTGCGATGAGTTCGCGGCCGGTATTCTCCGCCTCCTGCTTCGTCACGTCGAGGCTCGCCTTGGTCCGGGAGAGTTCGGTCACCGCGCTCTTGAGCGCCTTGCTCATCTGGTCGAGACGGGTGCGCGCCTCGTTCCGCTCCACTTCGCGCGCCGCGGCCAGGCGGCGGGTGCGCTCCAGCTGGCTGCGGCTCTCGGCGAGATCCCGTTCGGTCGCACTCAGCCGGCCGCGGGTGTAGGCAAGATCGCTCTCGGTCTTCTGGGCGTTGCGGGAAACCTCCCCCATCCGGTTCAGCGTCTCCTTGAGCGACTCCCGCATCCCGGCCAGAGCGGTTTCGCGGGCGGCGAGTGTCTCGCGGGTCTTCGCGAGGTCGGCGCCGGTGCTCTCCAGGCGGCGGCGCTGCTCCTCCAGATCCCGCTGCGTCTCCTTGAGCGACTCCCGGGTTTCATCGAGCCGTTCGCCGGTGTCGCTGATCTTCTGCCGCGCGGCGGCGTAATCTTCGCTCAGTTTGGCGAGGTTTCCGGAAGCGAACGCATAATTCTTGCGCAACGCGGCCAGTTCGCTCTGCGCCTCCTCCAGCCGGATGCGGTTGAGGTGGCGGTTGCGGATTTCGCGGTCGAGACGGCGCTGCAGCTGTTCGGGCGTGAGCGCGCCGGTGTTGGTCCGGGTGAGCCGGAGCCGCTCCTCGAGCTGTTCTCTCTTGAGCAGGGTGTCGGCAAGTTCCCCGGCGAGTTTTTCCAGCATCTGTTCCCGCGCCTCGGAGAACCCTTCCTTCTGCTGTGCCTCCCGGAGCTTCTCCCGGGTCGCCTCGAGCTGCTGCCGCCGGTTCTGCAGTTCGGAGAGGAGCAGCGCGGTGGTCCGCCCGTCGAGCCCGACCCCGCTGCCGCCGACGTGCGCCGGAACCATGCCGGTCATCATCGACAGCATCGCCGAGACCAGGAAGTCGCAGATGACGATGAGAATTGCCCGATTCACTTGCCGCACTCTCCGATTTCATTGCCGCAGAGGAGCTTCTGTCGCAGCGGCCAGAGCATCGCCAGCCGCAGGATCAGGCTGAAGATGATTCCGATCAGCGTCGAGCTGTAGGCGATCAACCGGCTGCTCTGCGGCGAAAAGGTCATGACCAGAAACGCCGACACCGTACCGAACAAACCGACGTACAGCGGCACGTCGAAGAAGATGTCGGCATTCTCCAGTTTGCGCAGCTTGAGCTTGCAGCCGTCGGGACTGCGCCGGATGCCGTCCACCACCACATAGGCGACGCCGAAGGCGAGGAACTGCATCACGGTGATGATCGAGAAGATCAGCATCGAAATGCGTCCGGCCAGTTCGCCGCGGGCGGCGAGACTGTTCGGCGAACCGGGAGCAACCGGCCCGAGCACCTCCCCGGAACTGCTGGTGCCGCAGAAGATGTCGCGCATCGCGGCGGAGTTGGAGAAGGCCTGATTCATCCAGAATACAAAAACGGCGCCGAGCACAAGGATCACGGCCGGCAGCCAGACACGCAGTTTAGCAACTTTCATCAGAAGAGTTCTCCGGGATTTGATTTTTTCAAAGGATATGCGAAACACTCATACAATACGACCAATTCGCGAAATATTCAAGATTTTTTATCGATTCCCGGAGAATTCCGGGGAAAAAAAACAATCCGGTTTGCCAAAACCGGTTTTGCAATGTATCTTTTATGAAATGGAACCGTCTGATATGATCCAACTGCAAACGACAGGTCTGCTTTACCGATGAAAACGTTGAACTGGTATGTGACGCGAGGTTTTCTGCTCGCTTTTTCGATGGCGATCGCCATTCTCACCTTCGGCATGACCGGGGCGAATCTGGTCAAGGTGCTCGATTACGTCTCGCAGGGAATCTCCTTCTGGACCTTTCTGGAGTTCACGCTCTACATTCTGCCGATCATCCTGACCTTCACGGTGCCGTGGGCGGTCATGGTGGCGGTGATGCTGGTCTTCGGGCGGATGTCCGCCGACTGCGAAATCACCGCGATGCGGGCGTGCGGAATCTCGATCATGCAGATCGTTTCGCCGATTCTGATCATCACCTTCTTTCTCACCCTCTTCTGCCTCTATCTCCAGGTGGAGATCGGCCCCCCGCTGCTGGGGAAATCCCGCAGTCTCATGCAGACCGCCGCGATCAACCAGCCGCTGGCCATCTTCGAACCCGGCAAGCCGATCGAGTATGAGAACACCATCATCTACATCGACGACAAGGAGGGGGAAAACGGCATCAAGGGCGTTCAGATCTACACGCTGAGCGATCCGCAGACGGTCGCGCAGGACATCTCCGCCGCCCGCGGCGAACTCTCGGTGGACAAGGAGAAACAGCTCCTGATCGTCCACCTCTACGACTGCCTGGTGATCGATAAGAAATCCACCGCAGGCGGAGCGGACAAAGCCGGCGGCGGCGTGCCGACCCGCTTCTACACGCAGGAGCTGGAGTTCAGCTTCAACTACGGCCGGCAGGCCAACGCCCAGCGGATCAGCGTCCGCCCGAAATACATGACGCTCGCCGATCTGATGGGGCGCATCCGGCTGACCAAGGAGCTCAACCGCGACACCACCGAGCTGGAGGTGGAGCTCAATCAGCGGATTGCCTTCGCGCTGTCGCCGATCGCCTTCCTGCTGCTCGGTCTGCCGCTGGCGATCCGCACCAGCCGCCGGGAAACCTCCGTGGGGCTCTTCCTGAGCGTGATCCTCGCCGGATTGTTCTTCCTGTCGATCATCCTCTGTGAATCGCTGAGCTCCTTCCCGAAACTTTATCCGCAGTATCTGCTCTGGCTGCCGAACATCGTCTTTCAGATTCTCGGAGCGGTCATGACCTACCGCATCTCTCAACGCTGAGGAGCGCGGCACCATGAACGGGAACGGATTTGTCAAGTTTCTGCTGACGGTGCTGATTCTGGCGGTGATCTACTTCGGCTGGGTGCTGACCGGAGCACTCGACCGGGTGCGGGAAAGCAACCTGCGCGTCCTCGAACGGCTCGAACAGCTCCAGCACACCCTCGCCGCGCCGACGCCGCTGGCGGACCGGGCTCCCCTCCCCGCTTCGGCGGCCCCCGCCGGCGACAACATCGCCAACCGGCAGTTTTTCGACCCGGCGGCGGTGCCGGGCGGGCGTCTGATCCAGGCGACTTCGGCGGATACACCGAACCTGAATCCGCTCATCAACAACGAGGCGACCGCGTCGGAATTTCACGGGCTGTGCGTCCCCTCGCTCGCCGAACCGAACTACGCGGACCCGACCGAATACCAGCCGCTGCTGGCGGAGTCGTGGGAGATCTCCCCCGACCACAAAACCTATCGCATCAAGCTGCGCCGCGGCGTCTTCTGGGACCCCTTCACCGATCCGGAAACCGGGGTGAAACACGGTCCGAAAGAGGTGACCGCCGCGGATTTCAAATTTTTCGTGGACGTGGTGAAGAATCCCGACGTCAACTGTGAGGCGATCCGCTCCTACTACCAGGATCTCGAATCGGTCGAAATCGTGAACGACTTCGAGTTCGTCGTCCGCTGGAAGGTCGAATACTACGGCTCCCGCGCCTCGACGCTCGGCATGTCGCCGCTGCCGCGCCACTTCTATCACTTCTACGACGGCCCGTTCGACGGGAAGCGGTTCAACAACGACCACCGCCGCAACCGGATGCTGATCGGCTGCGGCCCCTACCGGTTCGTCCGCTGGGAGAAGGACCGCCGGGTGATCTTCCGCCGCAACCCCGCCTATTTCGGGAATGCGCTCGGCGCCGGCCCTTCGCTCGACTATCTGGTCTACGAAATCATCAAGCACCCCAACACCCGCTTTCAGGCGCTGCTCGCCGGTTCGCTCGACCAGCTCGGCCTCACCCCGGACCAGTGGATTCAGCGGACCGGCGGGAAGGAGTTCACCAGCGGAGAGCTCAAAAAATACCGCTATCTGCTGCCGCAGTACACCTACATCGGCTACAACCTCACCCGGCCCTTCTTTCAGGACAAGCGGGTGCGGCAGGCGCTGACCATGCTGATCGACCGCGAAAAGATCCTGCGGGACATCTACTTCAATCTGGCGAAGATCACCACCGGGCCGTTCTTTCCGGACGGCCCCTACGCGGACCCGTCGATTCAGCCCTGGCCCTACGATCCGGAACGGGCGAAGCGGCAGCTGGCGGAGGCGGGCTGGCGCGACACCGACGGCGACGGCATTCTGGAGAAGGACGGCGTGAAGTTCGTCTTCACCATGCTTCAGATCGCGACCAGTCCAATTCAGCAGAAGATGATGCCGCTGATCAAGGAGTCGCTGGCCGGCGCCGGGATCGACATGAAGATCGAAAATGTGGAGTGGTCGGTCTATCTGCAACGGTTGAACCAGCGCCGTTTCGACGCCAGCTGCCTCGGATGGGCCTCGCCGTTCGACCCGGACATGTACCAGATCTGGCACTCCAGCCAGTGCGACAAGCCGGAGAGCAGCAACTACATCGGGTTCCGCAACGCCGAGGCGGATAAACTGATCGAGGAGATGCGCCGCACCTTCGACCGGGAGCGGCGGATTGCCATCGCCCACGCCTTCGCCCGGCTCATCCACGAAGAACAGCCCTACACGTTTCTGTTTGTTCCGTACAGCCTCGTCGCCCAGTCGGGAAGATACCGGAATGTCCGGGTCTTTCCGGTCGGGATGCCGGTGATGCCCTACTGGGTCCCGAAACAGGAGCAGCGCGCCGTTCCCGGGCTGTAAACCGGCAGAGAAAGATACAACAACCGCATGGAAGGATCGAATATGATCAGAGTCATCATCATCGGAGCCGCCGGCCGCATGGGCCGCCGGCTGGTCGCCAACGTCATGGAGAATCCGGAATTCGAACTGGCCGGAGCGACGGAGTTCGTCGAATCTCCGTTTCTCGGCGAGGACGCCGGTCTGGTCGCCGGCTGCGGGGAAGCGGGCGTGAAGATCACCGCCAATCTGGAAGAGCTGGTCAAACACGCCGACGCCATCATCGACTTCGCCACCGGCGGCGTCATGGAAGCGGTCCGGCTCGCGGTGGGAAACCACTGCGCCGCGGTCATCGGCACCACCGCGCTCAGCGCCGCGGAGAAGGGGGAACTCGCTGAACTTGCCGAACGCGGCGGCCGGATCGTCTCGGCCTACAACATGAGCGTCGGCGTCAATCTATTGTTCAAACTGGTGGGGGAGGCCGCGCGCACCCTCGGGCCGGACTACGACGTCGAAATCATCGAAATGCACCACAACCAGAAGAAGGACGCCCCCTCCGGCACCGCGGTGCGGCTCGCCGAAGAGGTGTGCGCCGCGCGCGACTGGAACTACGCGACCGATGTCCGCCACGGTCGCGAAGGGATGGTCGGCGCCCGGTCGAAACATGAGATCGGCATGCATTCGCTGCGCGGCGGCGACGTGGTCGGCGACCACACCGTCATCTTCGCCATCAACGGCGAGCGGATTGAGCTCACCCACAAGGCGTCCAGCCGGGACACCTTCGCCAAGGGGGCGCTCCGGGCGGCGAAGTTTCTCACGCACGCGGATCCCGGGCTCTACGACATGCAGGATGTCCTCGGTCTCAAATAATTTTCAGGAGCAGAGCAAATGAATATCCTCACCATCGGCAACAGTTTCACCGACAGCCTCGAACTCTACTTCCCGGCGGCGGTTCAGTCCGCCCGGTGCGATCTTCACTTTGAGCGGGCCAATTTCGGCGGCTGCGAACTGGCGCGCCACTGGAGCTATATCGAGGCGGAAGAGCGCGATGTGCGCTGCCGCATCTATCAGGGGGGGCGAAAGCTCCGTTCGATTCTCGAACTGCGCGCCTGGGATGTGGTCACCATCCAGCAGGCGAGCCACGACAGCTGGCGGCCGGAAACCTTCCAGCCCTGGGCGGGGAACATCATCGCCTACGTGAAGAAACATGCGCCGCAGGCGGAGGTGGTGATCCAGCAGACCTGGGCCTACCGGGCCGACCATCCGCAGCTGCTCCCGGGCAGCGAATGGGGCGTCTCGCAGGATGAGATGTACGGGCGCCTGACCGAAAACTACACGAAGCTGGCGCGCGACTACAAGTTGCGGATCATTCCCACCGGTTACGCGGTTCAGCTCACCCGCCGCAACAGCGAACGCAAATTCGTCAACTACGACCCGGCGCTGATCGACACCCTCGCCTGGCCGGATCTGCCGCCGCAGGCGGGCGACGTGGTCGGCCAGTGTTCCTGGCGGAAGAATCCGGACACCGGGGAGCTCTACCTCAACCGCGACCTCATCCATCTCAATCCCCGGGGGCAGTATCTCCAGGCGTGCGTCTGGTTCGCCATGCTCTACGGGAAAAAGGTGAGCGAAATCCGGCTCGTTCCCGCCGAACTGGCGAATTCCGACGTCAAATTCCTGCAGGAGACCGCCCAGCAGGCGGTGGATGAGTTCCAGCAGGTCAACCAGGGTTGATACGAATGGCGGAAAAGAAGATATGGATCCTCGCCGGAGAGGCCTCCGGCGATCTTTACGGCGCCCGGCTCGCCCGGGAACTGCGCGCCATCGCCGCGGAACGGGGTGACACGGTCCGGATTTCCGGCATGGGGGGGCCGCAGATGGCCGCGGCCGACATCGATCTCAAGGTCGACTCGACCGAACTCGGCGTCGTCGGCGTGATCGAGGTGCTGAAACATATCTTCACGTTCGTCGCCATCTTTTTCCGGCTGGTCCGCGCGGCGAAGCAGGAGCGTCCCGACGAGGTCGTCTTGATCGACTACCCGGGATTCAACCTGCTTTTCGCGCTGATGATGTATCTGAACCGGATTCCGGTCGTCTGGTATGTCTGCCCCCACCTCTGGGTGTGGGGCAAATGGCGTCTGCCGGTGCTGGCGAAGATCTGCACGAAGATGCTGGTGATCTTCCCCTTCGAAGAGGAGGTCTTCGCGCCGACCCGGCTCCGGGCGACCTTCGTCGGCCACCCGCTGGTGGATATCGTCGAAGAGCGGCGCAATCCGGAAATTGAGCGCTCCCCGGAGGAGTTTCTGCTTCTGCCGGGCAGCCGCACGATGGAGATCAACTTCCTGCTGCGGCCGATGCTCGACACGATCTCCCGGCTTGCCGAGCGTCATCCGGAGTTGAAGTTTCATCTCAGCGCCCCGCGGGAAAAAATCGCCCGGCTCTGCGACGAAATCTACCACGAATACCGCTGCAAACACCCCGACGCCCCGGCCGTCACCATCAGCTGTGCGGACACCCCGTACTGGCAGCAGCGGGCCGGAACCGGCCTCGCCGCCAGCGGCACCGTCACGGTGGAGTCGGCCATCGCCGGACTCCCGCTGGTGGTCGGTTACAAGCTCAACTGGGTCACCATTCTGCTCGCCTCGCTGGTGGTCCGGCTCTACCGCGGCTACTTCACGATGGTGAACATCATCGCCAACCGGACCATTTATGAAGAGTTCCTCCAGCACCACTTTTCGCCGAAGGAGCTGGTACCGGCGGTGGAGCGCATTCTGCCCGGCGGCGAACGGCGCGCCGAAGTGGAAGCGGGGATGGAGGAGGTCCACAAGCTCCTCAAGCCGAAGAGTTCCAGCGCCGCCCGTCAGGCAGCGCTCGCCTGCTACGACCTCTGACGCGGCGCGTCAGGCCAGCCGGTTTCCGCGCAGAAATGCGGCGAGCTTCTCCGACACCCGGAGAAAACCGACGTCGTTGGGGTGAACCGCGTCGACGAAGCACTCCGCAAAGTTTTCTCCGAGCAGGTCGAACCCGTCGAGGAAGTACACGGCGGGATCCCCCATTGCCCGGCGCCGCTCACAGTTGGCGCGGTGGATCGCACTGCGCCGGAGCCGCGTGGCGGCCCCCTCCTCCCGTTCCGCCGGAATTCTCAGCTGCGAGATCGTCACAATCGGCACCGCCGGGTGTCGTTCGCGCAGGATGTCGGTGAACCGCGGCAATGTCTGCTCCAGCCGGTCGAGATCGACGTTTGCGTCGTAATCGAGCAGGAAGAGTGCCGGATTCTCCACCCGGGCGAGAGTTTCCGCCAGCTCCGGCTCCCCTTTCGCCGAACCGGCAAAACCGAAATTCAGCACGGGCCGGTCGAGCAGTCGCGTCAGTTGCGCGGTTTCTGCCAGCCCCGGCCGAGAGGCACAGCAGCCGTGGATGATGCTGGTTCCGTAGAACACCACGGGGGACGGATTCCGCCGGGGGCGCGGCGGCTCCACCCGCGCCGACGGCGCCACACCGATCTCGAAGAAATCGACCCGGGCGTAGAGCGGGAAATAGAGTTCAAACTCGTGCATCTTCCGTTCCGGTTCTTCCGGAAGAGTCAGCACGCCGGCAAACGAGTGTGTGGGGAAGCTCAATTCGTCATAGTTCTTGCGGGTCACGGCGATGAACGCGCCATCCATATAGAGGTCGAACCCGGAGCGGCCGATGCTCATGATATCGGCGGAATTGTTGTGGCAGGTGACGGTGGCGCGCACGGCGACAAAGGGCGAATCCGAACGGAAGCGCAGCACGCCGCCGGCCGAGTGATTGGCGTACACATCGACCGCCTCGGAGAACGCACACTCCGGCCGGGATTCCGGCAACCGCCGCAACGGATCGCCCGGTTTCCGGAATGCGAACCCCTCCAGTTCAAACGGTGTCTCGTCATAACTGCTCCAGCGCGCCGGAGGCAGCGGTGTCGCCGTATAAGCCATCGCCGGATCAAATTTTTTCTGCGTAACTTCCATCCTGATTCTCTCCCTGTTCCATTGTCTTACTATAGCATATTGACAGTTGATTGCAAATACTGCGGCATGTGGGGGGAATGAGGGAGATATGCTAGACTTCTGTGTGGAAATGATATTCGGGGGAGCTGGAGGGCCGGGCGCCCTCCAGACCTCTTCGGAGGGAAGAAAGCGGTACCAGAGTGTAAATTTCCGGCTTCTGCGGGACGCGGGCGGAGCGGAGGTGAATATTCGAACTTCCGAGAGAAAATGATCGTCGGGGGAGCTGGAGGGCCAGACGCCCTCCAGACCTCTTCGGAGGGAAGAAGGCGGTACCAGAGTGTAAATTTCC
>OIWQ01001002.1_pt1 | contig 35581 bp, 25 predicted proteins | sample 1587571 | NCBI WGS metagenome assembly OIWQ01 (sample SAMEA3888910, study PRJEB22519) | human gut metagenome | biome: human gut; feature: human-associated habitat; material: faeces | place: Denmark | collected 2010
CAAATATAGCATAATTTTCTTGGATTTCATCTTTTATTTAGGGATAAGTTCTTAACAGGAAAGGATGATATCGTATGAAACTGCTGGTTTGTTTTTCCGCCCTTCTGCTCGGCACACTTCAAGCGGCCAATCTTCTGATTGATCCGGCGACCGGAGTGGTGCGCTCGACGCGGGTGCCCGCCAATGCCGTGGTCGAACAGCAGGGCGACAAGGTGGACTTTGTTCTGACTGGCTCCTGCGGAAATTTCAGCTATTCGCTGCCGCTCTCTCCGGAAAGCCGGTATCTGGTTCTGCGCATGAAGATGCGTTCTACCGATCTGGTGCCCGGCAAGGCGAAATGGCAGGCGGGAAGCATGGCGATGCGGTTTCATGACAAAGACGGCAAGGCGGTCGGCCCCTGGCCGAAGGTGTTTGTCGTCTCCGGTACCACCGGACTTCAGACGTGTGAACGCGTGTATCCCATTCCGGAAAACGCGGTGACCCTCCGGCTGAAACCGGCCAATTTCGGCAAATCGGGCAAGGTGGAGTTCAAGGAGGTCCAGATAGAGGAGCTCAAACAGCTCGATCAGTACAAACGTTCCACGGCTCCGGCTGTCACGCCCGCCGCCCCGGAAGCCGCCGTTCCGCAGGCACAGCTCACGCCGGAGCAAAACCTGCTGATCGCCCCGGCTCCGGGAGGCGTGCCGCAACAGGGACTTTCCGGCCGGAATTGTACGTTGCAGGTGAAGAACGGCCGGCTGAATGCGACGATTGAAGGGAACGGGTTTGCCTGAACGGCCTGTGGGAGTTCCGCCCGGAACTCCCGGGGGATCCCGTCGGGAAAATCCCGGAAACGGGTTCCGGCTGGGGGTATTTCAAAGTTCCGGGTTCCTGGCCGGTCACCCGCAACGGCATGGAGTTGATCCTTTCTGATTCGGTTCGCAAGTCGCTGGATCTCAAACAGCTCAATGGCGGATTTTACCGCCGGGAGATCACGGTTGATCCCGCCTGGAAAGGGCGCCGGATTCTGCTCTGCGCCGATATGGTGCAGACCTGTGCCAAAATCTATGTCGACAAGAAGGAGGCGGGCGAACTCTATTACCCAGGCGGCGAGGTCGATCTCACCGGGAAGTTGATTCCCGGGCGAAGCCATGAGCTTGTGCTGCTGGTTCGGGCGACTCCCGGAGAGAATGTGGTCTTCATGGCTCCCGGCCGGCTGGTGAAGACGGAGGGGGGGCTGGTCAATCGGGGAATCACCGGTGATCTCTATCTGGAGTCTCGTCCGGAAGCGGCGGTGATCCGCGATGTGCTGGTTCTGCCATCGGTCAGGAAGAGCATGATTCGCTTCGATGTCGGGCTGGAGGCTCTGCCGGCGGGAACCTACCGGCTGGAGGCGGAGATCGCGGAGCATGGGCGCCGGGTAAAAACAATCCGTTCCGAACTCTTCCCGGCAAAGGAGCGGAACTTTCGCCACACCTTTCAGGAGAGCTGGTCGAACGCCAAGCTGTGGGATTTGGATTCCCCGGAAAATCTCTATACGGTGAAACTGCGCCTGTTCTCGGAAAGCGGGGCACTGCTCGATGAATTTCTGGAAGAGGAGTTCGGATTCCGGGAGTTCTGGACGGAGGGGCGGTTTCTGTTTCTCAACGGGAGCAAACTCTATTTGCGGGCGCTGGCGGCACGAACTCCGCTGGCGCCGTTGTATGCTTCCCCGGAGTGGATCGAACATCTGGTCCGGGAATCCCGCCGGCTCGGGGCGAATTTTCTGATCGGCTTGAACTACAACTTTCAGCCCGGCGTGGTCAGCCACCTGACCAGTTTTCATCGTGAAACATCGCGGCGCGGGATGCTGACCGCACTTACGCTGCCCCACGTCCGGGATTTTCACCTGAATATGCGCGATCCGGCGACCGCGCTGGCCTATCGGAGACAGGCGGAACATCTGATTCGGCGCCTTCAGAATGTTCCCGGCGTGGTCATGTACGCAATGAATCACAATGCCACCGGATATGCCGGGGATCAGAATCCCGCCCGGCTCGGTACCGGCTACAAGCCGGAAGATGTGGTTTTCGCCAGTGCATTCGATCTCCGGCGAAACGCCGATATCGCCGCGCGCATCGCCCGGGAACTGGATCCCTCCCGTCCGGTTTATCACCACGAAAGCGGCAATCTGGGAGATCTTTTCACGCTGAACTGCTATTTGAACTGGGCTCCGCGTCAGGAGCGCAGCGACTGGTTGGAGTGCTGGGAGCATTCGGGGCGGATGCCGGTGTTTTTTGTTGAGTGGGGACTTCCGCACGTCGCGAGCTGGTCCAGCTACCGCGGCCCCGCCTTCATCTGGCGGAGCGCGGCCCGGCAATGCCTCTGGGTCAATGAGTTCAATGCCGCAATTCTGGGAGAAAAGGCCTACCGTGCCGATCCGGCAAAAAAATTCCTGTACGACCGCCAGGAGTCGATGCTCAAGGGGAATCGGCCGGTTTTCTTCAGCCGGCTGGGAGCCAATACCTTCCTCAACGACATCCGCGACGTTCACGAAGTGCGGAACTATTTCATTTCGAAAAATTTCCGTGACATGCGCGCCCGGGGCATCTCCGGACTTCTGCCCTGGGATCAGTTCCTCTGCTGGAAGCAGACCGGTCCCGGCGACCGGCCCCGGCACAATCCCCGGCGGTTTGAACGGCTGAAACAGCCGGGCGTCGTGCCGGATCTCTTCTATTCCGCCGGCGAGGCGATTCTGAATCCTCTGGCCAGATTCCGCGAAACGCCGACCGGCGAGGGAATCCGCTCCGATTTTCAGGATGAGCTCGGCTGGATTGGCGGACAGGTGGATGAATTCACGGAACTCGGGCATAACTTCCGCCCCGGTGAGCGGGTGCGAAAATCGCTGGTCCTGCTCAATCACAGCCGGAAAACGAAAGAGGTGAAATGGCGTTGGGAGGTCCCTGCGCTTGGGCTGAGAGAAGAGGGAACGCTTCCGGTCGCGGCCGGGGAGCGGCATCTGCTGCCGCTGGAGTTTTCGATTCCGGAAACGGTCTCCGGGCCGCTGGAAATCCGGGCGGAGCTGGAGTTTTCCGGTTCGAAAAAGAGGACGGACCGGTTTGTCATCGACGTGATTCAACCGCGCACCGTCACTCTGCGCAGCCGTGTCGGCTGCTGGGATCCGGAGGGGAGTGCCATGGTGTTGCTCAAACAGCTCGGCGTGTCGGCACATCCGGTGAAGACGGCGGAGGATCTGAACGGAATTCAGCTGCTGATCATCGGTCGCAACGGACTTGCCGGACTGCCGTTCCCGCTGGCGGAACCGCTTCGCAACGGGTTGAAGGTCCTGCTGCTCGAACAGCCGTCACAGGAGTTTGCCCGGCTTGGACTGCGTTACACCGAACAGGGGTTCCGGGAACTCTTTTCCAACGGAATCCGCCATTTCCCCGACCTGCATGACTGGCGCGGGCAGGCCACCCTGCTGCCGCCCATGCTCGCGGTGGCCGCGTACGAAACCGGCAGTCCCCAGTGGGATTGGAATGGCTTCCGCAACGCGCGCGTCTGGCGGGCCGGCAACCGCGGGGCTCTGACGGAGGTGCTGTTGGAGAAACCCCCGGTCGGCAACTGGCTTCCGTTGTTGCAGTGCGGGTTTGATCTGCAATATTCGCCGCTGCTGCTGTTGTCCGAAGGCAGGGGGAAGATGCTTTTCTGCCAGCTGGCGGTGTCGGGGCGGTCGACCCCGGACCCGGAAGCGGAGAAGGTGCTCGGCGACGCATTGCTCTATCTGGATCGCGCCCGGACCGGGAACGTGAGAAAGGTGTTTTTTCTGGGCGATGCGGTCGGGGCCGGTTACTTGACAGCGCTGAAGGTGCCGTTCAAACCGTGGACGCCGGAGGAAACGCTTGATTCCGATACGCTGCTGGTCCTCGCCTCGGGAGCTCGCCCCGGAGAGTTGACCGCCGCGTTGCGGAACGGGTGCAACGTGCTGGCCCTGGGACTTTCCCGGGCGGAACTGGAGGAGATTCTGCCCGGAGGATTCCGCGTGGAGACGCGCCGCTGCTATTCCGATTTTGTGCCGGCTCTTCACGACAACCCGGAATTTCTCGGCATCAGCAATGCGGATCTTCACTGGCGCGGCGGCATGCAGATGGATGCATTCCCCGCAGATGCGGCAGGCGGCTGTTCGCTCGATCGGAAGAGACTGGGGCGGGGCACCATTGTGGCATTTCAGCTGCCGCCCTGGAAATTTGATGAAGAGGAGTTTTACTACCGCACCTGCCGCCGTCGTTCCGCGTTTCTGGGCGCCCGGCTGCTGGCCAATCTCGGCGCGGAATTCCGTACCGGTTTCTTCTCCCTTTTCGGCGAGGCGGCCGGCAATATCCGCTTCCAGCTGCCGAACGATTCCTGGCGGGGAGTGGAGGACCCGGAAAATTCCGGACGGAAGCAGGGATTTTTCCGGCATGATTTTCAACCGGATGGTTCTTGGCGGCCGGTTGCGGTTCCCGGCTGTTTTGACAATCAGTTTGAAGAGCTGGCCAATTACGACGGTTTCTTCTGGTATCGGTTGGAATTTGAGCTGCCGGCCGCGTATGCGAAATTTCCTGCGGAACTTTCGTTCGGCAGCGTGGATGATGAGTCCTGGATCTGGCTCAACGGTCGTTTGCTCGGCGAAGTTTCCGCGCGGACAAATCCGAAGGATTACTGGAAGGTTGCGCGCAGCTATGCATTGGCGCCGGATTGGTTGAAGGCGGGACGCAACACCATTGCAGTGCTCTGCCGTGACCTGCGGAACAAAGGCGGCATACTGGGAATTCCCGAACTGAAATTCCCCCGCACGTTCCATTTCTATTATGACGAGCCACTGGCGGATGATGATCCCTACCGGTATTACCGCTGGTGAACGGGAGACGGAACTCCCGCGATCTTCCCGGCCGTTCCGTCTCTCCCAATCCGGGAGGGGATGACTGAGTCCCTGTTGCGGGACGGTTGTCCAGGATCGACCGGGAATCTTGAATTTTTCGGGCCGGCTTGCCTGATTTGGCAAGCCGGCCCGAAATTGATCGTTCAATGTGCGGAATTATTTCTTCAGCGTGGCTTTCTCGGCTTTCAGCACCGGAGTTTTCCAGTTCGGAACCCGGTAGACGGTGCCGGAGAGTTCGACGACGTGTTCGGCGATTTTCTTGAGTTCCGCGTTGTCCGACGCGCAGACAAAGTAGCTGTTCTCATACTCGCCGCGGCTGTTGCTCTTCATCAGCGCAAAGTCGGCGGCACGGGTCGTGCTGCTCGGAACCGCGACCAGATAGCCGGTGGCGGTAACCTTTTCCCCCTTTGTAAGATCGACGCCGATCGCCTTGAGCTCCAGATCCATCTTATCCGGCGCGGCCGCGGGCGCGGGCTTTTCCTCCGGCGGAACCGGCTTGGCCGTCGCCGCAGGCTGGGCCTCTTTCTCCGGCGCCGGAGTTGCAGCCGGGGCTTTTTCCACCGGTTTCACTGCCGGCTTGTTTTCCGGCTTTGCGGCCGGTTTTTCCGCCGGCTTTTCCGCCGGGGCCGGAGCCTCCGTCTGGACTTTGGCCGGGGCGGTTTCCGGCTTTGCCGCGGGAGCGGCGGCCGCTGCCGTCACCGGAGCGGCGACCTTCACGTAGCTTTTGGCCACGTAGAGCTTCAGCCCTTCCGGCGGCGCGATTTTCGCCCAGTTGTGGCGGGTGGTGCGTTCCACTTTGACGACGGTTCCCGCCGGAAGCAGTCCGTAGCTGGGGGCCTCCTGCGCCATGTCCATGCGCATGTTGACCGGCGAAGTCACCTTCCCGTCACGCAGAAAGACCTCCGAAACGTAGACCGGCGTCTTCGCCGGCGCGGTAATCTCATAGAACTCCCCCTGCAGGGAGAGCACGTCCACCTTGTCGCCCGCGCGCAGTTTCATCACGGCGGGCGCACGGAGCTCCGGTTTCATCCGGACGTTGAGCAGACGGGCGGTGACGGTTCCCTCTTCTCCGGCCTGGAGGGTCAGCGCGCTGAGAATGGCTCCGAACAGCAGAGTTCCGAATTGTCTTGTCATCTTGAACACTCCCTTGAAAATGTTGTCTTTTGTGGTAGATTTACTGATAATATACTTGAATTTCGGACAGGTACAATCGAAAATGAAAAAAAATCCGATTTTGTTCTTGGTTTCTGCTTTTCTACTGATTTTTTCTGCCGGGTGCAGTATGTTTCCGGAGGAAGAGGAGGTTCCCCTGCCGCTTGCCGGCAGCGTGTGGCGCCCGGTGATGCTCGACGGCGGGGAGGCGCCTGTTCCGGCATTGGAATCCGATGTCCGGCTGCTCTTTCAGGTGGATGGCGAGCTCAGCGGCTCCACCGGCGACAACCGGTTTTTCGGGGAGTACCGCCTCCGGGGCGATGGGATGCAGATCGGGCCGCTGAGCGTCACCCGCCGTCTCGGACCGAACCGGGCGTACGAGGAGCGTTTCCTCGCGGTGCTCCGGCTGACCGCCTTCTATGCCATCCGGGGGCGGTCGCTCTCGTTGCTGGATGAGCAGCGCCGGGTGCTGGCCGAATTCCGGGGAGAACCCGGGTTCCCGGAAACGGAGTGAGGAGGCGCGCCATGAAGGGATATGCGGCGAATTTTCTCCGGTATTTGCGCGCGGAGCGGAACGCTTCCGAGCATACCGTGGAGGCGTATTCGAGCGACATTCTGGAGTTCATCACCCGGGTCAAGGGCGGGGAGGAATCGTTCAACGACTGGGGCGGCGTGGACCGCGACGACGCGAAGATCTTTCTGCTCCGGCTTCATGAGGCGGGGGACGGCAAGCGTTCGATGCAGCGCAAACTTTCGGCGATGCGTTCCTTTTTCCGCTACCTGGTCCGGTCGGAGCTGGTGAAGGAGAATCCGTTTCTCCGGCTGCCGCCGATCAAGGCGGACCAGCCGCTGCCGCTGGTGATGAGCATCAACCAGATCGACCGGCTGACCGCGGCGGTCGACGAGTTCTGGCGTCAGGCGCTGGCGGCGGGAATTCCGAAGTCGGAGGAGTCTGCCGCCTTTTCTGCCGCCCGGGATCTGGCGATGATCGAAGTGATCTACTCCGGCGGATTGCGGATCAGCGAAGCGGTCGGGTTGAATTACGGCGATCTCGACCTCATCGGCGGCGTGGTCAAGGTGCGCGGGAAGGGGAAGAAGGAGCGTCTCGCAGTGCTCGGCCGCCCGGCGGAGCGGGCGCTCCGGGCCTATCTGAAACTTCGCGCCGGCCTGGGAGCCGGCCGTGCTCCGGGGGCGCCGGTGTTTCTCAATCAGGCGGGGGAGCGGCTGACACCGCGCTCGTTTCAGCGGAATTTGAAGAACTACCTGCTGACGGCGGGGCTTCCGCCGGATCTTACGCCGCACAAACTGCGCCATTCGTTTGCGACGCACCTGCTGGATGCGGGGGCGGATCTGCGGAGCGTGCAGGAGATGCTCGGTCATGAGAATCTCAGCACCACGCAGATCTACACCCACGTCAGTGCGGAGCGGATGAAAGAGGTGTACAAAGAGGCGCATCCCCGCGCCAAGTAGCGCCGACGGGGGGAGGGGCATTTGCCGTACGGGAGGGGGCATTCCGTTCCTTTGCCTGCCGCAGAGCTTGTACCGCTTGAAAACAGATAGATCACAATCAGGACGCAATACCATCGGAAGCCGTGTTTTTCCGAAGGCGGAAAAATGGTGCGATCATCAGATAGCCAATGAGGATAAGTGTGGCAATGCAGAAAAGTGATTCCATGATTGTGCCGTTGGGGGAATATGGGATAAAGGGAGAAAATGGGGATGATGCTAGTATTTGAACGGGTGCTTTTTCCCCGGGTGCGCTTCCTGCCAGCATTTGCGCCGTTCCATGACGTTCAGCCGATGACCGGGCGGCAGAAACAACATGCAGCCGATCAAATAGAACAGCTGGAGACCGGCCAGGAAAGCCCATGGTCTAAAGATCAGAAGAACAAATTTCATGCGTCCACCCCACTCCTATTAATTGCGTGATCGTTGAAATTATGATATTTTGGGGAGAATTACAAAGTTCAAATCCACGAGGGTGGGATGGGAACGGACCAGTCGGACCGGTCCGAAGAGAGGAACACGCGAGTTTCAAATCCTAAGGAGGGATGGGGACGCACAAAGAGCGCGAGTTCTGGCTCTGGGTTTCAAGCGTTTCAAATCCACTAGGGTGGGATGGGGACTATCGGACGCCATTTCTTCAGCTATTCGACGCAAATGTTTCAAATCCACTAGGGTGGGATGGGGACGGTTACGACTGCCGAAGCCGTGGCGGAGAACAAGGCGTTTCTAATCCACTAGGGTGGGATGGGGACTCAATAGGAAAGACTGAATAACCCTTAGTAGGCTATGTTTCTAATCCACTAGGGTGGGATGGGGACGTACTCAACAATCTTACCGGAGCGCGCGATGCGCTGGGTTTCTAATCCACTAGGGTGGGATGGGGACTCGAGCGTCGCGGCCAGCTCGCGCAAGGCGGCTTTCAGTTTCTAATCCACTAGGGTGGGATGGGGACTCGTGCCTGACAGCTTGATCGACGGGTTCCGATGGCGTTTCAAATCCACTAGGGTGGGATGGGGACTCCGACTGCTTGAAATCCCGCATTGCGGATCTGGAATGTTTCTAATCCACTAGGGTGGGATGGGGACACGAACAATGTAAGCTATGTGCCGAAGTTGAATAAGTTTCTAATCCACTAGGGTGGGATGGGGACGAACTACTACACGAAAGCGGAAATCGACGAAAGGTTGTTTCTAATCCACTAGGGTGGGATGGGGACGCGAGAAAGATTCTTACAAACCCAGTATTGATAGGGTTTCTAATCCACTAGGGTGGGATGGGGACCGGATCCGGCCGCGGTTCGCCCTCCCAGGAGCCGCGTTTCTAATCCACTAGGGTGGGATGGGGACTGCAAACGCGTCACTCTCTATAGTTGTCACGCTGTGGTTTCTAATCCACTAGGGTGGGATGGGGACGAAAAATTGACGACATCGACCGACGAGTTCGAGAAAAGTTTCTAATCCACTAGGGTGGGATGGGGACGCCGTCCGCCGGAAACTCTCGAAGAGGCAAAGCATAGTTTCTAATCCACTAGGGTGGGATGGGGACACGCAATGTTGTTTTTGGTGCGCGATCTGGCGGATGTTTCTAATCCACTAGGGTGGGATGGGGACGCCGCCGGAAGTCTGTTCGTACTCGCTCAAAAGGTGTTTCTAATCCACTAGGGTGGGATGGGGACACAATTTCCCGGTTCCCTAATCTGTTTTCTTTAATGGGTTTCTAATCCACTAGGGTGGGATGGGGACACGGTGGAAAATGCGACCATTGCCGGGCTGGTGGTGCGTTTCTAATCCACTAGGGTGGGATGGGGACGTATCCGAACGGCGGATTTCCGGACGGCCACTCGCCAGTTTCTAATCCACTAGGGTGGGATGGGGACGTTATGGCATTCTCGTATCGCGGCGATGTCTTCCGAATGTTTCTAATCCACTAGGGTGGGATGGGGACCCGAAAAACTCGAATGACACCTTGAAACTTACAACCAGTTTCTAATCCACTAGGGTGGGATGGGGACGTTGTATCCCTCCCCCGCGGTCGCTTCGGTCATCACCGTTTCTAATCCACTAGGGTGGGATGGGGACTCAATGGCGAGACCGGCATGTGGCACTGCCACAACTGGTTTCTAATCCACTAGGGTGGGATGGGGACACACGATTCGCGATAAAATGATGTCGATTGCCGAAGGTTTCTAATCCACTAGGGTGGGATGGGGACAATAGGGAACAAAATCCGCTCTCGTTTTTTTAACTGGTTTCTAATCCACTAGGGTGGGATGGGGACTCGCCAGCGCCTGAACCCGGCGGTTTGCATTTCCGTTGTTTCTAATCCACTAGGGTGGGATGGGGACCCGCGCAGCCCGTCCGACCATCGCCGCCCTCATCGAGTTTCTAATCCACTAGGGTGGGATGGGGACCGGTACGCGACCGAGATCGGAAGCCGGTTTAAATTGGTTTCTAATCCACTAGGGTGGGATGGGGACCTCCGCCGTAAGGTCGCGGATTTCCAGCATGATTTGTTTCTAATCCACTAGGGTGGGATGGGGACTTTTTGAGGAACTGGAAGAGCATTTTTTCTGACCTAGTTTCTAATCCACTAGGGTGGGATGGGGACGAAGTCGTCACCTTGAGGGTGACCGGGATCAAAGCGGTTTCTAATCCACTAGGGTGGGATGGGGACGTACGCAACGGCACATGTTGTGAAGCGGAAGAGAAGGGTTTCTAATCCACTAGGGTGGGATGGGGACCCGTGGCTTTGAGGCCGCAGATCAGTATTTCAATACAATTTTCAACGTCGCCGTTGATGAAAGTTAAACCGCTTGATAATATAGTGTTGCTGTAAAAAAAATCAACTTGATTCGGTTTTCAAACAACTCGAATATCCCAGAAAAACAATATGCTCTTTCTGTCGGTATTCAATCATGCAATATTTTTACTGTCAACAAATTAAATATGATATTTCTTGCTCCGGACGATTGTTCTCTGTGATAGTCATATGATGTTGGATATGTTTCCTTTCATCTCTCCCAGTTGCTCGCGCCGGAGCAATTTCTCGCTTTCAACGGAATACAAAGTAATATGGCTGTCTGCCGCACGAGTTTCATTTAATAGATTCTTGATTTTAATGAATTGTGAATAGGTGACATTCCCTTCAAAAACCGAATTCTGATTCCAGAAAAGATACTTTTTCAACAACTTGTGCAATTTGACGCAGTTGTCATGTTCGGTGTCATACACGATAATGAGATACATTTCAGTATTCGATCCGATATGGTTTGTATTCCCTGCCTTCCAACAAATAATTCACCAGCTTGTAGCAATCCAGCCGCAACAGCTGACGATACGATACTGAGCGGTTCAATGCCGGACAATGGACTGTCTGACGCAGCCCCTGATCCCATTCCTGAAGAATCTTCTGTCGCGCATTATCTGTCAGCAGAAAACCATTGCTGTATTTCCGGAAGTCTTTGTCCCCAACCATCCGACAGCCCCAGAGGCGGAACAACAATCGATCCACCAGCAATGGTTTGAATGGCTCCACCAGATCCAACGCCAGAGAATACCGGCGCGTCTGAGGCGTATGAAGATAGGAGATCCCGGGATAGAGTGCCGTCCGGTACAACTCGCTGACACAGGCGGTATAAAGCAGGCTGTTCAAAAAGGAGAGCAGCGCATTCAAGGGATTATCCGCCGGATGATAGACGCGTTTAAACGGTGCTGCTAGGTTACCCAGCCATACGGGCCATGCCTGATAATAGATTCGTCGGACGTTGCCTTCCAGCCCCATTAGTTCTTCCGGTGTAGTCCGGTTCGACAGCTCTTCGGAAAAACGATGGATTGTTTCTGCCGCTTCTTCCAGACCGCCTTTCCGGCGTTGGTAGTAAAGCACGATTGACCGGATGTTGTGAAATGTCGCTTCCAGCAGGGCGCGACAGATGGCAAGACGCTCTTCCGGGGTTCGGTATGCTTCTCCCTGGCGGATCACCAGATCGCCGCTGAGTTGTTCCGCGTGAGGAAACAACGTCCCGGTATGGTGCCCAAACCAGTTGAAGAAGTGGATCGGGATCTTTCGACTGTTCAAAAAGTTTATCAACTTGGAGTTCAGCGTGATTTCCCCGAAAACGTAGACCGCGTCCACACTCTCCACCGGGAGAAAGTGAACTGCTTCAGCCGGTTTTTCATCCAGCGCTTCCTCTTCCTGGTCCGGCGGCGTTTCTTCCGGCGGCAGTGCGGTTTTCTCGAAACGCAACGTATTGTCATGGCGCCGTAAGCGGCCGGACTTGGTCAGATAAAGGTTCATAGAAAACAGAGCTCCTCATACGCACAACGTCTGCAGTAAGAGCGACGGATTGCCGCCGGTAACGGACCGGCAAGCAGCCGTTCACACGCGTCCCGATCGCTCTCCACCTGCCGTAAAGCGGCCTCATCCCACTCCACCGTCACGGTTTTCCGTTTCCCGGGATAGTGGAGTATCGCCCGACTGGCCCGGATTCCGCGGGCGTTGAGATAATAGAGATAGTAACGCACTTGCGCCTCATCCCCGCCACCGGGAGCTTCCCCGTGTTTTGTTTCATGAATAACACCGTCTTTGAAGTCCGCCCAGTCAAGCACCCCGGCCTCGCCGATGGGAATTTCCTTCTCTTCGCGGGAAAAACTCGTTTCTCCGAGCAAGGCTCCCAGTTGAACGAGATCGCTCTCGTGTTCCAGACGGATTCCGTGGCGGAACAGCCAGAGTTTGCGGGGGCAGACATGCAGGTAATTGAGATCGGTGCCGGTAAGCTCCACGGATTTTCCTCCCTCATACAATCATCGCTGCCGCCAGATAGACCGGCAGCTCGTCGGGATACGAAATCCGGCCGACCGGTTCCCCTAGACCGAGTTCCGGAAGTACGGCGGAGGCGGGAGCAATTCTGCGATCGTTCACCAGTGCCAGAAACTGTTTCCGCTCCTCCGGGGTGCTGCTGTCGGTCGCGATCTTTCCGTTTAATTTGGAGAGCTGATCGAAAATCTCCTGCGATTCGACGAGGACAAGTTCACGGCCCCGCTCTTCTCCAAAGAGTTCCGCCACCCACTGCGTGTTTTCAAACGTGCAGCCGAGCGTCTGCGGCGAAGACGCCGGAATCGAAAGCCATTTCTCCATGAGGCCGGAGGCGGAAAGGCGGGCGAACACATTTCGTTGAATTTCGGAGAGTTTCGCCGACAGGTCGGAGTCGCGCAGAACGGTGTCCTCCTCCCATTTCCGGAAGAACTCCTCCTCCTGCTTCAAGAATTTCAACTCCTCCCGGTAAATCCGGTCGAAGGGCGGTGTCTTCAGCCGGAGATCATGATTCTGCTGAACCTCCAGCAGCCGGGTCCGGGTGCTGAAGCCATCCTCGTCAACCAGCGCAAAAACCTTGACTTTGCACGGCTCGGCCCTCCCGTTCCGTCCGACCCGGCCGCCCCGCTGAATCGTTGCCGCCAGCCCTTGAAAATCGATCAGGGCCGCATCGAAATCCAGATCAACCCCGACTTCGATCATCTGCGTGGAAATCAGTGTGACCGGACGACGTTTCATCGCTTCCCGGCAGCAGAGAATCAGTTCCCGGCGCAATCCCGGCGGCACCAGTCCGTCCAGCCAGACCACGAGACGACCGGTTCCCGGCCGGCGCAGCTCCTCCAGCTGCTCCCATGGGGCAAACGGCTGCTGGAAAAATTTTCGCAGCGGCCAGCTCCCGGCGCCGATCAGATTGACCACCACCAGCAGATTCCGGGTGTCGGCGGCGTGGAATGCTTCGATCTGTTCCCCCAGCTCTGCGACGGAGAGTTCCCCCAGCGAGCGGTATATCCGCCGTTGATCGATCTCCGGTGCCCGGTAAACCGGCAGACTCTCTGCGGCGGGAATGCGGCGGGAATCCTCCAGATCCCAGAAAGGAAAGGGTTCCAGCGGCGTCGCCGATCCCAGAATGAATCTGCAATGGCATCGCCGGGCGTATTCCCGCGCCATCCGGAAGAAAAAGGGCAGAATCACCTGCGGCAGTTTGTGAAACTCATCCAGAATCACCACCGCGTCATGCAGGCCGAGGCCGCGGATGCAGCGGTTGCGGTCGGGGTGGCACATCGCCAGCAGCACCTGATTGAAGGTCGTGACATTGTAGGAGTGCTGAAACGGATGCTGTTCAATCTCCAGCGCCTCGGCGTCGTCGCCGTTGCCGTTCCGATTTTCCGGAACTGCGGCCGGGAGGGTGTGGCTCTCCCGCCGGCGGCAGTTCCAGATCTGCGCATCACAGTCGGAGAAATAGTCCTCGAAAACCTGATCCGCCACCGAGACCTGCGGTACGGCAAAGACAATCCGCCGGAATCCCTCTCGTTTCGCCAGCTGTTCTGCTCCGCGCAGCATCGCCTCGGTTTTTCCGAGTCCGGTCGGCGCATCGATGAAGTAAAAAATTCCCTCCGTCGCCGTCACCTTCAAAAACGACTCCCGCAGAAGGGTGCGGAGCTTCGCCACCGGCGAGTTGCCGGAAAAGGAGCGTTCCGGACGAGGACGGAATTCCTGTTCCGGAAAGGCGCTCCTCCACGATTCAACCGCCGCCGCCCGGCCGGACTGCCGTGCCGCGGAACGGTGATCCTGCAGGCACATGCGCCCCAGCAGAGAACGGCTGTGCAGACAGGCCTGCAGCCGGAGTTCCGGGGGGAGCGCCGCGCCGCACTCCCGGTTGAACTGCACCCGCGGTTCGCGGGAGCTCCGCGGGGCGATCTCCTCCAGGCGGCGCCATGCCTTTTCCAGAACCGTTTCCGGCAGTTCCGGAAGCAGTGATGCGATTCCTCCGTCGCGGTCCAGGGCGAACGCCTTCGCCTGAGGATCACCCGCAATCAGCGCAAGACTGTCGAGTTGTGCCGTGCCGAGCTGTTGCAGCGCGGTGTGGTGCGCCGCGGCGGTATGAAGCGCGACCAGACTCCAGTACGCGGCGTTGTCTCCTCCACGTTCCAGCAGCAGAAGCGCGGCAAAGACGCCGCCCGCCGCCGCGTGCTGGTGGGGCGAGGCGGAGGCGGCGCCGGTGATGTACGCCTGCCACGCCTTCGTCGCCTTCCCGAGATCGTGACAGGCGCAGATAATCCGCTCCTCCGGCGTTTCCGCCGCCGTCATGACCTCTGCGAGGTGTTCGCGCAAATCGGAGTCGATTCCGTGGCTGAAGAGCTTCAAGAGACCGCCTCCGTTTTCCGGACCCAGCCGCGCACAAACGGAGTTTCCTGCCGGATGCCGGGGTTCTCCGGCGTCGGGTAGATCCAGTATCCGTCGCTCTCAATCCGCTCGAAGCACTCGTTCGCGTTGACGATGTGCCGGGAGAACGGAACCGCTTCCCCCAGAGGAATTCCGTCGACGTGAAACGCCCAGTCTGCACTCTCCGGCAACTCTCCGGCAATCCGCACCTTCCGCACGATCGCCCGGCAGAAGGAGGCGCCGAGCGCCAGCGGGAAGGCCGGCTGCCGCAACGCTTCCGCCAGTTTCCCGGCTGCCGGTTCGGGCAGGCGTACGGCGACCTCGTACGCCGGATTGTGAATCACCTGCTGCTGAATCCGCAGATTTTCCAGCTTGCCGATCTCCTTGCAGCCATTGACATTCCAGGGGGCGCGGACCGGAATCCCTCCGATCCAGCGGCAGGCGACGTGGAAATCGTTCTCCTCCTCCCAGGCGAGAAGCTCCGGCGATACCGGCCACGGCAACCCCTTTTTATCCAGCTGTTTCAGGAGTTTCGCATCCGGCGCCTTGGCCGCGGTGGAACGGGGAGAGGCGAAGCCGAGCGCCGCCCCGCAGATTCCGGCCAGATTGCCCGGCGCCGGGCCGAGGCAGGAGTAACTGCCCATCGAGTCGTAGACGTTGCGCCACAACGCCATATCTCCGGCAAGTTCAAAGATCAGAATGCTCATGCTCCGGCTCCGGGCAGCGGCACCGGGAAGTTGGCCGCCTGATGTTTGAGGAATACAGTTTGGTCGTTGCAGTTCCAGCCTGCCAGATAACCCGGCAGCAGGTTTTCCAGCGCGGCGACGGCGCCGGAGTGGCTCTTGATCCGCTTCTCCTCCAGCAGATCGTAGAGCGAGGCGGGATTGGCGTAACTCACTTCGCCGGTCGGCAGCCAGCCGACGAGGAACTGCGCGAACTGCGAACGCTGGGTGAAGGAGGGATAACGGTCGCTGGAGTAGGCGCGCCACATCCCGTTGGCCAGCGCTTCGATCCAGCGGGCCGCGCCGTTGTTCTGCCAGTCGATCAGTTGATTGCCGGAGGCGTTGATCCGCAGCATGTTGAGATTGATCTCCCACAGGGCGAGGAAAAAGCCGTATTCGAGAGAATCGACGGTGGCCGAACCGGCGGAATCCTTGACGCGGTTCTCCTTGTCCAGCGTCGGGAATGCGTTGTTGCGCCCGAGGGAATAGATTTCGCAGTCGTGAAACGTCACCGGGCGGAACAGGGTGTTGACCGCATTGGTGACGTTGAAATTTTCTCCCTTGACCGCGTGGACGTACCCGAAAAGCGGCAGATCCAACGTGTTGTACAGCGCGTCATGCATATCCGGCTTGCTGATTCCGGCGGCCTCGCGGATCTTCTTGAGCCGCAACTCAAAGTTGCAGGGGTTTCCCGCTTCATCCTCCTTCTCGTAAAAGACCGTCTCCGTCCCATGCGGCAGATGTTCCGCCACGGCGTAGGCTTTGAGGCCGCGGCGGACGTGGTGCTTGATGTGGACGTCGCTGGTGAACACCTGACCGGTTTCGTCGTTCATCCGCAGTGTGCTGCTGTACGGGTCGAGATTGGGACGCGCCTGAATGGCTTCAAACCCGAACAGAAGATAGGCGTTGCCGGTTGCGGGGAGCGTGGAGTTGACCTTAATCATGTTTCACCTCTTTGTTGTCATCCGATTTTTTCTCGTAGTAAACCATACCGCAAATCAGGCCGGAATTGAACGCATCCCGGCGGCTTTCCGGCAGCAGCGAACGGAGGAACGGCAGCAGACGGCAGTTGAAAAGCTGCTCTTTCTCCAGATTCATCAAAAGGCCGATTCCTTTTTCGAACACCCGGAAGAGCTCTTCTCCGCGCAGGCGTGACGGCTGCCGCCCCTGCGTGGCGGAGAACGCACGGCCCTGCTGTTGTACGGTCCAGCAGAGGTCATGAAGCAGCATGCCGGTCAGCGCGCCGCGCGCAAAGAGGGCGAAATCCTCTTCCGGAACGCCGGACCAGGCCATGCGGAGAAAGTTTTCGAATTTCGTTTTTTCTTTCTCTCGCAACAACTCATGCGCTTCACCAAGCAGCGATTGCAACGTGGGGGGATGGATGGAACTTTTCATGCCGAACACTCCTGTTGTTATGTCGTCAAAGTTTTCGATTCTGGCCAACTCCATTTGAAATTCATTCTCTTTCAACCGATTGGGATTTGTCCGGGCGACGGCGATCATGTGTTGAAGCCGGAGCAGCTTGCCGACCACGCGGAAATAACTGCACGCCCCCAGATCGTCGATCAGCTGTTTGCCGGACTGGTTTTTGCAGAAACGCTGGAAATTCAGAAACAGCTCACGTCCGGAAATCAGCCTTTTCTGCAACGCCCGGGTGAAGAGTTCGGTCCAGTAGCGGTAGACGCTCGGCGTGTCGCCCTGCTGCCCGGTCAATGCCTGTTTCATGTACCCCACCACGGCATACTGCAGATGGGAGTTGACGAGTTCCGCGTTGAGCATCTGCCAGTAGTCCAGCGAAACCGACGGGACGATCTCCTGCACAATGCGTTTTTTCTGGCTACCCATTTCCAGATGGGTCAAAAAAACTGTTGTGGAGTATGGCGTCGGCAGGATGGCCGGCGGATGTGCCAGAAGCTCTGCCTGATCGTCATTCCCGGCGGAACCGGATTTCTGTTTTTTCTTCTTCACCTCAAAGAAAAGTCTTTTTCTGGCGTTCTCTCCGTCGATCACCTCCTTGAGCACGCTGTAGGGGCAATCTCCTTCCGGAAGGAACAGCAGAGAGGAGGTGGCGGGCGAGGGGGCGACATTCACACGGTATTCCAGCTTGTTTGCCCACAAGCCGCGAATCGAATGGATGGAACTTTGCGGAATGACTCCCATCAAGCGGCGGAATTCCGACTCACGGATCGCATCGAGCTTGTACTCTTTGCCGAAGGCATTGCGACCGAGACCGCTGCCGGATTGAAACTCTTCGGCGACCAGCTCCAGATCGGCGACCTCCGGAGGCGTGAGGAAGTGCATGATTTCACGCGAACGGGCCACATCGATGCCCAGCGCCTCCAGCGCCTCGCTCTCCCCGCTGTTCGCCCGGAGCCAGTGCACAAGATGTTTTCCACTGCTCAGACGGCAGATGCTGATCAAGGGCCACTGGCCGCGCGGTGCTTTGAACTTGTACCAGGCGGTCGGGAGTTTTTTGGTATTTGCATTTTCCATCATCGCCTCGAAAGCGGGAATTTCTTCCCGCAGCCGGGCGGCGACCTCCGGATCGAAGGTTTCGAGCCATTCGAGAAAACCCCGCGAATAGCGAAGATAGATCGCTGATTTTGCCACGCCACCGAAATTAGGCTTATCGAGACTGAAATATTTTGAACTGCCGCTGTATAGCAAGCCTTTGCCCAAAGAGGTACCGGAAACATAAAAACTTTGCCAACAGACGTTGAATTTATTACTCCTGTCCGGCGTGTCATCGTAGTGGAGGAGGTCGCTAGGGACCATTCCGCCGGCGACGATCTCCCAATGGACAGCCTTTCCGTCGATCGACGGCTCCGCCACATAGACCTCTTCTTCCGACGGTCCGGCGTCCAGATCATAGAGCCCCTGTGCAATTGTCTCGTCAATTCGTTTCAGCAGCATGTCGAGTTCCTCCCGAGTTCCATCAGGCCCCAGCCGCTGGAGTTGAGTGCCCCCAAGCCCGCGGACCAGATCATCCGGTGGACCGCTTCCGGCGCTGTGATCCGCACTGGTGCACGGAAACCGCGGACGTTTACGCCCTTGAAACGGATCAGGCGTGTCCGGTATGCGCGCGTCTCCGAAAGCGGCAGAAATTCAACCTGAATTGGCAGTTGCGACACCGCTTCCGCCGTCAGGTTTCCGATCGACAGGATGTTTTCGAACACATCCGGCCGGATTTCACGGAGCCGCAGGAGTTTGTGCCGCAGATTTCCGGCGATCAGTTCGCGGCAGGAGGGAATCCCCGGTTCGGAGTCATCCGGCAGCTGGTAGAGGGTTTTGCCGTTCTGCTTGTACGGGCACACCAGAAAGCCCGCTTGACCGAAGGGGCGGTAGGTCATTTCCGGCCGGAATTCCGGAGTTTTCACCATGGTCAGGGATTCCAGTTTGAACTTCCTGCCGCAGATACACAACTCGCTTTGCTGCTGGAGGGAATCCGCCATTTGATAGAGGAGTTCCGGCCAGATGGAGCCGAAACGCATCCAGACCCGTCTGCCGAATTTCAGGCCGCCGCGTCCGTCCGGCAGTTTTGCCGGTTCCGGTTTCGGTTCGCTGTTGAGGGGGGAAAAAACAAAAAGTTTGATGCGACTGCGGTGCGCACCGTCATGCAGTTCTTTGGCCAGAGTGGGGGCCCGTGCGGTCAGGGTCTGGTACAGTGCGGAAGCCAGTTCATACTGGTAATCGAAGGGAAGAAAATTCTCGCCGGAAGAAGAAAACTGCAACTCAATCTGCATATGGCTTCCTCTGTTTATAAAATTTTAACGGAATAAAAAATTTTATGGGGTTTGTATTTCGCTATGAATCACCATAATTTTTATGTGTAAAAAAATATGTGAATATAGTTTTTTATTTTTTTCTCCTCAATTGTGATAGTTTTCCAGGGCTTCCTGAAATAAAAATAGCATAAGTAATAATCTTTTCAAGGGAAAATTTTTTTTAAAATGGAATATTGTTTTTTATGTCTGGAAATGTTTTTTGAGATTTTCAGGTCAGCATGACCGCTTCGGGTCTGGAGGAGGGCAGGGGGCTTGTAATCGACACATTGCGGGATTATAGTAATTGATACATCGGATACTGCTTTCAGAAGAAAACTTTCCAGCCAAGCCGAGGGAAAAAATGAACGCTTTATCTTGGGTTCTTCTGGTCGTAATTGTGCTGTGCTATCCGATCTGGGTTTTCGGTTCCAGGAAAAATTACTGTTTGAAATTTAAAGTATTGATTCTTATCCTTGGCGAATTTATTTTCATATCTAATTTTTTACAAATGTATCGGCTGTTGTTGCCGGCGTTGTTTCTTTATGGGCTTGTCTGGTACATATATATGGTAAGACGAGGAAGTCATTTCGACTCTGACAATCGCTGATGATATGCGTAACATATTGGACAACTGCCCCGGGAACAGTTACGGGATAGAATTCCATTGCGTTGCAAGTTGCGGAAAATTTCATAAAAGGGGAAAAAGAGATTGCGTCGGTTTAGCCGACTTAAGAAGGGCGAAGAAATAGGGGCGATTGTTCCGGCGAGCTCCAGTTATGGTTGGTAGTTGCAATTGTCGGAAGCAGGTATGCGCAATTTTCCGGGCGTTATCAAAAAAGCCTGACAAGCGAAACTGCGGAGTTGCTATATTGTTCAGAATTTTTTCTTCCGGGAAAATCTTCACATTTTCAAACCGACGCGAAGCGTGACATGATTCTTTGCTGGTTGTCTCCCTTCTTCTGAATAAGCAACTTCTTTCCGGTGAGCATTTCGGAACTTGCAATCGGCAAACGATGGGATATAGTAGCGTAAAGACTTTTGCACCAATCTTTCCATGAAACGTAATCTAATCGAGTGAAAGGCGTAGAATTTCCGAGAGAGGCGTTCGGGAGGACTGTCATGAATCTTGCTGATCTGTATGCGATTGGCTGTCTGCTGGGCTGGGGCGGTCTGGCTGGATACATCGTCTGGATATTCTGCCGGAAACCGCCCCGGGAACAGAACTCCGGAGAAACATTTCCCGTCGGCACTGCGTTGCTTGCCGTTCTGCTTTCTTACATCCTTTACCGCATACTGCTGATCGGAAATCCCGGTTATCTTGCGGTGGCTCTTTTCTTATGGACACTGATTCTCTGCGCTGTCGGATCGATCCGCGGCCAATTTCGATTGCTGCGCTACGGGCTTGAGATCGCCATCATCGGTACGCTCGGGTTGTATCTATTGTTCGACATCGTTTGTGCAAACGGATTCGTTCCTGCTGATAATTTTATTAGAATCAAAAGGATACAGACTCTTTCCGCATTCAGGCTGGCGACAGAAGATAAAACTCTTTATCCTGCCGGAATACTGGACGAAAACCATCCAGCCGCAATTGCACACCCGGAACTCTTGAAATGGTGGACGTGTTGCGGAACGCCGCGCAGATTGTGGCATTCCGGATTTACGAATTTTTTTGAAAGCACCTCGCTTCCGCCTTTCGAGTTCGCCGCAGGAACCATTGCAGAGAATCTTGAGGCGATTGAGCAACACATTTTTTCCTCTGGACAAACCGTTTCATCTCCGGATGCAAAATCTGGCGGCAGATCTGTGCTACCTCCGAAGTGACGGTGTCTGGCGTCCTTTCTCCCGGGGGGCGATACTTAGGGGGATTGTTTGCGGTTATGATCGGATTGTTGCCGTCTCTGGTCCGTTTTTCGCTTCAAGTCCTACAGCTGGAAGCTCGCGTGGGGAGCGCTCACCACGCTGTTTCTCGGGGGCTTACTCTTCATCATTTTTCACGGAAACACTTCCGAATAAATCTTTCGGAACCGATTCGAAAGATAACGTCCGGAAAATTGCGCACATTTTGAGAGAGGGTACTTGAAAAAGGGCCTGTTTTCTGATTGATTATAGTGACTAAACTCTAACCAAAGAAAGGAAAACAGGCCATGGAAAATGTAACGCAAGAAAACGAAAAGGCAATCTCCGGAGCGATTAAAATTGATGAAAAAGAGATTCGGACGCATCTCGACGGACTTGTCCGACAGTCGGTCGAGATGCGGAAGCTGACGCGATCTGCCAGGCTTCGAGGTATCAACGCAGTCCGGATCGGCAGGATACACGGGCCGGAAGCTACAAACGCAAACTCCTGACAAAAGCGGGAGAAGTAGAACTTCACGTTCCCCGTCTGAGAACGTTGCCATTTGAAACGCAGATCATTGAGCGTTATAAGACGAAGCAAAGCAGCGACTATGACAGATACTACTTTATATACTATAAAATCATCTTCAGTCAGATGCTTCGCTTCAAATCGATGCTTCCGTCTTCAGAATATAAATTTGGATATGAATATATACTCTTGTAAGCTAAAACCTCAGATGAACGTTTACGATAACAGACTTTTTCCGCTTTAACATATTCTCCTCCCCAATGCCATGTGATTTCGTTCTGCAAGGAATTCATCTCGGCAAAAGAATCATCAAGGTAACTTTGAGCATTTAAATTATGCTCACTTACATTCATAAATAAAAACTCCCATGCTTCCCCATTTCCGTCTGAAACAATCAAAGTAATGGATGACCGTGTTCCTTCACCAGCTACCCCATCCTCATCTACATATACAGGTAAAAATATTTTTATATCTTTGATAAATGCATCATGCCAAATAAATTCGTTGACAAATACATTTAGTGCCTCAAGTTTTTCAAGAAAAATCCATTCCATAACTAAAAATTCTCCAAAGGTTTGTGCTTTTTCCCACGACGTCCTTTATAATCTTTATTTGAGACATTAAATTCATGAAAGTGTTCCGGGCGACCACGCTCATCTAAAAGATCAATTTGACGATGCCTAAAACCATGTTGATCATATGTTGTAACTTGTTTAAGATCTCCACTCGATGTATATCGGTTATATGTTGAATAAGGCGTATTTATCTCTGGAGCATGCTTTCCCCAATACTTGTTATAACGAGAAGCCTCAGTTGGAGTCATATAATCAGCAAATGATTTTGGCTCTCCCGCAAATGGAATAGTATTATTTGCTTTTGTGGCTTCAACAGCAGTCTCCGTTCTAGCTACTCCATTTCTGGTAGCAACAGAACCTCTCATAGAAGTAGCTGAAGAAGTTGTCGAAGATGCAGAAGCTGGTGTTTCAGCAGCGCCGGGTTGAGGCGCTTGCTTCCCTGCTATCTGCCGGAGGGTGCTGCTGAACGAAGCATTGGGATCATATGTTTTTCCAACAGCGATTCCACTCAAGATCAACTGACCTCCTCCTGTCAGCATACGCGAAGCTCTATCAACTTCTGAAAGCTGTTGACCGGAGGCTAGATCCGTCCCATGGGCACCTTCAAGAAGAGGCGTATATCCTATCACATCACCAACCATCGCTCCTGCTGTGGCTACAGTCGCGCCGGCCCAGGAACTTCCTCCTTCGACTTGTGCAGAAATTCGATTGGCATTTTTCTCGATAACGCCGTCAATCTTATCTACTACATTTTTACCAGTATCAGCAGCCAAATCTTTTACGCTGCTCTTTCCGGTAACAACCGCAGCACTGCCTTCACCAATGATGCTGGCAACTTCTTTGGTACCCTGCCAAGCCATTTTTGAGAATTCGGTAGCAGTACCAATTACATCGTCCCACCAACTATACAAACCGAGAGCATCAATCTTATTGACAGGATTGTTGTCACAGTAGAGGTAATTGTTGGGGCCGTCGGGATAGCCGGCAGGGTCTCTTGTGAGGAAGCGGCCGAGGCCGGGGTCGTAGTAGCGGAAACCGAAATAGTCGATTCCAAGCAGCTCACTGCGTTCTTTCGTATTGAACTTGCGGATATTTTCGGTTTCCCCCTGCGTTGCTGTTTCAATTCCCCAGGCCGTGTAACAACTCGTACTTGTTACCACGCCGTCGTCATCAGTCAGCGCACTAGTTGTTCCTGTAGCATTATAGAGGAAATATTCGCGACCGGTTCCATCAGCCTTTTCTGTGAAAACCACATCGCCGATGCCACCGCCATAGCCTCCGGCACGTACCAGAAAAGTTTTCAAAGAGCCTTCGGCATCGTATTCCTGAACAGAAACACCACCGTCATAGAGATAACTTACGGTATCACCGCTTTCCGTTTTTTCAAGGCGTCGGCTTCGGTAATCGTAGATCGCAGAGAAAATTTCCTCTTCTCCTGCCAATACTCCAGTCAGGCGGTTTTCACGGTCATAACAGTAAGTGTGTGTGACGCCGCCGGCAGTCTTTGCCACCGTGTTACCGTTGGCATCGTAGGAATAAGAAATCACTTCTCCTCCGGTAGTTGCAGCCGTTACGCGGTTCAACTTATCAACCGTATAGGTTGTGATAACTCCATTATCCTCTTTTTGAATTCGGTTGCCCTGTGCATCATAGGAATAGGTCGTCGCCGCTCCGTTGTTGCGGGATGAATCCGATTCCTGAATCAACTGATACAAATTGTCATAACTGAAATTCAGTTCTCGATTTGCACGATTGATCCCCGTTTCCGTGATAGATGTACGCATTCCAGCCGAATCAAGCGTATATACCGCAGTGTAAAGATTCGTTCCGGCTGCATTTTCATGCTCAATTTTCGTTAACCGATTATTCGAGTCAAATGTATATGTCGCCACAACTCCATTCGGCATCGTCATTGAGGTGCATTACACGACTGCGTTATTCGACAGTGAACGAGAAGATCCTGCCGGGACCTTCACCCCAGCTTTGAAGCATTTTCAGCCGAATGCCCCGGCAGGGTTCTGATGGTCCTGTCAGAATCAGAAGACGGCGATGATTTTCCCGGATCGTCAGCCAGTGCCGCCACCGGTTGTTCCGATGAACTTCAAGAACAATTTCCTTCGGCAGGCAGTCCGGAAGGGTGCGGTACTCGCTCTCCGGTTCAAAACAACGGAGCCGTTTCGGATCGGTCACGTCGCTGTCAAATACCAGACGGACCTCCGCGATCTTTTCCGGCGTGTCAAACCGATAACCGCAGGTTTCGCCCGGGAGCAGTTGCAAGGTGCGGGCGCTGTCCGTCTCATTGCCGTCTCTGAGCACCTCGTGCGATACTCTGCCCCGTTTCGTCAGCGGCGGATAGTGAATCGGAATGCCCGGAATATCCTGATCCTGCTTTAACAGAAGCTGCTGAAGTTCCGTCAGAGAAGAACAGAAAACCTCGTGTGGAAAACAATGGTTCTGGAGTGCAACGGCGGCCGCGGTCCCGACGGCCTGTCCCAGCGCGGCACAAGTCCCCATGACGCGCGTCGCACTCATCGCCAGGTGAGTCGCCGAAATCTGCCGCCCGGCGAAGAACAGATTTTCGATGTTTCCGGAATAGAGCGAACGGTACGGAATGTGAAACCGTTTGTGAATCCGCAGATTCCGGTTGGGCCAGCCGGGGTAGTTGACGCCTTCGGGATGATGATCGTCCATCCCCCATGCTCCGCGGGCGACCGCATCCGGAAAGGTGCCGGAGGACTCCTCGGCAATATCATTCTGCGTCAGGACATGTTCGCCGACAAAACGGATGCTCTCCCGTTTGCCCGGCAGCGCCCCGATCCAGGCGAGCTCATAATTTCTGCCGCGTCCATCCGGATGATTTTTCAGGTACTCTCAGACCCCGTAAGCGACCTTGTACAGCTCATCCCGGATCTTGTCCGAGTCCCGGATGGTATCCTGCGTTCCTCCCAGTTCGATCCACCAGAAATTGTTCCGTTCCAGCTCCAGCGGACGCGCCGGAATCGTTTTATCAGTATAGTGATAAGCCCATTCCGGAGCCCGGAACGGCACGTGGCGGGTGCATTTGCGGAGCTGGAAAAGGATGGAATTGCCCATCGTGCAGGAATCGTGCACCTCCTGCGCGTCCGGCTCGCCGAACTCCTCCCGGGATTCCCGCCCCTTCATGAATTTCGCCCCGGAGAGGCGGAGAATTCCATCCCCGGAACAATCCGCAAAAAAGCGTGCCGTCACCTCAATGCGGGCATACTCCTGCAGATGAAAGCCGGTGACGGAAACAATCCGGTTCGCTTCTGTTTTTACGGAAATTACGGGCGTATTGAGCAGTACTGTTAAATTCGGTTCGCGGCGGGCGAACCCGTACATCACATCATCCCACACGGTGAAGCGCAGGCCGGGATTCCGGTAGAGATTTTCCAGCAGCAGTTCTTCCAGAAGTCCTGTTCCTGTGTGTCCGCCGATTCCCATCCGGATTTCGCTGGAGGCGTTTCCGCCCAGTACCGGACGATCCTGCAGTAAAATGGTGCGAAGTCCGTTTCTGGTGGCCGCCACTGCGGCGCACAATCCGGCCAGTCCGCCACCGACAACGGCGAAGTCGCAGGCGAGCTCTTTTTTCGTCACGGCAGGAAAATTCCGTTCTTCGAAAAATGTATTTTCCATTTGACGCAACCTCCGTCAATGGTTTCACTGTTCACGATCAGCTCCGGCATCGAAATGCGAAACGGCCATGAAATCCCCTCGTTTTTATACTGCACGGGAGTTCTTTCCTCTGTAAAATCGATCCGCCAAAGGTCAGAGAGCAGCCGGAATCGTCAAAATCCGCCGGGCGGAAAAGTGGTCCATCATGACGGCGCAGGACAGATTTGAACTTGCTCATGCTCTGATATTCCTTTCTCCCTGTTTTCAAATAGGTTATTTATCGCTCCCATGTCCTGCCGCAGCCTCTTTTGTCAGGAGGCCGGTCAGATGCCCGCGGATGTTATGTCCCGTATACAGCAGAGGATGACAGGCGCTCTGCCGCCCCCCTCTGCACCGGATCAGCGTAAAATTGATCTGCTCTCCCGGGCGCGGGAAATTCCCGTGCTCATATCCGGGGATCTCCCGCCACGGAATGGCAATTTCGACTTGATACCCGTTTTCATCTTGCCGGACCGCCGTTTTCAATCCCCGGATGGATTCCGTCGGAGTCACAATATAGGCGCCCCAGCGATTGTTCTGCCCCAGTGCATCGTACACGCTGCCATCCGTGCCCACGACAATCTCCCAATAGGTGCGGAACCGGATTCCCGAACCGATGAACCACTCGACGGCATCCCCCAGCCACAACCTTTCCCGGACCACCTGAAATGTTTTCTGCGGCATGTTGAAGAATCCATAGATGAATTCGGCATCCCAGAGAATTTTCCAGCAGGCGCCGGATTCCATTTTCCGACGTGATGAAATCGGATATTCATCATGAAAGGTCAAGGCCTCCTGCCAGGCCGGTTCATCGGCACGCCCGTCGACGACGATCGGAGTACGGGTGAAGGGGATGTTCACCCGGGGAGGCTGTTTTTCCGGCCATTCAAATCCTTTGCGGATATCTTCCTCCAGTGTTTTCAGACGTTCGCGGGCCATCCGGTACCGCATGGGATCGCGGGGGACCAGTTCCTCTTTCAGAAGCATCGTATTCAGTACATTGCTGCACATCTGATTGACCGCATACTCGGCGGGAGTGTTCCTCCCTGCAAGATAGAGTTCATGATCGAACATCGACGCCAGTTGACGGTCTGCTTCGGTCACCGGCCCCGTACAGCCGTTCAGCAGAATGACGGCAAGGGGGGCGCACAACGTCGCCGCAGCGATTTTTCTCATTTTCAACATCCGTTTCCCTTCCGGATTACTTCTCCGCCGGAGCCGCCAGGATCAGGCGACTCCAAACAAACGGATTTTTTGAAGGATGTTCCGGGTGCGGAGCGAACACCAGCCGGCTTTTGGAAACCCGGCGATTGATGGCTTCCAGCGAAAAACTGCAGTTGGAACCGGGTTTCATCTTCAATTCGTTCAATACCGCGGCGGGAAAGAAAAGCTCATATTGTGTCACACCGTTTTGATTGAAAATCTTCGCCGTTACGCGGGATTCCTTCCGCATTTCATCCCCGACGGCGACCACGGCCCGGCCCTGAAACAGGGCGATGCGATAGGTGACATCGCCGGGATGGTACTCCTGCACGCCTTCGCGCGCACTGCCGTACCGCCCGAAATAGACCACTGCCGAGTCATCTGTCCAGAAACGATCCGCCAGCGTCGGCGGCAGAAAGTCATCGTCTTTCACGCGAATGGTCAGCGCGAGGCCGCGCGGATTCCATGCGACCGAATAATCGGCCCCGGAATCGGATTCCCGATCCGCATTGCAGCAGATCAGCGGATAGCGTCGGAAGGAATCCGGGATCTTCGGGTTCGATTCCGAAAGCTCCTCCAGATATCCGGCTGTCACCATTTGAACACGAATACTCCTGATCTCCTCTCGGCCATCCGCTTTGACGCAGATTCCCATTCGATAGCATTTCCCCGGCGACGCTTCGCCTTCGACAAGGGAAAAGGTGAGACGAGACTCCGTCTCGGAAGCGATCTTCAAACTCTTTTCCTTCTCTGAAAAGCGCCATCCGGCGGGGATATCCTGCAGAGAGCATTGTACCGATACCGTCCGGGGGAGAAAGTTTCTGATTTTCACCTCAACGGTTTTTCCATCCGGCAGGAATTCCCCGGAAAATTCCAATGGGGCAGTATGGTAGAATGGCTGAAGCGTCCGGTGCTGAAGCGCATACCAGGCTGCCGCAAACCTCCGGGCCCGGAACAGCTTTTCTGCGCGCAATCCCGCCGGGAGATTGGCCGGAATCACCTTTAGACGCTGTTCGACGCCCCGGACCAGCTCTGTCGGTGGATTCTGAACTGTGCCGGTCACCGGTGTCTCGCGGTCCTGACGGAACACCCGCAGTTCAAATCCGTTGAGCCGGAGCGCATCCGGATTTTCCCGCTTTCCGGAAACTCGATCGGAGAGGCTGAATTTCTGCTTTGCGAGAAGCTGAACTTCGGCCGGCCACGCGCAGAGATTCACGGCATAGAGCAGATCGCCGCCTTGACGAACGAAAACAGGATCGTTGATTCCCGGAACCGCGGCAAAAGAGCGCTCGGGAATTTCCGAAAATGCCCGGTAAAATGCCCGGAATTCGTCATAGGCTCCGTTTTCAGGATTCCCCCACCAGCCGTGATTGAGCATCAGTGGATCGCACTGCGCGGTGATCCAGGCGAGGTTCTCCAGCACAAACTGATTGTCGGGAAGCGCGGTGGAAAATGAGATCAGGTTTCGTTTCGAGGGGCCTTTCGAGGTCGGAACGACCCCGCCGCCCTGCCATATCTCCAGGTTGGCCGCCTGCGTGATCTGCGCATTCCGGACCCCGGGAATTTTCCAGAGGGAGAAGAGTTCGTCGGAAAAATTCATCGCCCGCTCATCCGCGGTCAGATTGTGGATGCGGCTGTAATTCGGCCGGATATCCGGCAGTACCATCACATTCGGGATTGCCGCCAGAGCCGCCAGATCGACGCCGTTCTCCCGGTGGAGACGCCGGAGATCCGGAATCGAACCTAGTTCCAGAGGCTTGCGCAGAAGAGACTGTCTGTAACGGAAGGAAAGCAGATGTTCGACGGTAACGCGATAGATCAGCTTGTGCCCTTTCAGCTCCGCCGCCAGTTCCCTGACCAGTTCCGTGATCTTGCGGCAGCGCCAGTCGAGCCACGACTCCCATTCATTCTGTTTCAACCACTGGTAACGCTTCCCGAAACGGTCCGTTCCGGTGAAATTTGGAATCGCCGATTTGCTTTCCTGACGATATCGGGAGATACAGTAGTCTCCGTAACCGAATTCGGGACTGGAAAAATGCAGCGCTTCCTGGGACTGGTAGTCAATTCCGCGGAACATGGGAGAATCTCCATACCGTTCCACACAGGCGCGGAAGATTTTTTTCATCGCGGCCACGGTTTTCGGATGGATGGGGTTGAGCATTCGCTTCAAGCCGGCGAGTTTATTTTCAGAGCTGAAAAGTTCCGGCGCCTCCTCCCCGCGGCGTTCGGCCTCCTGAAAATCGCGACTTATGGCGCCTTCGCCCATTTCCAGCACCGATCCGGTCGGCAGTTTGAGTTCCGTCAGGCCGGAGAGATGGCAGATGGAAAGATAGTAGGGAATGCTCTCCCGCTCCGCCGTTTTTACGAACATGTCCAGAAATGCGGGGGGAAAATGGCCCTTGCAGTAGAGACTCTCATTCAGCCGCCGGTCACCGGGCGAGGAAAGTCCGCCATAATCGTAGAATAACGTACTCCACAAACTCCAGCCGATGTAACGATAGTACTCGACGAACAAATCCATTTTTTCGCGCCAGAAATCGTAAGTGCTCGTCTCCCGATTCCACTGATTCTGGTTGAACCAGGTATAGAAAAACATGGTCGGATCTTCGTTCCAGTTCATGATTTTCCGGCCGTCCGGATTGATCGGATTTCGCGGCAGTGTCCCATCCACTTCATAGAGCCGGAATCGGGAGACGGCGGGGCCGCCTTCCGCCTGCCGGTTGTAATGACTGCCGAAGATCACGCCGATATCAGGCCGGTTGGACGCTGTTTTGAAGAGAAGAGTCTTCCGGCAGATCCGGGAGGTCACCGGAAAATTGCCACCGGTCATAACAGCGCATGCGTCGAGAAACGGCCGATGAAAAAAATCCTTGTCCGCCTGCGAAACCGCACAGTAAAAGGTTCTGCACCGGTCGTCGGGATATTCGAATTCCAGCAGATGCATTTTGCCCGGATTTTTCAACGCGATTCGGTAGGTGAAGCCGCTGGCGAGGGTTTTCCCCAGAGTTTCCCGGAACGCGGTTCCATTCAAGCGACCAATTCTGCAGGAATCGGTTTCCGCATATTTCTGTGGATCCGCAATGTTGACGAAACAATCCACCTCTGCGATCAGACTCTTTCGAAACTCCGTTTCCGGCTTCGGAGTGCCTCGAATGACCGCGGCAATTCCGGTCAGCGTATCTCCATTTTCCCGACGGAACGTGATGCGGTAATCGCCCACGGTTTCCGGGGTGAATTCAAAGGAACGGATGATGTAGCTGTGCGGGGGTATTTCGGCGGCAAGCGACTTTGTCGCGACAATCGTTCCATCCGGAGCCGCAACTTGAATCTGCCCCTGTTCCCGTCGTTCCGTCGCAGTCGAATTGTCGAATCCGACCCTGAAGACCGACTTTTTACCCGCCAATGCTGACGCATCCAGCAGAAATGGAGTGACCGGTCTCTTTTCTGCATACAATGCGACGATCTCCTTCGCGGACTTCATCCCCGGATACAGGCAGACTTGCGCAATTCGACCGCGGAATGACGGCAGTCTCCCCTGACGACCGAATGTGATTCCGGACGCCTTTTCCACTCCGCTGATCCATGGAGCCTGAGCAACTTGTCGGCCGTCCAGATAGATTTTCCTCTCCCGTGCACAGTTCCAGACGTAGACCAGGTGATGCCATTCACGTTTGAAGATCTGAATCTGAGCCTTGTATTCCGTACTGCTTTTGTTGCCGAAATAGAATCCCCATTGCCACATTTTCCCCAGAAGCGAGGTGTTCCCGATCTGCCAGATGCCTTGTTGAGCTGCTTCATACACCAGATCGTTCTCCAGCTGGAACCAGAAGGATAGAGTTCCCTGCGGCAGGGATTTTTCTTCGCCAAAGGGGATTTTCAACCGGCTGTTTCCGGAAAAGACGGCACATTTCCCCAGAACCGGGTCGGTGACAATTTCGACATTGGAACTTTCCGGCAGCGGTTGTTCGAAATTGCATGTGACGATCGTACCGGCCGGTTCCGTTTCGTGCTTTTCCTCTCCGCGTGGAGAGGCGGTAAGCTCAATATGAGAGATTTCCATTTCATCGGAGGAAATGGCTTCGATAAATAATTGCAAGTATCGCTTTTCCTGCGGCGTGGTGACAGGGAACACGTATTCGCTCTTCCCGGAAACGGTTTGAAACCACGGAGAGCCGACATGAGTTCCATTCCACTCCTTGAGATATTTCCAGCCCCGGGAAAACAGGCGAAAACGCAGACGTCCGTTTCCTTTCGCCTGTACCGAAGCCCACAACTTCGTATTGGGCGGAAGAATCATCATCGGAGTGGAAATCGTGGCCCGGCTTCGGGGACTCAACGTTACAATCCCGTCTTGAACAGAAAGCAATTTCAGATTCTTCTCATTGCCCCGATTGGCTGAAAAAACCCAGTTGCCGGAAGGAAGGTCTCGAAACCGTAACGATTCATTCCAGGGCGGAATCAGATTGCCGCCGAGACTGTCCTGTCTGAGAAACCGAAGATTTCGGATCTGTATCTTCCCGGGAGCGGTCAGTTTGGGTTCGCCGGAAAAGCTGACTCGGATTCCGGAACTTTGAAAGACCCGGATCGGGATCTGGATCAGTTGATAATATGGTTCGTTCCGGCTTGAAATGCTGTTGTGCTCCTTCCCGGCGGAAACCGTCACACGGAGGTTTCCTGCACCGGTTCCATTCTCAACCATCACCTCCATCTTCAGCAGATAATTGCCGGCGGGCAGCGCAGGAGTCCACAGTTGATATAGCGTTATAAATTTTTCTCCCGGCTGAATTTGTGATGATTGAACCCCATTGCGCTGAAAAACTGTCGTCAGCTCGTTTCCGAAAACCGCCGTACAACCGCACAACCATACGGCGAAGGCAAAAGCTCTAATATTCATTGTGTTTTGCATCCATTTCATTATGTAAATCTTGCAGAAAAACTCATAGAGGAATTGTATTCTATTTCCAGTATCGGCTGTAAGTATTATATGGGGCCAGATAACGAATAAACAGAGTTGTTCCCCATGTCAGACTTCGTGTATCGAGCAGCTCCACATGCCCGTCGACGAACAGGTGATTCACCCGATAAGGCTTATGCCGGGAATCCAATTTGGTCTGGACATCCGTCGAATTAAACATCGACGGCATGCAATGATTTTTCCAGGTTGTAATGAGCAGGCTCAATTTGGCATCCCACATGACGGAACTTTGCGACGGATACCTGCAGCCGACGATCTTTTTCCCGTTATGTCCGCCCATCGAAGGACAGAGCAGGCCGTTCCATCCATAACTCGTCACGATCCAGCTCTCTGCTATATTATTATAATGATACTTTTCCGTAGGAGCGCTGCTTGGACAATCCAGAGGAGAATGAGTAACCTGAGCCAATGAATTGGGAATTTGTCTTCCGGTAAGAAACGGCCACATCTGACCGTACCATTGCGCCCACGGCTGAGTCTTCTCAAACACATAGGTACCGGAAATCATGTAATCGTTGTAACTGTCCGCATACTGGGTCATTGCCAGACCTGCCTGTTTCATTAAATTTGTACAGGCAGCCGTTTTCCCTTTATCTCTTGCCGCATTCAGCGCCGGAAGCAGAAGACTTGCCAGAATGGCGATGATCGCGATTACAATCAGAAGTTCAATAAGAGTAAATAATTTGAGAAACCATTGTTTTCTCTCCTTCATGCGGCACCTCCTTTATTACGGTTTCCACTGACGATTACGACTTTCCATATCGAGAATTTTTCCCGTTGAAGAACAGAGGCGGAACGAGAAATTCTCCCAGCCCGCCGACCAGGCGGGAGAAATGCCGGACGTTTCTTCCGGAAGCAGCAGCCGATCGACGGCGTGAATGAATGCTCCTTCCGCAGTGGTAAACCATGGACGCATGCCGCGCTCATAGATCTCGAACAACTCCGAGAACACCCCGGTCTGGGTGCTGAGCCACTCCAGCTTCGCCAACGCCTTCTCCCCCTCGCCGAGCTGGAGATACGCCATGGTCTCCCAGATCGCATACCAGGCGCAGACCGACTGCCCGCCCTCGTACATGTTCCCGATTTTCCTTTCATTCGCGATGAAATCATCAAAGGCCTTGCGCCCAAGCCGGTCCTCCCGGGAGAGAATCGGATAAGGGTAGTATCCGCCCAACTGACCGATGCTGCCGGTCGGGCATCCCGGATAAGGAATGTATTTCTCCTCGTCGCGCGGGAGATTCGACTCCAGTTTATCCGCCAGAATCCGCCACTGTTCCTGATAGTCCCGGTCGACCTTCAGTCGTGCCGCGCATTCGGCGGCCTTCCGGAACAGGTAAATGACGCCGCAGGTCGTCATGAATGCATTTTCATGATCGGTCCCCAGACGCTCCATGTCGGTCACCTTGCCGATGATGACCCGGTCTCCGAATTGATAGACACTGCGGTAGAGGCAGTTGAGCGCGCAGGCCCGGATGACCGGATATCCCTTGCTTCGCAGAAAATCCAGGTCCTGCGTATACTGAAACACCTCGCAGCAGCCCAGCGCAATGTTCACATTGTGGAAGATGTGTTCGAACCAGTAGCCGCGCGGAGCCCCTTCCGAACCGTTTTCCAGCGTCTCCCACGGATAGAACGCCCCGCCATTGTCGGTAGAAACTCCGCTCGTCGCCCGGAATCTGGCGCTGCCGAGAATCGAAGCCCGGAATTCCGATATCTTGCGCGCCTCCCTCACGTGCCCGCTGGAGAGAAGTCCCTGCTGGATGAAATATTCGTCGAAGCCGAAGAAACGTCCGTGCCAATGCGAGTCGAACAGTCCGGTCGGGATCGACCACTTCGTGGACGAGATTTTCAGGTGGTACTGTGCCGTGTACCAGGTCTTCCGAATCCCTTCCGACGGAACATTGATAAAGGAGATTCGCCAGTAGTCCGCCCACTTTTCGCAGTGGGAACGGAACAGTTCCTCAAATCCACTGTCTCGAACCAGCTTCTGTGCCTCTTCGCCGAACGCGATGAAAAAGATGCATTCGGTCATCGTTCCGGCGAGGGAATAACATCCGTCCGTCCAGGAGGCCTCCAGATCCGCCCCCGCACAGGTTACATAGATGTTTTCCCGCCGGATCGAACCGGTGTCGAATTCGGTTTTCAGCAAGAGACCCGCATTGCATATTTCCGGACGAACCTTCAGCCGTTTCGCCGCCAGATGGTACTTGAATTCAAAGTGCTGTTCCGTGCTGAGCTGCTTGCGGATCGCGATGATGTTGTGCTCAAAATGGCAGAAGACGTCCGTGTGGACATTGAGCTTCAGCCGCCGGTATTCGCAATCGGTGGAAACCAGACCTCGTTCCAGATCCAGAGTCTGCGTCCATTCATCCGGTTCCCATGCCCCGTTGATCTCCTGATCGAAATAGCCGAACGGACAGAAATCGAACGGCGCGGAATCGTATCGGACCCCCGCCCGGCGAATGTGCGGCAGCATACCGCAATAGCGCCGGGCATACTGCATGCCCTGATAGTCGATCTGCAGCGACAGGTCGCCGTTCCCGAGCGGCGGGGGGACATATTTTCGTTTTTCCGCATCCGCCTTTGTTGCTGAAATTCTCATTGTGTTTCCCTCAGCTTATTTCAAAAAATCCGCATCGAAACATTCCGGTTCGTACCAGTTGAAACGAACTGTCTTCCCGTCCAGTTCCCAATTTTCCGGGCAGACGTTGGAAAGCCAGTCCAGCGGCACTGCACGGCTCTTCTGAACCGAAGCGAGGCGGAAGAACTCCCGCATCTCCCGATTTTCCGCCTCGCCGAGAACGCCCGGCTTCAACGAGGCGAACAACGGCGTACCGCTGGTCGCGAGCAGTTGCGCCCACTGCCGGTTCAGTTCCCAGGGAATATCGCCGGTGACACCGAGGCAGTCCGCGTCCACCGCGAAGAAGGCGCCGTGCTGCGGTAGACGGAAGGCGAGCGTATTTACTCCCATCTTCCGGGTTCTCTCCCAGCGCTGACCGCTGGTGTCGTCACCGATGCGCGAGAGGTGCATCAATCCCGCCCCGAAGTGTCCGACGGTGTTGCAACCATCGCATATCAGGTCGGCTGCCGGGATCAGTTTCAGTTCTCCCGTCAGTTCCGAGCCTACCAAGGTTGTTCGCCGTTGCAATATCGAAAATCGCGGAGGAAACCGGCCCCGGGAAAAGTGCAGAAAGTGCGGACTCCGTTGCCGGGAAACGGTTGCGCCGCTCCTGAAAAACTGGGGATTTCGATGAGTTGCACGACGAATACGGAACATTGCCTGTGATATATCATTCTCCAGAACGTCAACAAATACCTTTACATTTTCAGAGAATTGCTTAAGTGAATATGAGTATGAGCGAATCGTTACGTGCCGTTCAAACGGATTTCATCTATATAGTCGATTATGAAAAATCATATAACAATCTGAATATCAATGGAAAACCATAATTTTTCATGATATATTATTGCAAGAAACTCGTATAAAATCGAAAGAAAACTTGCAAAATGCTGACAAAGAGTGATACTCGCAAGGAGCAGCAGGGAGATTTGTTCAAACCCTTGTTGCGTGATA
>OIWQ01001004.1_pt1 | contig 35566 bp, 23 predicted proteins | sample 1587571 | NCBI WGS metagenome assembly OIWQ01 (sample SAMEA3888910, study PRJEB22519) | human gut metagenome | biome: human gut; feature: human-associated habitat; material: faeces | place: Denmark | collected 2010
CAGAAACGTCGGCATCAGGGCGGGTCAGCGTCATCACCGACGCCAGTTTATTCAGGGTACTGCCCAGGGTTTGCGGAATGGCGATGGCGGCCACAAAGCGGTCCGGGCGTATCACCACCAGCGCGGCGTTGTGCTGGGCAAACCACGTGCGCAGGCGGTTTTGCGTATCGCCAATGCGGGTAACGCCGTCGTGGTTATCCTGATCGGTTTGTATCTGTGTATCCGGCACCACCTGGATAAACTGCGTCCCCAGCGCCTGCCACTGTTGGATCTGCGCCTCGCTCATGCCCCACAGCGGGTTACAGCCCCAACCGATCACCGCGAAATTCGGTCCGATGACGTTGTCGAGCAGCGTCACTTCACCTGATTCCAGCGTTACCTTCGGCTGGATAAACATCTTGCCAACGGGGGAGGTTTTCGCGTCGCCTTCACGCACCAGCGCCCCGGCGTGGTACTGCGGCATCGGCTTAAAGCGCATTTCAAGGAAGTAGCGTTTGACCGGCGGAATGTAGTTCAGCAGCCAGGAAACCCCGTCGCGCACCGCGCCGTGCCAGCGTTTCGGCGGCGCAAGTACGTTGCCTGCGGTCACCGAGAGATCGATCATCGCTTTGGCGTGGTCGCGGCGCTCCTGCTGGTAGGTATCCAACAGCGCATCACCGGCTTTGCCCTCAATCACCAGCGCCAGTTTCCACGCCAGATTGAAGGCATCGCGCATGCCACTGTTGTACCCCTGCCCCTGCCAGACCGGCATAATGTGCGCCGCATCGCCCGCCAGCAGCACGCGGTCAATGCGAAAACGTTCGGCCAGACGTGCGTTATGGGTATATACGCGCTGGCGGATCAGCTCGACGTTGTCCGGGTTCGGCAGCACTTTGCTCAAAAGCTGGCGCATATTCTGCGGTTCGCTGAGCTGCGCTTCGGTTTCCCCTGGCATTACCATAAATTCAAAGCGGCGCACCGCGTGCGGCAGCGCGGCGGAGACATACGGGCGCACCGGATCGCAGCACAGATACACATGCGGCGTGCTGAGCGGGTCGTTAGCAATATCCACCACAATCCACTGATTCGGCGCGGTTTTGCCTTCAAATGGCACATTCAGCGAACGTCTGACGTTGCTGGCCCCACCATCGCAGGCCACCAGCCACTGAGCTTTCACCGTTTCACGCTGGCCATCCGGCGCTTTCAGGTTCAACGTCACTTCACCATTTTGCTGGCTGAAGGCTTCCAGTTCTCGGGAGAACAGGCAGCGCACGTTGGGAAAACGCGACAGCCCTTCCAGCATCACCGCGTCTACCTGCGGCTGAATAAACGCGTTGCGGCGCGACCAGCCAAATTCGTCGGTCATCGGCTGGATATCAGCAAAACAGCGCCCTTTCGGGGTGAGAAAGCGCATCGCATGCCACGGCGTGGTGTGCGGCAGAACATTTTCGACCAGACCGACGGACTGCATGGTGCGCAGCGCTTCATCGTCAATGCCGATGGCGCGAGGATAGTCGATAAGGGTATCGAGCTTCTCCACCACCAACACCTCAATGCCCATCTGGCCAAGATAGTTCGCCATCATCAGCCCTACCGGACCGGCTCCGGCAATCGCTACCTGCACGGTGTGCTGCACAGCGGGTTGGATATCTGGATTTATTGTTGTCATTTCAGAACCTCACTACTCGGACAAAATGCAATTGCAGACCCTGGTGAGGCGCAATTGTTTTTTGTTAAAAGAATGTGAATAATTTTTTATTGTGCGGTCAGTATAGAAGTGAGTTTTTGCGCTACAATCAAAACATGCCTGGATGTGCACTAAGTGCACAACGTTGTTTTAACTGTAGATTTATCAATAAATATGAAAAGTGACGACAGTACCGAATACAAAACCGTGCGCGGGTTAACGCGCGGACTAATGTTATTAAATATGTTAAATCGCCTCGACGGCGGGGCCAGCGTTGGCCTGCTGGCAGAGCTGAGCGGCCTGCACCGCACCACGGTCAGGCGACTACTGGAAACCCTGCAGGATGAGGGTTACGTCCGGCGCAGTCTGTCCGATGACAGCTTTCGCTTAACCATTAAGGTCCGTCAGCTCAGTGAGGGATTTCGTGACGAGCAGTGGATTTCTGCGCTCGCCGCCCCGCTGTTGGGGGATTTGCTGCGCGAGGTCATCTGGCCGACCGACGTTTCCACGCTGGATGTGGACGCGATGGTGGTGCGTGAAACCACCCATCGCTTCAGCCGCCTGTCGTTTCATCGGGCGATGGTCGGGCGTCGTTTGCCGCTGCTGAAAACCGCATCCGGCCTGACCTGGCTGGCATTTAGCCCGGAGAATGAACGTCAGGAACTGATTGAAATGCTGGCTTCACGACCGGGAGATGAGTTCCAGTTGGCGCGCGAACCGCTGAAGCTCGACGCCATTTTGAGCCGTGCGCGAAAAGACGGTTTTGGCCAGAACTTTCGCGGTTGGGATCAGGAGGAGAAAATCGCCTCTATCGCCGTCCCCATTCGCAGTGAACAGCGGGTGATCGGCTGCCTGAATCTGGTGTATATGGCCAGCGCCATGACCATCGACCAGGCCGCGGAAAAACATCTTCCGGCCTTACAAAAGGTGGCGAAACAGATAGAGGACGGCGTTGAGTCGCAGGAGATTTTGGTTGCCGGGAGGTGAGATGGATCACAGTTAAGCGGATCATCTGATTAATAGCTGAGATAACTCACTCACCGACCGATATAACACTGTGGCGTCTTGCCCTAAATATATCTTCATCACATAGTGTGCATTCGTTTTCTGCCAGGAGGCTGCATGTTAAAGGTAATTGCCGAAGATTTCATCAAACCTGAGTATATTGAAACCGTTCTCCCTTTGTACCGTGAGCTAATATCGGCGACGAAGAAAGAGCCGCAATGCATTGCTTATGACCTCTATATTGATGAAAAAGATCCGGGGCATTTTATTTTTATCGAAGAATGGCCAAACCACGCGGCTCTCGATGAACATTGTGCCAGTGAGCATTTCCGGCGACTTGTACCGTTAATCGATCAATACACGCGCCAGGAAGCACGTTACATACTGATGGATGACGTGGTAATTCCAGGTGCCTCGTCAAAATAAAAAAACAGAATGGAATTTGCTATTTGGCTCAAATGGATATTCCCTTCTGACAAAAATACGCATAAAAAAACCGAAACCCCGCTTCTGAAAAGAGCAGGATTTCGGTTTTCATTCACTCTGAAGGGCTTCAGACCTTAAGCAGTTTCACCGTCTCGTCGATATCGATTTCATCTTCCGAGAAGATCAGCGTCGTGCCCTGGAAGGTGGTGATGGCCAGCTTTTTCAGCGTGCGCATTTCACCAGGCTTCACGTCTGATTTCGGTCGGATGCTGTTCATCAGCACACCAACGGACAGCACCGCATTTTCTTTGTCGATACGAGTCTCAGCAGGGACTTCTTCGCTGTAGACCAGGTAAGACTTGATCGCCGTGAGCTTCAGACGCTCGCCCGCGATATAGATGTATTTGCTGTCGGGTATGACTTTTACCGCGTAGGCAGATAAGCCTTTGTTGTTGGTGGTAGGCTCAAAGGTCACCGCCGCGTCTTTCTTGATCAGCTCAGGATTAGCAACCTTAATCACATGAAAATAGCGGTTGTCGCCGTTTTCATCTTTGATAAATCCAAAACCTTTATCTTTAAACCACGTTGTGATTGTTCCGTTCATTGCTGTTTCCGCCTGATTAAACCTATTACTTGTAGAGTATACCTACTCAATTTGCGCGCAGTGTAAAACACAGGCCATGTCTTTGGCTACTCGTTACCCCAACGATTGAGGAACTCCGCGATATCATCGATACGCTGTGCGTCGACTCCGGCCTCGGTTGCCATCTCCTGCTGCGCTTCTTCGCTGATCTCTTCATTGTTCATCAAACGAGTGATCAACTGCTGGAAGTAGTATGCCAGTGCGTCGCGTTCTGTATCGCTCACCGGCTTTGCAGCTTCAGTCGCGTATTCGTCGGCGATATCATAAAATTTTAGCGGAATGTCGTTGTTCATCGGGTGCTCCGGGGTAAATGCGTGTGCCAGCAGTTGCCTGCCGCGTCTGGTGTGAATGATAGCATTCTTATTTCATGGTTCGCGATCTGTTTTATTGGCTGCAATACGTTGCATATATCAACACTATTTTCTGGAGCCGCTTCGTATTTAATAAATCTACTCTTATTTAAATGACGTTTTTTATTCAGCTCGGTATAACAGCCACAGGTTAAATAGTGTAGTAAAGAAGGAAAGTAGTTAAAGTCTTTTCCCGGAGCATTAAATGATTTAGGGGATATTCCGGTGATTAAACAGCAAAGAATAATGATTCCCCTGCTAGCCTGCTAAGCGAAGCGCCATCGAGCATTTATCCTCGCCGCCACTCCCCCTCCAGGATGGCGGCCAGACCGCGAGTCCATCCCTTCGATTGGCGTCCAATTATTTTTCCATTCCCTACGCTTGCTTCTAACCCCCCAATTACAGGTGTAGAGTCAGCACCTAAATTACCTACAATATTTAGCGCCTTATTTCGAGCACTTTCCCAGTTTTTCTCAGACTTTAATATTGTTTCAATTCGAGTTACTGAGCCAGGTACTATCTAACCTGGCAATATAATGCAAGCCAGCAAACCACCTGGCGCTTCAAGCGCAACCTGGTTCCCTGATGAAGCGTCTTTAACTGTGTCCGCTATCGCCGACCAGGTTTCACTCTTCATCAGCGCAGTAACCGTATCCGCCACCACCTGATTCTTCCCGGCCAGGTCACTCATGGCCTTGCTGCAGTAACTATCACCCGCAGCACAGGCTGCCAGCGCCATGGCCGCATCAGCAACATAATCCGCTGAGCCTAGTGCTGCATCACCGGTATCAGCGAGGGCATTGATAATACCGTTCGCGATGGAAGAGGTTGTACCGTCACCCAGCTTTTCCCTGACTTGATTTTTCAGCGATTCAGCGGCCTGTTTCGCCGCTTCACGGGCCCGGTCACCACTGAGCGAGTTATTCTCAACAACTATTATTTCCTATGACGCTCATGCAATTTATTTTTCAACCATACTCCAGCACCTAATACTACTCCTGCGATGCTCCCTTTTTTCAATGCGATATATAATGCCTCTTCCCATGAAAAAAGGAATGCCCCATCCTTGAAGTAGAAAATTGTTGACACTCCTAGTTGGCATATGAAAAGAACAACAGAGATTAAGGCAGTACAGTACACAACCAAGAAAAGAAGCCAAAGGGTACCAACCTTGCTGAAGAGATTCATTGCTTCTTCTCCCGCTTGTCTAATTCATCTTTTACAGCTTTTCCTGTAAGTTCAGAAGCAGTAGAACCTGTAACTGCACCAATAACATCCTTTGTCACTTGATCAGTTACCGGAGACAATGAATCAACAACTTTTCCCCCTAAACTACCAGCCGCACTACCAAAGCCAGTACTTATCACAGAGTTAGTCGGATCTTCCCCTTTAATCGCACTGCCAATCGCAGCACCTCCCATATTGATCGCTGCTGATGCCTGCCAACTTTTACCTGTAGTCGCGGCAGCTGTCACACCGGCGAGAATTGCATCAACATAGCTGAAAGGATCATTCCCGCTAAGTTGTACGCCCGTATTCACGCCCACACCGATTGCCGCATTAAGCGCCATACCTTCTTTTATTGTGGTGCCAAGGACACTGCTGCCAAATAACAATACCGGGTCTCCAATACTGGCATTGGATTTATGATAACCCCATGTATTCATGATGGTTTATGCTTTCTGCTGCGCCTCTGTCTGTGGCGCTGACTTCATATAATCCTGCCCAGTCAGCATTCCTGCGATCAGCTCTTTAGTTACTGCCTCACCATATTTAGCCTGCATGTCAGATGCATATATTTTCAAATAACTTACCAACTCGGTTCGCTCTGCCGTGCTCAACTCCGCTGGTTCTTTATTGAACTTAGCAACCAGTGCATCGCTACGTTTATCGGCATTCTCAAGTTGTAAAAACTCTTTCGCGGTTTGCAGGGATTTATCGCCTTTTAAGACTTTCTCTGCCAAAGCATCACGTTTTTCCGAGGAGGTACTGCTCAGGAAATTATTCTCAACAACAACTCGCTCCGGTGTACAGTCTGACGGTGAACACGCTTTTTCCCTGTCCTTTCCGTCAGTTACATCCGTTTTTTGATGAGGCGTTTCGCTGGCCGTTACTTTTTGCCCCGACGCGCTTTTTTCAGCCCATTACGTAATCCTCCCAACGCCGCACAGTAGCGGAGTGAAGAGCGAGGTTTTAGGTTGTAGAAACACGCTCCCGAAGCGACCAGGGCTGTGCAATTACTTATTCAGTAAGGCTCTTCTGGCTTCCAACAATGCATGTTGAAGCCAATCAAAATCTACCACCCTAATATTCGGTGAAAACTCAACTTTGATGTTATTCTCACCGTCTTCTTGCTGTAAAAGCGCGATAAACTCTTCATCACAGTAGATTTCAGCTATTAATTTTTCATAATCAACATCACTAGCCACAATAATTTTTAATTGATGTTTCTGAGTCATTCTTAAGGCTCCAAAAATCCACGGAAATTACCCTGAGGGTCAAAGCGAGCTCCCCGTCCGTCAGGCGCTATAACATCAAAACCACCAAAGCGGTTACCTTCTTTGACCGTCGCGCCTGGAGTTTTAACAATGCCATCCAATATTTTTTACCCTTGTTCATTCATCTGAGCCGGTGTGCCCTTGGCAACAGGAAAAGCGCTCCCTTCACGACTGCCATGTTTTTGCAATGCTCTACCAGCAACAGTGAAATTTCCCGCTTTAACGGCCGAATCTGTTTTAGCACCGGTTTGTGAAATTGCATCTAAATCAAGTTGACCAAATTTGCCTGTATTAATTTTTGGCCCCAAACCAGACTGAAGACTCCTCACTGCATTAGCCGCCACTGTCTCAGCTTTAGCCGCAGTCGCCTCTGCCGCAGTTTTTCCGATACCTACAGCACCGCCAGCTCCAACACCGCCTGGCACTATCGCTTCTGACATCTGGATACCAGCATTATTCAGGCACAGCACTACATTACCTGCACACGCTTGTATCGCTACTTTAGCAGCCGCTGCGATTTCAGGTGTGGCCGCAGCCAGTAAACCACCACCAAGACCCGCCGGAAGGGCCACCATCAGGGCATCATTCATCGCCAGCCCTTTCTGGCAGGACGCTGATCTTGGGTCAGTGCTGCAAGATGCGATATTCTTGCCATGCTCCTGAACAAACTTCTCCTGGCCGCTTTCAGTACCGCCGAGCAGATTATTCTCAACAACAACTCTTTCCGGTGCGCCCCCCGTAACAATAACAGCTTCCCCTTTATTTTCAGTTACTTAAAACTAATTTTCTCTGCTATACTTCCAGCCCACTAACTTTTTGCCCTAACGCGCCCTTTCAGCCAGTTACACCATTTCCCCCAAATCTGTTAAAGAATAGCTCCCAACACACTATGACCATCATCCTTCCATGCAGTCATAGACAATATTACACGGGCGATAGCTTCTAATTATTCAGAGGGTAAGCTTTTGAAAAATCATTGTACGTTTCATGAAGATGATAAAATTTTGCATCAGGGTCATTTTTCAGTTCTTCATATCTTTTCATTAGTTTTTTGAATAAACCCTCTGGTACAGGATAAGGATCTACCTCATTTTTTGCACAGTAAAAATAGAAAAGCGCCTTTTCAAGCTCTGCAAGAGTTATATTATCCGCATTGCCTGTCAAATACTCAAATGCGTAAGACCACTGTTCTGACAATAATAAGAAATTCAGCGCCGAACCTTTAATGAAAACACCATCAATGTTATTTGAATTAAGTATTTTTTTACAAAATGACAGACAGCACCCCGAATCTTTAACTAATAAATTACTGAGACACTCTAACGCATCATCCTCTGGGTCGTTAAAAGAGTTAGCCTCTACATAGCCATTAGCCAGGTAACTTTCTAAACCTTCAATATCCTTTGTGGTACTATTCACATTTATCATTTGAATGCTCCCGTATTAACAGTTGAAAGTCTTTTCGTGCCATCAGGTAATATTGTCCATGTAGCATAAACCCTTACGTTACCGTTAGGCCCTGATACAACAACAGATGTTTTTCTATTTGCAGACGTAGCCCTGAGCTGAGTCCAATAACTTATCCATTATCATGCTGTTATTACTGGCAGTATTCACTATACCTGCTTGCTCTAATACACGAGCCATATCTTGAGAACGCTCAATATTATGGATTTGTTTTTCTAACACTTCCATCCTTTTAGCATTATTTGGATCTTTTGCAAATTCTTTTTGGCTGCTAATTTTTGCATCTTTTAAAGAATTATATTCTATTTGCAAAGACTCAAGGTCACCAGAAGCTTTACCACGCATATATAGTTCAATCTTATCGACAGGTATTTTAGCATCACCTTTTACAGCCGTGATGTGATTTTTCCCATTTGCATCTGGGAGTGAGCTAACCTCGAAACTATTAGACAAGCGTTGTTTACCAGCCAGAACTTCTATCTTACTGGCCGCCGCAGCACCTATTACTGGTGCCATCGAAGCCGCTACAACCTTCATTCCATCATAAGTTTCAACGTATGCCTCTGCCGTCGCCTTATCGACCCCAAACTGCACTATGGCATAGTTCACCATCGCATCCTTCACCTGCTGCTGATTTTGCGCATCAACACCGGTGATATCGAGCAGGTTAACTATCTGGCCATAAGCATCTGCGTACTGCTGGCTGGCCTTTGAATTATAGTTCCCGGTATTTTCGTACTCTCCTCTTGCTTTAATCACATCCAGCCTGGCAGTGGCGCAGGCTGAACTGGCTGCATTGCCATTGCCGCAGGCACTGATGACCTTCTGATCGCTGGTGATGTCTTTTTCGCGCAGATCATTAATGGTTTGCTGCGCTTTTTCACGTACAGCCTGATCTTTGCTGTTGAGCTTCTGTTTAGCTATTTCAAGCTCTGTCTTATCCGATACGCTGAGGAAGTTATTCTCAACAACAACTTAGAATCCTTTTAATTTCAATAACCGAGCTATCCACATCCCACCACCGACAAAGCTTCCGACACTGAGACTAATCTTACAGAGTAGCAATATATTTTCCATAGTGAAATTAATTGGTATCCCTTTGAAAAAGAAGAACAACAACTCCCCTGCTACGTATAAAGTAATTGATGTCAAAAAAATGGACACAATACTTAATGCGATAAAAAGAGGCAGGTGCAGAAACTTATTTTGCTTTCTCATTTTTTGCGATCCTCCTGAGAGGATTTCTGCTCTATATACTTCCCGCTAAGTTCAGATCCCACGCTACCACCGATATCGCCAGCTATACCTGGAAAATAGCTAGGTGTCATTTCTTTTGAAAGCCCAAGCTCTCCTTTCACTTCAGTAAACTGCCTCAGAGCAGGATTAAACTTAGGATCCCAACCACCTTTCCACCAGTTAACACCAGAATTAACGCCCCATGAGACCCCTTTACCGATGCCATAGCCAATACCCGAACCGGCCCCATTGATTAGCGCCCCCGACAGCGGGTCTTTGTTGTCAATCCAGTTACCCAGCGCACCACCTGCGGCATTCCAGCCGACTGTACCTGCCAGGCCATTCCCCATACTGAATACATTCACCCAACCAGCAATGGCTGCGTTTGCAGGGTCTATAGTACCATCAGCCAGATAACTGATACCGGCATTCGCACTTGCTCCCAGTCCCCACATAGCCTGAGCACCACCAGGAAGCAGAGCCACTGTACCTGTTGCCAGAGCAAGTCCTACCGCATCCCGTTCATTTTTAGCCTTATGGCATGCGGCTCCATCAGGATTATCAGAACAGCTCGCCATATCGAGCCCATGCTGACGTATCCATGCAGCCTGAGCATCTTCACTACCACCGAGTAAATTATTCTCAACTGAATTTTTACCAGACTGCGCCCCTGTTGTCGTGCTTTTCGAATCCCCCCCGGCCAGATTACCTGCCAGCCCGGATGCAATAGTCGCAAGATTGCTGACTAACTGCCTGTCACTTTCATCCAGCTCACTGACGTGCTTGCCCGGATACATCGTTTTCAGTATCGCATTTGCAGCAAGCTCTCCTGCCGCTGCGCCAGCCGCTCCGGCTGCTACATTGTTCCCCTGCATAGCCGCCGCAGCACCACCCAGTATCGCATGCGCGATGGCTTTAGCCGCGATATCATCCTCGCTGAGGCCCGCCTTATGGCCTATGATATTGGCAAGCTCCGGTGCCGATGCCCCCGCCAGCGCCGCGCCAATATTACCGCCAGCCAGCCCCTGCAGAGCGCCTACTGCAGCCTGAATACCCCGCTGCACGTCACTGCCCGTACCGTATTTCGTCTGCTCGGTTTTATATGCCGCTGAGTTCCGTAGTTGCGTCTGGTATCTTGCTTTTTCTTCATCACTGGCGTTCACATCCGGCTCAGGAATGCCTTCCTTTGCCAGTGCTTTTTTACCCGCGTTCAGGCCATTTATCTCACCTTGCGTCCGCGCGATATCCGCCGCCTGGTTACCTATCTGGGCTATCAGTTGCACTTCTTGCAGACGCCTCTGCTCTTTTTCCTTGTCAAAAATAGGACTGATGCTGCCGTTTGCATGCTCCGCATCCCGGCTCAGACCGGCGACATCCTGCTTCTGGTTTTCCGTGTCGCGAACAGTTAACGTCCCCTCACTCACCGCCGCCTGCGTTGTTCCTTCCGCATGCCCGCTGCTGCCACCTCCGGCAATCAGGGCGTTCGCCAGATTACCCGCGAACTGTTGACCAATACTGCCTCCCGTACTGATCCCTCCCCCCTGGTGATCCACATTGTAATCTGCCTGATTGTGGATATCGCCAAAGCCCAGCGTGCCCGTATCCAGACTGTTTTTATCCGCTGAACCGGTAGAAGCAATGACCGCGCCATCCAGTTGGGTGTGCTTGCCCACGGTGATATCAAAGCCACCGTCTCCCGCGAATATCCCGCTCTGCTCCTGCACCGAATCATAGTCGCTCTTCATCCTGTCGCGGCTGGCATTGATACTCGCAGAAGCCGTCCCCGCGCCGAAGGTATATCCCACTCCTCCGCTCACGCTGTTCTGTTTGCTATCGTAGTGGTCGCTGTCCTGCGTACTGGTAATCGTCAGATCGCGGCCTACATCTGCCGTCACTTGATTGCCGTTGACCTGCGCACCAGCAAGCGTAGTGTCCCGCCCGCTGTTTATCGTGACCTGATTACCCGCATCCACCGTGGTTTCATTCTGCCAGGTGCCGTTGCCTTTCTCACGCCCTTTACTGCTGTTGGCGTTCGCCGAGACGCTGATCCCCGCGCCACCGGAACCCACACCGATACCCACGCCAATACTGCCACCGCTGCTGCTGTTTTTACCGGTCGTCAGTTGCGTATCCTGCGAAGCGATAAGATTCACGTCACGTGTGGCATCCAGCACCACATCCTTACCGGCCTTCACTTCACTGCCTGCAATAGTAATATCGCTTCCTGTGGACGTGATATTGACGCTGTTGCCTGCGTTCAGAGTACTTCCCGTCGTTGAATCCTGCTCACTGTGGGAGGTCGATTTTGAGGACTGTGAGCCCAGAGAAGCACTGACACCTATCGTATTGGTATTGTCTTTAGCGGTCCCTTTCGCCTGATCCAGAGCCACAGCCTGCCCGGCCTGTACTCCGGAGAGAACTGCCTGCGTACCCTGCAGTGCCGCTAGTCGGGAATCGCTGCTTTGTTTTGCTCCCTGTGCTGCTGAAACCGCGCTGTTCACCGCACTGCCCGCAGCCCCCGACAGCGCCACCGTCAGTCCGCTGGTTTTCTGCTCAAACTTCTCATCACGTGTGCGTTTGTCATGACCCGGTTCAATAAGTACGCTGTCGCCGCGAACAGCAATATCTTTCTGGGCGATGATATCCGCGCCGCCGATATGTGCCTGCTGGCCTGCGGTGATACTGACGTTGCCCGCCGTTGAGCCGACAGTACTGAAGCTCTCGCTTTGGGTGGTGCCTTTTTCGCGCAGATCGTGCGTGGTTTTGCTGCTACCGATGGTGAAGCCGATCCCGCCTGACCCCATCAGGCCGCTCTTTTTAGTCTCTTTAAAGCGCCATGAGGTATCGGTATTGGTGGCGGCAACAATATCCACATTGTTGCCAGCCCCCAGCGCCACATTGCCGTCACCGGCAACGGCTGAGCCCTGTACCAAAATGTTATTCCCGGCGGTGACAGTTACATTGTTCCCACTCAGCAGCGCGCCTTTTTCCCGCGTAGCGCTGTCTTCTTCAATCGTATGGGTAGTCTTTTTACTAAGGAATCCTTTTTTGGTTTTCGTGGTTTCCTGGTAGTGATAATCGCTCTCTGTGGCGGTCGTGAGATTCACATCCCGGCCTGCCGTTACGCCGATATCGGCCTGTGCCGTAACATCTGCTGCCTGTGCGTTTACATCACGCCCGGCAATAATGACGGCGTCGCCGCCGCTGGCAATTTCCGTTCCCTGCTGGCGTACGGCGTCATTGACCACGGTTTTCTTCTTCGCACGATAGCTGTCGCCGTCGGTCGTTGCTTCAGCCTGCAGGTTGGCATCTCGCCCGGCCAGCAGACCGACATCATTCTCCGCAGCCAGCCCAGCCGCATGGGAATTAATATCCTGACCCGCTTTCAACACCAGATTGTCACCCGCTGAAACGGTAGTACGGGAAAGCCCGGTGCTGTGCGATTCACTGCCCCCGTTACGGCTACTTTGCTGAGTGGTAGCCGCATTCAGATTGAGATCGTTACCCGCTGTTAGCTGAGCATTCCCTCCCGCTTTAACATCGCTGGCGGTGATATTGAGGTTATTCCCGGCATTGATACCGAGGTTACCGCCCGCGCTGATGGCGTTACCCTGCCAGTCCACTGACGACCGACCAGTCTCAGTTATCCAGCGTCCGGAGTGACTCCGGGCATCGTTAATCTGGTTGGCATTTACCGCAATATCCCCCCACGCATCCATCAGCAATGAGCCGCCTGCAGAGAGATTCGCGCCAGTAACAGTGATATCTTTGCCTGCCGAGAGCGACAATCCGTCCTGCGCGGTTATCGATGCCGTAGACCCCAGCAGAGTATCTTTAAAGCTCACATTGCGGTATTTGTCCCTGGCACTCACATCAATCTGTTCCGCCAGCGTCAGATTATTGATGTTGCCGCCCAGGCTTTCCAGCGCTACCGTTTTTCCGCTGATGGCGGAGCTGACGTTATTGATATCACCAATCGCGCTCAGGTCGAGGTTGCCCCCGGCCTGCATCAGACCATTGTTAAGGTTGTTAATACTGTTTTGGCTGTCGAGAGTGAGGTCGTTTCTCGCCAACAGCGTACTGCCGGAGTTGGTGATATTCCCGCTGGTAAGCTGAACATTATTCCCGGCAATGACGCTACCGTTGTTCACGGTGATATCTTTCGGCGAGAGATACAGCTTCGGTATCATTACCGTCTCACCGTTGACGGTGGCGGCTTCCCACCACAGCATGCTGTGCTCAAGGGACGCTATCTGATCTGCCGTCAGCGCCACCCCAAATTTCAGTCCCAGCGACTGCTGAGTGCTTGCAGCGCTATCCATCAGATAACGCATCTGGTCAAGGTCAGAACCAATGCCGTTGATGTATCGACTTCCCGTCTTATTCAGCATGGCGTTACTAACATAGCGGGTATCGAACGCCGCATCACCGAGGAAACGGTAGTCATATTCAGGGTTCAGTTTGAGACGATCGAGCATATAGGCCGATCCCAGGAACTGGTTTTGATCGGTATACGCAATATTGGTTTCACGCGGCGCTTCGCCAGGTTTGATACCCAGCATTGCATTCAAATCACCAAACAGGCTGGGATCGAGCTGACCAAGACCATTCAGTTTCGGGTTAACGTTGATCAGATACGGGCTTTTCGGATCGTCGGAGACGACGAAATACCCGTTCTTTCCGGAAGGCAACGGATAAGCGCTGGTATCCACCGTTTTGCCCTGATTTATCCCAGCGGCATTCACGCCCTTCTCGCCTGGGTTAATCAGGCCATTGAGTTGACCGAGGCTGGCGTTACCTTTCTGCGTGGTAGAAACAGGGTTGAGCGTAGCGTCTGATACGCCGCTGCTTTCCAGCGCGCCGCCGCCGTTAATCTTCTGCAATACGTCATGCAGTCGATCGTTCCACTGTGGAGAGCTGACACTTACCGTGTCATTGCCTGCCAACGCCTGCTTTTGCACCCCATTACTGATGGTTTGGTTGCTGAGGGTGTTGAGGGTAGGGGTAACGATGGTATTGCTAACTCGCCCTGCGTTAGAAGTTGTGTTTTCGTTACCAATAGAGTCAGTAAAATTTGCTGTAACTTTGCCGCCTGCCTGAATCACCGAACGGTAAGTTTCACCTCCTTCCTGAACACGGTCATGCCCTTCAAGGCTAAATGATATTGTGCGTTCTTTAGGAAGCACAATAGTTTCACCTTTACTGTTTCTTCCCTCATTATAACGCGGAGGTAACACATCTATATTATTTACGGCAAATTTCTGACGTGAGTATTTCTCTGGGGTATAGGTATAAACCAGATAATCAGTAAGCGTCCCGGACTGCCAGCTCTGGTTATTTAATGTGCTTCCTGAAAGGTCGATATTATTATTTGCCAGAATAGTACTGGCTGCGTTATCCAGCGCGTTTGCGCCAATTGACAGATTTCGCCCTGATGAAATACGACCGGCGCCGCCAGAACTGGAAACCTCTGTTTTTACCTGGCTGGAAATGAATTTTTGCGTCGCGGTATCTTTGAACGGCGCGTAGTAATACTGATAATAATGGTGGTAGCTACAGGCTCCATGTGCGTTACAGGCTCCTGATTCTGTTGTGTAGGAATAACCATTAACACCATAGGATCCTGACGGTAATTGGCTTATATCAACTTTTATTGTCGCATCACCTATCCCAGGAATACTGTTTGATCCAGCTATTTGTGTCTGGTTTGTTTTCAGCCCATCCCGCTGATTCAGCAGATGCCCGGTTTTGATGGTGATATCACCGTTCTGGGTTTCGATATTACCGGAGGTGTTGACCACTTCGCTGTTGGCATTTCCCGCCGCATCTCGCTGCATCCACAGATTGTTTCCCGCGAGGATATCGCCGCGCTGGTTGGTAATGGTGTTAGCATATAGCGCCAGATTATTTGCCGCGTACAACAGCGCCGTATTGACGATGGCACCCGGTGCATTGAGCGTCAGAGAGCCACGCGTTCCGGTGAAACCAGAGACTGAAACATTACCGCGACTGGTCAGCGTAATATCGCCGCCGCCCTGTAACGTTCCGGCGGTATTGAGCGCTACGCTGTCGCCGCTGAGATAACTGGCGCCGTTGCCAGTGGTGATTTGTCCATTATTGCTGAGCTGTCCGCCCGCCGTCAGGTTGAGCGATTGCCCCTGAAGCACGCTACGGTTGTCGATAGCGCCATCACTGGTAATGGTCAGCGTTTTACCCGCGGCAAAAGCGCTTTGCACAGTAAAGTCATTCACCAGTTTCAGCGTCAGATTACCCAGCGCAACCACCTGCCCCAACGTACCCAGCCCGTGACTCTCAACGGACAGATCGCCGCCGCTGAACAGTTTCCCTGCCGCATTCTGATTAATCTGGCTGGCATTAACACTCAGTTGCGAGGTGCCCAACAGCGTACCGTTATTTGTCAGTTGCGTGTATTTCACCGCCAGTTGACCGGCCTGCGCGGTTCCCAGGTTGGTAAAACTGGTCCCTGCAAGCGTGGCGCTGTCAGCCAGCCAGTTCCCGCTATTGGTGGCCGTTGCTGCATTCAGAATGAGGTTTGCCGCCTGTAACCAGCCTGCGCCGGAATACTGCGGCGTGGTCAGCTTCATTCCCGCGCCAGAAAGCAGTTTGCCGTCATTGAGTGCGCGAGTTGTGGCGTTAAGATGAGTCTCTCCACCGCCCTGCATTAAACCGTAGTTGGACAGCACTGGCGTAGAAAGCGTCAGCCCCTGGCGGCTGACAATCTCCCCGGAAGCCTTGTTTATCAAATCACCGCTCAGCGACAGCGTTGCGCCATTATCCCCTTGCAGTCGTCCGCTGTTGGTCAATGCGCCGGTCGTCATGCCCAGCGTCGCCCCCTGAATTTTGCCCTCATTGGTGACTGACGCCGCAGTCAGATCCAACGCGCCCCCGCTCAGCATACTGCCCGCTTTCTGCTGCCTGACCGCGCCGTTCATGGCAAGCGTAAACGCATTTACGCCGCTAATCGCCGCACTGTTATCAAGGGTTGTCCCCTTCAGCGTAAGATTTTTCGCCGTCCATTGCCCGGCGTTAGCCAGAGAAAGCGCCTGTAGCGTCGCGTTACCAAGGGCAGTAATTTTGCTGCCCGCCGCAGACGTCAGGTTATTTGCGAGCGTAAGCTGCAGAGCGTCGGCGCTTTGTATTGCCCCGTTGTTTGTCAGCGTTTGCGCATTGAGCAGAACAGACTGCCCTTGCCACACGCCGTTATTCGTCACCTCGCCAGAAGAGAGTTTCAGCGTCCCCTGCGTCAGCAGTGAACCACCTGCTGCGTTAATCAATTCCTGTTGCGGTGAAGCCATCGCCATGCGCGCCATCAGACGCTGACGAGCCTCTAGCGTCAGGCTTTGCAGACCGGTCAGCGTACCCTGATTGTGGATCCGGTTTTGCTGCAGGGTCAGGGTATTTCCCTGTACCGTGCCACTGTTATTAAGCTGCACGCCGTCTAGCGTTACGTCGCTTTCGCTGAGCAGCTTGCCGCTGTTATCAAGCTGCTGCGCGGTCAGTGACATTCCGCCATGACTCATCACTTCGCCTGATGTAGTAAGGCCGTTGTTTACATCAGCCGTCAGATTACCCAGGCTTATCAGCGATCCTTTGTGCAGCCAGTCATCTGCGGTCAGCGTAAGTTGCTGCCCCTGCAGCGTTCCCTGCGTCGTGATAGTGCCGGCATTGACGCTCAACGCGCCGCCGCTCAGCGTACGGGACGTAATGCCCGTCGTGAGCACATCGCCAGCCAGCGTAAGCCCATTCGTCCCCTGCCACAGGCCTGTATTGTTTAACGTCGAGGCTGCAAGTGTCAGCCTGTCACCGGTAATACGCCCGGCGCTGTTGATATCATCAGCCGTAAGCGTCAGTGCGCCGCCACTTTGAATGTGTCCGGGGTTGGTAAGTCGCCCGGACAGCTTGCCTTCCAGGCCATGCAAACCGTTAAACACGCCGCTGTTATTCAGCGAGTCGGCAGTGAATGTCAGGGTATCGCCTTGCAGTACGCCGGCGTTTTCCATCGCACCGGAATGCACCAGCAGCGCATTACCGGCCAGCCATTTACCTACGGTATCCGTGATGAAGGTATTCGCAGAAACCGAGGTATTGTCGTTGCTCTGTACCAGACCGCTGTTACGGATTGATTTTCCATCCAGAGTGACACTTTTCGCCGCCAGCGTACCGCGGTTATCCAGGGATGCAGTATTCATCGACGCCCCCTGTTTCGCCACCATACTCCCCTGGTTTTCAACCGAGTTCGCCAGCGTCAGGTTCAGGGAATCGGCCTGAATATCACCTGCGTTAATTAATTTGCTGCCGCGCAGTGTGAAGTCGGTATTTGTCAGCAGCAGACCGTGGTTTTCCAGCATGTCGAGGCCTAAATCCAACCCCGCGCCGCTAACCAGTTGTCCCTGCTGACCATTGAACAGATTGCGGGTGGTGAGTTGTAGCGCCGAATTACCCTGCACAATGCCGTTATTCACCAGCTCCGGTGCGGAAATGATCAGGGATTTTGCAGCAATCATTTCGTCGTTAAACAACTGTGCCGCAGCCAACTCAAACAGGTTGAGACTGCGCAGCGATCCCTGATTATCCAGTCGCCCGTTAGCCTTAATCTTCAGACTGTCCAGTGCCTGAACGCTGCCGCTATTGCGCAGGTTATCCAGTCTAATCGCCGCGGTACGGCCCTCTAGTTGGCCATCATTTTCAAAACGCTTTCCGCTGAGCTGTAGATCTTCACCGCTGGTCACCTGCCCACCAGCAAGGTTTGTAAAGCGATTCCCATCCCAGGCGAGCGCCTGATTCCCCTGCAGGATCCCACTGTTGCTGAGATCGCCGTGTAATGCCAGCACCTTCGCTGCCAGCATTCCGCTGTTATTCACGCTGGCGGCATGCACGGTCATACCTTGTTGACTGAGTACTTTTCCCTGGTTAGTGAACGCGTCGTGTACTGTTGCCGTTACCCCCGTTTCTCCCAACGCATTACCGCTATTTTGCCACGTATTTGCTTCCAGATTCAGCGTACCGCCCTGCAGCAAGCCAGTGTTGTGGAGAGTCTGATTCTTAAGACTTAATTCACCCACCGACAACACATTACCGTCGTTATTCACGTCCTGACTGTTCAGTGCGAGCGTATCGGCGGCCATGAGTCCGAGGTTATCTGTCTGCTGTCCGTGAACAGATAATGACGTGTCAGCCAGCAGGCGTCCCGCGGCTTCGTTTTTTATCGTCGCATATTCACTTTGCAGATTAACGCCGTTAATTTCTCCGCCGTTAACCAACTGGCGACCGTTGAGGTGCAATGAACCGTCGGTTGTAATCAACCCATGGTTAGCCAGATACGGTATATCCAGCGCTAGAGATGCTTTGCTGTAGAGTGAGCCGCCGCTGAGGTTTTCCAGTCTGTCGGTATACAGGTTCAGCGCGGTGTTGCCCTGCATCAGACCGCTGTTCACGACATGCTGACTCTGGAGAGTTAACGTGTCGGCGATCAGAGAGCCGCTGCTGGCGAGTCCATCAGATGCAATAATCGAGATGCGTTCGGCGCTGGCGCTACCGCTATGGGTCAGCGTTGTCCCACTGAGCGCCAGAGTATCGGCCAGCAGATCTCCATGGTTATCAACTGACTGCTGCGCGCTGAAACCGACGCGTTCCCCAGTGGATTTCCCGCCATGACTGAGCCTGTCAGCCGTCACATCCAACGAACCTTTTGCCGCCTGTACGCCGTTCAGCGTCACGTTGTTGCCCGTAATCGCAAGGTCCAGACCGCTCTGCAAATGACCGTCTTTGCCAGTAGTCAACTGCTTTGCGCCGACATTAAGCGCACCAGCGGCATTAATCTGACCGTTCAGGTTAAGGTTTTGCGTAACGTTTAACTGTATGTCCTGTTGCCCGGCGATCAGCGAATCTTTCGCGGCGGTGAGGTTTTCAGCATTGACCGTTACTCCCTGGTTGCCAGAGAGGACGCCATGTTGTTCAACTGCCGCGGCCTGCACCGTTAATGTGCCATCAGAGAGCAACTTTCCACCATTACTCAGCGTGGCATCAGCCCGGATATCCGCATCGTTTTTCGCGCTCAGGATCCCCTGCTGGTTCAGCGCTACCGTTTGTACTGAAAGCTGGCCGCCGCTCGCCAGCGTACCCATATTATCCAGCGCCCCACTGTTGACCGATACGCTGTTACCCTGCATCAGACCTGCGTTGTTAAGGCTGCTGACAGAAACATCAAGACTGCCATTTGCAGCCAGTTGACCACCATTAACGAGGTGCCCACCAGAAAGGGACAACGCGCCTCCCGCATTGACCTGTCCCTGGTTGTTTATGTCGCTACCGGTCAGGCTTAATGCGCCCTTCGCATCGGCCCGACTGGCGTTATTCAGGGCTATGTGCTGTGCCTTCAGCGTTAATCCGTTACCTGCTGAGAGCAATCCCCCCTGCGCCGACAGTTCGCCTTGACTGTTAAGGCTGACATCAGTATCACTCCCCAGCGTGGAACGGGTCAGCGCCAGCTCATTAGTACCCGTAACATGCATTTTTTCTTTACTGGTCAGGCTGCCGTCGGTGATTTTCAGCGAACCGTCACTGCGCAGTGAGGTGTTTTTCTGGCTAACCAAAGTGGTTGCCGCAATGGCTACATCCTGTTTAGCAGCCACCTGCAACTCGTCAGCTGCGGCAACCCCGCCCCCCTCGATCGTCACCTTGCCATCGCTGCCCAATTGCACGCCTGCGCCGCTGGAGAGATTTGCATTCTGTAACGCTAACGCCCCGGTGCTGTTGATGACCATCCCGCTTCCGGTCTTATGACTGCCGGTCAACGTGACGCCTTCGCCACTGGCGGATAGACCACCATTTGCCAGACTGTTGCCAATCGTTAATTTCCCGTTAGCATTGAGGGTGATATCACCCTGACGGGCATTCAGATTCCCGAGGTTGACCCCCAGCCCTTTCTCGCTGGAGACCAGATGAATTCGATTAGCATACATGCCGCCTAACGCACCGGTGTCTACCGCAATTTTCGGTGCTTCCCCTTCGCCATTCAGCGGGCTCACCTGGCCATTCGCCGCCACGCGATTCGCGCCGGCGATAACCGTCAGATCCTTGGCGTGCAACGCAGCATTAATTTCCGTGGCACGGGCAATAATCGACACCGCATCGCTCTGACTACCATCCAGCCCCTTACCTTCGATGGTAATGCTGCCCTTGCTTACATCCAGCGACTGTAGGTTGCCGTTGGCATCCAACACGGGTTTACCGGTGGTCAGAGTGGCGTTAGGCGTGTTGATAAATCCACAACCATTACAGGTAATGCCATAGGGGTTGGCAACCATGACGTTGGCAGCTTTCCCCGCGACTTCGGTATAGCCCTGAAGCTGCGAACGGTTAGCGCCGGTAACTTCGTTGATGATCCCTGAAGCTTCCTTTCCCGGTTGCAGGTTCGGGTTATTCTGGATGATGCCGCCGAGCTGGGTCTGGGTAAATTGCCCGGTCGCGTTGTTGAGGATCAGCCCCTCTTTTCCCACGTTGTAGTCGTTATATTTATTGTGTGAAATCCCGGACTGGTTCGGCGTGGCAATATTCACCACCGGAACTCCATTGGCGGCTTTATCCATCTGCGTATTGCCTTCAGGCGTGATGGCGGCAGCCATCGCTGGGAGCAGTGGTTGGGTAGCCAACAGGAAACTCAACATGCCACTTAGCAAACGTTGGGAAAAACGAACCTGATCCTTTTTCATCACCCTTATTCCTTAAAATGCCACCGCAACGCGGTAATACACATTGAGATGATCCGGCGCCAGCCAGTCCGGATAGTTAACTGGCGTTCCTACGGTAAACTGACTGGAAAACCAGCGCCCTGAACTGGTTAATCCCAGCGCAGCCCCCCACAACGTGCCGGAGGCATAGCTATCAACGTTATCCTGTTTCAGCCAGCCGCCGTCGAATGCCGCTATCGCGCCAATCTGTCCCAGCACCGGCAGCGTAAATAGCGAATAATTCACTTCATTGCGCCAGTAGCCGCCGTTATCTCCAGAAATGTATTGTTCTTTAAAACCGCGAACGGAGGTTTCTCCGCCCAGCGTCAGGCGTTCACTTCCATAGAGTCGGTCTGGAGACCATTGAAAATACACGCTGCTTAGCCACCACAGTTTCTCTGCCAACGGGCGCTGGAAACTACCGCTGACGCTCCATTTGCGAAATTCCGCCCTTGGCACATCACCCTGTTTATCGTTGTCATCCTCTGCGCCAAACCATGGCACGCCCTGGGTGAATGAAGGGTTAAACGTCGCAACGCCGGAAGCAATTTTTTGCGTATGGTTGATGCCCAGCGAAACGCTGGAAAGCTTGCGACTACTGGTTTCCAGCAGGATATCATTCAATTTGTTACGGTTAATTCGATGCGTCAAACCCAGCGATGCAGCGGTTTTGACATCACCATTGCGAAACAAAACCCAGGATCCGTTCAGACGATGGGTTTCGCTATCTCCGGTGGAACGCCAGGCATAACCATTGTTATCAATCGTGCTGAGGTAGTTACTCCAGCTGTAGTTGTAATCAAGCAGTCCGTAGCCGTAAGGAATACTCACGCCGGCCGCAAAGTTCTGCGCATCTTTGCTGCTGGAAAAATCGCTACTGCGTCCGCCGCTAATAAACCATTTATCCGCCAGGCCGAGCATATTATTGAAAAATAGCGCACCACTGAGCTGTCCGGTTCCGGTGCTCTTTTGTCCACTGTTATCAAAACTAACTGAGCCATTGAGTGGAAATTCAGGCGTGGCGGTGAGGTTAACTATTGAGAACCCCTGCTGACTGCCCGGCAAAATTTCAATTTCCACCGGCGTCTGGCGAACCCGGTTCAACTGCTCCATCCCCTGTTCAATGTCACGCAGATTGAGAATTTTTCCTTCCATTCCGGGAAAGGTCATCAGCAGAGTGCGCGATGGGACGCCTTCCAGACGTATTTGCTGCAATTTACCCTCAAGCACCGCAATGTGCAGCACCCCGGATGAGAGATCCTGTTCGGTTAAAAAAGCACGACTGGTGATGTAGCCTCGACTGATATACCAGTCGGAAATTGCATTTGTCAGTTCCGTAAGGCGGGGAATATTCAGGCATTGATTCACCCATGGCGCGGTAAGCTTTGCCGAGGCAGCGGCGGACAACTTCGTTGCGCCGTCAATATCAATACGCGAAATCATAAAACACGGCCCTTCAGTCTGGGCTGGCGTTTTCGGCGTTACGGTTTCGGGTAGCGTAACGCTACGCTCCAGCTCTTCACGCTGGCGCTGGTTTTCATTAAGTCGCTGCTGCTGTTGCTGCTGAATGGTATTCCGATCCGCAGGAGAGAGTGGCGTCGCAGAAACAGTTGTGAACGGCAAAATTAACATCCCAATTAATATTGCCAACTTTCTTTCATCCCTGAACTTCACCCCACCCCCCATAAAAGTACGAAAGCGAACTTGACTGTAAAGCACAGCCGATCCTTGTAAAAAAGCACAAAATGTAAACAAAAGTAAAGACATTAAGTGCTATTTCACTTCATTCCAATTGCATTTTAGGATTTCTTATGCTCTTAAGTTAAATTATTCTTACTCTGTTGACCTAATCCCATAGCAAATCGCCCATTTACCCACATTAACGCTCTGGACAATACGCTACGATGACGCCACTCGCATCGTGCTAACAGACACACCTCCCCGGCACTAAATAAGCGGAATCCGCAATACCTGGAAATTGTACTATTATCGCTTAACTTAATTGTCGTAAAGTAATAGCGTTAAAAAACATGGAATAATTAGAAATGAATACCAGCATAATTAAACCTTCCGCGATCGTTCTTTTCTTCCTTATTCTGGCAATGCTCAATGGTTTTATTGCAACCCTGGGTTTATTCTTGTCGATTTATACCCTGTGTAAATTTCGTTCCGACGAATACAGCCCATATCAGTATTTTTTAGCAACCAACTCACTCATTTGACAATTATGCCTTTTGTTTTAATAGGGCTCACCAAAGCAGAAGGGAAGGAAGAGAAGGGAACGCTTAACGTTTAGAATTTAGCCACGTTTTTGCGCCAGCCAGATGGTATGCCCGGCGCAGTGCGGATCTTCCATCACCATCTCGACCACCACAAAACCGTGCGCTGACAGCAATGCGCGGTATTCATCCGGCGCGAGGCTGGCGTGAAACAGCGGTTCGCCCTCAAATTGCCCCATCGCGATACCGTTTTCCGTCCCGCTGGTAAACATCAGCGCGCTGCCGGGACGGCTGAGTCGGTCAAAAATCGGGAACATCTTTTGCTGATCCTGCTGAGTTAAATGGAAAAAGCTGTCCCAGGCGATCAGACCATCGAAAGTCTCGTTAAGTCCCAGCTCGCGCATATCCTGCTCCAGCCAGCGCTGTGCGGGAAAAGAGTGCCGGGCTCGCGCCAGCATCGCCGCAGAACCATCAATTCCCGTAAGCTGAAAGCCTTGCTGAATAAAATAACCAGCAATCGGCTGACCGTTGCCGCAGCCAATATCCACAATGCTGCCCTGCCCGCCCATCACGGTGATGAACTTATCCAGCCAGCTTTTCTCGAACAGTGCGCGTGAACGCTGGCTGGCAAAGGCCTCCGCATGACGTTGGTAGATGGACAGAATGTTGTTTGCCGCAGAGTCGCTCACGATGTCCTCACTTTTTTATTCTGTTAAGCATCACGACGATAAATCCCCCAGCACACGATTTGCAACCCTGGAATGCGCCTCGCAGAACCAATGCGCAAATACCCCAAAACCGTCCCGCTGTGGCATCATAGCGCGCAGATAACGTCATGACAGGGGTGATAAACGTGAAACCGGTAACGCTATACGATGTGGCAGACCATGCAGGAGTCTCTTACCAGACCGTCTCGCGCGTCGTGAATCAGGCCAGCCACGTTTCCGCAAAAACCCGACAGAAAGTTGAGGCCTCGATGGCGGAGCTCAATTACATCCCCAACCGTGTAGCACAGCAGCTGGCGGGCAAACAGACGCCGCTGATTGGCGTCGTGACGGCGAACCTTGCCCTGCACGCCCCCTCGCAAATCGTTGCCGCCATAAAATCCCGCGCCGACCAGTCCGGGGCCAGCGTGGTGATCGCCATGGTCGAACGTAGCGGCGTTGAGGCATGTAAAGCCGCAGTCCACAACCTGCTTTCTCAACGCGTAACCGGGCTTATCATCAACTACCCGCTGGATGAAGAAGACGCCATTGCCGTGGCTGCCGCCTGCGGTACGGTGCCGGTGCTGTTTCTCGATGTCTCAGATCAAACGCCAATTAACAGCGTGATTTTCTCCCATGACGACGGCGCACGTCTCGGCGTTGAACATCTCGTGCAGCATGGGCATCAGCGTATCGCCCTGCTGAGCGGGCCACACACTTCGGTTTCGGCAAGGCTTCGCCATGCGGGGTGGCATAAATATCTGGCGCACTACCAGCTGCAACCCACCGCGGAACTGGAAGGCGACTGGAGCGCGATGTCAGGTTTTCAGCAAACGCTGCATATGCTTAATGATGGTAATCTCCCCACCGCCATGCTGGTCGCTAACGATCAAATGGCGCTGGGCGCGATGCGGGCAATCAGCGAGTTCGGTCTGCGGGTGGCGGTTGATATCTCGGTGATCGGCTACGATGACACCGAAGACAGCGCCTGCTACATCCCACCACTGACCACCATCAGGCAGGATTTTCCGTTACTGGGTGAAACCAGCGTTGACAGACTGCTGCAACTTCCCCGTGGGACCTCAAGCGTGGGCAACCAACTGCTGCCCGTAACCCTGGTTAAGCGCAATACGGTTCTGCCTCCCGATACGCAAACCCTCTCACCCCAGGTGCTGGCCGACTCACTGATCCAGCTAGCGCGGCAAGTTTCGCAGCTCACACCCAAATTGTGAACGCATAACAATTGTGTGAGTCAGTTCACTCATTGAGCGCCCCATCCTTTACAGTTGGGATCGCTTATTCGTATTTTGATTGAAATTGTGAGCGAATAACAAATTCAAACAGGATACCGTTATGAACCTGAACACAGATTCACTCTCCGCTGTACTGGCCCGCCGTGACTGGGAAAATCCCGGCGTCACGCAGCTCAACCGCCTGGAGGCGCACCCGCCGTTTTGTAGCTGGCGCTCAGCAGATGATGCGCGCACCAATCAGCGATCAACTCAGTTACGCTCGCTAAATGGCAAGTGGCTGTTCGCCTGGTTTTCCGCGCCTGAGGCCGTGCCGGAAAGCTGGCTAACGAGCGATCTGCCACAGGCTGATACTATCAACGTCCCCTCTAACTGGCAGATGGACGGTTACGACGCGCCAATTTATACCAACGTCACCTACCCGATCCCGGTTAACCCCCCGTACGTTCCAGCGCAGAATCCGACAGGATGTTACTCGCTCACATTCAGTATCGAAGACGCGTGGTTAGATGAAGGTCAGACGCGCATTATTTTTGACGGGGTGAATTCCGCGTTTCATCTGTGGTGTAACGGTCGCTGGGTTGGCTACGGTCAGGACAGCCGCCTGCCGTCTGAATTCGATCTTAGCGATTATCTGCTGCCAGGCGAAAACCGCCTGGCAGTGATGGTGCTGCGCTGGAGCGACGGCAGTTATCTGGAAGACCAGGACATGTGGCGCATGAGCGGGATCTTTCGCGATGTATCTTTGCTGCATAAGCCCACTACGCAAATCCGCGACCTGCGCATTAACACCCGTTTTAACGACGATTTCAGCCGCGCCACGCTGGAAACAGAAGTCAGAGTGGTGCGAAGATTTACGCGTCACCCTGCAATTGTGGGACGGTGAAACGCTCACTCACGAAACGACTTCCCCGCTCGGCAGCGAAATTATTGATGAACGCGGCGCTTATCATGATCGTGTTACCCTGCGTCTGAACGTCGAAAACCCGGCGCTGTGGAGTGCCGAAACGCCTAATCTGTACCGCGCTGTGGTCCAGTTACGTACCGCTGACGGAGCGCTGATTGAAGCGGAAGCCTGTGATGTCGGCTTTCGTCAGGTTCGTATTGAAAACGGCCTGCTGTTACTCAACGGTAAGCCGCTGTTGATTCGCGGCACCAACCGTCATGAGCACCATCCGGTCAACGGTCAGGTGATGGACGAGGCGACGATGGTGCAGGATATTCTGCTGATGAAGCAGAACAACTTTAACGCCGTGCGCTGCTCCCATTACCCGAACCATCCATTGTGGTACACCCTGTGCGATCGCTACGGCCTGTATGTGGTCGACGAAGCCAACATTGAAACCCACGGCATGGTGCCGATGAATCGCCTCACCGACGATCCCGCATGGCTGCCAGCCATGAGCCAGCGCGTCACGCGCATGGTGCAACGCGATCGCAACCACCCGAGCATCATCATCTGGTCACTGGGCAATGAATCCGGGCATGGCGCCAACCATGACGCGCTCTACCGCTGGATAAAATCAGAAGATCCGTCCCGTCCGGTACAGTATGAAGGCGGCGGCGCAAATACCACAGCGACCGACATTATTTGCCCAATGTACGCCCGCGTCGATCAGGATCAGCCCTTCCCCGCGGTACCCAAATGGTCGATTAAAAAGTGGCTGTCGATGCCCGGCGAGCAGCGTCCGCTGATCCTCTGCGAATACGCCCACGCCATGGGCAACAGTTTTGGCGGCTTCGCCAAATACTGGCAAGCGTTCCGTCAATTTCCGCGCCTACAGGGCGGGTTTGTCTGGGACTGGGTAGATCAGTCGCTGATTAAATATGATGAGAACGGCAAGGCATGGTCTGCCTACGGTGGTGATTTTGGCGACACGCCTAACGATCGTCAGTTTTGCATGAACGGCCTGGTGTTCGCCGATCGCACCCCGCATCCGGCATTATACGAGGCCAAACATGTGCAGCAGTTTTTCCAGTTTACGCTGCTGCCGGGACCCAAACGCCAGATTGAAGTAACCAGCGAATATCTGTTCCGCCACAGCGATAACGAAGTTCTGCACTGGTCGATTGCCCAGGATGGCAACCCGCTGGCCGCCGGAGAAATCGTGCTGGATATCGCCCCACAGAGTCGCCAGGTGATTACCCTGCCAGATGTCCCGCTGCCGGAAACCGCCGGCCAGCTATGGCTAACGGTACGCGTAGAGCAACCTCAGGCCACCGCATGGTCAGATGCCGGGCACATTAGCGCCTGGCAGCAATGGAAGCTGGAAGAGAAACTCAGCCTGGCGCCACGGCCAACTGCCCGTACCGCACCACTGCTGAACGTGAGCGAAAACACCTTTACTGTTGAGATCAACGACAAGCGCTGGCAATTCGACCGTCAGTCTGGCCTGCTGACACAGTACTGGATTGGCGACGCAGCTCAGCTGTTAACCCCGCTTACTGACCAGTTCACCCGCGCGCCGCTGGACAACGACATCGGCGTGAGCGAGTCAACCCGCATCGACCCTAACGCCTGGGTCGAACGCTGGAAAGCCGCCGGTCATTATCTGGTCGACGCAACGTTACTGCACTGTGCTGCCGACATGCTAAGCCATGCGGTACTGATCGCCACCGAACATGCGTGGCAGTATCAGGGCGAAACGCTGTTCGTCAGCCGAAAAAGCTATCGCATTGACGGCAATGGTGAGATGCAGATAACGGTGGATGTCGACGTCGCCAGCGGCACGCCACATCCGGCCCGCATCGGCCTGAGCTGCCAGTTGGCGCAGGTCGCTGAGCGCGTGAACTGGTTAGGTCTCGGCCCACATGAGAACTACCCGGATCGCCTGAGCGCCGCCTGTTTTGATCGTTGGGATTTGTCACTTGATGAGATGTACACCCCGTATGTTTTCCCTGGCGAAAACGGTCTGCGCTGCAACACGCGTGAGCTACGCTACGGCGAGCATCAATGGCGAGGGGACTTCCTGTTCAACATCAGCCGCTTTAGCCAGAAGCAACTGATGGAAACCAGCCACCGCCATCTGCTGCAACCGGAGGCAGGTACCTGGGTCAATATTGATGGCTTCCATATGGGCGTGGGCGGTGACGACTCCTGGAGTCCTTCCGTTTCACCAGAGTTCCTGCTGAGTGCCGGACGCTACCACTACCAGCTGGTCTGGGGTCAAAAATAATAATAATCGGGCAGGTTCCCCCCTGCCCGCATTCATCGTAAGGAAGTCCATTATGTATTATTTGAAAAACACTAACTTTTGGATGTTCGGCTTCTTCTTTTTCTTTTACTTTTTCATTATGGGTGCCTATTTCCCCTTCTTCCCTATCTGGTTACACGATGTAAACCATATCAGTAAAGGTGACACCGGGATCATTTTCGCCTGTATTTCACTATTTTCGTTATTATTCCAGCCTGTTTTCGGACTGCTTTCCGATAAGCTTGGCCTGCGTAAACACCTGCTGTGGGTAATTACCGGAATGCTGGTAATGTTTGCCCCGTTCTTTATTTACGTCTTTGGCCCGTTATTACAGGTTAATATTTTACTGGGTTCGATTGTCGGCGGGATTTACCTTGGCTTTATCTACAATGCCGGCGCCCCAGCGATTGAAGCCTATATTGAAAAAGCCAGCCGCCGAAGCAATTTTGAATTTGGTCGCGCGCGCATGTTTGGCTGCGTGGGCTGGGCGCTATGCGCCTCGATTGCCGGGATTATGTTCACCATCAATAACCAGTTTGTCTTCTGGTTAGGTTCAGGCTGTGCGGTCATTCTGGCATTACTGCTGCTCTTTTCAAAAACAGATGCCCCCTCTTCTGCAAAAGTTGCGGATGCGGTAGGCGCCAACAACTCAGCATTCAGTCTGAAGCTGGCGCTGGAGTTATTTAAACAACCGAAACTCTGGTTCCTCTCCCTGTACGTGGTCGGCGTTTCCTGTACGTATGAAGTGTTTGACCAGCAGTTCGCCAACTTCTTTACCTCGTTCTTTGCCACCGGCGAACAGGGTACCCGTGTGTTTGGCTACGTCACGACCATGGGGGAATTACTTAATGCCTCTATCATGTTCTTTGCGCCGCTGATTGTGAACCGCATTGGCGGAAAGAATGCCCTACTGCTGGCCGGTACGATAATGTCGGTGCGGATCATCGGCTCCTCCTTCGCCACCTCTGCGCTGGAGGTCGTCATTCTCAAAACGCTGCATATGTTTGAAATACCGTTCCTGATCGTCGGTTGCTTCAAATACATCACCAGTCAGTTTGAAGTGCGCTTCTCGGCCACAATTTACCTGGTGTGCTTCTGTTTCTTCAAACAGTTAGCAATGATTTTCATGTCAGTTCTGGCCGGAAAAATGTATGAGAGTATTGGTTTCCAGGGGGCGTATCTGGTGCTGGGGATAATTGCGTTGAGCTTCACGTTGATTTCCGTATTTACCCTAAGTGGACCGGGGCCGTTTTCTCTGCTGCGTCGTCGCGAAAGCGTCACGCTGTAAAAGCCTCTTTGCCGGATGCACCACTCACGTGGTCTATCCGGCCTACGATGTGCCATCCTCACACGATGAGTCCTGACCTGGTGGTTTAAGTTCCGAGGACAACACGCCGCATTTTATCGTTATGGTAAAACGGGGCGAAAAGCCAGGTCATAGCATGAGCAAAAAGACGGTTGCGGTAACAACGCTCTTTATCAGCGTATTACTTACAGGATGTGGCAGCATTGATGCGCGCACGGCAGGCGAGGATTCAGATACGTATTACGTGGGAATGCGCCATGATATTGATAAACTAAAAAACCCGGGCGCTTACGATTATAACTATTTCGATTTAGCGCTGTTATTTGTTGATGTGCCGTTATCGTTCGTGGCCGATACGGTTTATGCGCCGTTTGATTACTATCACGGGCCGTATAAGAAAGTTGATTAGAACGTAGGCCCGGTAAGCATTGCGCCACCGGGCATCACACGACGTTACTCCTCGATCACCTGACGGATTTGCTGCAACGATGCGGGATCGTCAATGGTCGTCAGATCGCCAGGATCGCGGCCTTCGCAGATCGCCTGAATCGTCCGTCTGAGCATTTTGCCGGAGCGTGTTTTCGGCAGTTGCGACACAAACCAGACGTGCGCCGGACGACCAAAATTACCAATTTGACTGTCCACCAGCGCCATAATCGCCTTCTCTTCCGAATGGGCAATGTCGCTGTCTTCCAGACTGTCGCTCTGTTTTGGAATAACAAACGCGACCGCCACCTGACCTTTCAGCGCATCCTTCACACCGACCACCGCCACTTCGGCGACGTTTGGATAGCTGGAAATACTCTCCTCTATCTCGCGCGTCCCCAGCCGGTGTCCGGCCACGTTGATCACGTCATCCGTACGGCCAAGAATGAAGTAATAGCCATCGGCATCGCGAATGCCCCAGTCAAAGGTGGCGTACACCGGGCGGGAAAACAGCGACCAGTAGGTATTCACAAACCGCGCGTCATCCCCCCAGATAGTCTGAATACAGCCCGGCGGCAGCGGCCCTTCAATCACCAGCATCCCCTTCTCGTTCGCCGCACAAGGTTCACCGGTCACCTCATTGAGCAACTGCACGTTATAGCCGTACATCGGCACGCCAGGACTGCCCAGCCGCGACGGTCGGTCGTCCAGCCCGCGGGCGATAGCCATAATCGGCCAGCCGGATTCAGTCTGCCAGTAGTTGTCGATAACCGGGACGCCCAGCGTTTCCGTTACCCAACTGGCGGTCGGTTCGTCCAGCGGCTCACCCGCCAGATACAGCACCTCCAGCGAGGAGAGATCGTGATTGCGGATTTGCGCGGTCGGGAATTTTTTCAGCACGCGGATGGCGGTCGGGGCCGAGAACATCCGGCTGACCTGATACTTCTCAACAATTTTCCACCATACGCCGCAGTCCGGATACGTTGGCAGCCCTTCGTAAACCACCGTCGCCATCCCCGCCAGCAGCGGGGCATACACGATATAGGAATGCCCAACCACCCAGCCGATATCCGACGCGCAGAAGAACACGCCGCCCGCTTTGCCGCCGAAAATGGTGTCCATCGAGGTCGCCAGCGCGACCGCATAGCCACCAACGTCGCGCTGGACGCCTTTCGGTTTACCGGTTGTCCCGGAGGTGTAGAGAATGCAGGACGTTTCGTTCGACTCCAGCCAGACAACCGGCACCCGTGCGCCGAGATGCTGTTGGCGTAGCGCGGCAAAGTCGAGGTCACGCCCCTCCACCCGCGCCATTTTCGCCAGACCGCGGTCGACCAGCACCACATAACGCGGCTGATGCTGAGCCTGATCGATCGCATCATCGAGTAGCTTTTTATAGGGCAGGATCTTGCCGCCGCGCGCCCCGGCATCCGCCGAAACGATAACCACCGGTCGGGCGTCATCGATGCGCGCCGCCACGCTGTGCGAAGCAAAACCACCGAACACTACCGAATGGATCGCCCCAATGCGTGCGCAGGCCAGCAGCGTAATGTGCGCTTCGGCGATCATCGGCATATAAACCAGTACCCGATCCCCGCGCTGTACGCCGAGCGACAACAGCATCGCTGCCACAACATTCACTTCGTCATACAGCTGACGAAAGGTAAACGTGCGTTCTTCTTCGGTTTCTGATGACACAGCAATCAGCGCCAGCGCCTCGGGCTGTTTCTCCAGCCAGCGGTCGATGGCGTTATGGCACAGATTGGTCGTCCCGCCGCAAAACCAGCGGGCAAACGGCGGATTGCTGTGGTCCAGTATCTGCCTATACGGCTGCTGCCAGTCAATACGCTGGGCCTGCTCGGCCCAGAACGACTCCGGCTGCGTAATAGAACGTTGATAAAACTCGCTATAAGACATAATGCTCTCCTGTTGAACTTACGCCTGATGAGTCGGGTTTCAGATAACAAACAAATCCATATACTCATTGACCGGCATCTGCTCCAGGCGAGTTCTGTCCAGGGAGACATCCAGAATGCGCTGCTGCTGACGGGTCGGGAACTGACGCGCCAGGTTGATTTTGAACTTCTCGACCAGCTTCGGCATCCCGTCGTTACGACGGCGCGCGTGGCCGATTGGGTACTCCACCACCACTTCTTCAAAACGTGAGCCATCGGTGAATTCCAGGGTGATGGCATTCGCGATGGCGCGTTTTTCAGGATCGTGGTAATCGGCTGTAAAAGCCGGATCTTCAAAGCAGTTGATCTTCTCGCGCAGGGCATCAATGCGTTTGTCCTGCGCCACGCCGTCTTCATAATCTGCCGCGGTTAAACGCCCGAACAGCAGCGGAATGGCGACCATATACTGGATGCAGTGATCGCGATCCGCCGGGTTATTCAGCGGGCCTTTTTTATCGATGATGCGGATACAGGCTTCGTGCGTACGAATGGTCACTTTTTCGATATCCGCCGCCGTTTTCCCTGCAGCCTGTAGCTGCTCGTACAACGTCATCGCCGCCTCTACCGCAGTCTGCGAGTGGAACTCGGCCGGGAAGGAGATTTTAAACAGCACGTTTTCCATCACATAAGAGCCGTACGGGCGCTGGAAGCGGAACGATCCGCCTTTGAAAGAGACGTCATAAAAGCCCCAGGTTTTCGCCGTCAGCGCAGACGGATACCCCATCTCACCGGTTTTCGCCATCAGTGCCAGACGTACCGCGCGCGAAGTTGCATCGCCAGCTGCCCAGGATTTACGCGTGCCGGTATTTGGCGCATGGCGATAGGTACGCAGCGACTGCCCGTCAACCCACGCCAGCGATACGGCGTTGAGAATTTCATCCCGGTTCAGGCCAAGCATCTCGGCGACCACCGCAGTGGAGGCCACTTTGACCAGCAGGACGTGATCGAGACCGACGCGGTTAAAAGAGTTTTCCAGCGCGATGCAGCCCTGAATTTCATGGGCTTTAATCATTCCGGTGAGCACTTTTTTCATGGTTAACGGCGCTTTCCCCACCGCTACCGCATTGCGTGACAGCCAGTCAGCCGTAGCCAGAATACCGCCGAGGTTATCGGAAGGATGCCCCCATTCCGCGGCCAGCCAGGTGTCGTTAAAGTCCAGCCAGCGGATCATCGCGCCGATGTTAAACGCCGCCTGCACCGGGTCGAGCTGGAACTGGGTGCCCGGAACGCGCACGCCGTTCGGCACCACAGTCCCTGGGACTACCGGCCCCAGCAGTTTTTTACAGGCCGGATATTCCAGCGCTTCCAGGCCGCAGCCTAAGGTATCAAGCAGGCAATAATGCGCGGTGTCATACGCTACCGTCGAAGTGATCTCGTAATTCATGACGTAATCAACGATATCAACGATTTCACGGTCAAATTCCGGGCGGACGTTCGAAATATGTGCAGACATAACAAGGGTTCCTGTTTTTATATTTAGAGGTTTTGTATTAGCAACGCTGATCTATCGCGACAAAGACACGATCTTCCGGGCCGGTGTAATTGGCGGAAGGACGGATAATTTTGTTGTCCTGGCGCTGTTCAATGATGTGCGCCGCCCAGCCGGTGACGCGGGCGATGACAAACAGCGGTGTGAACATTTCAGTCGGGACACCCATCATGTTGTAGGAGACTGCCGAGAACCAGTCGAGGTTGGGGAACATCTTTTTCGTTTCCCACATCACGTCTTCCAGACGGTCGGCGATGTTGTACATTTTCAGCGAACCGCCTTCCTGAGAAAGCTGTTTCGCCACGCGCTTTATCACCTGATGGCGCGGGTCGGCGATGGTGTAAACCGGATGACCAAAGCCAATCACCACTTCTTTGTTTTCAACGCGTTTACGGATATCCGCTTCCGCTTCGTCTGGCGTTTCGTAGCGCTGTTGGATCTCCAGCGATACTTCATTCGCCCCGCCGTGTTTCGGACCACGCAATGCGCCAATCGCGCCGATAATCGCGGAATACATATCGGATCCGGTCCCTGCAATCACGCGGCTGGTGAAGGTGGAGGCGTTGAATTCGTGTTCGGCGTACAGCACCAGCGAAATATGCATCGCTTTTTCCCAGCTTCGCGACGGCTTTTCGCCATGCAGCAGATGCAGGAAGTGGCCGCCAATGGAATCATCGTCAGTTTCCGGCTGAATACGCTCGCCGTTATGGCTGTAGTGATACCAGTACAGGAGAATAGAACTGAGCGATGCCAGCAGCTTGTCGGCAATATCGCGTGCGCCGGAGACGGTATGCCCTTCTTTTTCCGGCAACGTACAGCCCAGCGCGGAGACGCCGGTGCGCATCACGTCCATCGGGTGCGAGGCAGCAGGCAGCGCTTCCAGAACGGTACGCACGTTTGCGGGCAGCCCGCGCAGCGCTTTTAATTTGCTTTTATAGGCGGTGAGCTCATCACGGGTGGGCAATTTCCCGTGGATCAGCAGGTGCGCGACTTCTTCAAATTCGCACTGCTGCGCCAGATCGAGAATATCGTAGCCGCGATAGTGCAGGTCGTTACCGCTTTTGCCTACGGTACACAGCGCGGTATTTCCGGCGGCGACGCCTGACAGCGCAACCGATTTTTTAGGTTTAATGACATGGGTACTATTTTGCAGGATCGTTGTGTCGCTCATGTTGTCCTCGTCATTTTTATAATATGTAGGGTACAAATTTATTGCCGGATGGCGGCTACGCCTTATCCGGCCTACGACGGTTACTTCTTGGTATACAACGCGTCGAGTTTCTCTTCGAACTGGTAGTAATTGATGCTTTCGTACAGCTCGTTGCGCGTCTGCATAATGTCGATAACGCTCTTTTGCGTTCCTTCCTGGCGCAGCACGTTGTAAACCTTTTCCGCAGCGCGGTTCATGGCGCGGAAGGCCGACAGCGGATACAACGCCATCGCGACGTTCGCGCTGCGCAGTTCATCAGTGGTGAACAGTGGCGTAGCACCAAATTCGGTAATGTTGGCGAGGATCGGCACCTGTACCGCATCGGCAAACTGACGGTACATGGCAAGCTCGGTAATGGCTTCCGGGAACAACATATCCGCGCCTGCTTCGACGTACGCCTGGGCACGTTCGATGGCGGCCTCTAACCCTTCCACCGCCAATGCATCGGTCCGCGCCATGATCACAAAGTTGGGATCGGTACGCGCATCGACGGCAGCGCGGATCCTGTCGACCATCTCTTCTTTCGAGACGATCGCCTTGTTCGGGCGATGACCGCAGCGTTTGGCGCCGATCTGATCTTCAATATGCAGCGCGGCGGCACCGGCTTTGGAAATCGACTTCACGGTCCGCGCCACGTTGAAGGCTGACGATCCAAAACCGATATCCGCATCCACCAGCAATGGCAGCGGGCAAACATCAGTAATACGGCGAATATCGGTTAGCACATCATCAAGGGTAGAAATACCGAGATCGGGCAGCCCCAGCGAACCTGCCG
>OIWQ01001017.1_pt1 | contig 35128 bp, 37 predicted proteins | sample 1587571 | NCBI WGS metagenome assembly OIWQ01 (sample SAMEA3888910, study PRJEB22519) | human gut metagenome | biome: human gut; feature: human-associated habitat; material: faeces | place: Denmark | collected 2010
GCTTCTGCAAGGAGTCGATGAGCCGTTGCGTCACACCATCCGATTTGATGCTCACGAAATCGTATGTCGCCAATCTTCCCTTGCTGATAAACTCAGGAACACTCCATGACTGCACCAAGATATCAAACAAATCCGTGAATCCCTTACCATTCAATCGGCAAGGAGTAGCCGTCAGTCCCAGGAACTTAGCTTTCGGGAATCTCTCCCACATCTCCTTATAGGTCTTGGCAAGGGCATGGTGCGCCTCGTCAATCACTATCATTCCCGGTTCTTCCTCTATCTCGTCATAGTGTCTCATCAGCCACTGAATGGACATCGCCTTGACGGATGACAATAGGGAAGAGGTGTTTGATGCGTAATAAGAATGGAACTTTCTTACGGTTTCGTCTATCTGTGACACCAGCTCTCTTCTATGGGCTACAATCCATACTTTCTCCATTGGATTGTTGCTCACAAAAGAGTCTATAACTGCTGTTAACAGGTATGTCTTACCTGTTCCTGTTGGCATTTGTGCCATCACGGACCGATGAAGGCGCAACGCCTTCTCAATCCGTTCCTTCATATCCTCTTGGTAATCAAATAACTTTATTTCCTTCATTATTTAAGGGTCTCGTTGACTTTACTCCAGTCTTTATTCATCAAATCCTCGATGACGCTATGAATCTTCAAGGCATATTTTGTTCTAGGATGATTGCCATACTGTGTTCCTCTCAGAATACCTTCATAGAAGATGGTTACGATGATTTCAGTCTGTTTTCTGAACGTCGTATATTCATATTCATCATATTTCTTGTTGTGCCAATAGTAGGAACTTGCCCAATAGCGCTTGTTGTTATCCAGCATCTCCGTTGCCAGGAAACCATACTTGACGAGTGTTGCCTTCTTGGTCTTCACCAGCTCGTTCATCTTGCTGTGGAACAACAGAAAGGCATTGAACGACATTCCTTCCATGCCTCCTTGTTCTCTTCGGTAACGAATGGCGGGCATTGCTCTCCATAGCAAGTCTTCCAGGTGAATGGCTCAATGTCAAGATGCCAGAGGAAGGATTTATGTTGTGGGTTGTTGAGTTCCATATGATTCTTTTTTGGACCTTTATTGTTAATTATTCACTTAAAGTGAACATGTTAGCTATAAAAGTATTTTGCTCCAACATTAAATATTATACAAAGACAACATTCCACAAATTACGAATTTCTTCACAATCGACAAAATGATCCTTGCTTATTGCAACACACAATAAATATCGAGGGCGACTCATTGCTACATAAGCTATTTTCAAGGAATCTCTCTTTATTGAATCTCCATTGGAAGGATTGTAAACATTACCTTTAAATTGTTCCCATAAATTTTCGCTCTCACATCCTGTATGATAGAAAGTTTCCATATACAAAGTCGCCAAGTGGGTTTCTCCTTTAACAGAATGTACTGTATCTATTTTTATTTCTATATTATTAGCCTTAAAAACATTTATAGTATCATTACTGAAAGTTTCATTTATTTGCAATGAGGGAACATCAACTTTACAAAAACTCGATATAATATTGACTTCATATCCAAAAATATCATGAAAATCACTATGAAAGAAATCTGAAATCTTTCTGACTGGTGTTATTGTGTCACCATTTAAGATTTGAGCCGCACTTTGAGCTATTAATTCTTTGAATCTTACTAACGTTGAAGAACTGTGATTTTCCAAAAAATCAAACAAAGATTGTTTTGTGAAATATCTTTGTCCATTATGTATATCTGCTATTCTCAGAAATTCTAGTACTCCACTAATTAAGTTCGAAACAATGCTTTGATATGTAGTATTATCTTTATTATGAATATATTTTTGCAAATTACAAGTTTCTCTCTTGACAACAGCTTTTGACTTAGTAAATTCTTCATAATAAGATTGAATACTCAACTTCGCAGAATCTTTACTGCATCCTGTCCATCCGACTGCTTTAATATTGTATCTATGAAGCGAATCTTTTGCTCGTTGTTCATTTGCAAATTCCAACATTTTTCTAGAGTGACCACCAACAACAATATTTGTAGTTTGAAGAATTTCTGCAAATTTGTGCAAAACCATTTTAGGATTGTCATACACTATTAATATTGGCTTTAACGATTGAATTTCAGGATTTCCACTCAATGGAGAGGATGCTTTAACTCTAAATGGACTTATTACAGTAGCTATTTCCTGACCAAATCTTTTACTCATATTAATCTCCAACGGATTATGTGCTTTCCAAACCTGATCTGCTACAACCTTATTCTGATAAATTGCTTGATCTTCATCTCCAAAATATTGAACTTTTATTTTATTTTTGTCAAATGCTGTGTTCAGAAATTCAAATTCTTCAGCCTTGGTATCTTGCATTTCATCAACAAAAAGATATTCAAAACGCTTAGCTAGTTCTTCCTTCAGACATGGGAAATCATTCATCAAACGAAGAGACAAGTTATAGGAATCATAGAATTTTAAAATGCCTTTTTTTAGCAAATTTTCCTTAATAGATATAAATTCTTCTGCCGTCTCATTCTGTAAATTTACAAATTTACCACCTTGATACAAAATTTTACCATTAAAGAAATCAGCTTTTGAAGACTGTATAAAAGATATCAACGCTTCATCTTCTGCTGATGGCAACATTGCATTTCTTTCTTTCCTAATTTTATAAAGATTTTGTATTTGAGTATTTGTAAATTCATTTCGAGGAAGTTTAATAAAATCGGCAAATTTCCCAATCAGTATGAAGCCTTTGCTTTTTTTTATGATTCTATTTTTTTGCAGCAATTCTTTACCGCCACATAAATCAATATCTTCAGAAGAAATACGAAATAAGGAATCGTAAACAGAATGATATAGTTTATTTGCCAATTTGGACCTACCTAATTGTTTGTATAAATGATACATTTCTTCATTTGACCTATCATTATCTACTAAAGAAATCCGTGAACCATAATAATATTGCAAAGCTGCGCTTGCAAAGAAATCATCTACGAAAGTTTGCATCGTACCAAAATAATTTGGATAGGAAAATAGTACATCTGCCTTATGACCTAGTTTTGACTTGATTTCATCTATTGCAACATTGGTGTAAGTAAGAACACAAATGCCCTTTCCGTATAGCAAAGGCATTTTGTTTGCAAGCAAAACTAATTTCGCCAACAAAGTTGTCGTTTTACCACTTCCTGGACAGGCTTTTATATCTACGGATTTCTCACAATTAATAATATCTACTTTATCTTTGTCGAAAAAACCATTTTTTCCTGTCAAAAGTCGATAAACACGTGATAATTCTTCATTATTAGCAAACATATGCATAGTATTTTATGGTTCTGTAACATGCTTGATAGCATCAACGATGTATTTCAAGTAAGGATCATTTTCTAAAATATATTTGACAGTATTCTGTGAGTCGTCATTATTCTCTCTTTCCTTTTCATGTTGCCTTAAAAGAATGTCTGCAAGATATTGAGCCGTTATAGCTTTAGAAACTTTTTTATCATTCAGACTTGAGAAAATTTCATACGACAGCTGTTTGTCATGAGTTACACTTCCATAAGTACAACAAGATTTACCATGACAACGCAATAATTTTTGCTCAACATCTTTATCAGTTTCTTTCAAAAGACTTTCATAATCAAAACTCTTGTTTTCTTCTTTCTTCCCAATAAGTATTGCTTGCCATAAATACTTATACAATCTACTGCATGCCAATTCATATTCTAATGTCCATTGTGGAGATAAGAATAATCTTATATTTCCTTCTTCTGTTTCATGTTTTAGCTTTTGCTTCTTCTCTGTTCTTTCCTTTTCCAAAAGTTCAGTATTATAATTATCAACAGGATATTTTTTCCCCTTATCTTGATAATACTCCAAGGCACGTATATCTAAGTCTGAGACTATCGAAACTGGTACTCCGAAGTCAGCATTATCCTTTCTTTTGAAAATGTCAGCATATCGTTTATAAGCAGTACTTCCCACATTAACTATAGAAACACCATATCTATGAAGAGGCCGTCCAATAATATATGCAATAGTTGGTATTAAAAGATTCTCAGCATCTCCCTCTACAAGAATAACTCCTTTTGCAAAAAAAAGATTAGCTCTTGTCGCCTCCAAAAACCGTTCTAAAAATCTATATGAAGATTTGGATAGTTTGGTGTATTCACTCCCCATAGGAAACACATTATGCTCTTTTACAATAATAAGGTTTTCTAAAGGAATCGTAGAGCCTAATACAGTACTATGTGTTGTCAGTATAAACTGTCCAATACCTTTCTGTTCTTTTATGTAATTAATAAGGCTTAATTGGTATTGTGGGTGCAAATGGGCTTCAAGTTCTTCTATCAATGTAAGCTTCAAACCAGAGTTCGGCTGCTCTTTGTAAAGTAACAATTCAGCAGCAATACACAATAAGTTTAAAGAACCTAATCCAGATTTGTTTGTTTCCAAGACCAAATCTAATTGCCGTAAAATTTCTGGTAGTTCACTTCCAGTTAGTTGAATGTTTGCTTTTCTATTCTCATTCTTACGCAAGAAATGCCCTGTCAGAATACCATTCAAATCTGCAAGAATACTTGTTCCTTCTTCACCTTTCTTTGAGAAATATCCATCTACTTCCTTTTTCAAGTTCTCGTAATCTTGTTCCAATTTATGCTTCTCACCTTCTTTGCTATTTGTTTTGAAAGTAGGCAATGCTGATAATATTTGAGCCAAGCGAGACTTATATCCATGTGTCATATCTGTTAATGCATCTCGCAAAGGTTTCAAATAAACTACTCTTAATTTCTCTCGTGCCTCCCAATCCATTTGGAATGAAGCATTTTCCCCAACCCCGAACCGCTGAATAATGCGTCCGTCAACTCTTTTTGCATACAGGCGTATTTGCAAGTATTGCTTATGGGTATTCTTACGATAATCACACCATTCCAAGAAAGCACCAGCTTCTGCTACTGAAAGACCGTCAAACTCGCATTCAATTTTTAACTCAGTTGCCCTATTTGCATTAGCCGTATTTGATTTGAAAAAATCCTTTTCATCAAAAGAAAAATACTCACCGCTTTGTGTACGCAAGACATAACGAATAGCATCTATTATTGCAGTTTTTCCTGTATCGTTTTCTCCTATCAACACATTTAGCCCATCATTAAATTCAACCTCAATCCCAGGTTTTGCTGTATCGAACGTATCTCCAATCATTGAATAACGTCTGAAATTCCATATTCGTAGTTTTGATAAATACATATCTGCTCTGTTTATTCAATTACATAATCATTTCTATTTCATCAATTGCTTCATAATATCCTGTTTCATCATCGTCAAAGGATGCTTGAACACATCCTCTGTATCAGTATAAGTTCCCAAGATAAACCTATTTATGTCGAAACCGTCTTGAAACAAATCCTTGAATCCATCTTTCAAGGCAGCAATCCCAGATGAAGAATAAATATTGTGCCTCCAAAGCAACTCTCTTATTTCTTCTGAATGTTCCTTATATATGGCGTCTATGGCAAACCTTTTGTTAAACTCTTCTGCAAGAGTTCCGCCAACCCTATCTTTCAGTTCAACATGTAAACCACCACAAACATGACGAAGTTGAAATTTCAGCAAGTCATCCGTAGGAAGTTCAAAATAAAGCGGTTCCAAATCATCACCATTCTTAGCATAAAGAGTAAAATCTAGCGGATATTTACTTTTATGTTTGTTACAAGAAGAACAACAAGGAATCAAGTTGTAGAAATTCGTACAAAGATATGGATAGGAACTTTTTGGCAAATTATGATCCAACTCATAATTCGCCCTCAATATTGCAGGACGAGGCTGTGGCTTTCTTCCTCTTCTTTTACCACGTTTTTTTATCATGGCAGGAGTCAATGCCGGTTCAGTTTCTGCTGTTATAGCAAATTGGGCATTACAATATACACAAGTCTTAATACCAAGAGTATCATTGCGCATATAATCGGGAAATATATTTTCCCTTACTCCCTTATAATCCATAGCCTTGACAATTAGGTCTGCAAAAGAGAAAGAATCTGCTTTGGCTATTTTTACAGCCGCATTTAAATATTCTGGCTTCAAGACGAGTTCCATTCGATGGATAACACCTTCATATTGCCAAGGCAATAACTTATTAATGCTTGAATATAAATCAATTATAGTCTGTATGTATTCTGCATATTGAGGTAATTCCGCTGCGGAGAAAATTCTTTTTCTATTGCCTTTCGGATTGGGTTGTTTGGCCGAGAATACAATTTTAGTTGTATTTTTCTTCATTGCATCCTTTAAATCTTTCAGACTATTCAAAGGCTTTGCACTGAGATTTTTACCTATTTCCAAACCCTTGGCATATTTCTCTGCCAACAATTTGATTTCTTCATTTACAGCAATTCTTCTCATGACTCCTCTCCTTTCAATCTTTCAAGTTCTTGTTCCAACCAAGAACGATAGGAATATTTGTCCTTCATTTGCTTCTTGGCAAGAAGAAGTCTAAGTTGAGAAACCACAACTTCATCGCCCAAAGTATTGATAAATTTTGTTGCACGCCCGCTGTCCCATTCAAACGTCTTTGTATCATCTGACCGTAAGAATCGTATAAGAGATTGAATTTTCCTTTGAATATTTTCTCCCATAAATCCGTTTTCCAAGAAGAAACTTTGATGCAGAATGTCATTTACATTAGCTCCTAATGTATTCACAAACGAATCCGTATTGGTAACAGCTTCACCATCTTTCAGGTAAAGTATATTGTTTTTCGGAACATCACTCAAGATAAAAGGAGAATGAGTAACCAACAATATATTGATTGATTTTATAGGATAGCCGATCTTGAGCCATGATAATCTGTCAAGCAAATCTGCAATAAAAGTCCTTTGATATTCAGGGTGGCTGTACAGTTCAACCTCATCCAATACCAAATTGACATGTTTGTAAGACATGCGACAAGCATCATCTTCCACGCTTTCCAAGTTTTGAACGTGATACAATATAGAGCTTAAAGAGTACATCAACTGTCTCTCACCACTACTCATACTCGTAAATGAGAATTTATCACCCTGTCTTAAACCAGTCAAAATCTCTTCCGTTTCTTTTTCAAACAAAACATCGATGTCATAAAACGAAGGTGGTAACAGTTCAAATGCTTCCCGATAAGAAGACATGATGTTGCTATTGTGAATGTTCACAAGATTGATTTCATGAACACCTGAGCCTCGTTCATATATGCTATGCTTGACAAACTCCATGCATAGCCTCAATTTGTATGTTATATGAGATTGGTCTTCTGTGACTTTCTCTAAATACATATCAATCCGGTCTGAGAGCAATTCACGTTTGAAATCCGCATAAGTAAGTCCTATTTTCAAGGTTTTATATGCCATATAGCTGACAACATCATTATATAGCTCATCACCCAAATTTGATCTACCTTGTATTGAAGACTCATAAGCTTTTTTAAACTCATGATAAAAGAATTTCATCTTTCCAAAGTCTTTCCACTTCTCAATCTTGTTAACAAGCGTTTTTTCGTAGTATGGGTGTAACCGGTAGCGTAACTTAACAGCTCTATAGCCAGGAATAAAGTTTTTACCTTTGGAATCAAAATAAAGAGCTAAGGCTGATAGTCTCTGCAAAGCAAGACCATTTTCTTTGTTGATGTCAATATTTCCATCATGTCTGAAAGGATTCAATGACATCGGTGTCAGATACGCATCATTCTTGTGAAACAGTCCGTCTATCCAATATCCATTTACAGACTTGTCTTCTGGATTTTGATAATCCTGCTTATTAAAACTGTACAGACTATAGTTAAGTGCTATGGTATAAAAGAAAAAATCATGCAATATCTTTCTTACATTTACTCCAGCGCAACTAACAAGTTGTCCGTCGGCATATAAATCTGTATGGATGTTTTCGCAACGAATCTCGAATATCCTACTATCCTGTTCATAAAACAAACTGGCGTAAACGCCTTTAGCAGCATACAGTTTTACACTATATTGTTTTACAGTCTCTAGTAGATGACTGAACGCAAAATTATTGATGATGGCATACATGAGATCCAACAAAGAAGACTTGCCAGAACCATTTTTTCCTACTATACACGAGATTGAGACTTTTATCTTAGAGGTGCTTCTCACCTGATAAAGTCCATCCATCGTTTCGTCAAGGCTGTCCATAACATTCTGTTTTTGAATTGGATAAGCAATGCCTCGACAGAAAGGATACCATTCATCTTTAAGTGATTTACGAATAAAAGGATGAATATTTTTTTGATCTATATGTATTCCTATTAATCTCATATCTCTTTTTATTTTTAAGTAAAAAGAACAACTAAACCCCTAAAACAAATGCATTTAAGAGTAGAGTAGTAACTTCTGTATTCATTACTCTTTCAGCCTCTCCCGACACCAGTCGAAGAGTTTCTAGGCATTGCAGAATACCCTCCTATCACCCCATAACAAACCAGCGGTATGAGAAAGGCAATCGCCATACTCCCCGTAGTATCCGCAATATACCCCATGATTACAGGAGCAACCGCACCACCCACTATCGTCATGATAAGCAATGAAGAGGCAAGTTTGGTCTTTGTACCCGCATCCCTCAATGCCAATGAGAAGATAGTCGGAAACATGATACTCTCTCCCAGATACAGGGCAAAGAAGGCAATAAGGGATAAGGTTCCGCTACATACCACCACAATACCCGTTGCGACAAAGGCGAGCAGGGAACAGACCAGCAGTACCAGCCTTGGCTGGATATAATTCATGATGACACCACCAGCCAGTCGCCCGATAAAGAACAGCCCCATTCCGCCAAAGGCGAGATACAGACTGGCAGTCTGCTTCTCTATATGAACGCTCTCCTTAGCATAGTTGATGAAGAAACTGTTGAGCCAGCTTCCCAGTATGAATATCAGAACACCTCATCATGTTTCGTATCCTTTTCCAAAAGATTAGCATGTTCCAAAGGAATGCACCAATCAATACAAAGAGAATTAACCAAGATAGAGATACCACAATCAGCCTCTGCCTTGAAGAAGGGCTTAAAAAATATTTAAAAACGGGCTACTAAGTTCCATCTCCAAAAAGTAGCTTAAATAAAAAGGAGAGAGGGAGCCGTCCGCCCATGTATCTGTTATTTCTACTATGTATTATTCCTACTTCTTAATATCTTCTCTGCCACTTCTTTGGCAATTTCATTCTGGCATCTGACAATTTCTTGTTTAATCTCTTCAGCATGTTGTAAATCGCCAATCTTCATGCAATACTGTCGGAGACTTTGCAAGTCAGTAATGGCATCCAAATTATTCTTGCAAATCGCCAAAGACGCCAAATCTTTCTGCTGCTCATTATTGGCAGTCATTTTAAGTACCTTGAACATATTATCGAAAAATGTCTGCATAATCCTTACATTTTATAATTTTCATCTATCTGCGACAAATGTCCCCAAAATAAATCTATACATGATGAAGAATGTGGTAGATAATGTGATTCCAATAAAGAGCAATCACTACTTTACCAACTCATCCAGAAAATGAGTCAATCCTTCACCAGGATTATCATAGTCGGAAACAATAGGCTTTACACCTCTGGATTCCAATATTTTCTCTTCCACCTCATTAGGTTTGGTCAGGAAGATGTATGAAACTGGGCGAATATCCTTATATTTCTCCCAAATCTTCGAAAGCTTGTATAACAGGAAGCGCATATTGATGTCTTCCAAACTATATCCAATATAAAGAATGGTTTTACCCAGCATATCAGACCTGAGTTTGATATCCAGAGGAGAATTAAACTCCAAACGTTCAAAATAGCTACTTTCTGTGAGCACTATAGAACTGTCATCAGAAAAATCACCATGAAACTTGACAATCTGGGTCACGTCCTCCTTTATATCAATAAAGTCCTTCACACCAACGATTTTGCAATATTCCTTTCCATAATGCTTAAAGGCTCTTTCTATCCAACTATCATAATTGGTAGTATAGATAATAGGGAAGTTCAAATCAACAATATTTTTATAAATAGACGTAGCATCCAGTTTAGCTTCATCAATATTGTGCCATTTTTGGTCCATGTAACTTCTCAGATCTCCAATAGTCTTCCGCTTGAGATAGTAGAATTCAACCAAAGACTGATAATTGGATAGAGTCTTGAATATTTCCGGATCATAACCAATAAGATTGGCCACCTCATCTATCAACTCTGAAAAAGTTGGAAGTCCCAGGTTTTTGGACACTCCGGCACCCACAAAGAGAATAACATCTTTTCGCCTGATGGCCTCTTTAAGTTCTTCTATATACTTCATATGGCTATTGTTTCAAAAAATCAGCAAATTTCTGTAATGCGGTCTTTCTCATACTGATGTCGTTTTTGCGAGCACCCATCTCTGCAAAAGTCAGATCGCAACCATTGGGAACAAATATGCAATCCCATTGGAAATTACGATCTCCCTTCGGAACAGAAATGATACTCCCTTCTACCTCTCCATCAAAAATATGGGTATTCTTACCATCAATATAACAAATGGTAGTAATAGCCTTGGCCTTGGATTCTCCGACATCAGCCCCAAAGAGTTCTGCAAATTTATCCGCTTGCAGTTTATCCCAAAACACCTGTGTCAAACCTCCAGGCAGTTGATTAATCTTATCAATAAACAGACCGGTATGTTCAACAAATAGCGGACGTCCGATCATCTTGAAAGCCTTTAATGCCTTCTCTTTAACCAAATGATTGACGTTATCCGTTTGAAGCTCTTCTATTTTCCTTGCAATCGGGATAACGTCAACATCTAAAGTTTTCAATATCTCTGAAACCTCCTTGGTCTTACATGCATTATTAGACAAAAATCGAATTTGTTTCATTGCTCCACCTTAATAATTAAAAAACCGTATTATTCTCATCTATCAAACCTCATTTCAAATCCCATCTCACGGATTCTATCCAACCAGTCATAAATTCTCCTTGGAGAATTTCCATCCTTCTCAACCAAAGACTTCTTCTCTAAAGCAGCAGCCATTACAGAGAATTCACGCTCTAAAGATGTAGAGAAAACACCTTTGTCATCTGTATTGATAGAAACAGTGATAGAATGAGGTGCAATACCCTCATGTTCCAAGCCGTAATTGAAGAAATACAAGATTGGATGCTCATCATACCTCTCGAAATCACCTATCCTATAATTTGACGTAGGATTCGTTTCTATCGAGATATGCTTCATTTCAACCTCATCCAGTAATTTTGCCTGCAACTGTCTGATAACATAAATATAATCCTCATCCAGTTTGATTTGATCACACTTGCATCCTTCCTTATATACATATTCATCATAGTGATAGAAATAATATAAGAAACGGGCCTTTATATTTTTCCTGGCTTTACTTACAACCTCCGACTCGTTCAGCGCATAAATACCCCAATAACTGGTAAGCCTGTTTTCATATTCCTTTTGAGGATTCTTGTAGCATTCCGGATTATCTCCTCTCAGCAACCAGGCATTATAGTAATCTTCTATGTTTGGGGTTAACACATGATCACCATCCATGATCTCGCATTTTCCATATATATCATCAAAGTATTTGGAATATAACGCCTTAAGTTTAACGGCAATACGATTAAATCCGTCACAGCAAGAGCCTTCGAAGTAAAGCCATACGATATTGTCAAGCAAGGTTTGTTTCGACATTGATATATAATAACCTCGCTTACGATAATACTTTTCAACATCCGTACCTAGTACCAAAGCGTGCCCCAGCCTATCTCTATTCTCCAGATTCAGGAATAAGATGCTTTCACGCACGGCCCGCAAACCATCAACGATATCCAGGAAATCTTCCCCCACATGAAAAGTAAATCCCAATTCCTTATCCTTACTGTTGTATGCAGAAGTTGGAACATAATATTTCAGATAACGAAACACCTGCCCAAACACCTCTGGACGGCACATTATCTCAGAACTGGCAGCATCAATACCCACAACTCGACTATCCTTATCCAATTCAGAACACATCTTCAGCCAGTTTTTCAGAGCCATAGCCTGCTTTTTGATTTCATTCCTCAAACCATAATGTCGGTAATATAGCGAAGAATCCCTATGCAATTGGACTGCTTTCTGTTTTTCTTTATCGTTTCTCTTTATAAAATGCAGAATAATGGAATATCTCTTATCCAGAACTTCGGTTTTGCAGGAAGCCAGATTACCATTTCTTAAAGATTTATCAATTCCTTCTAATGTCTTCTGCAGCCCTTCCTTACTCCCCTTGGGAGAGATACGAGCCTCCAGATACTTTTGAGAATCACATAGAGAACTGCCAATTGCCACTTGTGACACGATTTCACTATAAGCCGAGTTTTCCTTTAGAAAAAGAACTTTTCTACCTTGATAATCAGCGAAGTTGGCAAATCCGACAGAATCATTCAACTGTACAATTTCATTCCTAAATTCACTTTTAATCAGCAGATATATGTAGAAAAGCGTTGCCATGCCAGAATCAGCAGTACCTTCAAAGATTCTCTTAAACATCCTGTACATCAAGAAACGCTCGCCAGCCAAAACGGAGTAAATATACTCACTCTCTCCAGCAGAAGACAACATGATGTCAGCAGAAATGGCGTAATCCAAGATATTCTTCTGCGTATTACCTTGCGTACCAAAACGATAACCTTTCATCATTCTAGCCACATTGACCCGATAGGAGAGTTCCAACAACTTGCTGTTCATCAGTAAGTCTTCATCTATGCCGAGCATGGCTATCGTCGAACGATAATAGCTCTCAACAAAAGCATCATCTACATCAGGATTCAGATACCAAAACAGCAAGAGTCTGATAGAAACTGCTTTCATCACCTTATTATACAGACTGTTGCTCACCTCACTCGAATTGATAATATGAGGAGCTCTCAGATAATCGAAGATCTTTCTGAAACTATCCTGCCTATCTATCACATCATTCATCAAGCTCAACCAGTTTAAGTCAAAAACAAAAATCGAACCATAAAGATGGTAATGCAAATCTATCATTCTCTTTTCAAAGATATTGCCAAGAGCGGCATTGTCATGACTGATGATATCTTTCCAGTTAAAAAATCTGCGGTTTACTCCCTGCATAACATCCTTTGCAGCAAGGTAAGAAGTCGCAAACAGATCTTCACCCAGATTGGAAGTAAGATCATGCCATCTCAACAAGTCGTCATATCTGCAAACAGGCTGATGTTTATATTCCTTCAACACACATGAAGAGAAATGAAGCAATACATTGAAGACACTGTTACTTGGACAAAATGCCAGAGATTTGATATTATTGTCATTCGTTGCCCATTTAGACTGAAACAAGTCAAATATTGCCTCCACCTGATCCTTGGTTCTGATGGGACTGATGTCATCCAGATATGCCCTAACAAACCATTGGCGATTCACATGAACATCATCATGACTGTTTCCCTTCAATAGAGAAGCAATAACGTTATCACTCTTCTGGAGTTGGAACAGCGTTTTGAGTGTTTGTCTCAGCGTTTCCATTGTTCAATCCGTTTAGTCCATTATTGATGGCATCAAGAATTTGAGGCACATCATCCACCGACATTTGTTCCTTGCCTGGAATAGGCAACACCTCATTCAGCATATTCCGATAAGGTTCATTCCTAAATCGAGCATCCAATTTAAGTATTTTTTCTATCAATGTACTTTTTGAACACTTTCTTTTGGTTAAAGTAGACGCCAACCTATCCGCTGTTATAACAGGAACCTGACCATTCACTTCATTATAATGATCATCCATCAGCTTTTTAATCTTTTCTTCATAATAGTCCGATTTTTTCTTATCAGGAGCAGAAAAATCATCAAAGATTAACTTAAATATTTCCTTTAAAGAATATGAACTGCTTATCTCCTTCAAGGTCTCCATCACGAGCCTAGCAAAACGATAGTTGATTCGATAATAGTCACCCTCATCACCATTTCCCGTTTTATCATAACTGTAGATGGAATATTGCGACATCAATAAGAAGAAACGCTCTAGGATCTTCACATCATCACCACTATTTTTATATTCATCTTCATCCAGGAAGGAAACAAGATCGCATAAAATCTCAGCATTTCTTACACAAGCCCATGACAGCCATGTATGTCTATCAAATACTGGCAATTCTGAATTTTCAGACACCGGCAAAGTTGGATGAGCATTACAGCAATCCTGATAATCTTTAGGAGACATATTTCTGATACCACTCTTCGTTAATGACTTGAAGCCATTATATAAAGAATTACTAAATGAAGCCTCTGACTGATTCATTAAGTCAATAAACTCTGCACCATAATCGAACCTCTGATAACATCTTTCAATATCAACAACATTAAAGAGAAAAGCACCTATATCCCAATACCCTTTTGGCTTTCGAGTTAAAGAAGCTGCATACACTAATTCTCGATATTCTCTATAAGTAAAATCTATATAATCTTTATATTTTAGAGGCAAATAATGCTTTGATTTAAAAATTCTGGCAGTGCACAACATAAATACTTCTGCCATCCTCAACTCAATAGGCATCAATGTCTCAGGCTTTTCTGTACACAATTTCATTAAAGCCCTCAATGCCTCCAAATTGATTACTCGATTAGAACGGTATGGATTATCCGCCCCCTTTGGAAGTTCAACAATCATTCGAGTGTTGAAAAATCTACCTCCTACTAACTTCAAATAATTCGGTAATTTCATGTCCTGGTATAATCCTCTGGCCAATACTCTTTCAGAAGACATTTCTCCATTAAGTTCCTTATCAGCATGAAGTTCCTCTATATATTCATCATAAAACTCATAGAGTCTCATTGAATAAATGGTTTTAATCATAAAAAGGAAATGCATCTGCTCTAAAGTAATATCCTTCCTTTCCACAAAATCAATGATAGCCAGGACATCTCCTATAGCTATATTATAAACTTGGTTATTGGAATTGAGGATATTTGAGATAGGAGAATCTTTTGTCTCAAAAAACTTATCCTTTTCAAACTTATCCCGTATAATACGTAAAGCAGTAGCATTAATCTGTATGGCCTCAGAAATGGAAGCAAGTTCTTTAATCCCTTTCTGGGAATCAGCATCAAGATGATTCATCATCCAACTCTCAAAAAGGTATTTCTTAAACATCTCTTTATTATTATATTCCTCAGCTATTACCTTTCCATTTTCATCATACTGCCAGTAATCCTTCATGTCAACAAGCAGTCTGATAATCTGGCGTAATTCACGAAGATTATCCGGTACAATAAAACTCGTCTTGACAGCACTGTTATAGAATAAGTATCTCGTTTTTCTGAATATTAGTTCCGGAACAGCCTGTCTTACTGATTCAAACTGATAGCAAGAATTATCCTTCTGATTGATGTGCAATCCTGCATCCCAATAGAAGGTAGACTCCGGCATATATACACGATGATTATATGGAACCAGTTTCGTGATATACCGGTCCACCATTTCATCAAGATCCTTATCATTCAAAGTCTGTTTTTGATCCCAATATTCCCTAGAGTACTGCAATCGCTTAAGTTTAGCCAATTGATCAAGTTTCACTGCCATCACTACGAGCACATTAGGCAAGACCAAATATTTCCGAATCTGTTCTACCATTTTGGTAGCATCCCTAGAATGCAAGTCAATGTCATCCACAGATATCAGAAGTATCGCATTCTCCTTGCCCATATACTTCATGAACCTGTCTATCAGCTCATACATAGAGGTTCTGAGGTCAACCGCTGCTGACAAAGAAGACAATGCTTCCAAATCATCATCAGGTATAGCGCTCTCTGTCATCATTCTGCTAAAATCATGCTGTACTCTGGCAAAAGATTCAGCCAATTTGAATTTAAAGCCTTCGTTTACATTATGAGAATGATCCAGAAATTTCTTATAAAGTGTTGCCAATATAACGCCTAGGATATTCGATTCACTGTCAATAAACGACGGATCAATCATATCCAACGCATAGAAATTACTCTTTAAAACCGTATTATCCAGTTGGGAACTACGAGGGTCTTCAAGCAGATGCACAATAGAGCGCATACACGAAGTCTTTCCAGAACCTCTCTCACCAATGAATGCAAAGACATTATTTCTCCATATATCATTACCCTTTAAATAATCGTCCCTGTTATCAGGCAACGCATCAAAATAATGATCCAAAGCATTAAGGATATAATGATAAGGTTCTGAAAAGATGGATGATTTAATGATATCCTTATTGATGTCTTCCACAACAATACGGTTCTCATCACCAATATTAAATGTAATTGTTCTACGATTTTTCATATTTTTAATTTAACAATTAAACGATAACTACAGCTAGTTCTCCAATAAAAGATAGCAACTGTAGCAAAGATTATATTTTGCATTCACCCTACCTTACGCAGTATTAGTGGTTTGCATTTCTTATAAATCTGCATATCACGCTTCAAAGCAACCTTAGCGATATAAAGTCGTATAAGAACGAGTCGAGCCTTCCACCTATCCAAGTTTCCTGACTACAGATATGTTTGATTTTCACACCCTTGTACTCATCATCCTTATAAAGGTGATAAGAAAAGAATATACCATAACCTCATGGTCACTCTTCACTAGCCCACAGAGATATACTCTGCGAACTACTCAAAGCTTCCGTAGTTATTAGGAATACCCAGAACGTTAACAAATGCTATTTTCATTTTTGAGCTGAAATATTCTTAATTATTCTTACAATTTATCTTATATCAAAAAAAGCCTATTCATTTTTACAGTTTCTATCAGATACTTCATAAATTCAGAATGTACTCCATGCTGTTGCTCCATTTGACGGATTAGGTCTTTTCTATAAGCAGTAGGTTTGTCTTCCAATATTTTCCCAAAGATATTCATTACATCAAAGGTGTCTGATGGAAGTTTTATGGTTGAGTTTAATATTCTATTGGCAAGGTTTAATCCTGTCTTTGTCAAATACACGTTAATTCGAAGTGCTTCCAAGCATTCCCCAAATGTATTAGGATAATTACTGACTTTCTTGTGGTATTGTTCAAACATATAATCTAAGTCAACATTAACTCCTACAAAATGTAAGTCTGCTAAGAACTTTGAAACAGTTATCTTTTCCTTGACATTCAACAGATATAAGAAAGCTTCAGTATTGAGAATTTTGAAGTTCTCATATTTTTTCATAAGTCCCCAATCTTCACTAATCAAACATCTCTTCTTATCAATCGTCAAGAGCATACTTTCACTTTCGATTTCAAAAAAGGAGTGACCGATTTCTTGGAAATTGAGGTTCAGTTTTTTTGTCGCAACTTCAATAGTAGAATATTTTTCAATCCAGTCAAGTATGTATTGCAATATCTCTATATGAAAACTTTTCGAAACTTCTGTCTTCAACCTTAATCTTTCTACTACTTCTTGCGATATGAAACTTGGAAGATTAACTTTCTCACTTTGTAAAGTCTGCTGCAAATAAATCAACAATCCTTGTGGAATAATAAATTTTCTATCAAAAGTTACCCCATAAATTTTGTTAAGCATACTTAGAAGAACTACTGACGTAATATCCAACACGCACTCATAGTCATCTATTGGACATTTTTCATAGTTTTGATACGGCAAACAAAATATCCTATCATTTCCAAACATTCGATTTATGCACTTCTCATACGCATTGCTGTTGCCAAATAAACTGATAAGCATAGACTCACCTTTTGCATACCGTTCTTCCCAATCTTCAATTCGTTTCTTGTTGTCAACCCCACCAGCCAACATCATCAAGTTGGTCAACATGTTTCCATCGCCACCTTTCAAATCATCAAGGGTGAACATACGTATACTCTTGCTTTGACCTTGTTGCAAACCTTGGTATATTTGTCTTGTAAGAGAATGATACTTATTATAAATATGTTGTACTCTTGCAGTAGATATAACACCAAACCTATCCAACGCAACCTTTTCACCGACATGATGTCCTATCATTTTTTCTGTATTAGAATTGATGAATACATCTTCGCTTCTAACTTTTCCATTTTCCTCATACACAACAAAGTCTCCATTTTCAACAATGTCTTTCTCTTCATTGATAATTGGTGAGATATGTGGAGTGTGCACATATTTGAACCACAGGTCTTTTAGCTCTTGCGACTTTGTTCGTAAAATAGCCCCATACAAAAAGTCCACCCCTTCCTTGTAAAAACCTTGTAATATCAGCAAAGTGAAAAAGTTACAATTTAAAACAGAATCGTTTTCTACTGTATTTAAAACCCTGCAAACATATTTAGAGAACGTTGTATTTTGATTAGTTAAGTTCAAATAACAAAGATAATTATAAAATACACTATTGTTATCCGAATATTGTTCAAACAATAAGCTTATAACTTCTCCAGCATCAGTTAAGTCATTACAACCTATAGCTAAATAATATTCATCTTCCAAGAACTCTTTTACATGTGTAAAACCGTTTTTCCTAAGTTTCTTCAATGCATCAAAGAAAACATCTTTATAATTTTCATCTTCACGTATTATAGATAGATACACACACATCTCTAAAGAATAGACACCTTCATGTATCAATGGTTTTATAATAGCCAAAGCTTCACTTGTATGTTTTTCGGAACCTAATATTCTTGCCAAGATAAATTTGGCTTCCTTTGGAGCTTTTTTAGCAAGAGTTTTAATAGTCTCCACATCATAATTTCTAGTTGAAAAATACATAAATGTATATTCAAAAATCTGTTGCGTAATTGGATTCTCAAAAATCTTTAAACTCTTGAATTGCTGAACGTCCCCAGCATACATAGCTACACAACTCAATATTGGTTGACAATGCATATCTGGCAACAAGATATTTATCTTCGTAAAATGCTCAAAGGCTTTTACTGCTAATTGTTTATCGAAAGTTCTTGTTGGCAAAAGAAATCCCACCAAAGCTAAAGTTTCATCTTTGCAATCCTTCTGATCTTCAAGAACTCGTGCAGCATCTTCAAAGTCCTTGTTTATCATAAGCATTTCTAATAACATCAATACATAAGGCATCGAATTTTCTTTCGATGGCTCACAATCTTTCATTGATGAAATTAGTTCATTCCTTTTTTCCTTATTTTCAATCAGAAGAAATTCTGAATACAAGGCCATGAATTCTACATCTGGAATAATATTTTCTATGTCGGTACCAGCAGATAGTTCCTTATATCTATTTGTTATATCATAAACATTATGTAGCGTCTTCGTTATTTTCCTACCATCACAGAAATAATGTCCTTCGCGCAAAAGTCTGGTAGAATATACGGACATGCAGAAACTCCATTGCCGTAAATTATCATAAGTTAAGTTTTTAGGAATATCCAACTGAACATCATCTATACTTAACCATTCTTGGTCCGAATGATTAAATATATAGTAAAATATTACGAATTGAAAATTAATCTCTGATAATACTGACTTAGGAACTTTCTTATATGTATTTTCCGCATCATCTGACAATACTACCAATGCAGCATTAGCCATAGCATTGTTAGGCTCTCTTTCCAAGATTTGATGACATAAATCTATCATTGGTTGTTTCTCATTCCCTTTTATGTTGATATAAATATATTCTTCTACAATTTCTATCAAAAACAAGTTCGCTTTCTTCATTTCTTCGAAAGCTCTCACTAACTCAACTTTTTCATCATTTCCTTTAATATAGCAAGAACATTTTCCCATCAGAAAATCTATTGTTGCAAGCAATTCATAATCTGTAGCACTACGCTTAACCACAATTTTTCTAATTGCTCCTAAATGTTCATAGGCTTCCTTAAGGTGTAACTTATCTATGGAACTTCTATACAAAGGTAACAATTCTTTAATCTCATCATTCTTGTTAGCCAATGCGTCTAATATTTCTTCAGTTGAGTTTCCTTTTATAAAGTCTTCATTTGGCTTGCGAAATTGCAATATAAGATAAATTACGGCAACAAATGTAATAAGTATATCAACAATAAGTATAATACTATTAAACGAATCTACAGAAAGTTCCAACAGAAAGTTTCCTGTATTCACTCTAAGTACATTAAAGAGTAAAGGAGATGCATTTATAGCCATCATAGCCCCAAAATATCTATAGACAACCTTTGCAGTTGTCACTCTATGAAGAAGATAATCACGCACAGGCTTGCCTATATGCCTCCAAGTCCAAGCCACCAACCATAATTTTGAGGATGACCTTTCAGGACACCATACGGAAAGTATTGCGGACAACGCTAATAAAAAAAGTACTGTAAAGACTAATCCCATATACTTACTCTACAACTTATAATTTGTGATTCTTTTAATCTTATCCAAGTGTAAATCACCAATACAGCGTCCCAACTATTTATCAGCGGGCTTAGCCGTACCAGTAATTATGATTTACTATAATCCACGAATTCTACAATCAAGCGACGGCTTGGGATGTCTTCGTTACCTCCGCATCCGTACCATCTTCAAAATGGCGAACATTTAGTCACATGGCAGGAACGAGGCATCAACCTCCTCGCCACAAAGTATGCGAGTAAGGATATCCTCAATGTACTCTCCAAAGTTTACTTTGTTCAATTTGCAACTTTCCAACAATCCGAACATAAACGCCAAATTCTAGGCAGAGTAATGCCTCCTTGGTTATATAGCAACAAATGCCCAAATCTTCGCTTTCTTGGATTTCGAAACTAATCGGACTTTTCTATTTTTAGAATATCACTGAAGATATCTTGCTTCTTATCCATCAACTCCTCGTCTGACAAATCAACATTCATGTTGCCAGACAAAGAAGGCTCCCTATCTTTAATTGGAGCAAATTGGTATCGATATATAACAAATGTGCTCATGACAATTCTGTAAATATGGCTATTGGATCTATTATGCATTCATTTTCTGAACGACCATTAAACTGCATTTCAAGATTTGCTATTGTTTCGTTCATTCCTTGAGCAGCAGTTTTCATGTCAACCCCATGTAATTCTGGAATTTCCGGCTTAGGATTTCCTGCTTGCGTAACGATACCAATAACTGTGAATTCTTTCTCGGTAATACGAGAATATTTTGAAACAAGAACGTTTCCTTTTTCTTTGAAACATTGTGGATTCGCAACAACAGAAAAATTGAGGGATGATTCTGATAAAATAACTCGCACCTCAAAGCTTCCTTGGAATCCGAAATTCATAACTGTTGATAAATTCTTTATGTATTTATCATCTAATACTAAGCCTTGCTGCTTTAATTGTTCCTCTATCATTTTCTCTACACTCTTTAGAATCTGTTGCTTCTTATTTCGCTGTTCACGATCTTTAGTGACTTTAATGTCTTGATCAAATTGACTTCTTAGTTGCTCATTTGCCATATATTGTAAGCTCCCTATTGCACGTCCTATATTATTGAAATTTTCTATAATATATTGCATTCGAGCATAATCACAGAAGACTATCTTTCCACGAATTCTTACAAACCCCTTATCAAGTAAATCACTCAAAACATCCGTAGACTTAATATCATACAACAAAGAGCGTTCTTCCAATTCTTTTTCAAATAGATTGAAAGCAAAATCATGAAGATAGCACATTTCAGATTTTCCTTTTGACTGAGACATCATGTCTGCCATAAACCTTCCTGACAAAAAGTTTCCTTTTTGCTGCTGCTCTTCATTAAAGCTCTCTGTCTCTTTTTTCAAAATGTATTGCGTCATTCCCTCGAATAGCTGTGAAGAAATGGAATACATTTTATCTTCATCAAGATAGATGAATGATTTTATATGTAGTGTTTTATTTTTTTCCATTTTAAAATTTTGTTTTCCTCAACTCCTTCTCCTTAAGATAATCACCGATATTCTTCTTTCGGTAACGTATTATCGAAATAATAATATTAGTCATCCCTATTATAAAAATAAAAACGACTATGCCTATATACAACATACTCAAATTATCCATATACTATACAGTGCTGAGTTTTACAATTAGTTTATAACTGAATCCTAAAGACAAAAAACATAACAAAACTGATGTAATATTTAATGCTATAGGATTTAATATCTGTACATTTGAGTTTTCTGCGACATACAGACACCCCAAATTTATACTGAGAAATATCAATATTAGTATTGACCAAAACTGCTTTGATAGTTTTTCTTTTTTGCTATTTTCGTCATTCTCTTTCATATTAATCATTTCATTAATGTTTGAAAGATTTAGAGTCAAACCGAAAAACACAAAATCTATCGCTGAAAAATACATTTTCCATGTTGAATTTATCATAAACAAAGCTGTTAATGCCCTGATAATTATTGGTAATGCTCCAACTATGGCTGTATAATATACCCAATTTTGTTTTTTCATATCCTTAGAAAGCGGTCACTTTAGGTACGTTAAGCCCTAAAATGAATGTTTTTTATTATCTGTAAATCACTATTAGAACGCAACTACTGATTTTCAGTAAGCATCCAACCCCTATGACAATACAACTCCATCCCCAGTGTTTACTGGAGATACAGAGTATTTTAAGAGTTTGAACTTTTTCGATTTTTAAACAGGTTTAACTAAAAGTGCCTCTGTCATCAAGGCATAATCCCTTCTTCCAGCTACAATCATGTCAAAGAATCCCCTGAAGAAATTCTGTCTTTATTCTTGCCATGTATCTTACGTCTACTGACTTGCAGTTCTCCTGTAAGCTTGTCAACCTAAGCCTGCAAACCGGCAATTTTACGATCAGACTCTTCCTTTAGCTCCTTCTGCTTATTACCCAAGGCAATATTGGCATCCAGAAGTGCCTGGACAGTCTGAACCAATTCATGTATCTGATCTAGATATTGTTTACGTTCCATATCCAATACGCATATCACCAATAAAGCGTCACCACTATACTACAAGAAGTAGTTACACCTATCAGTTTTTTGAAAAAAGTTATATTGGGTTCCTCATTGCAGTATCGCTCTGCACTTGTCGTCAATCGAATGAGGATGTTATCTTATAAATATTGTTGCACAATATTTGCTAGTTCATCAGCATAAGAAGTTGTATCTTCTACATATCTCTTATTTACAAGTATATATAAGGATAAATCATTTCTTCTAAAATGCTCGAACTTGTCATCAGAAACAGTTGAAAGAACAAAACGACGATAAAGACGGAAACGACGGGATACCATTCCATCCTGATCTTTTTCATCTTCTGCTCCTATAAAAAAGAAAGAAGCTTTTTCGTCTCGTTTCAATACATCTAACATTATATGAAACATTGTATAGAGTATCGTTCTAACCTCGAAAGTATTCGAACGAAGACTAAACTTATTTTTACTGTTGATGTTTGCCTTATCAAAAAACTTGATGCAATAAGCGTGTTTTTTATTTTAGATTAACTTTTTGTAAACAGGTATTGCAACCTTATCCATTTCTTCTTTCGAAACCTTAACAACTCCGGGAGTTGCATCGAAATAATCTACAGGATAACGATACTTGCCATTTGGCATCAAAACCTTAGTTACACGGCGAAAGAGAGAGATTCCCTCTTCTGTAACTATCTTTGTTATCGTCTTATCTATGATTTTTCCCATAATTCTTTATTTTTATTTCAATTTCTCCTGCAAATATAAGAGTTTTCTATGAAACTACCAAATTTTTGGGAGAGTTTTTGCTTCAAGCATATCACCAATACAGCGTCTCTACTATAATTACAGGTAGTTACAGCTATCAGTTTTTTGTATTTGTTCCTCATTGCTGTATCGCTCTGCACTGGTCATCTTTCGAATCCCTCCGTCTCCCTTTAGCCAAAGGGAGCTCCACCTCTAACCAAGCCTTCCTCCTCAGAAGGAAGGATGTAAACCGCCCTACTCGGTGCTCAGAACCGCTACGCTCTTAGGTTGGCGGACCATCAAAGGTCTACGCCATATTTTGCGGGATGGGACCGCCTTGATACGATGCTTTTTATGCCTAATCTTAAAACATATTTTATATGAATTAGAGGAAAGCAAAGACAAGTTAAACATGTTATTATCTTCTCATTAACTTTGCTGCAAATTCAAAGAAATCTGCAACGGTCTTGAAATTATCAAATTGCTGGCAATACATACTGGCATAAGGCTCAAGGAACCTACTGCGTAAATCAGCCTTTATCATACTTGCCAAAGCTTCCTTGGTATAGGCTTTCTGCAATTCGTTATATAGCTGTTCACTATTCATTATTTTCTGAAGTTTGAGGCATAAAAAATTTTTCTAGAGTCTTTAATGTCATCACCATTTTGACAAAAATATCTTCCAATACTTGCTGCTCAGAAAATTCATCCAACTTAAAATACTCATAGAGTTTTGCTAAGTCTTTTCTCTTGTTACTTTTTCTATGAGCAACGGAATTAGAACGAAGAGACTGAACTTTTCTGAGAAAATCTACCATATCTGGACAATTCATACCTTCAGACAACAAAAAAGCCTGAAATTTATCTATTCCTGCTTTCAACTCTGTTGATGATGAGAAGTTCTTCTGCTTTAAATAGGATTCTACATCTGGATTTGAATCATCAATCTCTGATTGTATGCACTTTTGATTGAAAGAATCAATTACCAATTTTGTCATCGATAGAATTTGCTCATCAAAATCAGAATGATTGTTCTCTGTTGTTAAGCAATGCAATGTTTTATAACGATGCTCGTCTTCTTCTACCAAAGGAAGAAATAACGGCCAACCAAATTGGTTTTCCCATTTCTTATTGAACTGCTTAAAACAACTCTTAAAATATAAGTCTGGGAACATGGGATTACAAATGTTTCCTTCTTTCCAACGAGTATAAGCTGTTTTACTAACCCCCATATCCTTTTCAGGAGAAACATTATAGCCTTTCCAATACAGTTGTTCTGAATATTCCAAATTGCCCAAATATACCAATGGTACTATAACATAACTACGATGGTCATTATCTATATACAGTGACCAAGAGCCCTCGCATCCTACAGAACCATCACTAACTGTATATTTGTTTGGATTAGAATAGTATTTATCAAGTACCTCTTTCTTGAAAAATATCGGCGTCATCTCTAGAGGATTATCACCATTAGCTACAAAATAATTAGAAAGAGTATCTTTCTTACATGAATGTAACTTAGGCTCTCCTTCATCATCATAACCATAGATAAACTCAGCATACTGCTTATCATCTTGATTAAAAGATTCCAGATTGTAATCTTTCTCCCGATAACGCAATACACATTTACCCACTATCCAACCACCAGACTTATTTCCATCAGCATGGCAATTGACTAAGGACGAATAATTATAGATATAATCAGCATCTTTCACAATTTGATTCATAACAGGAGTTAAACCTAACTCCATGAAGGATTGTTGAGAATAACGCATTTCATCAAAGAATAACAACAAGTTCATCTTCCGCAAGGCTAAGTACTTACGTAATACTGTTAATTTGATTCTTATGTTTATTCCATTTATCTCTGCAACTTTTTCCCAGTCTCCATTTTCATTATCAACTACAAAATGACGTTCTGTTGGAGATACATACCGTTCATGCATATTCAACAAAACCCTAAAGTCTTGCGAAAGTTCTACATAGTTGTCTATATCATAATTTGCAGAACGATATAATACAAATGGTTCCAAGACATCAATACCTTCATGACAGAAAGACCATTTACCATTACTCCAGATTTCACTTACTCCATTGCTTCCTCTTATTAAATCCCATTCATATCGAGACAACACATCTGATAATTTCTCATCAGAAACGAGAGCACTATGTAAACACTCTGCACTCACAGTAATCCATCCACTTTCAATAAACTTTTTGTCCATTGAAGCAAGAAAGTCTGTAAATAGTATTCTTTCAGATTCCTTCATATCTACAAATCAATTACATTCATTTTTTGAGTTGAGCTCAAAAATAATGTGCGGAATGGGACCGCCTTATTAGTTTCACACTAGCTTTTTTTATCTTTAATAAATGTCCTCCAACGATTCAGTAAGGCATGACCTTTATCCAATTCCCCTTTAGAGAAAAAAGCACTGAGATGATATCTAGTATCATCATTTTCATCATCAGTAAGATAATATTCAAAATCACCAATAGAGAAATGAGCATCTCGCAAATCTTCTTTAGAAACTCCTTGTTCACGTAAAAAAACATAGTACTCATAACTCATGGGTAACAAATCTTTTCGAATATTATTGAGAAGACAATAACGTTCCATCATTTTTTTCATTTTCGGATGAAAGAATCCATTATAATAGAGCATAACAAGTTCATACCTTGAAAGAGTTGCTCTAACAAATGTTGCATATTTATATTGCTTATCAACACCCAACCATTCATTTTCAGTGATAAATCTTAATATAGTATAAAGATGACGGAAATAGTGATCAAACATTGTCGTTGTCATATAATCATCAAAACATGCTTTACCTCTAAATTGAATAACACTACAAAGCCCCGAAACACTACGAGAACCAGACGTTATTTTATTATTTATCACATGATCACATATTCTAAAAATATAATAGAATAAATTTCTACCTCTATATTCATCCTGAATAGGTATCTCTTTTTTTGAGTATACTCCATCAGCAGAATTTTCATCTACCCATTGAGAATGCGAATCACCTGCATAAAGATCATTCACTATACTCTGCTGAACTTCAAGCATTTTGAAAAAAGTATTCTCAAAACGTTGAATCCTTAGAGTCTCATTTTGCTTATCAAATTCTGCTGTTTGATTTTGCATTTCCTGATTCGTCTGTTCAATAGCTTGACGCTGATATTTCAAATCTATATGTTGCTGACGAATTGTAATGATAAGACCAGCAAAGGCTAATCCTGAGAAGAGAGCATTCACTACTCCAAACAAATCACCAAACTGTCCTCTATGATCCCAACCTTCTATCAATTTAATGACGAAGAAAGCAGAAAGCATCATAACAAGAAGGACAAAACCTATTGCCCACATCAATTGACAAAGCCACTTATCGTCATTATTAGAGTTTTCCATATTACAATACCTAGACTTTATATAGTTGACTTTTTCTACCAAACACTTAATTGACAAAATTAACCCATCTATACTTATTCTTGAAATATTCATTGATTTTTTCTCCTACGTTAGAAGAAAACAGCCCAACCGCTCCTATCGGAGTAAGTTCAGGATAATTGAATATCGCCCCCAAAGATAATGCCGCAGAAATTGTTCCAACGACTTTAACCCAATTATCAACCTTCTTATAAGTCTTATTAAGTTTTGCTTGAACTTTTACTTTTTCTATATTCAATTCACGCAGAAGTTCTGCAGAATCTACCTCGAAACGATTAATAAACTTCGTATTGCATATATGATTTAAAACCGCACAAAATTCTTGTATTTCATCATGTTGACGATACTCTAACATTGCAAACAGTTTTTTTTCTATATCCAGCAAATAAGAATCATTACATTTATCCAATTTTGTACATTCAAAGCATTTTTCTTTATTACTAAAAGCAAAGTCCGGCCATATGTTAACTTGAGGAATCTTCATCTCTAATACTTCATTAATAGCCTTAGAAGAGCGACTTACAGGAACATTACCTTCTAGTTTTAAAGGCAACAACGTTCGTAGATAAGTTAACTCTTCTTCATCTAATGAAATATTAGCATTTAATTGCCTTGACGCTAATAAGGAAAAGTATAAAGTCCACAATCTCGGCTTGCAATAGTAATATTCATCAATACTATATATATGGGAATCTTTGGTTTTGATTTTACCTAATTCTAATAATAAATCGAAATCTGAATCAATTTGAGTATTAATTGCTTCAAAATTATCATCTGAAACGAAACTGTCGCTTATGTGTTCTATAAGACCTACAGAATCTAATATTTCAAAAACCAGTTTCTCTGTCTTGTACATCAGGTCTCTTTGATAACTCTCAACATCACGATTTGCTTTATATTCAGATTTTTTGGGACTAACTAATAAATTCCACAAATGATCTGTTACAACTATTTTATCCAACCAAAGTAATTTCGATGGTGTACGATATAGCCATGACAAATCAATATTGCAGACTTCACAATTTCCTGAAATATTACCTAATGCTAAACCAGTTTGAAATAATTTTTTCATAATTTACATTAATTATAACCAGGTACAACTATCTGTTTTGTATATACATAAATATCAAAAAGAGAATTAGTATTGTAAGACATCAAAGTTCCTTTCCTCCGAAGAATTGACCTAAGGCGGACATCATGCGGAGTTGCTTGGCAGATGGAGCTTTGACGCCATTGTTGGCCATTTCCAAATAGAAGTTGAGACTGGTGGATAAGGCTTTGGTCAACTCTGACGGCATCAGCATGTGCCATTCCTGGGTTTCCTTATCCTCGTAAGTTGCTACCAAAAATAGCTTCTGAAGCTTGTACTGGGTCTTGCGCATCTTGCGTACTACGTAAGTATTGGCATCGCCTTTTACAAACTCATCTACCATCTGGAGTTCCTGCTTGTTCAAACGGCTCAAGATCTCTATTGGGTTATCCAACATCTCCTGGGCAATTCGCCTAACAGTCTCATCTTTCTTCAAGTTAGGACTTACGTATAGGTCGAGCTTGTCACATGCTTTCAGCATATTGACTTTCGTTGTGCTATTGAGTAGCTGAACCAAGCGGATGCTATCAGCTGTAAAGTTCTTATTTGGAATTACAATCATAACATTATAATGTTTCCTGTCCCCAAACTGCTACCAGACGGTCTTTCCAGAGTTTCAAGGGACAGTGGGAATTGAGTTCTAAATATAAATCGTTGTTGGCATCGAGGAACTTGCGTAAAGCTATCTCTACCAACGGATGGAAAGGAAGGTAAGTTGGAGCGAGATTGCGATAATCTACGTTCTCGATATCCATTCCTAAGCCCATGGTTTGACCGGCATTGGCTGACATAATGAATATATCGTCGGGATGCTCGCTTTGCCATATCTGGACAAAGGTTGGGCAGGGACGCTTCATTATACCAAAGAAATGCTCCTGGTCTTTGATGCTTGAAAGATGCAAAAAGTAATCACCCCAATCGGCATAAAGAGTAACGGAGTTTTCTCCGCCCAACATCAAATAGACATGGGCGTAGTAGGTCTTGCCGGATGGTGTCTTGGTCTTGTAGATGATCTCGACATCGTCTTTATGATAGACAAGGGTGCGGGAGCTACCTAAAAAGAAGGTTGCTCCTGGCTTGATTGAGAAATAAGATTTCATGATTTTATATTTTTGTTCCCCATTGCAGTATCGCTCTGCACTTGTCGTCACTCGAATGGGGAGGTTATTCTAATGTCCCACAGATCTCACAGATTTACACAGATTTCTTCGTTGCAAGCAACGGTAGTCATTATGCCTCACAGCAATAGATATTTCTCTGCACGCGAATTACGTATTTTTTTTCGGAACACGAATTGCACGAATTACACGAATAAGTTGCTTAGTCTCGAAAGATTCGTGTTCAACACTCAATATTATTCTTTTAAGTCGCACACGGATCTCACGGATCTCACAGATTTTTTTCGTTGCAAGCAACGATTCGTATATCACCAAGACTGCGTCTCTACTATATTACTGCATATGGTGCACAACTATTAATCTTGACTAAATCTAATTTTTTCATTCTTACAACACACAAAATGATTCTGCTTCCTTACCGGTTCTGCGGCGATAGTCATCACGCATACGCTTTTCCATTTGTGCTATGTATTCTGCCTTCCGCTCTCTAGAAGCCTTGAAGCGACGCATAAAATCTGCTTTTTTTCTTCTATGTTCATAACGTCGTATTCTTCTTAGTAAGTATCTAACCTGTCATTTTATTTAACTGCATAATGAGCCAAAAAATCCTTAGGGGTCAAGACTTGCAATTCCGAAAAAGGAAAATCCTTAACGTTTCTGGTAACAATACAATCCACACCTATTGCCTTAGCAGAAAAATATTGCAATGCATCTTCAAAGTCCTTAGCCTGCAAAGTTACTGCGGACTTTACAGCATTCGAATCGACAGATGCTATTTCGGCAAATTCAAACAAACTTGCAAGTACTGCATATATCGCTTCACCAGGGAACTTCTTTCTGCCTATATACGCCATATTAGCATAAGTTAAAGAAGATACATACAATAAACATCCTTGATTATATCCATAAGCCAAGATGGCTTCAGCATCATCACTAAAGCCTTCTCGATCCAGATAATAATCAAGAACCACATTCGTATCTAAAAATACCTTCTTCATTACTTGCTCAATATATAGTTTAATCTTTCATCCTCACTATCTTCCACACCAGCTAATACTCCTCGCATCTTTTTCAAATGCAAAGGCAACTGATACCGAGATGCTTTCGAATGCGGCTTAGCAAACTTAAACTCCTCTATAAAGAAACGAAAAGACTTCTTCACAACATCTGCTACATCCAAATTGTTTACATGAGCAAAATTTTCTATGTCGTGATATGTATTATTATCTATTGTAATTGTATTCATAATTGTATCTCCTTTTTTTGACTGCAAATATATGGTTTTTATATGAAACTACCAAATTTTTAAAGGAATTTTTGTTTCAAGTCCAAATCCCACGCAGATTCATTCGAGAATTTTCCTCTAGAATCGTCTTTTCATCAGATGAACCTTGCTGCAATGAGACTTGAAGCTCTGCAACACGAGATTGCATATGCTTCAGTTCTGCATGCATGGATGGTATCAAACTCTTAATATCAGTATTCATAATATGAAAGGTAATATATTATATAGGTACCGCCATACGGGCTAATGGTGATTTACCGTTCCATACTCCATCCTCAAAATCATTTACCATACAAACACTATATTTCTTGTCTATAGAAGCAAGTGTTGAATCTTTAGTAATACTCTTGAAGGGACAATCTATTATTACTTGAAATGGAGGTATCATATTTCTATTAGACAAAACTTAAACATATATAAACGACTGGGGAACTTTAAAGTTAGCAATAACCGTTGTTGGATCAACAGCCTCCTTGTACTGCTTACATTCCTTTATCTTGAGGGCCACGCCTTTATCTTTTCCTGTATAATACTGTTGGAAGAAAGACTTGGTTACACCAGAGTATTCTTTCGTTTGATTCCAAATATTCGCAGGGGTATCACAGATAATCTCTGCTATCTTGAACTCGCCTACAATCTTGCTGATGGGACGGCTGGCGTAGATATATACGGTATCCACCTTTTGCTTGAAGAGAACCTTGCGGTACTCATATTGCTTTTCCCCAGAAAAGATTTTCTCAACAAACTCTGGCTTAATCGATAATATAACGTTCATCTATTTCTCCTAATTCCAATAGTTTATCAAATTGAGCATCGGTCAACTTGAAGAATCCCCAATACTCAGGGTTCAAGCCAACCTGCTCTTTCATCACTTTATTGATTACTTTCTTAGTGAAAGCTATGTTATACAACATCTTGATGACAATGAAACAATTCCTTGTTCTATACCATCGTCTCAATTCATATTCCTTAAATACCGAATAACGATTGGTATAATTCACAAAAGCATCTTCATTTTCAAAGTCTTTGAAGGTCTTGACCTCACTAACTGTACAAACAGATGTACAAACACTGCGATACTTGGCTGGACCTTGGAAATCACTAGTCCTATAAATGACAAGTTTGTCGCCTGTTTTCAAATATCTAGTACCTTTCATCCAGCAAAGGTATATCTTATAGATGCTGTTAGTCTCAGAAACATCCTGTATAAGATCATACTTCTGTTCGTTTTTCAAAATGGAATCCGGAAAAAGCTGTGTATGGTATTCTGGAACTATAGAAAGAACATACTTATTAAAACCCGCTTTTCTAACAAAAGGATAGTCGAGTTTTAAATCACCTATATGGTTTCTCATATTCTTTATCAATACATATTCCGAATTACCGTCCTCATGAGGCTTGTCCGCCTCATGTAAGAATCCAAACTTCTCAAACATACGAATCAAGCCTTGTAACTCATCTGTAGGGAACATGGTGACATAGACTTCTTCCACATCCTCGGCTATAGCCAAATCCATGATTTTCTTCATGAAACGCTCGCCACGTGTGGTATGACGATTGTCATTGTCCACCTTGAATGTGCCGACCTTCAAGCGTTTCCTCGCAGGTTGCACAGGTACCATATCTGATAGTTCCTCTTCCTCTATCTTCAAATAAAGAAAGTCTTTCAGTTCTCTATTAATTAGGGTGTCCAGTTCCATGTTCTCGTTTTTGATTATGTTTTAGCAACTTAGCACACTGTAAATCAGTAAATTAAGCACAAAATATAAGACAAATTTAACTGTCAAAAAGTCTGATGTAGATTCGCACAAGATTATAGTTTATTTAGCGAATGATTATCAATGACTTAGATGGTTATTACATTGTTTTTGATACTAAAAACTGGAACACAGAACTGGACACCCTATCTATTAATATAATAGGTGTAGGCTGTTGCACCTGCAGCTTCCTTTTTATGATACCACTCATCAAACTCGGGATAACTCGACCTCAAAGAATCAAAGAATGAATCTTTGAGATTGATGTCTGAAAATCGCTCTAATTGCAAATCCATAATTCAACTTTTATGATTGAAAATTATCTTTTATACTACTAGAAGAATCATCATGTATATTTTGTTTCGCCTGACTAGCATTTGGCGCTATCACGTTGTTGCCACCATTAACATTGAACATAACGTGCGGGTCTTGACACTCCTTGATCTGGTCTATCAGGTCATGGTATTCCTTAGGCATCATCTTTCGGAGCAAACAATGTACACGAGAGATGTCTGCATAATGATTCTCATTCATGAACTCTTGTGCCTTACGTATCATATGAATATATATTTCTCTCATGTTTTCGGGAATATAAGTTACTTGCCCAAGTAATATAATATACTTGGCAAAGTAATATAATATACTTGCTCAAGTAATATAATATACTTTTTGAGGGCTATTTCATCGATTTGACTGGCGGATAGCCTTTTTTCTTGCATCCCATGCATTGTTGATGTAGAGGCGGAGGTTATCTACTCCCTTGCCTGTCTTCACATTCGTGAGGAATGGAAGGAGGAGATGGATGAAATCTTTCTTGGCGATAAGGTCGGCATCTATCGCCTCCTCGTTCTGGCACATCGTGGCTACTACCTCGCCCACTTCCTTTGCTTTCTTGCAAGCGGTGAGGAGAGAGATGTAACCTCGGAGAGATTTCACCTTATTAATATATATAGCGAGACGCTGCTCATCTTCATTAGGTGCATCGGTGGATTCGCCTTCTGAATGGAGCTTTTGGTCTGCGAATTGGTCGCCATAGAAGTTTTGTACGGCTTCTGTGGCATTGGGGAGGATTTGGTTGTTGCCTCCGTATATGTTGAAAGTCACGTTAGACTTGCTGTTTTCTTCCATTTCTAGTAGGGATATTTAATGGTTGTTCAACGAATATTCAATGGTTATTCAACGCTATTCCATAAAGTTGATTTCGCCTCTCATTTTTTATACCTTTGCATCAGTTAAACGAAGAACGAAGAGTGAAGAGTGAAGAATTCATTACCCCGGGCATTCGACATTCTGAGTTTTGAGTGAGACATAGGTAACATTAGTATTAACATTTTAAAAGAAAGGATTAATTATGATTGAGTATTCTGTATTTTTGATGACCAACTACCTCAAGCCTGAGGACGGGGCTAAGGCTTATGCCAAGAACCAAGTTCGTGAAATCTGGGACTTGAATAAGTTTTGTAAGCACATTGCTTCACACAACGCTGGCTACAGCCGCGGTATGGTGAAAGCCATCCTGTCGGACATGTGCGACTGCATTGTAGAGCAACTGCTCAACGGCAACAAGATTAAACTCGGTGAGTTTGGTGTCTTTAGCATCTCCATCAACTGTGAGGGTGCGGAGTCGCTGGAGAAGTTTACCGAGGAGAACATCAAGTCGGTGAACATCAAGTTCAACCCTGGTGTGGACTTTGAGAACCTTGTTGATAAAGCTGAGTTCAAACTCGTGGCAAGCCGTGCTGGTCAAGCTGCCTTGCTCAAGGCTGAAAAGGCGAACGAGACTACCGTTGACCTGGAGGCTGCGAAGAAGAAGCCTACCAAGGATGACCAGAGTGACAACAAGCCATCGGGTGATGGTAGTGATACACCAAACCCTGGCGGTGGAAGCAGTACCGACTCAGGCACAGACGGTGGCGGTGATGGTCTGGAGTAGGATTCTCCCTGTGACTGCATCCTGCATAATGCAGGGTGTGGCCACCCCTTCAAACTTATGTTTCACTTTTAAACACATTTCTGATTATGAAGAATTTTAATGATGGTTCCAAGAAGATTTCTTGGGTTTCAATTTTGAATGCTGCTGTTCAAGCTTTGATTGCAGCTCTTACTGCACTGGGAGTAAGCTCGTGCGCAAATGCCTTATAGCAATGTTAAGTGTTGAATGTTAAATGTTGAATTATTAATTATGAGACAAAGTCAATATATGTCGGCTAACGACATTAAATATCTGGTTTTGCATTGCTCGGCTAGCCGATGCAATGAGGACTATAGTGTAGAACAGCTGCGCCGTGACCATAAGGCTCGTGGGTTTTATGACATCGGCTACCACTTCTACATCCGTAAGGATGGAACGATGACGCAGCACCGGATGCTGTTGGAGATTGGTGCTCATGCCAGACCTTATAATAGATGCTCTATCGGCATCTGCTATGAGGGAGGGCTCGATGAGCAAGGCAAGCCTTGCAACACCATGACAACTGAGCAGGAAACGAGACTCATTGACCTTTTCTGGAATCTGAAGATTCTCTTTCCGAAAGCGAAGATTGTGGGGCATCGGGATTTGCCGGGGACTACTCCCAAAGAGTGTCCGTGTTTGGATGCGGGCAGCTGGGCTGCTTATCATCATCTCGATTAATACTCTGTTACTGGCGAGGTACTTTTCCTCGTCAGTAACACTTGCTTAATATCTGACATTTCCATATACTCTATTCGATTTTTTGCAAGTATGCTTTAGGAATATATCCCGTCGTAACAGCACACAACCCCTTGATACTCACATAAAGTTTATGATCTTTTTTGATACGGACGACATAGCCTTCCGCTCCTTTCAAAGGACCTTCAATGACTCGGAACTTGTCGC
>OIWQ01001020.1_pt1 | contig 35083 bp, 38 predicted proteins | sample 1587571 | NCBI WGS metagenome assembly OIWQ01 (sample SAMEA3888910, study PRJEB22519) | human gut metagenome | biome: human gut; feature: human-associated habitat; material: faeces | place: Denmark | collected 2010
TATATAATATAAAAATATAGTTTATTTAATATGTATGAAAAAGTAATAGTCACAATATCATCATGGAATAAACGTATAAATAATGTCTATTATGTTTTAACAGATATTCTAGACAATACAGTTAAACCTGACAAAATAGTTCTAAATCTAGCTAAAGATGATTTCGGATTCAAGCATTATATGTCATTAGAAGAGTTAGTTTTATCTGAAAGATTTCCAATAAATCTTTTAAACTTGATAAAGAACAATGACATTGATGTTCACTGGTATGATGATGGCTCTATAAAATCATGGAAGAAATTTGAGTATGTTACTAAAATGTATAGAGATGACAATATTATCATAGCGATAGATGATGATAAGCGGTACTCAAATGTCTTTATAGAAACAATGATAAAATCATTTGAATACTATGGTAGTAAATATCCAATTTCTTTCACAAGTGATATATCTAATGGAGGAGTATCATGTTGCGGCTATGCTTTATTATATAAATCTAATATGCTTAATTATTTTTCATCAAATCTATTTACATATGATATAATGCACATGTTTCCAGTAGATAATCATCTACAGAATATATTCAATTTTTTAAAATTTCCAATATTACCAGTAATAGGCAATACATATCTTTTAACTTCAGATTCATATAATGAGACTGATCCGGAATATGGTAATGATGAGTTTGGTGCGGCATTTTACAATGATATGATGAACATGGTTTGTAAATCTGAAGAGATAATGATAAGTAATGATAAAAAGGGAGCAGCAGAAAATAAATGGAATCATATATGTTTTCATTATGGTATAAACAATATGATAGATTATTTAAATGAACATAATTATGAAACGTTAAAACCATATGAAAGAGTGATTTATGATATGTTTGATAATTATATTAAAAAGTATGCTGGTAATAATATAATAAATCAAAATGTAAGAGATATTATAGATGTTATTAAATTATGAACAAGATAATAGTCACAATATCATCATGGAATAAACGTATAAATAAAATTTCCAACTTTAATAACATTTGATCAATATAATGAAATTGAACCTATTTATGGAAATGTTAACAATAATAATTCTTTACTTCTGATAATTATAACTTTTGAACTTGCAAATGAAACATTGAAATGTCAAGAATCTAATTTTAACTATATAATATTTTATTATAGTTTCAATAACATTAAAAAATGTTTAAACCAAAAAGTTAAAGAAATGACAGCACATGAAATTGAAGTTGCTGAAGAGTTGAAACATATATTAAAAATTTTGGAACTCCAGTATATTTAAAAAAATTATATAATAAATTTATAAAATATGAAATCTCTTGAACCAATATATGTTTCTCTAACATCTTGGCATAAACGCATCAACAATGTCAAGCCGGTTATAGAAACAATTTTAAAACAGACACTCCAACCATATAAAATAATTTTGAATTTGTGCGTACAAGATTTTCCTAAAATGGAAAAAGATCTTCCACAAGATCTTTTAGAATTAATAGACACAAATGATATAGAACTATACTGGTTCTATGAGAATTATAAAGCATGGAAAAAACATCTTCACGTCCTCGACATTCTACCAGATGATGCATTAGCGTTGTGTATGGATGATGATCATCTTTATCCAGCTGACTACATAGAAAAAATGTATATATCTTACTGCTATTACGGAAAACAATTTCCTGTGACTTCCAATAAGATAATGCTACTACATTCGGCGTGGTGTTTCAATGGTTCTGGAACTCTTTATAGAAAATCTGACTGGGGTGATTATAAGAAATTTCTGACATATGATATTCTTCATAATACATATGAAGATGTGTTCATTTCTGTTCTTTTTCATTTGAACAAACATCCACTTGCGCCTATTATTTTTAATATTCCCGAAGATTCTAAAATGCTGTTTAATGACAATGACTCATTCTCAGATGTCACCAATAAATCTAAAGAAGAGGCAGAGCAAGTGTATGCAATGAATGACAAAACTATTGTCAACATAATAGACACATTTGACATGAATTGGAACAATGATGTTAGTTCATTCAAATATCGTCCAAACGTATGGCAGATTATGTATGAATTTTATGAATCATTCGATAAATCAAATTTAAAATATCCAGCATTTAATTTTTCATACAGCAATTTTAATAAATCATGTGAGACTGGCACACTAAGTGCGAACAATTATGATATTGATTTTAAATCGATTGGTCTAGATAAGCAATTGACTACAAAATCAGAGTGTATAACAACTGTAGGTTCATATGTTCCAAATATCATAGTGTCTATATCATCATGGAACAAACGTATAAAAAATGTTTATACTGTAATCAATGACATTCTTCATAACTCGTTTGTTCCAGACAAAATAATACTAAATCTAGCTAAATCTGATTTTGCTGATATAGTTGGTGATTTGACTGATTATGAATTAAATTTAAAGACACTAGTTTTCAAAGATAAATTTCCAAGAGATTTATATGATTTGATACAAGAAAACGATGATATTATTGAAGTTCATTGGTATAATGATGCATCTTTAAAATCATGGAAAAAATATGTTTATGTCACACAAACATATAAAGATGACATCATAATAGTGATTGATGATGACGTTAGATATTCTACATTATTCATCGAGACTATGGTAAAATCATATCATTATTATGGGTCAAAATATCCAATTTCTATATTCCAGAATTTCTGTCAAGGTGGATTCGCTCTTTCTGGACAAGCATTTTTGTTCACTCCAAAAATGTTAGATTATTTTAATCCAAAATATTTTACAGATGAAGTGCTGCATAATTTTCCAGAAGACAACCACATTTTGAATATAGTAAATTATATTGAATATCCAATTTTACCAGTTATTGGATATGATTATCTTTTCGCAGATAAACAAGACTTGGAAGACAATGACGCTAATTTTGGAAATGATAAATTTGATGAAGCTTGGTTTAGCTCATATCATAAACTAATGGATATTTCTATTAAGATTCTAAATGACAATAAAAAAGATTACATGTGCCTGCATAATTATAAACCAGAGTGTTTCAATTATTGCATATATAATTTGGAACATCTTATTAATGATTATGATAGAAATAGTCTTCCAGAATACTCACAGTATGTTTATGATGCGATAAAAATATATTTGGAAGATTCACCAGGAACTAAATTTTCTAGTGATCTACATTTGAAGATAAGACATGTGTTTTTATAAAATTAAATGAATGGATAGATTATATAATCTATCCATTCTTATTTTCTAAATATTTTATTCTATCATCTAATTTTAAAATTTCTTGTTTAAGACGTTTTATCATATCTATTGCTAATACACCAAGTTTTGAATATTCTATAGATTTGAATCCATCTTTATCTGTGTGGACTACTTCTGGAAATATGTTCTCAACATCTTGCGCGATTAGACCAATTCTATATGATTCTGACGTATCATCTTTGTATGTGAACCGGCAAGGAGATATGTCATCGATTAATTTATACGTGTCATAATCCAATTTATGAATATTCGTCTTTTTTCTAATGTCAGATGTTTCTGTTATTGATGTACATGTTATATCAGCACAGAATAAAGCACCAATTCCAGAAAGATTCTGTGTCGCTGATATTTTCTGGACAGCAGTGGTTCCAATATAATGTGTATGTGTTGATGTTGAATATGTCGTGCTGTCAAGAGAACCATCTCCTTTTAAAAATTGTGATGATGAAGCATTCGCGATTTTACAAGACTTCGCTGTGATGTTTAGATAAGGTATGTCTAAATCTAAATATTTTGTTATTAATGGAGATTCTGCTAAGGTCATTCTTGTTCCGTAAAAAGCGATTTGGTTCAAAGACGCAGCGGCAGAAGATTTTGCAGTTATTGTCACACGTATTTTTGTACAATTAAAATAAACATCATTATAAAACACCCATTGTGCATCTGTATTATTATAAGCAAAATAATAATGTTTGTTTGTATGGAATTGTAATGAACGTTCTATAGTATGCCAGCTATATTCAGAACTGTAGTTACGAGTATATATTTCGACAGTGACATTTTCAGGAATATCTAGATAATAAAATGACACAACGATATTTCCATACGAGTAGCAATGTTCATATGATAGCTCAATCAATACTGTGGCAGTCTGACCTGCGGCTATCCTGCTTTGCGATTCATAGTCTAATTTAAACATTCTGTCAGCATCTACCTGTGTGAATCCAGTACATGTGACAGTATGCCGTCTATTTGCATTATACAATAGATTATTGTTGACATCAGTAAGCAACTTACCATAATTGTCGAACGAATTGAATATAGATTTGAATTCATGATCTGGATATTTAAAATCCATTTTATAAATGCCATCATTATTATAAACAATTCTCGAATCAAATAAACCTACTGCTTGTATTTTCGCAGAATCCCCCCCTCCTAATAGAACGTCTGAATTAGAAGAATTTCTTTTGTAATATCTTGTCGCTGTTATTGTACTTGCAGATGTGTTGCCTCGTAAATCAGAGTCACCCCAATTTAGAAGCTTTTGTAATATTGCCATTGTTTATGATTTTATTAAATTATTTATTTAATATCATAACACAATAAACATTATACATCATTCCAATTTATGTTCTAACATTAAAATCTTTTCTTTAAGAGAATCTATTTCTTTTCTTAGTTCTTTAACACATGCTAATGACACTATACCAAGCTTTGAATATGCTATAGATTTATATCCATTCGCATTTGTGTGAACTAGTTCTGGTAAGTACTGTTCAACTTCTTGAGCGATTAGACCAATATATGTTGTGCAATGTTTATCATCTTTGAGTGTGTATATCACTGGATTGTAATTATTTAGTAATGTATCGTAGTCTAATTCCAAACATTTGATATTAGTCTTTTTTCTAATATCAGATGTTTCTGTTATTGAAGAGCATAATATTTCTCCAGAACATTTTATTGAAGAACATAATAATGAAGATATTCCTTCTATCGATTGTGATGTTGGTGTGGACTGCACTAATGTTGTTCCGATGTAGTGTTTATGTGTTGATAGGCTGTATGTCTGCGAATCTAATGAACCGTCAGCTTTAAGAAATTGTGTAGCAGAACCTCCATTGGTTCTTATACTTTTCGACACAATGTTTAGATAAGGTATGTCTAAATCTAGATATTTTGAAAGAATTGGAGATTCTGCTAAAACCATACGTGTTCCATAAAACAGTATCTGATTAAGGGCTGTATGTGTTGGATCTGTATTATGCAGTTCTTTACCAGTTATTTTGATTTTGATTGCTTTACAGTAATAGTGTGAATTGTTGTTAAATACCCATTTTGCATTCTTAGTACCATATATATATCTACTATCAATATTAGCATGTGTATTTGTATATTTTGGAATGCTATGCCATGTATATTCATCACTATTATCAAGTGTTTGCATTTCAACCTCGACATTATCCGGAACTGCATTATTGTAAAATGACACAACTATATATCCGTATGAATAAGTCCAGACATCTGAAAGTTCAATAAAGACCTCAGCAGTGACATTTGGCTGTATAGCCATGGTGTTTTCATAATTAAGATCAAATAAACGCTTCGGGTCATCACTTCCGAAAAAAATCCACTAAGTGTGACAGTGTGGCGCAAATCTGCTCTATATAGAATATTGTTGTTTACATCTGTTAAAGTTTTTCCAAAAGAATCAAAAACATCGAATATACCAATAAAATCATCACGTTTAAACCATGTCTCTATGTCATATGTTCTATTAGATTCATTATAATATGCTGTGCTATTCAATTCGCCAGTTAAACGTATAATTGGACTCTCCCCACCCCCAAGTAAAATGTTGTCATTACTATATCCACGCTTTACAAACTTTGTCGCTGTTATATTTGCAGCAGTAGTGTCACCTTGGAGATCTGATGTACCTCTATTTATTAATCTTAATAGTTGTGCCATGTGATTATTGCTTATATCAATATTTATTTTGAATAAACATCATGGTAAAATAATATAATTTATACATTAGATTATTTCAATTTAGTATTCGATGTAAAACCAACTAATTGTGATAAATAAAATACTCTAAAAATAAGAAACATTTATGCAGAAACGTGTTATTAAGCGTGATGGAAAATTTCAAGACTTCAATTTTGCAAAAATTGAAGATGTAGTCAGCAAAGCTTTCAAATCATGCAACCTAGAAGTACCAGATAAGTTTATCACACAACTCAAAGAAGAGGTTGATAAATTTATCAGTGATAAAGAAAATATTGACATAGAGGACATCCAAGACATTATTCAGAAGTTCTTAATAAAAAAGAATAAGTATGATGTCGTTGAATCTTTTATCTTATGCCGTGAGAAAAGACGTATCGCAAGAGAACAAAAAAGCAAACTTGTCAAAGGTATGCGCGAGAAACTTGAAGCTAAGAATGTGCAGAATCAGAATGCGAATGTTGACGAGATGTCTTTTGGAGGCAGAATAGGAGAAGCATCAAGAGTAGCAACGAAACAGATTGCTCTTGATTATTACATGAGCAACATGGCAAGAGAGAATCATCTCAATAATGAGATTTATGTGCATGATTTAGATTCTTACGTGAGCGGTATGCACAACTGTCTGTCAATTCCATTTGACCAGCTGTTAGCAAACGGATTCAACACCCGCCAGACAGATGTGCGGCCAGCTAATTCTATAAATACTGCATTTCAACTTGTAGCTGTCATATTCCAGCTTCAGAGCTTACAACAGTTTGGTGGTGTTTCTGCGACACATTTAGATTGGACAATGGTTCCTTATGTTAGAAAGAGCTTTTATAAGCATTATAAAGATGCAGTTGAGTATGTAGACAATTCAGTTGATATTAAATGTTATAACTCAGAATTATCTATAGATGATGAATTATATAAGAAACATGATAATTTATATAAGTATGCATTAGATATGACATTAAAAGAATGTCATCAAGCGGTAGAGGGTCTTTTTCACAATTTAAATACGTTGCAGTCCAGAAGTGGAAATCAGCTTCCATTCACTAGCATAAATTTCGGAACCTGTACACTACCAGAAGGACGAATGGTGATAAAAGAACTGCTTAATGTTTCTATTGAAGGAATTGGAAAACTACATAAAACTCCAATTTTTCCATGTAGTATTTTCCAGTCTATGGAAGGTGTGAATCGCAAAGAAGGAGACCTGAACTATGATTTATTCAAGTTAGCGTTGAAGAGCACATCACAGCGTTTATATCCGAACTACTGTAACGTAGAATGGTCTGGCGCTGCTGGATATGATAAAAATGATCCAAAAACATACTTTTCAACGATGGGTTGCCGCACAGCGAATGGAGCTGATATAAATGCTCTTCCTGGACAGAATCCACAACTTAAAGATGGCCGTGGCAATATATGTCCAGTAACAATAATTCTTCCGACGATAGCGATGGAAGCTATATCTAAACTTCCAGAAGATGCAGCTGCAGACGAACGTTTTAATGCATTTATGCCAGTTTTAAAGAAAAAGATCGCAGAAGCTAAAGATATGCTTATAGAGCGTTTCAACTGGATATGCAAACAGCCAATGGAATCTGCAAGATTCATGTATGAGAACAATTGTATGTATGGGTTTGATGGAAAAAACATATCATCTGCTCTTAAACATGGAACATTAGCATTAGGACAGCTTGGCTTGGCAGAAACATTGAATATTCTTGTTGATGTGGATCATACTACAGAAGAGGGAATGAAATATGCTAAAGAGATAGAAAAAACATTTAAAGAACTTTGTGCTGAGTATAAACAGAAATATAAATTGAATTTTGGCGTATATTATACACCTGCAGAAAATTTATGTTACACAGCGTTTAAAAAATGGAAATCTAAATATGGTGAAAAAGAAAATGTGACATATTATATAGATAAAGAAGGAAACAAACATGAAAAGCTCTATTTTACAAATTCTATGCATGTTCCTGTATATGATGAAATGAACCCATTTGAGAAGATAGATATTGAATCACAACTCACTGGATATTCATCAGCCGGTTGTATTACTTATGTAGAACTTCCATCGACTACAAAACATAATATAGAAGCACTGGAAACATTGGTTCTTTATGCAATGGATAAAGATATTCCATATTTTGCAGTGAATGTTCCTAATGACACATGTTTAGATTGTGGATATACTGATGAAATTGGGGAATCTTGTCCTCAATGTGGAAGTCCAAACATACAAAGACTTCGTCGTGTAACAGGATATCTCACTGGAAATTATACTACTGCATTCAATCTTGGTAAACAGTGTGAGACTGTGCAACGTGTGAAACACGTAAAGCATTAATATAGCATATCCAATTTAAATAAAATTTTAGTATAGAGCAATTTATACTAAAATTTTATTTTATATTGTAGTCATAGATAATAAAATTAATCATAACCGCTTTATATACTATTTCTATATAATTAATTTTATGTAAATATTTCATATATAATTTATGTTAATTTAAATTTAAATAAAAATGAATTATCTCACTATAACATATCCAGATATTAATAATGGACCTGGATTTAGAGCGACACTGTGGATAGCGGGCTGCTCACACAAATGTCACGGATGTCATAACAAACATACTTGGGATTATTCTCTTGGTAAAAAAATGAATTCTATTGAATTCAATAAAGAAATAGATGACATATTTAAGAATGAGTATATAACAGGTTTAACTATATCTGGTGGAGATCCTTTAGACCAATCAGAGAATGATTTAAAAGAACTATATGTATTCTTAAAATCATTTAAGAAAAAATATCCAGATAAAAATATTTGGATATATTCAGGATTTACTTATGATGAATTGTGTCACAAAAATTCACAAACAACTAGTAATATATTAGAATTGTGTGATATACTTGTTGATGGACCATATATAGAATCATTAAGAGACACATCATTAGCATTCAGAGGTAGTCATAATCAAAATATAATAAAAATTCATTAATGTATGAGTAATGTTCTTATTACTGGTGTAGCAGGTCTGCTTGGTTCTAGAATGGCAGAATGGATTTTAGACAATACAGAATATTCTGTTATTGGTATAGACAATCTACAAGGCGGTTATTTAGAGAATATAGATTCTAGAGTAAAATTTTATAAACGAGATTTAGCAGAAAATTCAATCGAAGATATTTTTAAAAAATATCCCATCGATTATGTGTTCCATTTTGCCGCATATGCTGCTGAGGGCCTTTCACCATTTATTAGAAAGTTCAATTGGAAAAACAACGCTTTATCTACGGCAGAAGTCATTAACTGCTGTATAACATATAATGTTAAACGGTTAGTGTATACATCATCAATGTCAGTTTATGGTGATGGTGTTAGAAACGAACGTTTTTATGAGACTAACATTCCAGATCCACAAGATCCATATGCTATTTCGAAATATGCTTGTGAGATGGATATAATTTCAGCTAGCAAAACACATAATTTAGATTACTGTATAATCCGGCCTCATAATGTCTATGGTATAAACCAGAATATATGGGATAGATACCGTAATGTTTTAGGTATATGGATGCTGCAGCGGTTAAATAATAAGCCGATGACGATTTATGGTGATGGAGAACAGATGAGAGCATTCTCATATATAGATGATTGTCTTAGACCAATGTGGTTAGCAGCTACCAAGGAACAAGCATCTAAGCAGATCATCAATCTTGGTGGTATTAAAGAATATACAATTAATGAAGCCGCAAATATTTTGCTAGAAATTATTGGTGATTATACAATAGAACACCTTGAACCACGGTATGAAGTCAAATATGCTGTTCCATCGTGGGAAAAATCTGTTGATATTCTAGAATATAATGAGACAGTAGATCTTAAAAAAGGTTTATACAATATGTGGGAGTGGGCAAAAAAGCAGCCACATAGAGAACAACAGATCTGGAAAGAATATGAAATCGATAAAAATTTATATTCATACTGGAAAAATTAAACATTTGAATTAATGACAAGAAAAGAAATTCTTAATAAAGCAAAATATATTTTGGTTGAATCATATGATGATGTCAATCCAACAATAAACAGAGAAATAAAGGAAAATATACCGTTAGTATTAGATTATTTGAAAGACAAGCAATATTTAAAAATAGGGTGTCCAGATAAACGAACACGGTATAATGAAGTTGGAAATTATCATCATTATACAACAAATTTCTTATATAAAAATTTAAAAAGTATAATGAATTTTATTGGTGTTGAAGATTTCAATTTCAATGATTTCGTTATTAGAGAAAATATAAATAAAAATACGAATCAAGATTTTTCATATCTTTATTACATAAAACCAATAAATTATAAAATAACAACATCATATTATATATATGATAAAGAGACAAACCTTGTTAGATATGACCCTGGAAATGATGTGATAATGTGTGATTATACATTTTTGACATATGCTAAATATTATAATCATGTTTCAGCATCTTTTGGATCTGATCTAACGTTAAATAATTATGCTAAATTGAATTTCATGACACACGATGTTGGAATAATAGAAAATTTATCAACTAAGAATGATAAAACGATTTTAATATCATGTGATTCACATAGCATACCATTGATTCCAATTTTATCATGTTATTATAAACGAGTCATATTGTTAGATTCTAGATTTAGTGGAAACAATACGAGATATTATTGGGAAAACAAGGAGATAGATGATGTACTTATTGAAATATCATTCAACAATAAACCTGAAAAATTCATAAAAGATAATTTCGAATAATAATGAGCACACCTAACTATAAAATGAAAAAGAAGTTAGTTTATCATATTTGGTGTCCAACATCAGAGTTGACAGATGAACAGCGATTCATATTCAATCTACATTTCCAATTGTTGAAATATTATTCTAACATATTTGATGATGTACAAATTAATGTAGCATGTGATGATTTGGAATTTCCTCTGATTAATAAAATCAGACATAAAATACTTGATATTTTTAATAGAGCAGACCAGAATGTTTATATAAAAACTGTACAGAACACACAGCTGTGTGAAGGAAAAACATGCTATGAAGAAGTATTCGCTCCAGGAAGTGAATATGATGGTATCGTATTTTTTGGACACACCAAAGGATTGACTAATGTTTTAAATATTAACATTTTCGATAGCATTAAATATTGGGTCTGTGCACTATATTGGTTCTCATTGAATTTCATGGATGAATGTGAACATTATATGAACAATACAGAAGCTTTTTATGGTTCTCTATTGAACAAATATGAAGATAGAACATTATGGATGTATTCTGGATCTTTTTACTGGACCAATATTCATAATGTAAAATATAGATTATCATACACATCATCAAACACGATCAAATCACTTAGTGCATTGTCACGTAGTTATGCTGAATTGATTCCAAGTATTCTATTTCCAGAATTTACGACAGCTTGTTCAAAATGTCATAATACTGTGTATTCTCTTGTGACTACTGATTATAATCCTTATGCGAATAGTCTAATCAATATTAAAAATGCATGTTATCTTCATAATGATGACTATAAAAACTTCATAAAATTTGCAGATGCCATGTATGATTATGTAAATACAAATAAAGATGATGTAAATTTGTTTTAAATTATTATTCAAATAAGTTTATAGCATAAAATAATATAATGAAATTTACTAAAGACTATTTAAAAACCAATTCTAAATACATATTAGTAAAATATAACTTCAATATCTAGTATAAAATTTTTAAATCGTTAAAACAATTTAAATGGCAAAGAAAAATTCATTTGTAGATAAAGACAATGATTCATTGTTCGACCTTGTAAATTCTATAGATCAAGGAGCAGAAATACTAGCAGACTGCAAAACTGCAGTCATCACAGATTACATAAATACGGGTAGCTATATCTTAAATGCTGCTATGACTGGATCATTATTCAAAGGAGTACCATGTGGAAGAGTGACTACATTAGCCGGTCCAAGTGGATGTGGAAAAAGCTATCTGGCATTAAGTATTTGTAGAGAAGCACAAAAGAAAGGTTTTACACCAATTTATCTTGATTCAGAAGCGGCGATTGATAAAGATTTTGTTGAACGTCTTGGCTGTGATTCTAAGAATTTTATAATTAGACAAGTAACAAAAATATCAGAAGTTTCGACATTTGTCGCTAATCTGTGTAAGAAACTTTTAGAACTTCCAAAAGAAAAACGTATGAAGGTTATTCTTGTGTTAGATTCTCTTGGAAACTTGACATCTGATAAAGAGCTGAATGATACCATCGATGGTAATCTAAAACGAGATATGACAAAACAGCAAGAAATAAAGGCTCTGTTTAGAACTAATATAACTGCTATTGGTAAGCTTAATATTCCTTTTATTGTAAACTCTCACATCTATCAAACAACAGATTTATTTAGCAAACAAGTTGTTTCAGGAGGATGTTTAGTAAAGGGTGAAGAAATAATTACAGAATCAGGATGTAAAGCTATTGAAGATGTCAAAGAGGGAGAAAGAGTATTAACTGCAGATGGAACATACCAAGAAGTTTTAAAGACATTTACTTTTGAAAAACCGGCAATAACTTTTACATTTGAAGACGGTAGAACAATTACATGCAGCCGTGAACATAGGTTTTTGGTTGAAAATGATATTACTAAAGAAAGTTCATGGAAAATGGCAAAAGACTTGAATGAAGATGATGTTATTTTAGAATATGATTTTAACGGGTAAAATGCATTTTTTTACCTTTCACCTCTGAATAAATAAAATAAAAAGAGGAACCGGTATGAAATCATCTCCTAAATACATCAATGAAGAAAATTTTTTGTCGTTCTTGTATAATGAAGAACCTCATTTAAATTTTTTAAATAATGAACTAATTAAAAAAATTAAAGACCTGTATTTTGAGCATGATTCATCTCCTTTGCCTGTATATAAAGCAGCAGCAGTTTTAAAAAATACATTAAATTCTATAGGAAGACTTTCAAAAACAAAGGTATATACAAAAGAATATTGGACAGCATTAGGATACTCTGATGATTCTGAAATTCGAACAAAGATTTACTCATATTATAAAAATATGAATTTAGGCATAGATTTATATTTTGATAATGATATGGATAAATTTAAAAAGGGTATAAAGGATTTGTTAGTAGAGTTTAATTTTAATAATACAGAATATTTAGAGTGTTTACATAAATACTTATTTTCTGAAGAAATTTGCTTGCCGCAACAACATTTATACAGAAAAATACATAAATATATTTCTGATAATTACGGTAAAATTTCTACTGTACTAAAAAAAGAATATTGGTTGGCACGAGGATTTGATGAAAAATATGCAATAGATAAAATTAGTGAATCACAACGAATCAGATCAAAGAGATGTAAAGAATATTATATTTCTAGAGGATATGCTGAAGATGTTGCACAATATATGGTTTCTGATGAACAACGCAAGTATTCACTATGTGGAAAGGGTAAAACTAAATATTGGACAGATTTAGGATTTGACATAGATACAGCGAAATCTTTAGCAAAAGAATATAGCAGAAAATCTTCAGTACGTTGTGTAGAATATTGGATGTCACTTGGATATTCAGAAACTGATGCAATAAGTAAAACTAAAGAATATAATCCGTCTAATATTTCTTTTATAAATTATGATAATGATATAAACAAATATACTGAAAAGATTTGTCGTAGCCGTTTACAATGCATAAACAATTGGAAAAATGAAGATACACGTAATAAAATGATATATTCATTTAAACGCGGAAAGCTACAAACAATATCAAAAGCAGAAATACAGATGTTTGATTTTTTAATTAACAATGTTAATAAAAATATACAGCATACACCCTATATTGTAGTAATTCCTGATAATTGTGGTATAACTACCAAAAATTCTTATTTTTATGTTTGCGATGGATATTTAGAACTTAAAAATGGAATAATCATAATAGAATTTGATGGAGTAATATATCATAATGATGAACAAGATAAACATCGCGATGATGACATATTATATTTAGATAATTCTATTGTTGGAATATTACGAATTAAACAAGATTTTTTAAAACACAGTATATCAATCAATAATAAGATTAAATTAGTTCAAGATGCATTACAAAAAATTGAAAATAGTACAGAAACAAGAATCGTCATCTAATATAGTTGTACATGACTTGTGTGTAGATAACAATCATACTTATGTAAGTAAAAATGGAATAATCAATCATAATTCTGGTATTTCTTATAACTCGTCTCTTACTATGATGCTTTCTACTGCAAAACTAGATGATAAAGTGTCTGACAAAGAAGCTTCTAAAAAACAAGGTGATTTCATTAAAACCGGTGTGATGGTCACTGCTAGACCAGAAAAATCCCGTTTTACAATTCCACAGAAAGTAAAATTCCAAATTCCATTTTTTAAAGCTCCAAATCCATATGTTGGACTTGAATTGTATATGTCATGGGAAAATTCTGGAGTACTTCGTGGAAAAATGCTTTCACAAAAGGAGTTCAACAAACTTTCAGACACTGAAAAGGAGAGGTGTCATGAAATGACAGATGAATCTGGAGAACTTACATATGCTTATCCAAAAGACACATCTAAAAATATTGTCGTCAAACATCTTCATAAAGAAGTTCCTCTTATTGATTTATGGACACCTAGTGTTATAACAGAAGATGTTTTAAAAACATTAGATGAAACTGTCATCCGTCCCAATTTTGAGTTGCCATCACAAGATAAAGTGAATGATCTTGATGAATTCATTGAAACGATAGATGATTTAAATAATACTACTACGAATGAATAATATGAATGCGGAAAATAATGAACAGCCATTAGTTAGTATTGCGATTGCTTTATATAACAAAGAAGATTCTATTTATAGAACATTACAATCAATCCAAAATCAGACATATAAAAATTTTGAATGCATTATAGTAGATGATCATTCAACAGATAATGGACCAAATATTGTGTATCAATGCTTTTGTAAGAATGATAAAAGATTCAAACTTACTATGAATACAACTGAAGAACAGTATGTTGATGCACATAACCAATCATATGAAATGTGTTCTGGAAAATATCTTTTTAGAGTAGATGCTGATGATATATTTTTTCCGGATTATTTAGAATTCAATATCAAATATCTAGATGAACATCCAGAATATGATGCAATTTCATCTTATTCATATTTTAAAGAAAAACGAGAAAATGGCTTATTTGAAAATGATGATAATATCTCATTACAACAAGCATTTTCTGATAATGAGATAAACCGGTTCAACAAGTGTCCTGCTCATTCAATGCTTGGAAATACTATAATATGGTCAAATCCGACATCTGTCATAAGAAAAAAATTTTTCGATGAGCATAAACCAAAATATACATTTTATGCATTTGGTGATTATTTTTTCTGGTATAATGTTTTGGCGAATGGAGGTAGACTACATTTTGTGAAAGAAATACATTCTTGCAGATTTAATTATAATTCAAAATCTAACAATAAAGTTTATAATGATGATTCTTTTTATTTCTTAACACCAAGAATGAATTTTGTTTTGAATACATATAAGTACAAAGCATTGGAACATATTGAATACACGGATGGTATTAATAAAGATGATATGCAAAAATTTATCCAAAAGTATAAAGATGAAGCAAATGATGCTTTTGAACTAATGACAAAAGTAGAAAATTCATACAATGACTGACACAATAGGACAGACATTAGAAGATTTTATATCTGACCATCAGCAGAAATGGTCAGATATAATTTCATCTTTAAATGCTAAGATGAAACGGTTCGCAGATCTTCCAGACTTGCAGAATGAAGTTTATTCTAAACGACAAGATGCCTTGGATTATTACCATGACTTACTATCAAAAATATCTGGTCTTTCGCGGACATATAAACAGCAGTACGCTCAACTATACAATCAATATAAAACTGCAGCACAAATACGGTATACCTCTGAATCAGCATTGAACGCGCAGGTGACATCTGCTTTGGCAGATTTGATTTATAATATTGAATTACTTCAGAATCATTCTAAATATATGTTAGAAACTATTAAATCTATCGACAGTATAATATATGGAATAACAAACCGCATTAGAATAGAAGAACTTATAAGAGATGTCAAATAACACAAACAACTATGAAACAAGCAAATATCATTTTGTGACAAATGCTATAAACACTTATTTCAACAGAGATGACTCAGATAAGGATAAGTATATAGTATGCACTTGCGCCAAAAATGAGAATGATTATATTGTAGAATTCGTAAAACACTATTTAGATTTAGATTTTGATAAAATAATCATTTGCGACAACAATGATGACAATTCTATAGAAATAGTTTTAAAAGAATTTATAGATAATGGACAAGTTGAAATTTTCAATTGTAGAGGTTTCGATTCGTTCCAAGTTCAATTTTATACAATGTTTTCGAATTATGGCAACTATAAATGGTGTGCTTATTATGACGCCGATGAGTTTTTGGAACTTGGAATATACACTTCTATAAAAGATTTTTTGAATACTATTCCAGAAGATATAGATGGAGTTTGTTTCAACTGGTTGTTGTTTGGAACGAATGGTGAATACCACCAAAAACATGGAAGAATCCAAGATAGATTCAAAACTCCAATTAGAAATTCTGGTACATTTAAAGAGAATGTGTTTGTGAAATCTATTTTAAGGGGTGGTGAAAACCGTTTTGAAAACAACTGGTTCAATGGTTCACATATTCCAAAATGTTCGAATAATATAAAATTTAGTATTGGAGGTTATTATGATGTAGATTATACAATGCACACATATTCACCACCAAGATATAAAATTGGTTATTTGAAACATTATTATACAAAATCGTTTGATGAGTGGATTAAGAAAGCGTCACGTGGTTGGCCAGATGGAACACCAAATTTAGCTGCAGCTAATTTTTCTATATGTGAGGATTCTGTCCAAGATTATGACAGATTATTCAAGACAGGATTTTTTATATCATCTGACCATTTAGAGAATATAGCAAAAAATTGGATAGATATATTTGATACATATGATGTCATAAATGTCAGGTGTGAATCTAAACAGATGTATTCTTTTTATACACAGTTGACTGCAATGCTAATAAATGTCACAAATAAGACATTCATAATTAGTGATGACATTGATGAAGGAATGTATGCTACTTTGTTAGAATATGCATTGGCACATGGAAATAGATTAGTGTATGCTGTTAGTGATGCTGACAAATGGAAAGCATTTTTAAAATATTCACAAAAAACCTGTTACTGGATTTTAAACATAGGATAATAAAACAATTACAAGAAACTAATGGATCAATCTACATATAAAAAGACACATCGTCCAAACATGACTAACGAAGAAAAGTCTGGTAAACCACATCAGGGTGTCTATATTCCAAAACACCCAGAAAAAGTTGTTGGTGGCGAAATAATTGCACGTTCTTCATGGGAAATGGCTTTTGCACGTTGGTGTGATGATAGTCCATCTGTGATAGAATGGGGTTCTGAAGTATGTGCTATACAATATAGAAATCCTGCAGCAGTAGATTTAGACGCATGTAGAAGAGTCGGCGCTTCACCGTTAGATATAAACAATTGGCCTATCCACAATTATTATCCAGACTTTTATTGTTGTATGAGATCTGATGAAGATTTAGATGGAACAGATGTCAAGAAACTCTTAATTGAGATAAAACCTCTTTATCAGACAGAACGGCCAATTCCTCCAGTAGCTGGAGCAAAATTGCAAGAGCTTAAAAGATTCAATGAAGCTACAAAAACATATCTCCAGAATATCAAAAAATGGGAGGCAGCTATAGAATGGTGCAAGCTACATGATATGGAGTTTAAAGTTTTTACAGAAGTTACTCTCCAGAAAATGGGAATAATTTGATAATAGATTATTGATAGTATAAATAATTTAGCAGGTTATAAATACCTGCTTTTTATTTTTCATTATGTTTACAGAATTCTTCAAATCTTCTTTTAATGATGCTAATAAAGATATGGCATTTACTAATTTAGTAACAAACACACTAGCAAAGCCAAAATACAATGATGACAAATTGACAGAAATCACTGGTATGAACTTTGAATCTAAATTCAACAAAGACTTCATACCATCGATGATATACACTTTCCAATATGAAACAAAGAAAAAGGACAAAATCAATAAAGTCTCTTTTATCGATTATGTTCCGTTAGTATTATGTTTTACCAGTGATACTAAATACATCACTGGTTTGAATTTCAATTTAATACCAAATTCTACCAGAGCAGAACTGTTAGATATGATTTATAATGCTTATAAAAAATTCTATGTCGATAAATTAAGTAAAGCAGTAAAAGACAATACACCAATAGTAAATGAAGAATTCGCATCATTTCTCATAAATGAGCATACACGTACAGAGTTTTTAAAAATTGTTTCAGAAAAACTGAAATATAATATTAATAAAACTTATCGCAAATACGATAAGACTAAAATAAAAAATGCGCGTCTAATTGAATTCGATATGTGGAAATATATTCCAATGTTAGTATTCGATGACGCTGTCCGTGGTGCAGATTTAGTTTCTATTCAAAAAGCTATAATCAATAGTACCAAATAAATAATAAGTAAAAGTAAGATAAATGTGATATGCCAAAAAGATTTATTCTAAAATCACTTGGTAATAAAAATACAGATAATTTAGCTCGTAGATTAGAAAACAATCTACTTAATCTCAGTGCTATTGGAATAAAATGGAATAGTTCTCTGATTAAGCAAGCACGTGGTGTAGGAGCTGATGAGACTGCATATTCTGACAACACTAATACATCATCTATAATGGGTGATGATTATGAGTTTAGAAGACATTCTAACATCTCTGGCCAAAATGATTTCATTGCATTCTATGATCAGTCATACCAAATGCGTAGAGATTTTTTACGCAAATTCGCACTACAAGGTGAGATTGATTATATATTAGAAACAATAGCAGATGAAGTCATTATCAATGATGATATGCATTATTTCGCTTATCCAAATACGCGCCGTCTAAAATCGATATTGAATAAAGACAATGGCAAAGAAATTGTAGATGGTCTGAATAACGCATATCGTAGAATTTATCATTTATTCCATTTTAATGAAGGAAATGATGCTTGGCATTATGTCAAAAAATTCTTAGTTGATGGTTTTTTAGCTTTCGAGATAATTTATTCAAGTACAAAAGATGGAAAAACTGCTACAGATATAGTAGGTTTTCAAGAACTGGATCCAATTACATTACAGCCAGAAATAAAGAAAGACAACAATGGAAATGAAATTAAAGTGTGGATCCAGAACAAAGGAGATGCGAACAATGAACGAGTACTACTAGATACGAATGTCATATATATTTCATGGGCAAGAAACAATTTTATTTCACATTTGTCATATTGTGAACGCCTCATCCGTTCATTCAACATGCTCAGAACACTAGAGAACTCACGCATTATTTGGAATATCCAGAATGCACAGAAACGTGTCAAAATCGTCGTTCCGACAGGTACTCAGTCTGAACAGAAAATCAAAACTAGACTACGTCAGTTAGAAGCTTTATACAAAGAAGACATCAATATCGACAATATGTCTGGTGAAATAACGATCAATGGCCAGCCAAAATTCTCATTCGCCAAAACATTCATATTTCCAAGCAAAGAAGGAACTCAGACTGAAATATCTGAATTAGGTGTAGAGGGACATGATTTGAATTCAACTGAACAGTTGAAATGGTTTTGGCAGAGATTTATGATCGAATCTCGTCTCCCAAAAGACCGCTTTAACATGATTTTCGATGGTCAAGACAATTCTGCGATTCCAGACAATTCTACAATGACACGTGAAGAATATAAATTCTCTCTATTCATCAATAGAATCCGTGATATATTCAAAGAAGTACTTCTCAAACCGACATGGAACCAATTCTGTTTGAGACACCCGATGTTTTCAGGAAGCACTATGCTTAAAAACGCTCTCGGTTTGACATATGTAGAAGAGAATGTGTTCGCTTTGGCTAAAGAAAGGGCTATTCTTGAACAAGAAACTGCAGTTATAGGAACATTGGCTGGATTGCAGAATCCAGATCAGACACCAGTATTTAGTATGAGATTCTTGTTACAGCGTTATTTAAGTATGTCTGATGATGACTGGGCATTGAATAAGAAAATGCTTGAAGAAGACAAAAAAGAAGCTGAAGGCGCTGCTAACCAAGGTGGCATGGATCAGCAAGGAGGCCTAGGTGGCGGATTTGGTGACATGAGTGGAGGCAGTATGCCTGGTGCTGACATGGGCGGAGGATTTGGTGACATGGGCGGTGGTGCCGATATGTCTGAACCTGCTGGCGATATGGGTGGAGGTGCTGATATGTCTGAACCTGCTGGCGATATGGGTGGAGTAGACAATATAGCAGAACCGCCGCAAACATAATTGAATACACAGATTTATCAAAATAAAAATCCTGGATTTAAATCCAGGATTTGTTTTTTATTATTAGCATTTTATTAGAACAGGATATTGTGAAATAATCTTATTTCTCATTTTTCTAATAATCTGCTCATATGCAGGATTTGTTGCGTATCGGCATCTTCCTCTTTTTGTAGTGAAATTACCGTTTTTCAACATTAAATCAACATTACCATCATATTGTGACAAATACTTATTATTGATAATGTTGACGTAGTCTATGATACATTCATCTTGTGTGTCATATACATGTGTGTTTCTACCGTTGTCATGAGCACCTATAGAAAAAACCGAATTAGTTCTTCTTGCTCTAGAAGTCATTCCAAAACAGCTTTCAATATGCGCTTGAGCTAAAAGCAAAGGAATGTCAAAATTTTTAGCAGATGCGATTTCAACAATTTTCTCAGGTGACAATTTGATGTCATCTGGATTTCTACGTTGTCTTTTTACAGAATTAAACATATAATGTCTAACTGCTTCGACTTTTTGATTGTAGTTTTCAATGAAATCTTTTTCAGATTTCATAACAGCAACAGCTATACTATGGTTTGTAGTATTAGCGTGTATTGGTTCAGTATGATGAACTGTAGATATTCCAAACCCTAAAAATACAGCTGCTGCTAATGTTAACGCTTTCTTTTTCATAAATAAAATTGTTATTAACTTCAAGGACTGCATCCTGAAAATGAATCTCTAACAATCTGTCAACGATCATTAAAGTGCCCTTAGTAGTCAATGAATTTTTAGGTTATTTTTGGATATAAATTTATATCAAACTAAATATACCATTTATTTATCGTACTTTAAATATTTTTTTAATTTTTATGAAAGTAATTGATACAGAAATACCGGAAGTGAAGATAATAGAACCGGCAGTGTACAAAGACAACCGCGGTTATTTTTATGAATCTTTCAACAATAAAGAATTCACGGAAAAAGTTTGTTCGGTCAATTTCATACAAGACAATGAAAGCTGTTCATCTGCGAACACATTGCGAGGTATGCATTGGCAGAAACCGCCATACGCTCAGTCTAAATTAGTTAGATGCACACATGGAGCATTGATAGATTTTGCTATTGATATACGTGTAGGATCACCGACATTTATGAAATATGTCAAAATACTATTGACGCCAGAGAACAAAAAACAGTTTTTCATACCAAGAGGATTCGCACACGGTTTCATATCTTTAGAAGACAACACCATCTTGCAGTACAAATGCGATAATTTGTACAATAAAGAAAGCGAAGGTGCATTGACTTATAAAATTATTCCAGAATTAAACAAAAAAGATGAAATGTTCGAGTATAATATATCTGATAAAGATATGAACGCTCCTTCATTAGAAGAAGCCATCAAAAATGGTTCTTTATTTAAATATAATGATAATTTATATTAAATATGAAAAAAGTTCTAGTAATTGGTTCTAATGGTCAGCTTGGTAGATGTTTAGCTGATAGGTATAATACATATCAAACACATTTCATAAGCACATCTGATAGAGAAATAGATTTAGATTATAAATTTGTAGATATTGAGACTGTAGACATAACGAAAGCAGAAAGTATAGATGATTTATTCTCAGATTATAGACCAGATTATGTAGTCAACTGCGCTGCTTATACGAATGTTCCTAAAGCAGAAACTGATCAGAGGACTGCTTATCATGTGAATGAAATTGGTCCGGGCAATCTTGCGAAGGCATGTAAATCATATGATGCTAAATTGATTCATATATCTACAGATTATGTTTATAATGTGAATGGTCTAATAGATGAGACTACATCATTTACTGAACCATTGAACATCTATGGAAGATCAAAATTACTTGGAGATTTATCTGTATTAGATGAAAATGAAGAGAACAGCATTATACTGCGTACAGCATGGCTATATTCTGCCTATGGAACGAATTTCATGAAAACTATGCTAAATCTTTTTGATAAAGGAGTGAATAGCACAAAAAAGAATGAAATTAAAGTAGTATGTGATCAAATTGGATCTCCTACATCAGCTGACACACTTGCGAATGTCATCTTTAAAATAATCAAAAAATCCATAGAAACGAACACATTTGAATATGGAATCTATAATTGTACAGATGAGGGATTCATATCATGGTATGATTTCGCACAAGCAATATTAGATGAAAAACAGTCTTATTCTGGAATACTCCAGACTAACAATGACATCATTCCAATAAGTACTGATGAATTCAATAGTGACCAGTTAAAAAATGGAAAGCAGATAGTGAAACGTCCAATGATCTCATTAATGAATAAAGCGAAAATCAAAAAGACGTTTGACATAAAATTACCATATTGGAGATATAGTCTAATCTTTACAATGCATAAATATCTTTCAAATACACAAAACTAATTGATACTATGAAATACGATAAAATCATTTTAATTACAGGTGGTGCGGGTTTTATTGGTTCACATGTTGTAGAACATTTTGTACGTAAATATCCAAATTATCTTATTGTGAACATCGATAAATTGACATATGCTTCTAATATAGAAGAGAATCTAAAATCGATAAACAACGATCCTCTTGTCACAAATTATGTTTTTGTTAAAGGTGATATTTGTGATAGAAATTTGATTGAACAAATATTTAAAGATTGTAAAGTGTCAGATGTTATTCATTTGGCTGCTGAATCACATGTAGACAATAGTATTAAAGATCCTTCAGTTTTTGTCAAAACTAATGTCAATGGAACATATACTCTCCTGGATGTATGTCGTGAGTTCTGGAAGGACAATTATGATTTACATAGATTTCATCATGTGTCGACAGATGAGGTGTATGGAGCATTGGATAACAATCCAGAACACAAATTCCATGAATATACAGCATACAATCCTCATTCACCGTATAGTGCAAGCAAAGCGTCATCAGATCATTTCGTTAAAGCTTACCATGATACATATGGATTGAATGTCACAATTTCTAACTGCAGCAACAATTATGGTCCTCATCAGCATAATGAAAAATTGATTCCACATGTAATCCACTGTCTTATGAATAATGAAAAAATTCCTATTTATGGATTGGGCATAAACATTAGAGATTGGTTGTATGTTGAAGATCATGTCCGTGCTATAGATGATATTTTTCATAATGGAACTTCCGGCGAGACATATAATGTTGGTGGAAATAATGAATTGACAAACAATGATCTAATTAAAATGATTGTCAAAGTCTATTCTAAATTGACACACCAAGAATCTACTATCGATTTCAAAAATGTAGTAAAATATGTAGTAGACCGTAAAGGACATGATTTGCGATATGCCATTGATAGTTCAAAATTACAGAATGAACTTAATTGGAAACCGACTATGGATTTTGAAAAAAATTTAAAAAATACAATTTTATATTATATGAATCATAATAAATAATAAAATTGTGTTATATAATTTATGAAGAATAACATGAAACCTGTTGATGTTGGAGCTCCACGTTTGATTCCTCAAGGTAATTTATCATTAGTTCCTGGAACATTTGCTAGCATTCGTAAAGAACTAGATGATAAAAATTATGTTAGTACTACCAGAAGTTCTGCATATCCAAATTTTATTCCTGGTTTTTATGGTTCTGGTCTAGAGGGATTATCTGGAGAATGGCAATCATCGACCATTAAGTAAAGGTTTCTGCCTACTATATATTTTGTTAAAGTTCTTAGTTGCGCAACTAGGAACTTTTTTTAGTATAATATATTTAGTTAAAATATTTCTAATTATGAATAGTGTGGAAACTTTCGATATAGTAGAAGAATTTAAAAAATGTATGCTTACTGCACCAGTTGAAGTCAAAGAAGAATTTAGCTATTGGTGTCTCGGAAAGAATTCTAATGATACGTATGACATTAGCATTTCTTTAGATGAATACATTGAAAAAATACATTCTATACTAGATGGAACATATGACAAATCATTCAACTATGTAACATATGTATCTTTGACGGACAATTACGATTTTATTTTCAATGAATATTACAATAATGATTATGGCAATCTTTTCAAGCATAAAATCAATGTGACGAATGCTTATAGAATACGGAATACGAACAATATGTTATACTCATGTTTTTTGACAGAAGCTATTCCAAAATCTAAATTCAAATTGTCATTTTTATCATTTTATACAAACTGCTGCTGCTTACTTGTCACACATGATAGATTCAAATCATTTGATGAGTTCACTCTTTTGAAGACAGCTGCTTATTGGAATGAATATTTTAAAAAGCATTTCAATTGGTTGAATGAATATAAGTTTCTTTTCATTTTCACTAACAGAAATAAAATATTATGCAGCAGTAAGATATTATCGAATGATGATTCTAAACGGTATAAAATCAATATCAATAATAAACAAGTATTGCATAGTCTAATATATGAAAACTAGTGATTTAAAATATGTAAAAGAATGGTATTCTGAATACAGGTCATTATTATTCAATAATGATATTCCAGATGTTGAAGATGTCGATTTCAAACTGCATTCTTTAACATATGCAGCAGGATATTCTGCATATATAGAACATCCAAAAACGAAATCTGGTAACAACCATGTGATAGCGTTTTGTAAGTTGTTCGTTTTTTCAGAAAAAGAAATAAAAGAAATTCTTATCCATGAAATGATACACTTGTGGCAAGATTCTCATGTCAAACATGAACGTTATAAAATATGTTCAAATGACATCGCACATGATAGAGTATTCAGAACAAAAATGAACACTATAAATCTATTGTTGAAACGTTATATGATAGATTTGCACATCACAGAAGTCTGTGATTACAACATCAGAATTGATGAAAGAGTAAAATCTCCAAAGACTTATAACATAATTTTGTTCAAATTCAATGGAGCACCAAATATTATAAAATGTACACAAAAATATGTTGGCACTATAAAGACAGAACTTTTAAATAATACACATGTCTCTGATATGTTTTCATTGGTAAGTAATGACATCATATTCTCATTGTTCAAAACAACTAAAAGTTCTGCAAGATTCCAAAACAAATGTCCGTTGAAAGAATATACAAATGAAATGATTTATGACAAGTATAGACATTATGGAAAACAAGAAAAATAATAAAGACATAGAAAGAATCGAATATCTTGTCCAGTATTTAAATAAACAGAATCACCAGTATTATGTTTTATGTAGTCCATCTATTTCAGATTATGAATTCGATATGCTACTTAAAGAACTTGAAACTCTAGAATCTAAGACTGGACATGTGCTGCCAGAATCTCCAACTCAGCGAGTAGGGTCAGACCTTCAGAAGGGTTTCAATGAAGTAGACCGTAAACGTATCATGGGTTCTATAGCGAACTGCTATGACAAAGATGAATTGGTCAAATGGATGACATCTTTATCTAATGTTGATAAGTTTTTGCTTGAACCAAAATATGATGGTCTATCTTGTTCACTTATATATAGACATGGACTTTTAGTACAAGCATCTACTCGTGGTTCTGGATTCAAAGGAACAGATATAACTCTCAATGTTAAAACAATAAAATCTATTCCTTTGAGATTGTTTATAAATCAATCTGCTAATGAGAATTATAAAAACATTTATATTCCGGATGAGATAGAAATACGTGGTGAAATTCTTCTGCCAAAATCTGAACTTTCAAAAATAAATAAGGACCGTGCAGAAAAAAATTTGCCAGCTTTCGCGAATGAACGTAATGCAGCTGCTGGTTCTATAAAACAGTTAGATCCTTCTATCACTGCTTCAAGAAATCTAATTTTTAGACCATATGCTGTATATTGTGATGATGTAGATTTTTCTAAAAAATATATCGCAGAACAGCACAATATGCTGGATATCGCATATATTTTTGGTTTCTCAAAGCCATTTTATATCATATGTCAAAACACAGATGATGTTTTGAAAGGTCTAGATGAGTTTGAGAGCAATTTTCTACATAACCAAGATTATTGTATGGATGGTTGTGTTATAAAAATCGACTCATATGAAAAACAACTAGAACTTGGTTATACACAAAAGGTTCCTAAATGGGCTAAAGCTTTCAAATTCAAACAAGAACAAGTTTCTACAAAACTTAAAGATGTAGAATGGCAAGTTGGAAGAACTGGAAAATTGACACCAGTCGCGATATTAGATCCAATTGATATTGATGGCACAGTAGTTTCAAAAGCATCTTTAAATAATATCGATTATATAAATGATCTAGATTTACATATAAATGACTATGTTTTTGTAGAACGGGGTGGCGGTGTAATTCCTAAAGTTGTTGGTGTCGATTATTCAAAACAATGATGCAACAATATAATTTAAAAATGACATATACTAATTTATATTATGGAGAATAGAATATCAGCTATCATAATAGATCCTCTTAAAAAAGAGCATGATTATAACCATATAACAACAGAAGGAACGATATGGGACACTAGATATGGTGAAAAAGGGTTTGAACTACATGTTTATCAGAATGCAAAAAAATTGTATGAGAATCTTTCAATGCACCGTTCAGTAGACTGTATTGTGACATTCGATTATTGCGATGCAGATGATTTCAAATTATTGAATGAATCATCTTTTGAGATTAGAAAAAAGTGGATAAATTTCAATGATTTCAATATTAAAGATATAGCCACAGGTATAGTAAGCTGTTTTTTGGGAAATATAAATAGACACCGTCCGGAAGAAGTTGGTCTGTTTTCAATTTTCACATGTACATATAAAACATCTAGCATGATGTTTGATAGATTGTATGAATCTTTAAAAAACCAGACTTATAAAAATTGGAACTGGTTCATCATTGATGATTCTCCAAATGATGAAACTTCTAAAATGATAGCGAAAAAGAATGATCCACGAATAACTATCATCAAAAATGTTTCTAATCACGGAAACATAGGTTTCAATAAACACACTATCGCTATGATGTGTGATGGGGATTATTTAGTAGAAGTCGACCATGATGATGAACTCACACCAGACTGCTTAGAACATCTACATAATGCTTTCATAGAATTTCCAGATACAGATTTTGTATATTCAGATGTGATTGAAATAATCGATGGTAAAGAAGTTACATATGAAATTCCATTCGCATATGGATTAGGCAAATATGAAAAAGTGAATATTCTTGGCAAAGAGCGTAATGTCGCTTTGACTGCTCAGATAAATGCCCTTTCTATCCGTGGCATACATGCTTGTCCAAACCATGTACGCTGCTGGAAATCAGAATTCTATAAAAGAATTGGTGGTCATAATACTGAATTGTCAGTTTTAGATGACTTTGAACTAATTATACGTACATTCTTATATGGACAAATGACAAAAGTGAATAAAGTTCTATATATCCAGCATGAGGGAACTACTGAGCATCACCGGCGTGGTGCTACTACACAAGCTGCCAGATTCAACGAGATCCAGCGCACTAATGATTATTTGCGGTATAAATATGATGATTTGATTCATAAACGTATTCTTGAACTTGGTGAAGAAGATATTTTTTGGATAAATGACGACATTAAATCAAACATATACCTTTATATCCAAAATGGATGTAAAGATAAATTAAAATCATTCAATCACAACTTATGGCCAGGATATTAAAAAATTTATTTAAACATTTATTGATGATCAACATACATAAATTTTATGTATGTTTATACTGTTTTAAAGCTGGTATTTTTTGGAGAGGTATTAAGCATGATATTAGTAAATTTCATCCAATTGAATTTTTTTGAAAGCATAAAATTTTATGATGGCAAAAAATCTCCAATAGTCAATGCTAAAAATTCAAAAGGATATTCATTAGCATGGCAGCATCATAAAGGACACAACACACATCACTATGAATACTGGGTAGATAAATTAGATGATGGTGGTGTAGCTATAAAAATGCCTTATAAAGATGTTATTGAACTTATATGTGATTATATTGGTGCTGGTAGAGCATACCTTAAAAATAATTTTACATATGAATCAGAATATGAGTGGTGGCTAAATAAACTTAAAAATGAGCATCCAAAAATACATAAAGAAACAGCGAACATCATAACATTCATTTTATAATGTTTTTGAATACGCACAAAATGTAATGAATTATTAGTATAATTAATAAACAATTTGATTTATATGAATGAAAGAATTAAAATAGAAGAACCGAAAGTTTGTCCGTTCTGCGGTGCTAAAATAGAGCGGCATCTTGAAAATGGTGCTCATCTTTATTGTTCAAATCCAAAATGTAAAGAACGTGTCTTACAAAAAATAAATTATTTTGTTGCGAAGCCATGCATGAACATAGAATTTATTTCTGAAAAAACATTGTCAGCTTTACAGAACAATGGTAAGCTTTCTGCTTGGTATGATTTATATAAATTGAAAAAAGAAGATTTGATACTTTCTGGTATTGGAGACATAATGTCAGATAAGATTTTGGATAGTATACAAAAATCATTGACTAATGTTAAATCATATAAAATTCTTATGGCATTAGGAATACCAATGTTGGGAAAAGTTTCAGCAGAAAAATTAATTTCTTATTTCGGATCAATTGAGAACATATTCAATGCATCTTTAGATGAATTGAAACAATGTCCAAATTTAGGTAATGTCGCTGCTGAAACTATTTATGAATATATTAAAGAGAATTATGATGAATTAGTTCCTAGCATAACGATATTCAAGCCTGTTTATGAAACTACATATAATGTAACAAATAAATTAGATTCAAAATCATTTTTAGCGACAGGCAAATTGAATAATTTTTCTAGAGAATCTATAAAAGAATCTATTTTAGAAAATGGCGGAAAGTATTCATCTGGAATAAACAAATCACTTGATTATTTGATTGTTGGTGAAAATGCCGGAAAAGCGAAATTAGATAAAGCAGCAGCACTGAATATAAAAATAATCAGTGAAGAAGAATATTTAAAAATGATACAATCAATATAATATATTATGACCGAAGAACAAGGATCACATTATCACACATCAGGAAAGGACACTGTCACAGAATTATATGAAATTTCGAAAGAGGCTGGACATTGGTTCTGTTTTGGAAGTATAATGAAATATGTCAAACGTTTTGGAAAAAAGGGCAATACACCCGAACAAATCGAAGACATAAAACGTAAAGACTTATATAAGATAGCCAATTACGCTATCATTATGCTAAATAATGAATACAATACTAATTACAAAATAACAAATTCATAATTTATTTTAATGGAATATTTAGATTTAAATTGCACATCTAAAGAGAAAATTTCAGATTTAGTCCAAAAATTCGCCATAACGGCATTTGGACTAAATTTTAAGTTTAGACCAAATCAGAAAGAAACTATAGTCGACATTATATGCCAATGGAAGAATGGAACTAAAAATGTCATTCTAAATGCTCCGACCGGTTCTGGCAAATCATATATCGCGTTAATAATTGGTGGTGTGTTGTCTAAATATTTTGGAAAAAAGGGTTATGTGTTGATTTCAGATTTATCTCTTTTGCAGCAGTATTATGATGATGTCGATATGTATTTTCCAAATTGGGGAGTGATACGTGGGCAGCAGACATACATATGCAATGTGAACGGTTTCAATTTCACTGTAGGTGCTTGTAAACTTGCTGGTTATAAAACATATTCACAGATTATTAGCAATTGTCCAGAATGCTCACAATATTGTGAATACATTTTAGCTAGAAGACGTGCGATAAATGCTGATGTGACAGTATGTACTTATCCGTTCTGGTTGATTCAGCAGAATTATGTAAGACGGCAGTTCAAAAATGATAATGGAGAAGAATGTGCTCCATTTGGCAAAAGAGACTTTGTCATCTGTGATGAAGCTCATAAATTGTTAGACATTGTCCAATCACAGTTTAGTCCAAGATTTGGAAGAGATGACCAAATTAAAATCAATTTAGTCGTAGACAATATGAGCATTGTCGAGAAAGAAGAGACAAAACATAATATACATGAAATACGTGAAAAAATAAAACATACTAATTTTGAGAATGTCGATGTGATTTTTAATGATTTGGAGACATATATAGGTTTTATAAAACCTCTCGCTGAATCTACAGAGTACATTAAAAAACGGTTCGCTAAATCTACAAAAATTTCAAAGAATGATAGAATTCTAATAAACGCTTGTGATTTCATAGATGACCATTATAAAAAATTTCTTGAATACGTCAAGATTATTGAAAAATCTGGAACAACAAGCCTTATTAAGAATGATTCTGACTTGAATAAAGATGTAATTATATTCAATTGTCTGAATGAGTCATATCTGATGAATAGGGTGTTTCATTCTAACTGCGAGAAGGCGTTGTACATGTCTGCGACGATTGGTGATCCAGACATATATGCAAAATCGATTTCATGCAATGACTCTTATTCACATTTTGAACTTCCACCCATTTTCGATTATGCGAAATCACCGATATTTTTCGTCAATGAGTACAAAATGTCATATAAAGAAAAAGAGACATCATTTCCAAGAATAGCAGAAATGATTCATTCTATCTTATTGATGTATAAAGATAGGTCTGGAATAATCCAGACTGGTTCATATGCTTTCGCTAAAAAATTATTCGACATTCTTCCAAATGAAGATAAAAAACGTATTCTACTTTATAATGACTCGCATGAAAAGCAAGAACAGTTAGATGATTTCAAATATAATGAGAATAAAGTACTTATTGGTCCAAGTCTGACTGAAGGTCTTTCTTTAGATGATGATTTGTGTAGATTCCAGATTATAATGAAAATGCCATATCCTTCTTTGAATGATAGATATATCTCAATAAAAAACAAATATAATCCAAGATGGTATAATGATATAACTGCAGTGTCTCTTCTACAAGGAGTTGGAAGAGGTGTTAGAAATGAGAATGACTGGTGCATAACTTTCATATTGGATGCATGCTTCAATACATTGTATATGAATACTAAATCAATGTTTTCTAAAGACTTTGTCGATAGAATCCAAGTGATTCCAAGTCAAGCAATTTTAAATAATATATAAAATAGTAATTTTAAAATCATCATGGACATTAAAAATAAAAATCATGGCACATCTGATATGCCATCACCAAAAGTAATGGATTATAATTCTCAATACAAATTGACTCCATTGTTTCTTTCAGATTTGAAAATAGTATTGAAAAATATTCCTTATGTTGAATTCATCAAATATTTCAATTATATAGAAAAATATAATGGTGTGTTTCCTTCTGCTATATTAGACGAGTTCATTCATATGTTAGAAGAATTACCATATTCAGTCATATATCCTCTGTTCAATGCTTTGGCGAAAGAGGACAATTTCAATAAGTATTTTCAAAAAATATCTTAAATGTTTAAGTATAATTAACTAGTAATTAATCACTAAATTAAAAATAACAAGCTTATGAGAAGAAAGAAAAAAGAATTAGATATATTCAAAGTGCAGCCAGTTACTAAACTGAAAGAAACTAAACCAAAAAAGAAGAAAGAAAAAAACATACAGAAGCTTGCTATAAATTTTATCGAAAATCCAACAGATAAAAATTTTAAAGATTTGGTCGAACGTATAACATGGGGATTGAGATCTCATATTTTTAAAATTGTCAATGATGATGAAGCGACGACAGAAGTTCTTTCAAAAACTTTGGAAAACATATATTTCAAACGTGATCAGTTCAATCCAGAAATAGCGAAATTCTCTACATGGATGTACCGCATAGCTTTCAACAATGCTCTCAAATGGAAGCAAGGATTGAACAGTTCTTGCCTAAATGTAGATTTTGAAGATCTATATGACAAAACGATAAATGAAAATGACGATTCTTCTCCGATCCAGTCATATACGAATGAAGACAATGCAGTTGAATACGTATATAAAAATGGTAAATTCGAAAATTATGACAAAGAACGTATTTTTACTGAGTTTTATGACGCATCAGTTAGAAGCATTGACGAACTTCCAGACAATCTTAGAGTAGTTATGTCAGATAGATTATTGAACAGAAAAAAGATTGAAGATATTGCTTCAGACAATTCAATTCCATTGTCTAGTGTTAAGAACTGGTTGAGAAAAGGAAAGACAGAATTACAGAATATCATTAAAAATAATTATCCAGCACTGTACGATATGTACATGGAAGTAATTTAACTTTATGAGTTTTTTAAAATCATATATACAAAGTTTTAAAGATATTTTAAATTTCTTTAAATTCAGGAAAGACATCAAGAATGAATTTTATCTAAGAGATTCGAAATTCAATAGATACAACTTGAAAACTAATTGGATTGGTGATGTAGTGTATGTGCAGATAGATTGTTCTGAAGAAGATCTCATGAAAGCTAATTATGATTCTGAAGAAATGATTTTTAAAAAAATACAGCCAATCGTAGAATATTTGAGTCAAGAACTTAATTGGGGAGATTATTTGAATCCACAGATTGCCAATTTCGTCGATGAAGACAACAATCCATCATTATCATATGGTGTATTATTCATTTTCTATCCAATTTATGGTTCTAGAATAAAAGTGCTGTTTGATGTACTTTTTTCTATGTGTGTCGTATCAGCGGGATTAGTTTACAGTGTTCTAAAATGCTTGGTATAAAAATATACAACAACATATATTTAAAAAAATATAAATCATTTCCATATCAAAAATTGACTGGTAGAAACACACTGCTATATTCAGGAAAAATTTTCTATGATGTCAAGAATCAGCCAGCAAATTTTGACAGTAAGAAAGATTTGTATATAAATTGTGACTGTGATTTTTCCAAATGGAAAAATATAAAAAGAATTCTTTAAAACATTAAATTAAATAATAATCATTATACAATGGCAAAGAAAAAAACCACTAAAGAAGAAACAAAGGATAAAGCAGTAGAGGCAGCTTCTAAACTGACAGCAGACAAACTTGCTGCTATACGTGAATTCAACATGCAGAATGTTGGAAGTATGTGGATTGATCCAGAAAAAGTACCTTCAGATGAAGATGTAGAACAAGCTAAGAAAGATTATGAAGAACGTGCGATAGCGTTGAAAGATAAAAAAGACTATTTCATAGCAGATAAAGCGAATGCATTGCGTGTCGCTAAATTTCTTAAAGATTTCATCGAAAACAGTTATTGGCAGAAACAGTTTTTTGTCGGTGTGATAAATTTTTCTGAATACATTACAACATTCATCAATGAATGTGAAAAAGAGCCTAAAGATCTTGTCATGGAATATGGTCCTATGCAGTTTGCGTTCTTGATGCTTGACAACCGTATGGGCCATGGTCTTGAAGATGCTAAACATATGGCAGAAATCTGGGATGAATTCGTTCCAATCTATGACACTTTGCATGAACTTGATGACTGGTATAAAAAAGAAGTTGAGACGATAAAGCGTCTGCAGAATAGATGGGGTATGCTTGCACAGGGTTATTATCTTGTTCTTCTTGATCCAGAAGATCATAAACAAGAAGAAATTCTAGATTCTTCAGTAGAATCTAAAAAAGAATAATATATACATCAAATAACAAACTTATTAAAAAGAGGGCCAATTAAGCTCTCTTTTTTAGTATAATTCAAATATGAAATGGAATACAGAAATAGATTTAGATAAACACAACATTTGGTTTACAAGTGATTTGCATCTGTTTCATTCGAATATCTTATGGATGAACAAACGGCCATTTTCAACATGTGATGAAATGTATGAGCATATTCTAAATGACTGGAAATCTAAAGTCAAAGATGACGATTACATATTCATCCTTGGAGATGTCATCTGGGGTTCACAAGAGTCCCGTCTAAAGGCTTTGTCTCAACAGTTGAATGGAAATATATGCATTGTTCTTGGAAATCATGACAAGGAACGGAACAGCAACCAGATAGAAGGAGGAAACTTTAGATTTTTCCATTCTGTCGCAAGAACAGATCTGATAAAGTGTGTAAGTAAGAAGAATGGAACAAACCAAGATATTTTCATGTGTCATTATCCATGTCTATCATGGCCAGGAAAGGGGCGTGGAACGATACATCTACATGGCCATGTGCATGGAATGATGGATGAATTCAATGAGAATTCTCCAGATTTAAGATTAGATGTTGGTTTAGATTCTAAATTCAGCAATATGAAATTAGTCTCATTCGATGATGTCTATGAATATATGCTGCATAAAGCTGGTGATGTTCCATTAGTCAACTATATGAACAACATATACAATAATGACAAGAATGTGATAATCTAATGTATAGAGACCTCTATAAGGTCTCTTTTTTGTTTCTAATATAAATTATCATCTTATGAAGTAAATCATCTCTAAATCAAAGAATGCATATATCATCTTATCACGTATAATTTACATTGCATAACATTTGGACATATCAATGTTTAAATAGAGAAATCTATATCATAGATTCATTCTAAAGGACTCAATATATCTCTTTGTGTAAATTATTATCTTTTCTGCCAAAT
>OIWQ01001023.1_pt1 | contig 34956 bp, 18 predicted proteins | sample 1587571 | NCBI WGS metagenome assembly OIWQ01 (sample SAMEA3888910, study PRJEB22519) | human gut metagenome | biome: human gut; feature: human-associated habitat; material: faeces | place: Denmark | collected 2010
TCATAAATCTACCCTTAATCGTGTATTGGATGATAGTTGCGGATTTTAGGAAATAATAAAGTGTTGCGGTGGCAAGGATACCACCGCTACTAACCACCGCGTTATTTCTTGATGCGAGTTACGCACAAAGCGCCCAGCACGAGCGACACCGCAGCCACGAGCATCATGTTGCTCTGCACCGAGCCAACCATCGAGAGCAGAGTGCCGCCGCACGCCGCAGCAATGATCTGCGGGATGCAGATGGTGCCGTTGAAGAGTCCGAGGTACGCACCCTTGTGGCCGTAGCCCTCAAGAGCGTTCGTGACGAAGGCGAACGGCATGGCGAGCATGGCAGCCCATGCGCAGCCGATAAGCATGAACGGCATGGCGAGCAGGTTTTTGTCGTGTACGAACGGCACGAGAGCGAAGCCCACGGCACCGATGACGAGGCTCAGCGCATAAGCCGCCTTCTCGTTCTTGAAGCGTGGCAGAGCCATTGCCCACAGTACAGAGCCGATAGCCTGCCAGCAGAACATCACGCCAACCCAGTTGCCTGCAGCCTGGTAACCCTTCGACGCGGTGTCGGTGGTGTTCCATACGGTGTCGGCAATGGTGCCGTTGGTGTATGTCCACATGAACATGAACGCTGTCCAGCAGAAGAACTGCACGGCACCCACCTTCCAGAACATCGACGGAGCGTTGCGCAGCAGCTCAATCCAGTTGGCTTTGCCTTCGTCCTCCTCAGGCTTCGCCTCGTTATACTCGGCGTACTCCTGTGGGTTCCACTCCTTCACTTTCAGTGTGGTGTAGATGACGCAGAAGATGAGTATCGCTGCACCGATGTAGAACGAGTAGATGACCGAGTCGGGTATCACGCCCTTCTGCGCCTCGTTGGCTATGCCGATGGCTGTGAAGAAATAGGGGAAGAGGTAGCCCACGATCGATCCGGCGTTGCACAGGAACGACTGTATGGAGTAGGCGAGCGACTTCTGTTGCTCGTTAACCATGTCGCCCACGAGCATCTTGAACGGCTGCATCGCCATGTTGATGCTCGTGTCGAGGAACATCAGCGAGACGAGGCCGAACACCATGGCTGCGCTCACAGCCATGCCGAACGAGCCGGCGTTGGGCAGCAGGCACATCACGGCTACGGCTACCGATGCGCCTACGAAGAGGTAGGGTATGCGTCTGCCGAAGCGACACCATGTGCGGTCGCTCAGCGTGCCGATGATGGGTTGCACGAGGATGCCCATGAGTGGTGGTAGTATCCAGAAGTAGCTGAGGCTGTGTGGGTCGGCACCAAGTGTGGCGAAGATGCGCGAGATATTCGCGCTCTGCAGGGCGTATGCAATCTGTACGCCGAAGAATCCGAAACTGAGGTTCCACAGTTTCAGGAAGCTTTGATTTGGTTTTGGTTTCATTGTTATTGTTTTTTGTTTTTTCTTCTTTGGAGGGCTTTGGGGCTAAGCCTAACTAAGCCTTCTTGGGCCTCTTTAAGCCCTCCCTCGAATCCTTGGCTTAGGAAGGCTTAGAGAGGCTTAGTTCGGCTTATGCGCCGCCTTCCTTGAGGCTTATGCGCCGCCTTCTTAGCTCTTGGTGCTCTCTCTCACGACGAGCCTTGTCTTTACGACGCGCTTCTCGATGCGGTTGCACGGCGTGAGCCCCTCCACCTTGTCCATGAGTATGGTGGCAGCCTCTTCGCCCACCTTTGTTCCGCGCTGCTCCACGGTAGTGAGCTGCGGGTCGCAGGCGATAGCGCGCTCGCCGTTGGTGAAGCCGCACACCGCGACATCGTCGGGCACGCGGAAGCCGTTGTGCTTTGCCGTGTACATTACGCCGATGGCTGTGTCGTCGTTCACGCAGAAGAACGCGTCGGGGCGGTCGGCACGGCTGAGCACGCTGGGCGTGATGCGCTCGGCATCCTCGCGCTTGTCGCAGACGAACACCAGCGACTGGTCGGGCTGCATACCCGCCTTCAGCAGTGCGTCGTGATAGCCGTTGTAGAGGTTCTGTCCGAGCGCCGTCTTGCCCTTCATGCCGTAGAAGGCGATGCGGCGGCAGCCCGTCTCGATGAGGTGTGTCACGGCAGCGAACGCCCCCTGATAGTCGTCCACCACCACGCGGCTCGCGTCCACACCCGTGCAGATGCGGTCGTAGAACACGAGCGGTATGCCGCGGTCGATGAGCGATTGGAAGTGGGCGTAGTCCTGCGTCTCCTTAGCCTGCGACACGATTACGCCGCACACCTGGTGAGCCTCGAACATCTGGCACAGCTGCACTTCGCGCTCGTACTGCTCGCGCGAGGTGGTGGCGATGATGCGGTAGCCACGTTTCGACGCAGCGTCCTCGATGCCGTTGAGAATGGTGGAGAAATAATAATGTGTGAACTCGGGCACGATGACACCAATCACCTTCACCGGCTGCTTGTGAGAGTTGCGCAGCGATTTGGCGATGTCGTTCGGGTAGAAGTTGTTCGCATGGGCGTACTCGCAAATAAGGTTGCGTTTCTCCTCGCTGACACGTGCGCTACCGTTGAGGGCACGCGACACAGTGGCTATGGACACACCGAAATGTTCGGCGATGTCCTTCATCGTGGTTGGTTGCAGTTCAGACATTCGTTAGATTGGTTTTTAATTATGCTTGCAAAGTTATCACATTATTTTAATATAGAGCGCATCCGTGGCTCACAGAATTTCTTTGTGCCATGAAAACGTTTACACAAGTGGGTGCACTTGTCTCCGCTCGGCTTTGCCGCTTGCCAGAGCAAGAAGTGCACCAACAATTTAGAAGCCTGAGCCGAGCGGAGACAATTGCACATTCTGCTCTGTTGGTGCAGTTGAGACAACTGCACCCCCTAAGCTATACCCCCTAAACAGCACCAATTCTAAAAAACTGACACAATCGCATTGCTATTCCAATTATTTTTTGTTTATTTGCAAAAGAAAAACAATAACTTCGACGAGGCTCACACCCTCGCCGACAAAAAACCAAATACTATGGGAAAAGGAAAGAAAGGTGGCAAGCGCTTGACTAAGAAACAGCTCGCCCCGAAGCTTGAAGAACTCTTCGCCTCCAACCCAGGCAAGACACTATCGTTTAAAGATATCTTCCGTTCGCTACACCTCGACACGCATCCGCTGAAGATGCTCGCTATTGACATCATGGAGGAGATGGCGTGGGACGACTTCATCACGCGCGTCACCGACAACTCGTATCAACTGAACATGAAGGGACAGGTGCAGGAGGGCGTGTTCCAACGCAAGACGAACGGCAAGAACTCTATCATGCCCGACGACTCCGACAAGCCTATCTTCGTGGCTGAACGCAACTCGATGTGGGCTCTCACCGGCGACCGCGTGCGCTTCGCTTGCATGGCGCGACGCAAGAACCACATCAAGGAGGCGCAGGTGATACAGATACTGGAGCGTGCCAAGGACACCTTCGTCGGACGACTCTCGTTCGACCACGACCTCTGCACGCTCATCTCTCCGGCAAACGTGCTGGCTAACAGCATAATCATTCCGCGCCGCAAGCTGAAAGGAGGCAAGGACGGTGACAACGCCGTGGTGCGCATCGTGGAGTGGCCCGATCAGGATCACCGCAACATGATTGGCGAAGTGGTGGACGTGCTCGGAAAGGCTGGCAACAACGACGTGGAGATGAACACCATCCTCGCGCAGTACGGCTTGCCGTATAAGTATCCGAAGAACGTGGAGGAGGCTGCCGAGAAGATTTCGGCGGAGATAACTCCGGAGGACTACGCCGAGCGCGAGGACTTCCGCGATGTCTTCACATGCACCATCGACCCGAAGGATGCAAAGGACTTCGACGACGCGCTCTCCATCCGACAGCTGAAGGAAGGTCTTTGGGAGGTGGGCGTTCACATCGCCGACGTGTCGCATTACGTCACAGAAGGCTCCGTGATAGACAAGGAGGCTGTGAAGCGCGCCACGAGCATCTACCTCGTCGACCGCACCATACCGATGCTCCCCGAACGCCTCTGCAACTTCATCTGCTCGCTCCGACCGGATGAGGAGAAGTTAGCGTTCTCCGTAATCTTCAACCTCGACGAGGAGGCGAACGTGAAGGCATACCGCATAGTGCACACCGTTATCAAGTCGAACCGCCGCTACGCCTACGAAGAGGTGCAGGAACTGCTGGAGCAGAACGGCGTGGTAGACGGCACGGGCGAACCCGCACCTGCAGCACCCAAGGGTGGCTACAAGGGCGAGAACGCCGACGCGCTCATCATGCTCGACCGACTGGCTAAGAAACTGCGCGCAGCACGCTTCAAGAATGGCTCCGTGAAGTTCGACCGCGAGGAACTCCACTTCGACGTAGACGAGAAGGGCAAGCCGGTGCGCTGCTACTTCAAGCGCTCGAAGGATGCCAACAAGCTCATCGAGGAGTTCATGCTCCTCGCCAACCGCACCGTGGCTGAGTCGGTGGGCAAGGTGGCAAAGGGCAAGAAGCCGAAGACGCTGCCTTATCGTGTGCACGACAACCCCGACCCGACAAAGCTCGAGACGCTGCGCGAGTTCGTGGTGAAGTTCGGCTACAAGATGAAGACCGACGGCACGAAGGGTGCTCTTGCCAAGTCGCTCAACACGCTCATGTCGGCGTGCGAGGGCAAGCGCGAGCAGAACCTTATACAGACCGTGGCACTGCGCGCCATGATGAAGGCGAAGTACTCTATCCACAACATCGGACACTTCGGACTGGCGTTCGACTACTACACCCACTTCACGTCGCCTATCCGCCGCTACCCCGACACGATGGTTCACCGACTCATCACACGCTACCAGCAGGGCGGACGCTCTGCCAACAAGGAGCACTACGAGGAGCTGTGCGAGCACTCGTCGGAGATGGAGCAGGTGGCTGCCAACGCCGAGCGCGACTCTATCAAGTACAAGGCTGTGGAGTTCATGTCTGAACGTGTGGGCAATGTCTACGATGCGCACATCTCCGGCATACAGTCGTACGGCATCTACTGCGAGATTGACGAGAACCACTGCGAGGGCTTAGTGCCCATGCGCGACCTCGACGACGACTACTACGACTTCGACGAGCGCAACTACTGTCTTGTGGGCAGACGCCACCACAACAAGTATCAGCTTGGCGACCCCATACGCATCAAGGTGGCAAGTGCCAACCTCGAAAAGAAACAGCTCGACTTCACCCTCGCTTAGGGGGTGCAGTTGTCTCAACTGCACCAACCAAGCAAAAAACCGAGTAGAAGTGACACCATTATCTTGGTTGGTGCACTTGAGACAAGTGCACCCCCTGCAAGAACTGCACCAATCAAGCAAAAAGTGCACCCCCTGCAAGCACCCCCTGCCCCTCAACAACATTTCTCACCCTCTAACCCCCAACCCCATCATGCCCCACATTACCTTTCTCAACCGTCATTCCGACATCCTCATTCAGTGTGGTCACTTGCCTCATTGGTTTCAGCCAGAGGCGGTGCAGTTCATCACCTTTCGTCTTGCCGACTCGCTCCCGCAGACCAAGCTGCAGGAACTGGCACTCATGCGCGAGGCATTAGGACGACGCGAGACGAAGGAGGGGGAGTTGACGGCAGAGGAGGAATGTTTGGAAGATATAGTGGATGGGTGGTTGATGCAAGGACATGGCGGTTGTGTGTTGAGCAATGCACAGTGCAGGCAGTTTGTTGAGGATGCTTTGTTCTTCAACGATAAGCAGACGTATCACCTCCATGCCTTCGTCATCATGCCCAACCATGTTCATATACTACTGTCGCCAATTGGAGAAAACAGCGTTATCCCTATCGTCAGTAAGCTGAAGCGCTACTCATCGCGTATGATAAAACAATGTGTAGCGACGGATGGTAATGTTTGGCAGCGCGAGATGTTCGATCGCATGATGCGAGGAGAAGACGACTTCGCACATAAACTTGCGTATATTGTTAATAACCCTAACGGATTGCCGGAAGATAGCTATTCATTATATGTAGCAGACAATGTGCAGTATCTGCTGTAAGGGCTTTCAGGGGGTGCTTTCAGGGGGTGCACTTGTCTCAAGTGCACCAACCAGGTAGTAGTGCACCAAGTAAGCAAGAAGTGTATCGTTAGTTCGGTTGGTGCACTTGAGACAAGTGCACCCCCTGTAAGAAGTGCATCGTTAGTTTTGTTGGTGCACTTGAGGCAAGTGCACCCCCTTGAGAGACACCTGCACCCCCTGGTGGCACCCCCTCTGCTCCTGAAATGTTAAAGATGTTAATATTATGAAAACGCAATAAGCATTTGTTCTTTGTTATATAAAAAATGTGTATTTTTGCAAGACGAATGGAAGTGTATTTGCCACTTTTGCATTCTCTAACTTACATTATTTATATAAATAAAAACTTAATCAATTTTACTAAATACAAATCTTATGGCGAATTTATCCTGTAAAACATTGACTCTCGCAGCAGGTCTTGTACTTTCTGTGATGAGTGCTAACGCACAGCAGATGCGTGAGGGTTACGTAGACTTCGGCACGAACTCTGGTAGCGAGAAGTTCCATGAACTGCTTAAGACATGGACACCTGGTAGCCAGGTTACTGCCGATGATAACTTCTTTATCTCACGTGTAAAGCCACGTGCTCGTTTCCGCAACGAGGCTACTCAGGTGCGTCTTGATCTCAATGCGAAGAACGACAAGAAGCTCATCGCTTGGATTCCGGTAAACAACTCCGACTTCAACGCACTTCCTAACGGCGTATTCGACTCAGAGGTGTTCTCTATGTGGTCGTACGTTACACACTGGGGCAACTGGACATCTCCAGTAGGTCGTATCCCAGCTGCGTTCCTCGACATCGCTCACAAGAATGGTGTCGCTGTGTCTGGTGTGGCTTCTATTCCTAATGCATCCCTACCTGCGAATTGGAAGACGATGCTGAATGGTATGATTAAGATTGGTGCTGATAAGGTTTCCAAGTTCTTTAATTATTATGGCATCAATGGTATTGGATACAACTCAGAGTTTACTGATTACTCTGGTACTGTGGATGATTTGCGCGACTTCCATGCGGCTCTCGTTAAGAAGATGAAGCCAATTGATCCTGTCTTCGAGAACTTCTGGTATGATGGTACAAACGATTCTGGTATGTGTACTTTCGATGGTGGTCTTGCTTCGCATAATGAAGAGACATTCGGTGATAGCGAGAATGTACGCACATCGCTCTTCTTCAACTACAACTGGAACAAGTCAGGTCTTTTAGACCGTTCTGTAAGCTATGCAGCGGGTCTCGGTCGCGATCCGCTTGACCTCTACGCAGGTGTGAATATGCAGGGTGGTGAACCAAAATTGGAAAGATATGGTGAGCACTGGCCAGAGTTGGCAAAAAGACCAATTTCTATCGGTCTCTGGGGAGCTCACTCTCAGAATATGTTCTGGGAGAGCCGTGCAGAGCTCGGTTCGTCTGACGAGATGAAACAGTTCGCTTACCTCCGCCGTACTGAGTGCTACTTCGGTGGCGGCAACCGCAACCCTGTTATCACTCCTGAGATAAAGAGCTTCCACCAGTATTCTGCATACAACCCGAATTGGTTCGGTATGGCTGCGTTCATGACAGCACGCTCACCGCTGAGCTGGAACCTCGCTGAGGAGCCGTTCATCACTTACTTCAACCTCGGTAACGGTAAGTTCTTCAACCTCAATGGCGAGCGCAAGGTAAACTCTCCTTGGTACAACGTAGGTATGCAGGATTACCTGCCGACATGGCACTTCTGGTTCGCTAATAAGCTCCTCGGACGTACAGCAGCTGATGTTCCTGCTACAGGACTCGACGCACAGTTCGTATGGGACGACGCTTACTTCGGAGGTTCTACTCTCAAGGTGTTCGGTACAACAGCTAACGAGTATCTCCACCTCTTCAAGACAAAGTACGCTTTGAAGAAGGGCGACGTTATCACTGTTCGCTACAAGCTCAACGATGGCACAACCGACCTTGACCTCGTTCTCTCGGCAGAGGGTAGCGAGAGCACAGGCGTAGCTTACAACCTCTGCAAAGCAGATCGCGTAGCTGACGCTAACGAGTGGGTTAAGCAGACATTCACAGTAGGTTCTGACTTCGACGGCAAGACACTTGCTCTCGTAGCTCTCAACTTCAAGAATGCTAAGAATGCTGAGGTGTTGCTCGGCGAGTTCTCTATCGTTCGTGGTAATTATGCTACACCAGAGGCTCCGAAGCTCGACGCTGCTAACACCAAGATGCTCTACAACGGCAAGTCTGGTATGGACGCTAAGATTATCTTCAACATGCCTAACAACAAGGCAGCTGGCGAGCCATGCTACAACCTCGACGTTAAGACATCTCACTTCCGCCTCTACGCACAGGAAGAGGGTAAGGAGCCGATGCTCATGGGTACAACAACCTCTTGGGCTGGTCTCTACTACTCAATACCTGTTACAAAGATAAATGCTAAGGTGCGCCTCGGTGTTTCTGCTGTAGCTCTCGACCACAAGACTGAGTCGACAATCACTTGGTCTGACTACATGGCACCTGCTTCATATGTTTATAGCGACGACGTTCAGAGCAACAAGACAACAATCAAGCCGAACGAGGAGTTCACACTCAGTTATGTAGACCCAGAACACCCAGCTGCTGCTAAGTGGGAGCTTGTTAAGGATGGTAAGGTTGTTAAGAGTGGCGATGGTAAGTCTTGGACAACATCACTTGAGGAAATTGGTGGCTACGACCTTAAGGTAACTGGCACCGAGTACGCAGAGGATGGTACTCCTAAGCAGACTACACGCACATTCGCTTCTTTCGTCCAGATTACTGGTGTGAGCACAGGTGCTCTGCCTGAGATCTACTCGCTCACAGCTAATGGTGGCAAAGAGGAAGTTTCTCTCAAGACAGGCGAGAGCGTGAAGATGGCTTACACCGGTCGCGACGCAGATGGTTCTGGCTCACAGGGTCTTGATCTTAAGGAGACACGCTTCGGTGTTTCTGCTGCAGACCTCGGTCTTGTAGGCAAGAAATCGTACTCTATCTCATTCTGGTTGAAGATTAACAGTCTCAAGTCAGGTCAGCCAACAACTCTCTTCAATGTTTACGACAAGCAGGACGATTGGCCTAAGACCGACTGGGGTTGGATGTGGTCTCAGCTTGGCTCTGACGGTTCTCTCGACGGTGTTACATTCCGTGGTTCAGACGCTTCTGGCAACAACGAGCTCCGCTACAAGTATGCTAACACTAAGCTGCCGGTAGGCAACTGGGTACACGTTACAATGGCGTTCGACTATAATACTGCAGGTGGTTTACGTAGTGCACTCTATGTAAATGGTGTTAAGCAGACTGTTACAATGTGGAACCGTACAAATGGTTCTGACAAGACAACAGAGCCTGATTACGAATATAACGTATATAACATTACAAATGGTCAGTACCTCTGCATCGGTGGTCCGCTTCATCAGCGTTACGGTCTTGACGGCGTTATCGACAACGTAGTAGTGTGGGACAAGGTAGCTACAGAGGCAGACGCTAAGGTTGCTATGGGCGACCTCAACGCTAAGAGTCTGCCTGCTGGCGTGATGGCATTCTGGGACTTCGAGAAGAAGGCAACAGACAACTACTTCACATCTGCAGGTACAAAGGCAGTGAATGCTGGTATGCAGGATATGGTTGCAGGTGGTGGCGAAGGTCAGGCTACTCTCCAGTTTGTTGAGCCGACTTACATCGCAGGTTCACCATTCGTATCAGGCGAGACATATAAGGTAGAGACCAAGCCTATATGGACTGCTAAGAACGCTACATTCGCTGACGTTGTTGGTAACGGCGAGGCAGGTTCTGCAAACGTTTCGTTCCGCACAGGTGGCGACTACGACGTAACTCTTACACTCTCTAACGCTCTTGGTAAGGCTGAGAAAACATTCTCTGTAATCAAGGTGGCTTATCCTACTGGCGTTGACGCTGTAGAGAGCACCGAGATGAAGGCTTACACAGTAGGCGAGGACGCAGTGGTAGAGTTCGCTGAGGCTGGTGCATACGAGGTTAGCGTTTACACAACAGCTGGTGAGCAGGTGGCTCGCAAGGCAGCTCAGCTCAACGCTGGCAACGTGGTTAACGTACACCTCGCTAAGGCAGGCATCTACGTGCTTAATGTGAAGAAGGACGGCAAGACAGTTCGCACTGTCAAACTTATCCGTAAATAAATAAAGCAGACGAGTGGGTGAGTAGACATGGAGAAAAATCTCCTTGTCCACTCGTCTTCTCGTTTACTTGTCAACTAAAAAGAATACCTAATCAATTAAAAATATCCCAATGAACAACAAAAAATTAACGCTCCTCGCATCCATGCTCGTGTGTGGTTGCGTGTTCAGCTACGCTCAGCGTACTCCGACACACCCGTTGGATATCAAGGACAATGGCGACAAATACTTGCTTGAGAACATTAGAAACTGGCAGCCAGGTACCCCTCCGCAGGGTGTGTCTCGTATGGACGACGAGTTCTATATCTCGCGTGTTCGCCCATTGGCGCGCATCGCTGAGGCTGACGACTATCAGGCAGAGGTTAGCAAGCAGGCTAAGCCCGGTCGTAAGATGTGTCTCTGGACTCCGCTCGACGACCCAACGTCTTCTTGGAAGGCTCTCCCACGCTATTGCTTCGAGGGCGACAACTTCTCAATGTGGTCATACCTTAACATCCACGGCAACTGGACAGCACCTTGGTTCCGCGTAACTGGCGGTCTGTCTGACGTGGCTCACAAGAATGGCGTATCTGTAGGTTGCGTTGCTTCAATTCCTTACGGCGTAGGTGTCTATGCTGATAGCCCCAATGCAAGCGGTTGGTCTGGCAAGTTTGGTACTCTTTGTCAGCAGGATAGTAAAGGCAATTATAAGAATGCAGAGCGTTTCGTCAAGATTCTTAAGTACTACGGTATCGATGGTGTTGGTGTAAACTCTGAGTTTGCTTCAGACAATATTAGTATGGAGGTTCTTCAAGGCTTCTTTGCTCAGTGTCATAAAGAGGCAGAGAAGATAGGTTGGAAGTTCCAACTCCATTGGTATGATGGTACTGACGATAATGGTGCTATCAATTTTGATGGTGGCCTCTCTAGTCATAACGAGAACATGTTCGGCGATAAGGACAACATCGTTACCGACATGATGTTCTCCAATTACAATACAGGTGCTGGTACACTTGCTGCTTCTGCAGCGAAGGCTAAGAGCATGGGTCGCAATCCGTACGACTACTACAAGGGCTTCGATATTCAGGGTCGTTCGCTCCACGCAAGCAATGCCAACTGGAACGATCTCAACGACGTAGAGGCTTCAGTAGGTTTCTGGGGTGCTCACTCACAGGGTCTTATCCACCAGAGTGCTACCGACTACGGTACATCTGACGTAGCTATCCAGCAGGCTTATCTCGACAAGCAGGAGATGGTGTTCAGCGGTGGCAACCGCAACCCGGCTAACACTCCTGACATCCTCGGATGGAGAGACGTCGTAACACTCGCCAACGGTAGTTTGAAGGGACGCTTCCACGGTGTAGCAAGCTACGTAACAGCTAAGTCTACTATCCAGCAGGTTCCGTTCGTGACACGCTTTAACCTCGGTAACGGTCTTACATTCAAGAACGAGGGTGAGGTGGCGTTCAACCACAAGTGGCACAACATCGCTACTCAGGACTTCCTGCCTACATGGCGTTGGTGGATTGTTGACGGCAACGAGAGCGCAAAGAGCGGCAACCTTGCTCAGGCTGAGCTGACATGGGACGACGCTTACTGGGGTGGCTCTTGCCTCCGCCTGAAGGGTCAGACCACAACATCTCGTGTAAAGCTCTTCAAGACATTGCTCAAGGCAGAGCCTTCATACAACATCTCTCTTACATATAAGATGAGCAACGAACTCGACACACACGCTAAGTTGTTCGTAGCTCTCAAGGGCAAGCTCACAGAGTACAAGGAGATTGCTATCCCTGCAGCTGAGAAGTTCGGTCAGTGGACAACATTCACCACTACTCTTGACAAGCTCGGTCTGAAGTCAGGCGACGAGATTGCAATGATCGGTATCCGTCTCGACAACACTGCCAAGGACTACAACATGCTCGTTGGTGAGCTCGCAGTTCGCAACCCGCAGCAGAAGTTCGCACCGGTAGCTCCGCAGATTAAGGATATTGAGGTGCTCCGCGGTAGGGACAAGACTTGCGACTTCAAGATCCGCTACGCTGCCAAGGAAGAGACCGGCGGCGTTAAGACCTACAACGACGAGGTAGATACATGGTACTACGAGATCTGGTTCCAGCAGAAGGGCGAGAAGGAGCAGTACCTTACAGCTACAACATCATGGGCAGCTTACGTAGTCGATGCTCCGATGGTAGCCGACCTCGAAAAGCGCGACTGTCGTTTCGGTGTACGCGCCGTTTCTCCTGATGGTCAGCAGAAGAGCGAAATCTCTTGGAGCAACTATCAGAAAGTTGCATACGACACACCATCTACAGAGGTGGCTATCGACCGCCAGGTTATCAAACCGAACGAGCAATTCAAGGTTTACTACGAGGACAAGTTCGCTCCGAAGGCTCAGTCGTTCCGTCTGCTCAACGCACAGACAGGTGCTCAGGTAGGCGAGAAGTACACCAACTGCAACGAGTTCACAACTTCTTTAGCAGAGGTTGGCGTTTACGACCTCGAGGTTGTAAATGCAGAGGGTGCAACAGAGATATTCCGCGGCAAGGTTATCATCTCTCCGGAGAAGACAGGTGCTGTGCCGGTTGTTGAGACTGTAACTGCTGACAAGGAAACAGCTGAGACAAAAGAGGAGATCAAGCTCAACTACACATCTCGCGACGGCGAGGGTAAGGTGTCACGCGGTCTTGTTGTAAAGGATCCGAACATGCTTATGATTCCGGCTGAGGTAACACTCGACGGTGGCAACAACACAAGCATGGCTTACTCTTACGCTCTCTGGGTTAAGGTAGACAACTATGCTCATGACAAGCAGGGTACAAACCTTATTTCAAAGAACACTATCAAGGACAAGTGGCCACACAACAACTGGGGTGACCTCTGGGTGCAGATTCGTCCGGAAATTAAGGCTGGTAACAGCGAATGTCGTCAAAACCACGCAGCTAACGAGGTGTCGTTTAATACCTTCGGTTGGACGAGTCACGACTGTCCAAGAGAATCGATGATGTCTGCAGGCTACAGCCTTAACCCTGGTGTTTGGAACCACATCGTCGTTACTCAGTCTTCTGACAAGCAGCAGAAGATCTACTTCAACGGCAAGTGTGTAGCAGGTCCTAACAACTTCTCTTCTTCTTCACTACGTGAGAAAAGCACTGACTCTCGTATTGATAGAACTGTTCATGCTAACGTCTACATCGGTGGTGGCGGTGTTTACAAGGCTGGTCTGAATGCCGTTATCGACGAGGTTCAGGTTTGGAACAAGGCTCTTACCGACGCTGAGGTGCTCCGTGCAATGCAGGGCTACGCAGCTAACGAGGTGCCTGAGGGACTCCAGGGCTACTACACCTTCGAGAATCTTGACAAGAGCGACAATAGCTTTGCAAACCTTGGTAAGGCTGGTGCTCAGTACAAGGCAAAGATGGTTGTGATGAACGGCTCTGGCGGTGAGAATACCAGTGGAGCAGAGTACGCAACAGTAGATCCAAACAACGAGGTAACAGGCTATCCTGGCATCGACGGTACACTCGAGGTTAAGACTTCACACACATGGCAGCTCAATGGCGGCCGCATCTCTTCAGAGACAGATAAGGCTGCTGTCGTAACATTCGCTCGTCCGGGCGAGTATGAGGCAGGCGTTAAGCTCACCAACTTCTGGGGCGAGTCGGAAAAGGCACTTGATAACGTACTCACTATTACAGGTGTTGACGCAATCAACAACGTTAAGGACGCAGCAGGCTTCTCTGTTTATCCTAACCCGTTCGTAGAGAGCGTTAACCTCCGCTTCGCTGAGGGTGGCTTCTATACCATCAACATCGTAAGCGCAGCAGGTGCAGTGCTCCAGAGCAACGACTTCCGTGCTGATGCCGGTGAGACAGTGAACGTAGCTGTTCAGGGTGGCAAGGGCATGTACATCGTACAGGTGCTCAAGAACGGCAAACCGTTTAAGGCTCTCAACGTAATCAAGAAGTAATAACAAAGAATAGTGAACCGGCGGGCGGCGCTGCCGCCTCGCCGGTTCCACCTATATTCATTTATTAAAAAACAAACAATGAACAACAAATCAAACGAGAAAAGCAGTATGGTGCTGAAAGCAGCCTTTGCGATGCTCGCAGCAGGTATGCCAATGCAGTATGCTTCTGCCAATGGCAACGTGGCTCCTAATGCTTTGACACAGGCTCAGGGCTCTGTCGTTCAGGGTACTGTTAAGGATGGTACTGGCGAACCACTTATCGGCGTTAGCGTTGTAGTGAAGGGTGCCACTGGTCTTGGTGTAGTTACAGACATCGACGGTAACTACAAAATCAACGTTAAGGACAAGAACGCTGTCTTGGTGTTCTCTTACATCGGCTACACACCGCAGGAAGTAAAGATCGGCGGTCGTTCAAGCGTAGATGTAACCATGAAGGACGAGAGCTCAGTGCTCAAGGAGGTCGTAGTAACCGCCATGGGTATCAAGCGTAAAGAGTCGTCACTTACTTACTCTACACAGCAGGTGAAGGCTTCTGACCTCAACCGTGTGCAGGATCCGAACGTTGCCAACTCTCTCGAGGGTAAGGTATCTGGTGTAACCATCACTCCGTCAGCAGGTGGTGCAGGTGGTGCTTCTAAGATTATCCTCCGTGGTAACAAGTCAATCCTTGGTTCTTCTACTCCGCTTATCGTTGTCGACGGTGTTCCTATGAACAACTCGCAGCGCGGCCAGGTAGGTTCAGGCGCAAACATGCTTACAACAGGCGTATCAGAGGGTGGCGACGCTCTTTCAATGATCAACCCTGACGATATCGAGTCAATCAACGTGCTGAAGGGTGCCAACGCTGCTGCTCTTTACGGTTCGGAGGCTGCCAACGGTGTCCTCATGATTACCACAAAGAAGGGTCGCGAGGGTAAGGTTGGCGTTAACTTCTCTTCTAACGTCACATTCGATACTCCGCTCACAACTCCGAAAATCCAGAATATATATGGTGCTGCTATCGACGAGAAAGCAGGTACATTAGCTCTTACCAGCTGGGGCGATAAGCTCTCGGCTCGTAATAATGACCAGCTCCTCATCAATACTCCTATGTATGGTGAGCACTTCGATGGTACAAAATTTGAGAACAACGAGGTACACCTCCGCAACCGTGCAGGTAACGACCTCGATGACTTCTTCAAGACTGGTGTAACAACCAACAACTCTATCGCCCTCTCTGGCGGTACAGACAAGATGAGCAGTTACTTCTCTTATGGTAACTCTCACTCTAACGGTATGATTGAGAACAACTCTTACAACCGTCACACCTTCTCTTTCCGTCAGAACTTCAAGCTCTACGACCGTGCTACTATCGACGTGTCGATGAACTACATTCAGACAAAGACAAAGAACCGTCCTGGTGGTGGTATCACAATGAACCCGATTTTCCACATGTACATGATGCCGCGTAACATCGACATCAACTACTATCGCAACAACTATCGTGTGGACAACGCACAGTGGTACACTGGTTTGCAGACTTATTTCAAGAAGAATTCTGACTATTTCCAACAGGACAAAGATGGTAATTATATACCAGTATCTGCTTATGATAAGGTAACGGAGAAAGCTCTGATTGAAGGTCAGCCGATGCAGAACTGGGCTTACTCTGCTCAGGGCCAGAACAACCCGTACTGGCTTATGAACCAGAACTCAAGTGTTGCTAAGGAGGACCGCTTCTTCGGTAACGTAACAGGTACACTCGACATCTACGACGGTCTGTCATTCCAGGCTCGTTTGGGTATGGACTTCTCGAAGTACGAGAGCGAGTCGAAGCGTTACGCTACAACATGGCTCCCTGCTTCTATGGAGACATTCGGTCGTTACTGGTGGAGTTTCTCAAAGACAACCGACCTCTACACCGACTTCATGCTTACCTACAACAAGACATTCGGCGATTGGGACGTTTCTGCTACAGCAGGTTATGTAGGCCACATTCGCAAGAGCTATGGTAAGGGTACCGATGTTAATGCTACTTACTACTTCGGCGACCGCGAGCACATCTCAAATATTGCCAACTACTTCTCTACAGCAGCTGGTGGTCCTGGTGCTACATCGCCAAGCCAGAGCTCTGACTGGAACAAGGGTGCTGTTGTAACAGGTCAGATTGGTTGGAAGGAAATGGTTTACTTCGATGGTTCATACCGTCGCGACTGGTACCGCGCCTTCCGTCAGTTCAAGGATCGTGGTACGCCTGAGGATTACGGCTACTTCGGCTTCGGTGCTAACGCTATCGTAAGCAACATCGTTAAGATGCCAGAGTGGTTCAACTACTTGAAGTACCGTGCTTCTTACTCAGAGGTAGGTAACTCTATCCCGGGTATAGTCTTCGCTGCTGGTTCAACCAACTATCAGACTGGTGCATTCTCAGCTTCGCAGTGGGCTACCTTCAAGGATCCGCGTCCTGAGAAGACAGCTTCGTTCGAGACAGGTTTCGAGGCATTGTTCCTGAAGAACCGTTTGAGCTTGGATGTTACTTACTACAACTCTACAATGTCTAACCTCTACCTCGTTGGTACTAACGCTTCTGGCAAGTCAATCCCGATGAACTCGGCTAAGATTCGCAACCAGGGTATTGAGGCAACTATAGGCTACGACTTCAAGTTCGGTCAGCTCCGTTGGAAGACATCTTATAACCTCTCATTCAACGACAACAAGATTCTCCGCACTGCTTACGATGAGAAGACTGGTAAGGAGAACGTTATCGCTACATACGTAGGTGGTGTTCAGGTGCTCTACAAGGAGGGTGGCTCAATGGGCGACATGTACGTAACCGACCTTAAGCGCGATGCTAATGGTTACTACTTTGTGAGTGACGATGGTGAACTCTCTATGGAGACAGAGTCTGAAAAGACATACGGCAAGTTCGTGGGCAACCAGAATGCTAAGTGGCAGATGGGTTGGTCTAACACATTCACATGGAAGGACCTCTCGCTCTCATTCCTTATCAACGGACGTATCGGTGGCAAGGTGCTCTCTATGACAGAGTCTTACCTCGATGGTTACGGTTTGTCACAGCGCACAGCTGACGCTCGTCTCTATGCTGAGAAGAACAACATATATGCAGATCCGTGCTATGGCAACAATCTTCTCGGTATTGCACTCAATGATGGTTCAGGTCGTGTTGTTCCTATCGATGCTTACTACAACTCAGTGGGTGGTGTAACACCTCAGGACATCGAGCGTTACCTCTACAGCGGCACTAACTTCCGTCTGCGTGAGCTCTCTTTGGGTTATACATTCCGCAACCTCTTCGGTCAGAATAAGAACCTGAGTCTCTCGTTCATCGCTCGTAACCTGTTCTTCATCTATAAGGACGCTCCGGTAGATCCAGACGTATCGCTCTCTACTGGCACAGGTCTCGGTGCATTCGAGGTATTCAATATGCCGTCGTCACGTTCGTTCGGCTTCTCATTGAATGTAAACTTCTAAAACAATTCAAAAAAAGTAAAACAGAATTATGAAAAATTCAAAGATATTTGTTTACGCTGCGCTTGCACTCTCTGCCTTCGGTATGCAGTCGTGTCTCGACTACGACACCCCGGGTGATGAGCTTAATGCCAATCAAGAGACGACGGAGACAATCGTGAGCTCTGGCAAAGCGGATGTAATCGACTATAGAAAAGAAATCTCGGCAGCAGAGCTGAAGCAGGCTACCAGAGAGATGCGTACCCAACTGGGTTCTGCGCTTAAAGCAATCTATAGCTTGCGTGGTGGTAAGGACGGTAACGCTCCTGCTGCACATGCTTATCAGTTCGCATATAATCTTGGTCCAGACAACTACGTACAGTATTTCTGTGTACCTCACTCAGATTTCCCGTACTCTAACTTCACATTGCGTTCTACATACGATATGTGTAAGGGTTCAATCGGTGGTCCAGGTGCAGGTTTCAGTGCGATGAAACTCGATATGGCTCCTACTCTGAACGCATCGAAGATCGACTATATGCCAGAGATTAAAGCCATCTTCCTCATGCTCTTCAACTATTCGGCTATTGAGAATGCTGACCTCTTCGGTCCGATGCCTTATACCGATTTTAAGAATCTGAAGGAAGAATCACCGTTTACCTACGATGATGTGAAGAAGATCTATTACAAAGTGGAGGCTGATCTTGATACTGCCATCAACTGTTTCAAGTATTATGCTGGTCAGCACTTGGCTATGGTTGACAAGGAAGATGCTGATGGTAATCCAATCTATGTTCTTGATTCAGACGGCAACAAGATAGTGCTTAAAACCGTAGCGGGTAAGGACTCGGTTGATGCTGATGGTAATCTGGTTTATAAGACCGAAAAAGAGGAGAAGTTGGTTGACAACCGCTCTAAGGATTACAAGAAGCAGATTGGAAGTACTATCAAAACTCGCGTGCAGTTGCTCTCTTCAAAATATGCTGACGCTTCAGACCTCAGTGTATGGATTCGCTTTGCTAACTCTTTGAAGCTCCGTATGGCTATCCACATGACAGGTGTTGACCCTGTTAATGCTAAGAAGTGGGCTGAAGAAGCTGTTGATCCGAAAAATGGTGGCGTGATTGAGAAAGAATCTGATGAGATTGCACTCTACGTATCTAAGACAGGTGTACCTCACCCACTTGTTGAGATTGCAGGTACTTGGCATGATGCTGTCATTGGAGCATCATTTATGAACTTGTTGGAGAATCTTGATCATCCGTATATGAAATATCTCTTCACAAAGAATGAGGTAGCTTTGGCAAAGAGCCCTCGTGCCGTTTCTGGTACATCAGCTCCTGCCGTTACTCCTAAGGGAAGTGTATATGTAGGTATGCGTAATGGTGTTACTCCAGGTATCGGTCAGGCTGCAGCTGCTAACCCATACGCAGGCTATTCTACGCTTGATAAGGATTACTTCAGCATTTGCCAACCTCCTCTCTATTTCATGAAGGTTTCGGAGGTTTGCTTCCTTCGTGCAGAGGGCGCAATCCGTGGATGGAACATGCAAGGCGAGGCAAAGGATTTCTATGAGAAGGGCATTCGTACAGCCTATCTCGAAGACCGTGACAGCCCACAGAAGGAGTACACCCAGTATGTTGAGCAGTATCTTAATGTGGATGCACCGAAAGACATTCCTTATGTTGACCCACAGGGACGCTCAAAGGATATGCAGAGCGTAACAAAGGTTGGTGTGAAGTGGAATGATGGTGATTCTCAGGAGACAAAGCTCGAGAAGATTATCACACAGAAGTACATCGCTTCTTTCCCGTACAGCTACGAGTCATGGGTTGACCTCCGTCGTGTAGGTTATCCTAAGCTCTTCCCGATTTTGGGCACACGTCACGGTGACGGCTCTATCAAGCTTGGTAAGTCAAACGTGCAGACAGCCGTTAATATTATGCGTCGTATTCCTTGGGCTTCAGACGATCCACAGACAAAGGAGGATATCGCTAATAGTGGTCTGCCAGCTCTTGCACGTGATGCTGATATGGGTGTCGCTCGCGATATTCAGATGCAGCATCTCTGGTGGGATAATGGTGCGTCTAACTTCGAGACCACAGAATAATATTAATATTATCTAACGATTAAAATTAAAGAAATGAGAAACTCGAAAATATTATTTTCAAAGTTTGCCTTTGCATTTCTCGCATTAGCAGGTATGACTACTTTCACATCGTGTGATGACGATGAGGAGAAGTTTACCAATCCGCAAGGAGAAAAAGAGTATAATGTGTACTTCAATGTGGGTAAGTACGACTCTGAAGAGGGCTACTTGGAACACGAATATGCTTATCACGCTTATGGTGTTGGACAATTCTATCTTGACACCTATAATGTAGTAGGCGATACACTGCTCTCAAGTGGTGAGGATGTGGAGATTGCTTTAGAGGGCGCAAAGAAGTCGGATCCTTACGACGAAAGTAATCAGAATGTATGGCGAAATAGCTACAGCTTGTCGGGTGGCAACAGAACATTCGTTATGCGTAGCTTCAGTAGAAACCCCAAAGATGCAGATGATTTGACCCACTATTACGATAAATCGAACTATGCAAAGGTTGTCATCAAGGACAAGATTATGAAGACAATCGAACCCGTGATTATCGGTCGTATCTCTTCTGACAACTTGGAGATTACCAACCTGATTACTAAAAAGCCATTGACCATTACTAAGGATATGGCACTTTTAGGTAAGGAAGTAGCAGGTGGTTTTGTTATCTATGATATTCGCGACCGTGTGTCTAACCCACACCTGTTCGATGCAGAGGGTAATTTTAACACGTATGGCTACGATTACGATCAGATTTTGAACGCAGAAGACAAGATTGGCGAGCTTACTGCTGATCAGTTTGAACGTACAAATGTTGTAACAGAAGTTGTTGCTGGCTACAAGGTAGTAATAACTTCTCCGTTTACTATCGCTGAGTAATCACAAAACTAAAAATAAAAAGGGCAGGACTCCGATTTCGGAGCCCTGCTTTTTTTGTCAAATAGGTCCTAATCCCAAATTTCTATATAACTTTTGGGATTACAATCCCAAATTTATATATGATTTTTGGGATTAGAGCAATTTTTGTGTATCTTTGCAAGTGTAATATAATATTAATGTTATGATATCAAGACTATTGCAGAAGACAATTGAATCGCGGTTGTTTGCAGGAAAGGCGATCATCGTGATAGGAGCGCGTCAAGTGGGCAAGAGTACGTTGTTTAAGCTTATTCTTGAAAAACAAAACTATAAGGCATTGCAACTTAATTGTGATGAGCCCGAGGTGAAGGATATGCTTAGCAATATGAACACTGCAGAGCTACGACTTCTCATAGCCGACAATCGTATAGTTGTTATTGATGAGGCGCAGCGAGTGGAGAATATAGGTATGACATTGAAACTAATTACCGACAACTTCCCTGATGTGCAGTTGCTTGTGACAGGTTCTTCTTCTTTCGAATTGCAGGACAAGCTGAATGAGCCGCTTACTGGTCGTAAGTATGAGTATCATCTTTATCCAATCTCCACTGCCGAGTTGATGGCAAGTAACGGTCTTCTCGGTGTGAAGCAGACCCTTGAACAGCGCCTCGTCTACGGCTCTTACCCTGATATATTGAACCATGCCGATGATGCAAAAGAGCTGCTGATGAACCTTGCTGGCAGTTATCTCTATAAAGACCTGTTGACGCTCGAGAGTGTACGCCGTCCTGTTCTGCTCGGCAAGTTGCTTACTGCTCTTGCCTTGCAGGTGTGCAGTGAAGTGTCGTATAATGAACTTGCACAGACCGTTGGTACAGACAATAAGACGATAGAGAAGTATATAGACCTTTTGGAGAAATGCTACATAGTGTTCCGGCTTAATGGCTTTAATCGCAATCTGCGTACTGAATTGAAGAAGAGCAAGAAAATCTACTTCTTTGATAATGGCATACGCAATGCGATTCTCCAGAACTTTGCACCTCTCTCGCTTCGTCAGGATGCAGGTGCGCTATGGGAGAATTTCATTATCAGCGAGCGTATAAAGCGCAATCACTATTCGGGTCGTTACGTCAATAGTTATTTCTGGCGTACCACCCAGCAGCAAGAAATTGATTATGTGGAGGAGTGTGATGGGCAGTTTAGTATTTTCGAAATGAAGTGGAATTCACGTCGTGCCAACACTCAATTTCCTTCTTCGTTCCTAACGGCGTATGATGTGAAGGAAAAGGCTGTGGTGACTCCCGAGAACTGGATAGAATGGGTTGTGTAGGGTGCTATAAAGCTATAAATAAAATCGAGTAGGCGAAAATATCTGCCATATCTTCCAGTCGGCGCACAACGTGCTGTGTATCAGCAAGGTAATGGCTGGAAGATACCTGAACAATAGGGGTTATCTTCCAGCCTATCTTCCAGTTTGTCTTCCAGCTCATCTTACATCCATCTCTCGGCATTTTGCCGTAGCGTGGCAACCTTGTTGTCGTAGCGTGGCAATCTTGTTGTTGTAGTGTGGCAATCTTGTTGTTGTAGCATGGCAATCTTTAGGGGGTGCAGCGGTCTCCGCTGCACCAATATAGCTTCAGATAAGAATCTCCCACGGAACACGCAGAACCCACAGAACCTTCTGGCAGATAAGAGCCTCCCACGGATTTCACAGATGCTCACGGATTTTTAGGTTGCGTTTTGCCTCCTAATCTGTGCACATCCGTGCAATCCGTGAGAGTTTTCGTAGGAGGGTATGGCATCCCTGCCATACCCACGCCACCCTCTGAAGTCCTCCCACAGAACCCATTCCAAGTTTGCTTGCGCAAGTCCTCCCACAGATTTCACAGATTTTCACAGAAGTAGGAGGGTATGGCATCCCTGCCATACCCACGCCACCCTCCGAATTCCTTCCACAGAACCCACTCCAAGTTTGTTTGCGCAAGTCCTCCCACAGATTTCACAGATGCGCACAGAAGCTTTGCTTGCACAGGGTCCTCCCACGGAATTCACGGAATTCACAGAAATTTCAGGCGGAGGATATTCTCCCACAGATTGCACAGGATACACAGAAGCTTCTGGCGGAGAATAGCCTCCCACAGATGCGCACAGATGCACACAGATGGTTAGGCTGCGTAGGGTTCTCCCACGGAATTCACAGAATACACAGAAGCTTCTGGCGTAGAAGAGCCTCCCACGGATTTCACAGATGTACACAGATTTTTCTTCTCCGCCAGTCGTTTCTGTGTGTTCCGTGAATTCTGTGGGAAGATAGTTTGGTGGCTGCGTGGGTATGGCAGGGATGTCATACCCTCCTAATCTGTGCACATCTGTGCAATCTGTGGGAGGATATCTTGCGCCAGAAGTTTTTTGCAATCTGTGGGAGGATTGTAATGTGGGTGCACGTTTGCTTTGTTGGTGCAGCGGGGACCGCTGCACCCCCTTGTAGAGTGCAAAAAGTGCATTGATTTCTTTGTCGTTACGAAGTTTCGTTGTATATTTGCAATGTAAACAATATATTCGACTATGGGCAAATACATCAATCCGTTCACCGACTGGGGCTTCAAGCGACTCTTCGGACAGGAGTTCAGTAAACCGTTGCTGATAAGTTTCCTCAACGACTTGCTCGTCGATGAACTACACGTCAAGGACCTCACATTCCGCGACAAGGAGCTGCTGCCACCCACGAAAGACCAGCGTGGCATCATCTGCGATGTCTACTGCGAGACGGACACCGGCGACCGCTTTATCGTTGAGATGCAGAACCGTTGGCAGCCGAACTTCCTCGACCGCTCCATCTGTTACGCCTGCCGTAGCATCCTCGACCAGGTGGACAAGGGTAGGGCAGAGCGCGAAGATGCCTATAAGTTTCTGCCCGTTTACACGATATGTTTTATGAACTACATGCCGCATACGGACGAGGTATCTAAGTTCCGTACGGACATCGTATTAGCGGACAAGGACACGAAGGCGCAGGTGTCCAACAAGCTCCGCTTTATCTACTTGGCGCTTCCGCTCTTCGAGAAGAAGGCGGAGGAATGTGTTACAGATTTTGAGAAATGGATTTACGTATTGAAGCATATGGAAGCATTAAGCAGAATGCCGTTCACGGCACAAAAGGAGATATTCAAGCAGCTTGAGGACTATGCCGACAGCCACCGCCTTACAAAGAAGGAGTGGGAGGCGTACGAGAATAGTCTCTGGGTCGTGCGCGACAATATGGCGTGCATGGCAGCTGCAGAACGCGAAGCACGAGAGAAAGGACATGCGGAAGGACACGCAGAAGGCATGAAACAAGGTCGCGCGGAAGGTCGTGCGGAAGGCATGAAACAAGGTCGTGCGGAAGAGAAGAAAGCTATAGCGAGAAATCTTCTTGCAATGGGACTTACCATTGAGCAGGTTGCTCAAGGCTCAGGCTTGCCAATAGAAGAGGTGAAAGGCTTGCAATAACATCAGGGGGTGCAGCGGTCTCCGCTGCACCAACATAGCTTCAGATAAGAATCTCCCACGGAACATGCAGAACCCACAGAACCTTCTGGCGGAGAAGAGCCTCCCACGGATTTCACAGATGTACACAGATTTTTCTTCTCCACCTGTCGTTTATGTGTGTTCCGCGAATTCTGTGGGAAGATAGTTTGGTGGCTGCGGGTATGGCAGGATGCCATACCCTCCTAATCTGTGCGCATCCGTGCAATCCGTGGGAGTTTTCGTAGGAGGGTATGGCATCCCTGCCATACCCACGCTGCCCTCCGAATTCCTTCCACAGAACCCACTCCAAGTTTGTTTGCGCAAGTCTTCCCACGGAATTCACAGAATACACAGAAGTTTCTGGCGGAGGATATTCTCCCACGGATTTCACAGAATACACAGAAGCTTCTGGCGTAGAAGAGCCTCCCACAGATTTCACAGAATTCACAGAAGCTTCTGGCGTAGAAGAGCCTCCCACAGATGCGCACAGATGGTTAGGCTGCGTAGGCTTCTGTGGGGAGATAGTTTGGTGGCTGCGTGGGTATGGCAGGATGCCATACCCTCCTAATCTGTGTATATCCGTGCAATCTGTGGGAGAATACCTTGCGCCAGAAACTTCTGTGGGTTCTGTGGCTTCTGTGGGAAGATAGTTTGGTGGCTCCCTGATGGACAATCTTTGGGTGGAAAATAAAAAAAATGGAATTAAATGGAATTGTTGTTTCGATTTTTTTGTATCTTTGCCACGAGAATATCCTAATATAACTAACTAAAACAAATTAACAAAAAAAGCATGAAGAAAAAAGTACTTCTGTCTACACTTGCTATGGCTGCGTTCATGTCAGCTATGCCGAGTGTAAACGCTGTTGCTGCTGATGACAGCAAAGCAAGCGCTATTTACGACTTCAGTGGTTTTAACGATAAGACCCTTATCGACCTTTTCTACAAGGTTTACCAAGATGGTCGTAAGTATCCTACTGAAGCAGAGTTCGCAGCAGCTGGTATCCAGCAGAGTGACATCGCCTTTATCCGTTCGCACGTGCGCAACAAGGGCATCATCGACCGCGCAGGTCGTCTTGTCAAGGACACTTACGAGAAGCGTAACCTTTGGATGAACATTCCGATGGATGTGGGTAAGGATGGTGCAGTAGGTCATCCGAATAGCCGCTTCGCAAGCGATGTTTACTCGATGTGGAACTACACTAATCTATTCGGTGCTTGGAATCACGGACTCTTCTCGACTCCTGCAGCATGGACAGACGCTGCTCACAAGAATGGTACTGGTATGTTCTCTGGTATTAAGTTCTTTGAGAGTTGGGGTACTACCTCGAGTGCTTGGATTGACTATTGCACAGAAACTGACTCTAAAGGCAACTACAAGTACATCGACCCGATTATCAACTGCTTGATGTACTTCGGTTTCGATGGTATCAACTACAACTGGGAGGATGCTGGCTACCAAGAGGAGGATGTCACCAATTTCCATAAGGGACTTTGGAAGAAGGCAAAGGAGAATGGCTTCGACGATTTCCACTGTGGTATCTATACTTCTTCAAATAATTTGCCTGCTACGAATGGTAATATTCTATTCGGAGATGAGACTGGTCGCACATTTGAACTTATGCTCAACTATAGTGATGGCGATTTCACTTCGTCTTATGCTATGGAAAACTCGGCAAAAGTTGCAATTTCTCAGATGGGCACAACAGATGGTCTATACGCTGGTATGTGGTTTGTAAACATGGACCGTCGTTGGACTTCACTTAATGCTAACGACTATACAAAGCAGGTGAGTATCTGTCTCTGGGGCGAGCACGCACAGAGTCGTATCTGGTCGTATAACTCAGGTGCAGATGCTTATGAGCAGCAGGCTAACTATCAGTATCTTCAGGAGCGTTTGATGTCGGGTGGCAACCGTAACCCACTCAATCGTCCAGCTATCAGCAATACCGGCAACAACTGGGAGGCTTCAGGTACAAAGAAGCCTCTGCAGACATACGCAGGTTTGGCATCATGGATTCCGGAGCGTTCTACAATCCACGGCAACCTGCCGTTTGGCACAAACTTCAGCCTTGGTAATGGCGACCGCTACGCTTACAAGGGAAAGAAAACTGCAGGTTCATGGTACAACATGGCTACACAGGACGTAGTTCCGACATACCGCTGGCTCGTTGTTAAACCAGGTACACAGACCGTAAGCACCGATGTCGACGTAGTGTTCACACACGCTGACCAGTATATCGGCGGTACCAGCCTCTTGCTCACAGGTAAGGCTACAGCAGCAGGCACAGACGTAGTGCTCTACAAGACCGACCTCAACGTGTCGGCAGGCAACCCGTTCGCTAAGATTGCCGTTAAGAGCGGCAAGGAGGGCACAAACGCTTCTTCGCTCTACGTAATCGTTCAGAAGGCTGATGGTTCTTGGGTAGAGGCACCGGTAGGCAACGTAACAGGTGCTAACTGGCAGGAAGTGAAGGTGGCTCTCAACGGCGTTTCTAAGAGCGACGTCATCAAGCACATCGGTCTGCGCGTTAAGGGTAGCGACGACGCTTATAAGATGTACGTAGGTAAGCTCGAAATCAACGACGACGTTAAGGCTAAACCAGCTGAAATCAAGGATCTTAACGTAGAGGTTAAGGACGAGTACAAGACTATGCTCACAGCTAAGGTGTTCTGGAATGTAGACGCACAGGCTCAGAAGCGCGCTGCTTGGGGTCTCGTTTACAACGACGAGGCTAACATCGACCACTTCGAGATTCTCTATAAGAACGGCGAGAACGGCAAGGTTTCTGAAGTAGGACGCACCTCAAGCTGGGGTACTGTCGTTCCAGACATCGTGCTCGAGGGCGAGGCTGACGAGCCGTACATCGGCGTACGCTCAGTGTCTACCGACCTGAAGAGCTACTCACCGGTTAAGTGGGTGAAGGTTACACGCGGTGACTACGCTCAGCTTCCTGCGACTCCGGTTGTCGACTATCCTATCAGCCAGCTCGACCCGAACGCCGACGGTGTTTCGACTGCTCAGAGAACACGCTACGTTACTGACGTAACAACAACCGGCGCAACAGGTAACCTCGACTACCATGGCGGTAAAGCCATCGCCGATGGCACCAACTACAGTCACCCAGAGGGTCACGTACTTAAGATCAAGCAGGGCGAAACCGTTAATCTTATGCTCAAGGGTTACGACGCAAGCGACGGTTTGAAGTACTGCTTCGTAGGTGCATGGATTGACTTCAACTGTGACAAGGAGTTCCACCCGAACGACATCAAGGACGATCCGGCAAATGGTGAGCGTCTGTTCAAGTTCGGTGAGGCACGTCACCAAGGTGGCTATCCAGAGCTTCAGAACCCGGGCAAGACATGGACATTCACTGTTCCTAATGATGCTACACCGGGCAAGAGCCGTCTGCGCGTAGTTTACTCTGACCTCTGGTTCGAGGGTGCATTCCTGCCTTCAGGCTACACAAGCAAGGGCTTCACAATCGACTTCGACGTAGAGATCACTGGCGACAACCCGGGCCGCGGCGCAGGTGCTGACATCCACGACCAGGGCGTAGCTGACGAGCCGGAGATGCTTGGTGGCACAGTTGACGCAATCAACTCTGCAAGCCAGGGCGTTTCTAAGGTAGAGGCAGCTGATGGCAAGTTCAATTTCCAGAACGTAGAGAAGGCTTGGGTTTACGATGCAAGCGGTGTACTCGTTAAGTACCTCGTTAACCCGACATCGTTCGACGCTCAGCAGCTTGCTTCAGGCGTTTACCTCGTGAAGATGCAGAACGGCAACATTATCCGTTCGCAGAAGCTCGTGAAGTAAAAGTAAAAGAGTAAAAAAGTAAAAAGCCCCTCCCAACCCTCCCCGTCGGGGAGGGCTAAGGATAGCTTAAGAAGGCTTGGTTCAGCTTAGGCAAAACAACAATAAAAGGCGCAACCGTACGGGTTGCGCCTTTTTTAGTAGCAAAACTGCGCATTTGTTTGTTTTTCTCATCGCAAAAGTGTAGTTTTGCAGAATAAAACCCTAAGGAGCATGACAGAGAAAAACGAAAGAAGGTTGCCAGTTGGCTTGCAGTCTTTTACAGAAATCCGAAGAAAGAAGTATTTGTATGTTGACAAGACCGATATTATTTGGAATCTTGCCAACAAAAACAAAAAGTACAATTACTTGAGTCGCCCACGTCGATTTGGAAAGTCGGTGTTGGTAGACACGCTTCAAGCCTATTTCGAAGGTAGAAGAGAGCTGTTTGAGGGTTTAAAGATAATGCAGTTGGAGAAAGACTGGGTGAATCGTCCGGTCGTACGTTTAGATATGAGTCTTGGAGGAGCTGATGAGCAGGCTCTGCGTTCGTATCTGGATATGGCATTTCGTGATTACGAAAAGGCGTGGGATGTGGAAACGGTTTCGGGGTATTCTCTTGCAAACAGATTCCATAATATCATTGTCAGTGCATATAAAAAAACGGGTGAGCAGGTGGCTATCCTAATAGATGAATACGACTCTCCGTTGCAGCATTCGTGGCACACACCTGATCATGAAGCCTGTACCTCTGTTTATCGCGAAGTGTTTGCAGTGCTTAAAGCCGACGACCAGTATGAGCGTTTTGTCTTTCTTACAGGCATAACTAAGTTTACGCAAATATCGCTCTTCTCGGTTCTAAACAATATAAGCAATATCAGTTTTGAGGCTCCATACGCAGCTGTTTGTGGTATAACAAAGTCGGAGATAAAAGAGTACTTCCGACCAGAGATAGCAAGTATGGCAGAGCAAAATGGTTGGACGGAGGATGATACTGTGCAGCACTTGAAGGACTACTATGACGGCTATCATTTTAGTCATAATAATATGGTAGATGTGTTCAATCCGTTCAGTCTGATAAATGCTTTGGCTGATGGCGAGCTGCGCAACTATTGGGCAGCATCGGGTGCTACATCGTTACTGCCGAAATTCGTTGACGACATGGAAATAAGATTGAATGACTTCGATCACAGTGCACTGCCAAGTACAATAATAGAGACTTCGGATGTAACGGGTGGTGGTGCAGAGTTGTTCCTTTATCAGTCGGGTTATCTTACAATAAAAGGATATGACGAGGGCGTTTATTTCCTTGGTATTCCTAATCAAGAAGTTCGTCAGTCGCTCAATAGCATTGTGCTTCCGGCGTTGGCGATGCGCCGTAATGGTGACATCCAGTCTGCACAAGCCATGCTTACGGTGCATCTTCGCAATGGCAATTTGCCTGAGGCGAAGAAATTGCTGAAGGCTTTAATAGCAGACGTTCCATACAGTAACAAGAAGCTTGCGAGTATGGATATGGAGGAACGCTATCGCTTGATTATGAGCACTATCTTCAATGCTATAGGCTTCCGTGTGGAAGTGGAGCATATGCTCTCAACGGGCAGGATAGACATTGTTGTGGAAACACCGCGTATCATTTATGTCATGGAGTTGAAGCTATCGAACAATGGTGGCATTTCTGCTGCCGAACAACAGATATGTGAAAATCGCTATATAGAGCCTTTCAAGGCAGACGGCCGTAAGGTTATAGCCCTTGCTGTTGAACTTGATGCTATGGGCAAGGGACTTGTAGATTGGAAAGTTTGCAAAAGCAATTGAGAGAGTTTTTGTTCTATTGGCGTGAATAAATAAAAACAAAGAAAAGATGAACAAAACAGTAATTCTAACGCTTACAGCAGCAGCCCTGCTGTCGACAACCGACGCTGTGGCACAGTTGAAATATCCGGCAACGGCGAAGGACAACACCGTTGACGAGTACTTCGGAGAGAAGGTGGCAGACCCGTACCGTTGGTTGGAGAACGACACGAGCGCAGCCACGGCAGAGTGGGTGAGAGAGGAGAACCTCGTGAGCCGCAAGTATCTCGACAACATACCCATGCGCAAGGCGATACTGAAGCGCCTGAAGGAGACTGCTAACTACGAGAAGCGCGGCATGACCTTCGAGCGCGGCGGCAAGTGGTACGCCTACCGCAACGACGGACTGCAGAACCAGGCGGTGCTCTACCAGATGGACCGCTACAACGCGCCCGTCAGCGAGTGGCGCGTGTGGCTCGACCCGAACACGCTGAGCACCGACGGCACGGTGGCACTGAAGAGCACCACGTTCTCGCACGACGGCAAGTATATGGCGTATGTCATCTCGCGCAACGGATCGGACTGGGAGGAGATATACGTGAAGGACGTGGCTACGGGCAAGACGCTCGACGACCATATCGTGTGGGCGAAGTTCACGAAAGCCACATGGGTGGGCGACGGCTTCTACTACAGCGCCTACGACGCGCCCGAGAAAGGCAAGGAGACATCAGCCAAGAACGCCGTGCAGAAGATATACTACCACCGCATAGGCACACCGCAGAGTGACGACCGCCTGTTCTATCAGAACCCGTCGCAGCCGCTGCGCTTCTACGAGGTGAGCGTGAACAAGGAGGAGACCGTTATGTACCTCACCGAGGCAGGCATGGACAACGGCAACAACCTCTATGTGCGCGACATGACGCAGCCCGATGCGCAGTTCATACAGATGTGCTCCGACCCACAATATATATATACGCCTGTGGAGACCGTTGGCAACCGCATGTATATACTCACAAACGCCGGTGCACCGAAGTACCGTCTCATGGTGGCAGACGTGAACAACCCGGGCTACGCCGACTGGAAAGAGCTGGTGGGCGAGGGTGAGAGCGTGCTCGAGGACGTTACGTTCACCGCTGACAACCGCATGATACTGCAGTACGCCAAGGACAACTGCAACCAGCTTTACGTTTACGACACCGACGGCAACCGACTCAGCGAGATTGAGCTGCCCACGTTCGGCACAACATCCGTGAGCGGTGCACGCGGACAGAAAGAATTGTTCTACTCGTTCACATCGTACACCACACCAGGTGCCATCTACAGCTACGATATGGCTACGGCGAAGAGCACGCTGCTGTCTACGCCGAAGCTCGCATTCCGCACACAGGACTACGTCACGGAGATGCTTTTCTACACCTCGAAGGACGGCACACGCGCTCCGCTCTTCATCACGCACAAGAAGGGGCTGAAGCTGAACGGCAAGAACCCGCTGCTGCTCTACGGCTACGGTGGCTTCAACGTGACGTACAAACCACACTTCCTGTCGAACATGATTCCGTTTATGGAGCGCGGCGGCGTATATGTTCACGCCGTGCTGCGCGGTGGCGGTGAGTATGGCGAGCAGTGGCACGTGGCTGGCACGAAGCTGCAGAAGCAGAACGTGTTCGACGACTTCATCTCGGCTGCCGAATTCCTTATTGATAAGGGCTACACCTCGAAGGACTATCTCGCCATACAGGGCGGAAGCAACGGCGGACTGCTCGTCGGAGCCTGCATGACGCAGCGCCCTGACCTCTTCCGTGTCTGCCTGCCCGCAGTGGGCGTTATGGATATGTTGCGCTATCATAAGTTCACCATCGGCTGGAACTGGGCACCAGACTACGGCACATCGGAGGATTCGAAGGAGATGTTTGAGTATCTCAGAGCATACTCGCCGCTTCACACGCTGAAGCCCGGCGTGCATTATCCGGCTACGCTCGTCACCACAGCCGACCACGACGACCGCGTGGTGCCAGCTCACTCGTTCAAGTTCGCGGCACGCCTGCAGGAGTGTCAGGGCGGCACGGCTCCGGTGCTCATCAGTATCGGCGTGAACGCCGGACACGGCGGAGGAAAGCCGTTGGCAAAACGACTCGAAGAGACTGCAGATGCCATCAGCTTCACGCTCTGGAACATGGGTGTGAAGAAATAATCATGGAATAAGGCAAGAGGGAACACGCCCCACGGGGCATAAAGAACAAACAGAGAAAAACAAGATGGTACCACAGGAATATCAGAAGTTCTACTTGAAAGACGTGACGTTCGTCAATCTGATGATGCGTCGCATATACAACGTGCTCATCGTGGCAAACCCCTACGACGCGTTCATGCTCGAGGACGACGGACGCGTTGAGGAGAAGATATACAACGAGTATGTGGAGCTCGGTCTGCGCTATCCGCCTACGTTCACACAGGTGAGCACCACGGAGGAGGCGCGACAGGTGCTACGTACAATGCACATCGACCTCGTAATCTGTATGCCGGGCAACGCCGACAACGACGCGTTCAGCGTGGCGCGTGACATAAAGGCGGAGTTCCCACATATGCACTGCATAGTGCTCACGCCCTTCTCGCATGGCATCACGAAGCGCATGGAGAACGAAGACCTCTCCATCTTCGACTACGTGTTCTGCTGGCTCGGCAACACCAACCTCATCCTCTCCATCATCAAGCTGATAGAGGACAAGATGAACCTTGAGCACGACATCGACGAGGGTGGCGTGCAGATGATATTGTTGGTGGAGGACAGCATACGCTTCTACAGCTCCATACTGCCCAACCTCTACAACTACATACTCGCGCAGAGCAAACGCTTCTCTACCGAGGCACTCAACCGCCACGCTGCTTCGCTGCGTATGCGTGGCAGACCGAAAGTGGTGTTGGCACGCAACTACGAGGAGGCGATGGCACTCTACGAACGCTACTCGGACAACGTGCTCGGCGTGATTAGCGACGTGCGCTTCCCCATACACGGCGTGAAGGACAGCGAGGCGGGTCTGAAGTTGATGCGCGAGATAAGAAAGACCGACCCCTACCTGCCGCTGATACTCGAAAGCTCGGAGTCGGAGAACCGCGCAAAGGCAGAGGCGGAAGGTTTCCGCTTCGTAGATAAAAACTCGAAGAAGATGTCGCTCGACCTGCATAAGATGCTCGAGGAACACCTCGGCTTCGGCGACTTCATCTTCCGCGACCCGAAGACAAAGGCGGAGATAATGCGCATCCACTCGCTGAAGGAGCTGCAGGACAACATATTCAAGATTCCCGACGACTCGATGCTCTACCACATCTCGCGCAACCACATGAGCCGCTGGCTGTCGGCGCGTGCCATCTTCCCCGTGTCGATGTTTCTGAAGACTGTGACGTGGGAGCGACTGAAGGATATCACAGCCCACCGCGAGATTATTTTCGATGCCATTGTGCAGTACCGCCACATGAAGAATATTGGCGTGGTGGCTGTGTTCGATCGCATGAAGTTCGATGCTTACTCCCACTTCGCACGCATTGGCGAAGGATCGCTCGGCGGAAAGGGTAGAGGCTTGGCGTTCCTCGACAACATCATCAAGACACACCCCGAATTCAACTCGCTGGAGGGAGCCACTGTGCAGATACCGCGCACCGTGGTGCTCTGCACCGACGTGTTCGACCAGTTCATGGAGCAGAACAACCTCTACCAAATAGCACTCAGCGACGCCTCGGACGACGACATACTGCGCCACTTCCTGCGTGCGCAGCTGCCCGACTCGCTCATAGCCGACTTCTTCACGTTCTTCGAGGCAGTGAAGAGTCCGATAGCCATACGCTCGTCGTCGCTGCTCGAAGATGCCCACTATCAGCCCTTCGCCGGCATCTACTCTACGTACATGATTCCGTACCTCGACGACAAGTATGCCATGCTCGAGATGTTGGCGTGCGCTATCAAGGGCGTCTACGCTTCGGTCTACTATCGCGATTCGAAGGCTTACATGACAGCCACGAGCAACGTCATCGACCAGGAGAAGATGGCGGTGATACTGCAGGAAGTGGTTGGCAAGCAGTTCGACGGACGCTACTACCCGAACATATCGGGCGTGCTGCGCTCGCTCAACTACTACCCAATAGGCGACGAGCGTGCTGAGGATGGCATCGCCTCGCTCGCGCTGGGCTTGGGCAAGTATATCGTCGACGGCGGACAGACGCTGCGCGTGTCGCCATACCATCCGCACCAGGTGTTGCAGACCTCCGAACTGGAGACGGCACTGCGCGAGACGCAGACACGCTTCTACGCTCTCGACACGCGGCACGTGAGCAACGACTTCAAGGTGGACGATGGTTTTAATATCCTAAATCTGAAGGTGAAGGAGGCGGAGCGCGACAACTCGCTCAACTTTATCGCCTCGACCTACGACCCCTACGACCAGGTGATACGCGACGGACTGTACGAGGGTGGCAGAAAGGTGATATCGTTCGCCGGAGTGCTGCAGCAGGGCGTGTTTCCGCTGCCCGAGCTGTTGCAGATGTCGATGCGCTTCGGTGCAGAGGCTATGCGCCGACCGGTGGAGATAGAGTTCGCATGTAACCTCAACGCCGACCGCACAGGGTCGCTCTACCTGCTGCAGATACGCCCCATTGTCGACCAGAAGCAGATGCTCGACGAAGACCTCGCGGCGATACCCGACGCCGACTGCCTGTTGCGCTCGCACAACTCGCTCGGGCATGGTGTGACGGAAGACGTGACCGACGTGGTGTACGTGAAGACCGACGACCGCTTCTCGGCTGCCAACAACCCGACGATAGCACGCGAAATAGAAAAACTGAACAAGGAATATCTCGACCGCGGCACAAACTACGTGCTTGTAGGTCCGGGCAGATGGGGTTCGAGCGATTCGTGGTTGGGCATACCCGTGAAGTGGCCGCATATATCGGCAGCGCGTGTCATCGTGGAGGTGGCGCTGAAGAACTACCGCGTAGACCCAAGTCAGGGCACTCACTTCTTCCAAAATCTCACATCGTTCGGTGTGGGCTACTTCACCATCGACGAAAACCGCAACGACGGCTGCTTCCACAAGGCTGCGCTCGACGCAATGCCGACTGTAGAAGAAACAGAACACGTGCGCGTGGTGCGCTTCGAGAAAGGACTAAGAATAATGATGGATGGAAAGAAAGGTGAAGGAGTGATTGCCGCTATATGATAAAGCGATGCTTAAATTTTGTTTATGATTAATACGCAGGTGCCCATAGGGGGTGCAGCAGTCTCTGCTGCACCAACCAAGCAGTTGGTACACTTCTTGGTTGGTGTGTTTCTTGGTTGGTGTACTTCTTGGTTGGTGCAGTTCTTGGTTGGTTGGTGCACTTGAGACAAGTGCACCC
>OIWQ01001025.1_pt1 | contig 34936 bp, 35 predicted proteins | sample 1587571 | NCBI WGS metagenome assembly OIWQ01 (sample SAMEA3888910, study PRJEB22519) | human gut metagenome | biome: human gut; feature: human-associated habitat; material: faeces | place: Denmark | collected 2010
ATGGGCAGTGCAATCGGCAAGCATTGCAGCTCTTCGAGCTGCTCGCTTGCAATGGAAGCCTTTCTCTTGGGGTTTCAAAGGGGCCATTCTCTTTTGCAAAAGAGAATGGCCCCTTTGTCCCGCTCCCCTGCACGGCGCAGGGGAACAAAGTACAGCGCTGCCGCGCTGTGATATGTTACCCTTGACGTTTTTTGAAGGTTAAGTAACCTTCAAGCATCAGGCTCGCCGCGACGGCGTCGACGGTTTTCTTGCGCTCCTTGGCGCGCTTGCCATTATTCAATAGAATATTGTGCGCGTCGACGGTCGTGCGGCGCTCATCCCAGAGCGTGACGGGGAGCGACGTGGCCTCGCGCAGCATCTCGGCAAAGCCCTCGGCCTTTTCTGCGCGGGGGCCGCGCGTGCCGTCCATGTTGAGTGGGTGGCCGAGCACGAGCTCTGAGACCTCGTGCTCGGAGATGAGCGGCAGCAGCTTTTCGATGACCGCTTCGGGCCGGTACGCGGTGATAACGGTCGAAAATCCAGTGAGCGTCAGCGTGCGGTCGGAGATCGCGACGCCGGTGTGCGCGTCGCCGTAGTCGATGGCCATGATTTTCATAAAATTGCCTCCTGAGCGTTTCTTTTGACTGCCAGCATACAGGATTTTCACCCAAAAAGCAAGCGCAGGGCAGGGAAGTGGCGTGCGGAAACGGAAAAATCGCGTCAAGAGAGGCAGCGGGAGAGAAAAAACAGGGGAAAGAGCGCAAAATCTGCGCGATTTTCTGCAAAAACGTGCAAAAAGTGCTTGACGGCTGGACATGACATGTGGTATCATCTTACTTACCTGTGAAAGAGGGCTTTCTTTTTGCGCGCTTTTGCTTCTCGGCACGCAAGGGAAAAGCACCCCTCAAATTTGAGAGCAGGGAGGCAATCGCCAGCTTCATGCCGCTTTTGGCAAACGGAGCTGAGTAAATAAGGAGGTGCCGTTAGATGCGCATTAAGATCACGCTCAGATGCAACGAGTGCAAGCAGAGAAACTACAACACGATGAAGAACAAGAAGAACACCCCGGACAAGCTTGAGCTGAACAAGTACTGCCCCTTCTGCAAGAAGCACACCGTCCACACCGAAACCAAGTAATTAGGAAAGGCTGTTGAAATATGGCAGAAGAAAAGAAGAAAAAGGACCGCAGCAAGTGGTTCCGTGAAATGAGAAGCGAACTGAAAAAGGTCGTATGGCCCACCGCATCCACCACTGCGAAGAACACCGGCACTGTGCTGCTGTGCTCCCTCGTCGTCGGCGCCTGCATCTGGATCTTCGACTACGTGGCCGTTTCCGCAGTGCACCTGCTGATCGGTCTCGCGGGCTGACAGGAGAGCAGTCATGGCTGATAATGCTAAGTGGTATGTCGCGCATACTTACTCCGGCTATGAAAACGCAGTCAAGACGGCCATCGAGAAGTTCGTCGCTAACCGTCATCTGGAGGACATGATCCTCGACATCCAGATCCCGCTGGAGACCGTCACGGAAGTGACCGACTCGGGCGATATGAAGGAAGTCGAACGCAAGGTCTTCCCGGGCTACGTGCTCGTCAAGATGATCATGACGGACGACACCTGGCATCTGATCCGCAACATTCGCGGTGTGACCGGCTTTGTCGGCACGGCGAACAATGAACCCATTCCTCTGACGGAAGAGGAAGTCCTGGCGCTCGGCATGGAACGGCGAGAGATCGTCGTGTGCTACAATGTCGGCGATCAGGTCAAGATCACCGACGGCCCGCTTTCGTCCTTCCTCGGCACGGTCGAAGAGATCGACGCAGAGAAGAACAAGGTGTGCGTGGTCGTGTCCATGTTCGGACGCGAAACGCCGGTCGAGCTGGAGCTCGATCAGGTCGAGGTCGTAGAACCGTAATCACCGCTAAAAGCGATGAGCCGCGTATGCGGCAAACGTGGGAGAGATGTTCAGTCTCGCCAAGGGCGGCCGGAATCGCCGGTCGTTACCACATTCAATATTAAGGAGGTGCCTCTCATGGCACAGAAGATCACCGGTTACGTTAAGCTGCAGATCCCTGCAGGCAAAGCAACTCCCGCACCCCCCGTTGGCCCCGCGCTCGGTCAGCACGGCGTCAACATCGCTGCGTTCACCAAGGAATTCAACGAGCGCACCAAGAACGACATGGGCCTCATCATCCCCGTTGTCATCACGGTGTATGCCGACCGTTCCTTCTCCTTCGTCACCAAGACTCCTCCCGCTGCCATCCTCATCAAGAAGGAGTGCAACATCGAGTCTGGCTCCGGCGTCCCCAACAAGACCAAGGTCGCTACCATTTCCAAGGCCTCTGTCCAGAAGATCGCTGAGATGAAGATGCGTGACCTCAACGCGAGCACTCTCGAGTCCGCGATGAGCATGATCGCCGGTACCGCACGCTCCATGGGCGTTGTCGTCGAAGAATAAGGAGGGTGTGAACAATGTTTAGAGGTAAAAAGTATCAGGATGCTGCAATGCAGATCGAAAAGAACACTCAGTATGACGCCGCAGAGGGCTTCGGCCTGATCTGCAAGACCGCTTCCGCGAAGTTCGACGAGACCGTCGAGCTGCACGTCAAGCTGGGCGTTGACTCCCGTCACGCTGACCAGCAGGTCCGCGGCGCCATCGTCCTCCCCAACGGCACCGGCAAGAACGTCCGCGTTCTCGTCTTCGCCAAGGGCGACAAGGCCGAGGCTGCCAAGGCTGCCGGTGCTGACTATGTCGGCGAGATGGACCTCGTCGAGAAGATCCAGAAGGAAAACTGGTTCGACTTCGACGTCGTCGTCGCTTCCCCTGACATGATGGGTGTTGTCGGCCGTCTCGGTAAGGTGCTTGGTCCTAAGGGCCTGATGCCGTCCCCGAAGGCCGGTACCGTCACCCCCGACGTTGCCAAGGCTGTTCAGGAGTCCAAGGCCGGTAAGGTCGAGTACCGTCTCGACAAGACCAACATCATCCACTGCCCCATCGGTAAGGTTTCCTTCGGCCCCGAGAAGCTCGCTGAGAACTTCAACGCTCTCATGGGTGCTATCATCAAGGCCAAGCCCGCCGCTTCCAAGGGCCAGTATATCAAGTCCTGCGTCGCCGCCTCCACCATGGGCCCCGGCGTCAAGATGAACACCGCAAAGATCTAAAAGATTTCAAAAAAGCCCGTTCGGGCTTTTTTGATTCAGGATCGCACTCCGCTCTGTGCCTCGCCGCGCGATCGCGGCTGAGCCGCGGTATTTTTCTGACGCGCATGTCGTCAGAAAAATCAAATTGGATTATTTTTGGCGCGCATGTCGTCAGAAAAATGATTTGCGCTGTGCGCGGCGCAAATATGGGGTATTTTGCGGAAAAAACGATATTTGGGGTTGACAATGCTGCCAACTCTGGATATACTATTAGAGCGTTCCAAAGACAGCAGGTGAGATTCGTCTCGTAAGTCCTGCCGAGGATGGCAAACATTTATTGATTGCTTTACCGTCCTCATGTCCTGCATGAGGACGGTTTCCTTTTTAGAACGCCTCTTTCCCCTGGCACGCGAGGCGTGCCGCAAAATCCAATGGAGGTGAACTCAAGAAATGCCTAACGCAAAAGTTCTGTCTGAAAAGCAGGCGATCGTGGCCTCTCTGACCGAGAAGCTGCAGGGCGCAGCTGCCGGCGTTATCGTTGACTACAAGGGCATCACCGTCGCGGAAGACACCGAGCTCCGCGCTGAGTGCCGTAAGAACGATGTCGAGTATGCAGTTGTCAAGAACACCCTGCTCCGCTTTGCTTTCAACAACGTCGGCCTCAATGAGCTCGATGATCAGCTGAACGGTACCACGTCTCTTGCCATCGCTGCCGATCCCGTCGCCCCCGCGCGCGTGATCGCCGACTTTGCCAAGAAGCTCAACGGTAAGTTCGAGATCAAGGGCGGCTTCATGGACGGCAAGGTCGTCGACATGGCCACCGTCAATGCTCTGGCCGCGATCCCCGCACTGCCCGTCCTGCAGGCACAGGTGCTTGGCACCATGCTGGCTCCCATTTCGGGCCTGGCTTGCGTCCTCAAGCAGATCGCCGAGAAGAACGGTGCTCCCGCCGAGGAAGCTTCCGCAGAGTAATCGTCTGCACCCAACTCAAAAACTAAAACAAATATCTTAAAATTGGAGGATCATTACAATGAGCGAGAAAGTTACCGCTATGATCGAAGAAATCAAGGGCCTTACCGTCCTGGAGCTCTCTGAGCTCGTCCACGCTCTCGAGGAAGAGTTCGGCGTTTCCGCCGCTGCTATGGCTGCTCCCGCTGCCGGCGGTGCTGCCCCCGCTGCCGAGGAGAAGACCGAGTTCGACGTCGTCCTCGCCGGTTTCGACGCTGCTGCCAAGATCAAGGTCATCAAGGCTGTCCGCGAGATCGCCGGTCTGGGTCTGGCCGAGGCCAAGGCTTTCGTCGAGTCCGCTCCGAAGGCTCTGAAGGAGGGCGTGTCCAAGGAGGATGCCGAGAACTTCAAGAAGCAGCTCGAAGAGGCTGGCGCGAAGGTCGAGATCAAGTAATCTCACCCTACTGCGAGGTTCAAAAAGCCCGTGTCACAAGACACGGGCTTTTTCTTTTTGAATGTCTTATGGAATAGAACATCTGTTGACATAATATATGCGCGTGTACGTCAAAAGGACGTGCGCACCGTGGGCTCGGACGGGGCAACGGTGTCGATGATCTGATTCTGCGTGTAAATGCCGTAGTGCTTCCACGATGCGGGAGCGTCCGTTCCATCGGGTATAAGATGGACATCAATGGCACGGGGAAGATAGTCGAGCAGTTTGGACCGTTCGAACGTGCAAAGATAGGTGCCGCCGCGGACTTCGTCTGCGTCAAATACGCAGTAGGATTCGTTGCGCACCTGATAGAGCAGGTAATTTTCAAAGATGAGCTCGATCTTGGCGTTTTCATCGGGGCACAGCGGCGTACAGTGCGCGAGAATGTCGTCGAGGGCAGCATTTCCTGTGGACGGAGTCTGTGCATTTGGCTCCGCTTTAGCGCAGCAGATGGTGATGTGCAGCTCATTTTCATCCTCCTCACACAGCGTCAGGAGAAACGGTGCACGGCGGCCGGCGTCCACAAGGCGGCCTGCTTCGGCGAATGTGGTGCAATGAGACATGGGAGCCATCTCGTTTTGTAAAGTATGGAAAATACTGCTCACCGTGTGACGGACAGGCAGTAAAATGATAACCGGTTTGTCTCCTTGTTGTTCCAGAGGTCAGTTTCGCCGAGCTCGCGCAGATCGTCTACGACGAATTCATCGAATCGCACAGCAGCGCGGTGAACGACGGGACGCCCCTCGAACAAGTAGAAGCCGCCCTGCCAGACGTGCCAGAGTTCCACGCAGGGCGCGAATTCGAGGGCAGAGCCAATGTAGTCGATCAGCTGCCGCGCGCGGCCCTCGGTATAGTAGGCCCAGTCGAGGCAGACGGCAAAGGCTTTGTCGGTATAGAGAAAACTGTCTGGGTAAGTGCGCAGCGCGAAGTTGTCGTCCGCGCCGCCGTCGTCGATCGTACCGTCGTCCACATTGATGGCGAGGTAGTCGTACTCCGGCGGAGGAAAGACCTCCGGCAGCGGCGCATCGGAAGCGAAAAAGATGCAGGCGCTCATCATGATCCTCCTGTAATGCCTCATTTTCCTTTTGGTACGGCGATCATATCATAAAAGATATGAACAGATCTGCTGCGATGCTGTTACGAGACCCTTGTGCCGCGGTGCGGGAAGAACGCGCGCCGGTGAGGAAAAGGCTGGAACAGCCATAATATAAACCGCTCGAGCGCTTGACTTTTTTGTGCAGCGGCATTAAAATGTATAAAACATAAGAGCAGGAATTTTCATGCGTTGTGTATCCTGCGTACAAAATCTGATGAGAGACAGGCTGATGCCCGCGTGAGCCGAGGAATGCTTACGCGGTTATTTTTTCACCTGGATGGGAGAAAACATGAAGAACACCAAAAACTTTGCGAGCCGGTGGGGCTTTATTCTGGCATCCGTCGGTTCAGCGGTCGGCATGGCGAACGTCTGGGGCTTTCCGAACAAGCTTGGCAGCAACGGCGGCGGGGCATTTTTGCTCATTTATCTGCTGTTTGTTTTCATTTTCAGCTACGTGGGTCTGCCCGCGGAATTCGCCATGGGCCGCCACGCGGCGACGGGCACACTCGGCGCGTATGAAAAAGCGTGGTCGACGCGCGGCAAGGGCGCAGGCAAGGCCGGAGGCCTTCTTGGCTGGCTGCCGCTCGCGGGCTCGCTGTGCATTGCGTTCGGCTACGCCGTCATCGTGACATATATCTTAAAGGCGCTGGTGGATTCGCTCGTCGGCACGCTGATGACGACGGACACCGCGTCGTGGTTCGGTACGTTCTCCTCCACACCGTATTCCGTCATTCCGTACCACATCATCGTGGTCGTGGGGACGCTGCTGACGCTCTATTTGGGCGCGCACAGCATCGAAAAAACCAACAAGATCATGATGCCGCTGTTTTTCATCATCTTCCTGATCCTCGCGGTGCGCGTGGCGATGCTGCCGGGCGTAAGCGAGGGCTACCGCTTCATGTTCACTCCGCGCTGGGAGGCGCTCAAGGACCCGATGATCTGGATCTGGGCGATGGGACAGGCGTTCTTCTCCCTCTCCGTCACGGGCAGCGGCATGATCGTGTACGGCGCGTACCTCTCGAAGGACGAGGACGTCGTCGGCGTCGCGCAGCACACGGCGCTGTTTGACACGATTGCCGCCGTCGTTGCGGCACTCGTCATCATCCCCGCATGCTTCTCCTACGGGCTGGACGTCGGCGCGGGCCCGAGCCTGCTGTTCGTTACGTTGCCGACCATTTTACAGGATATCCCGATGGGGCGGCTGTTCGCCATCATCCTCTACCTTGCGATGATCTTCGCGGGCGTGAGCTCGCTGCAGAACATGTTCGAGGCCGTGGCGGAATCGCTGCTGCACAAGTTCCCCAAGCTCAGCCGCACGGCGGTGCTGGCGATCCTGTGTGTGCTGTGCCTCGGCATTGGCATTTTCATGGAGCCCATCAGCAAGTGGGGCCCGTGGATGGACCTTGTTTCCATCTATATTATCCCCATCGGCGCGACGCTCGGCGCGATCTCGTGGTTCTACGTGATGAAAAAGGACGAGCTGCTCGCCGCCGTGAACACCGGCAGCAAGAAAGAGCGCGGTGCGCTGTGGTACAACATGGGCCGCTTCGTCTACGTGCCGCTCGCGGTCATCCTGTGCTGCGTAGCACTGTTCATGCACGTGGCATTCTGAGGGAAAAGCGTTTTAATCGGACCGAAAAGCGCAAAAGGAGAGCATGCGAAATAGAATATCGAAAGAGAGTCTGCGCATCGCGCAGACTCTCTTTTTTACCAAACTTGTTGACAAATCAACATCGATGCGCTATGATAGATGAGCCTGTTGATTTGTCAACAAATAGGAAAAAGGAGAATTAGCAATGGAGGAGCGCTTTGAGACCTTTACCGTCCTGATTGCGCGTATTAGCCGCAGCATCAAGCGCATCAAGGCGGACGAAATGGCGGACTTCGAACTGAAAGGGCCGCATGTGTCCTGCCTCTACTACCTCTCCCAGCGAGACGGCATGACAGCCGCCGAGCTCTGCGAGCGCTGCGATGAGGACAAGGCGGCCATCTCCCGCTCGCTGGACGACCTCGAGAAAAACGGTTACATCACCTGCACAAGCGGCGCGGGCAAGCGCTATAAGAGCCCACTGCGCCTGACGGAGCGGGGCAAGGCGGTCGGCCGCGCGATCGGGGAGAAGATCACGCGCATCGTCGAGGCGGCATCTGAGGGCCTGAGCGAGGCCGAGCGGCAGACGATGTACCGCGCGCTCGCGCTCGTGAGCGAGAATTTGGAACGGATCTATACCCATAAGAAAACGACGGGTGATTTGACTGCCCGCGACAGACAATAACGGAGGAAAAACATGAGTGTTCAGATCATTGTGGATTCGACGGTCGACATGCCCGAGCGCATGAAGGACCGTTTTCGCATCGTGCCGCTCACGGTGCATTTTGGCGCGGAGGAGTTCATCGACGGCGTGACCATCGACAAGCACCGCTTTTATGAGCTCCTTGTCGAGCGCAACGAGCTGCCGACGACCAGTCAGGCGTCGCCCGCGGCATTCGACGCGATCTTCTCCGACGTTGCGTCGGTGGGCGACAGCGCGGTCGTTGTGACGCTCGCGTCGAAGTTCTCCGGCACGTATCAGAGCGCGTGCATCGCCGCGGCGGAGTACGACAACATCTACGTTGTGGACAGCAAGAGCGCGGCTATCGGCTCTGGCATCCTCGCCGAGTACGCGCTCGAGTGCGCGGACAAGGGCATGGACGCGAAGACCATCGCCGAAACGCTGGAGAAAAAGCGCGACGAAATTTGCCTCATCGCGCTGCTCGACACGCTTGAATACCTCAAAAAGGGCGGGCGTATCTCGAAGACTGTCGCGTTTGCGGGCGGACTTCTCAACATCAAGCCGGTCATCACCGTCGTCGACGGCGAGATTCAGGTTATCGGTAAGGCAAGAGGGTCGAAGCAGGGCAACAACCTGCTCGTGCAGAAAATCCACGAGAGCGGCGGCATCGACTTCGACGAGCCGATCATCCTCGGATACAGCGGGCTGAGCGATTCGTATCTCAAAAAATATGTCGAGGACAGCCGCGACATCTGGCAGGACAAGGCGGACTCGCTCGACTCCACGCTCATTTGCAGCGTGATCGGCACGCACACTGGCCCCGGCGTGGTGGCGGTCGCATTCTTCAAAAAGGGCTGAGCCTCTATAAAAATCAGAAACAGCAGGAAGCCGGCGTATCGCACCGGCTTCCTGCTGTTTTTTCTGAAATATCCTCTTTGAGTCAGCGATTAAAAATAGCAACGGCGCTTTCAAACGACACCGGTACTCGCTGTACCTTGACAACAGACGGCACGGCGAATGATAGTGATTCTATAAAGGTATATTGATATTCAGCGGCTATGTCTTGCGTGAAAGCGGTGCTTTGCGCTGGTATCGGTTTGCCCGTGAAACAGGTTGAATGGGAAAAGGGAAATGCGGCATGCAGTGGACGGACGAGAGCATTGCGTTTTTGCGTGATGCGGCGGCGATGAACCGCTATTATGAGACCTTCGCGGAGAAGATCACGCCGTAGCTCCAAGAAAACGCGCACGTCTGCGACGCGGGCTGCGGCATCGGCGAGCTGAGCCTTGCTCTGAAGCCGTACTGCCGCCATGTCACGGCGGTGGACGCCGACGAGCTGGCCATCAAAACGCTGGAAGCTCACCTGATAAAAGGCGTCACCGCGATCTGCGGCGATGTGGAGGCGCTCACGCCGAAAGAGCCCTACGACGCGATGGTGTTCTGCCTCTTTGGCCGCACGGAGGACACGCTGCGCATCGCGAAAAAGCAGTGCCGCGGAAAGATTTTCCTCGTCAAGCGGGACTATTCGCACCACCGCTTCAGCGCGGGAAAGGTGAGCCTCGGCGAGTACACGGCGGGGAGTACGGAGAATGTTCTGCGCGAAAAAGGCGTTGTGCCTGTTCACCATTGAGACGGCGGCTATTTCGAAGGAGGAAGCAGTATGAACCGGCATCTTTTGATCTGCGGGGAGCGCGGCGTCGGCAAGTCGACGCTGATCCGCCGCCTGCTGGAGCATAGTACGCGGGAGGTCGGCGGCTTTGTGACAAAGCGGCTGCCGGTCGCGGATGAGAACGGCTTTTTTCCGATTTACCTCTATCCCGCATCGCAGAGTGAGGGCGAGCGGCGCAACGAGACGGCGAATCTTGTCGGGACGTGCGACAGCCGCTCGAGCATCCGCCATCCGGAGGTCTTTGACGGCCTTGGCGCGCAGCTCATTAAGTCCGCACCGAGCGGCGGCATCATTTTGATGGACGAGCTCGGCTTTCTCGAAAATGACGCCAGGGTGTTCCAGTCCGCGGTGCTGTGCGCACTGGACGGCGACACGCCGGTGCTGGCCGCGGTCAAGCCGAAGGACACACCGTTCCTGCGCGCCGTGCGCGGGCATGAGAACGCGGAGCTTGTCTTCATTGACGAGCAGAACCGTGACGCGCTTCTTGAAAAGCTCCTGCCGCACATTTTGCGGTGGAATGAAGCTTGAAGCAGCAAGCTCGCCGTGCAATAGAGAAGAGGTTTTCAAGCGAACACTTGTTTGACTGTCAAAACCGTGCTATAATACCGCCATTGAGAAATTTGCAGAGGGGAGGGGACAGCGCATGGAGCATCTGCTTGCGGGACTGAACCGCGCGCAGCACGAGGCCGTCACGGCGACGGAGGGGTATGTCCGCGTCATCGCGGGCGCGGGCTCGGGTAAGACGCGCGCACTGTCGCACCGCTTTGCGTATCTTGTCAACGAGCTCGGCATCCTGCCGGGGAACATCCTGTGCGTGACGTTTACGAACAAGTCAGCCAACGAGATGCGCCAGCGTATCCACGCCTTGACCGGCGACAACGACACGGGCTATATCAACACGTTCCACGGCTTCTGTGTCTCCGTTTTGCAGGAGGACAGCCATGCGGTGCAGTACCCGAAGAGCTTTCTGGTGCTGGATAATTCCGACATCGATGCGATGCTCGGCATCATCTACGAAGAGCGCGGCCTCACACTGCGCGACATGACCTATTCCGCCGCACGGGACATGATCGAGATCCGAAAGCTCTTTAAGGAGCCGGAGTATTACAAGGACATGATCACGATGTCGCTCGACACGCTGCGCGAAAAGTACGAGCGCGCCGACACGGCGGGGGACATCATCTTCTACGGCTATCTCTATCAGGAGAAAAAGTGCTTCGGCCTCGACTACAACGACCTCATCAAGTTCTCGCTCTATATTTTCGAGCAGCACGAGGACATCAGGCTCAAGTGGCAGCAGCGGCTCGAATACATCATGATCGACGAGTTTCAGGATATCGACGCGCTGCAATATGAGCTGATGGAGGTGCTGTGCGGCTATCACGGCAACCTCTTCATCGTGGGCGACCCGGACCAGACGATCTACACCTGGCGCGGCGCGAACGTCAAGTATCTGCTGGATTTCGACAAGGTCTTTCCAAACGTGCAGACCATCATGATGATGGAAAACTACCGTTCCACGCCGGAGATTTTGGCGGCGGCGAACTCGCTGATCGCAAAAAACGGCCACCGCATCAAAAAGGACCTGCTCCCGACGAAGCCCTCGGGCGAGAAGGTCGTCTGCCACTTTGCCGACACGCAGGAGGCGGAGGCGCAGTGGATGGCGGGCGAGATGCAGCGGCTGCATGATCGCGGCGTGCCGCTGCGGGATATGACCGTCCTTTACCGCGCGCACTATGTGACGCGCGCGGTGGAAGAGGCGTTGATGCACGAAAAAATTCCCTATACGATCTACTCCGGCGTGCAGTTTTTTGACCGCATGGAGATCAAGGACGCACTTTCATATTTGCGGATGATCGCCTATCAGGACGATCTGTCGTTCCGGCGCATTGCCAACGCGCCGAAGCGGAACCTCGGCAAGCGGCGCATGGCCTTTTTACAGGAGACGGCGGAAAAAGAGGAGACGAGCCTCTATGTAACGCTCAAAAACCACCTCGAAGACAGCGTGTTCAGCGGCACGAAGGCAAAGCAGTTCGTCGATCTGATCGAGCGCTTTTCGCACTCGTATCAGGGTCGGCCCATCTCTGAGGTGCTTTCGGATATTCTGGACAAGAGCGGGTATGAAAAGGCGCTGCGCACCGAGGGCAGTCAGGAGCGGCTGGACGATCTGGCCGAGCTCAAGCAGTCCATCTACGAATACGAGACGAGCTGCGGCGAGGAGAGCACGATGGAGCATTACCTCGCCCACATCGCGCTTTTCAGCAACGGCGATGTCGCCGAGCAGGGCGACAAGGTGAAGCTGATGACCGTCCACGCGGCGAAGGGCCTCGAATTCCCGTATGTGTTCCTCTGCGGCATGAACGAGGGCATTTTCCCCTCGCGCAAGGTGCGAACGCTCCCCGGCATGGAGGAGGAGCGGCGGCTCGCTTTCGTTGCGCTGACGCGCGCGGAGAAGGGGCTTTACCTCTCCGAGGCCGACGGGTGGAATTTTGACGGCTCGCCGCGCTATCCCTCGCGCTTTCTGCTGGATATCGACCGCGAGCTTCTGTCGTTCACGCACGAGGTCGACGAGACGCTTCTGCGTGAAGCGGCGGATGACGTCGCGCGGCGAGACAAGTATCTGCGCGAGGACGACGGCGACGGCACGCTGCCCATCGGACAGCGCGTGCGCCACGCGGTGTTCGGCGAGGGAACGGTGCTGGACGTGGACCTGAACAAGGGCGCGCACGTCATCCAGTTTGACGGCATGGGAACGCCGCGCAGCATTTCGCTGCGCGCGAAGCTCGAAAAGATCGGGCCATAAAATCAATTGACAGATTTATTTTGGAGGGATATCGACATGAGAAAGAATTTTTGCGCACAGCCCTAGGTCTATCCGCAGCCCGTGCTCATCATCGCAAGCTATGGCGAGGACAGCGCGCCCAACGCGATGAACGCCGCCTGGGGCGGCGTGGCCGACAGCAGCCGCATCGCAATGTATTTGAGCGGCGGCCACAAGACCGTGAAGAACATCTTAAAGCGCGGTGCGTTCACCGTGAGCATGGGCGACGCAGAGCATGCGGCGGCCTGTGACTATGTGGGCATCGAGTCCGGCAACGGCGTGCCCGACAAGGTGGCGCGCGCGGGCTTCCGCGTGACGAAGAGCGAGCATGTGGATGCGCCGATGATCGACGAGCTGCCGCTCGCGCTCGAGTGCAAGCTCGTGAGCTACGACGAGGAGACCGAGCTGCTGCTCGGCGAGGTCGTGAACGTCAGCGTGGACGAGCGCGCGCTCGACGAAAACGGCAAGCTCGCTGTCGAAAAGCTGCACGTCATCACCTTTGACTACGCCAACCACGGCTATTATGTCTTGGGCGAGAAGGTCGCCAGCGCGTTCGAGGACGGCAAAAAATTCAAGTAAATCCGGCGAAACAGAAAGCGCCGCGTCCCGTATTTTCTTCGGGACGCGGCGCTTTTTTGCCGTTTCGGTCAGGATTTCGACTTTGTTTGTGCAAAACCGACGCATCAGTGTTAAAATCTCGTTAAAAACCGTCCCTTTTACTACTGGCACGGGTGCGGGGCAGATGGTATAGTAAACAGGCATGTGTTTTTTAGGAGGATCAATATGTTTTCTGCCTTTTTTCGCAGCCTGAAGCAGGAATTTGCAGGCTACAACTCGAAAAAGCTGCTCGCCGACATGATGGCGGGCCTGACGGTCTGCGCCGTCGCACTGCCGCTGGCGCTGGCGTTCGGCGTTTCCTCGGGCGCGAGCGCGGCGTCCGGGCTTGTCACGGCCATCATCGCGGGCGTGGTCATCGCCATTCTCGGCGGCGCGTCGTACCAGATCTCGGGCCCGACGGGCGCGATGAGCGCGGTGCTCGTCGGCATCGTCGCGGAATACGGCCTGCAGGGCGTGTTTTTTGCCTGCTTTGCCGCGGGCGTTCTGCTGCTGCTTGCGGGCGTCTTCAAGCTGGGTCGCTTAATTAGCTTCATTCCGATGCCCGTCATCATGGGCTTCACCTCGGGCATTGCCATCATCATTGCGATGGGCCAGATCGACAACTTCTTCGGTACGGTGTCGGAGGGCGGCTCGAATTTGGAAAAGCTCGCGTCCTATGGCCGTCTTGGCTTCCATCCGAACATGCAGGCGGTGCTCATCGGCCTTCTCGTCGTGCTGGTGATGGTCTTCTGGCCGAAAAAATGGGGTGCGCGTGTGCCGGGCTCGCTCGTCGGCATCATCCTTGCGACGATCGTCGCGACAGTCGCGGGCATGGATCAGCTCGCTGTCGTCGGCGACATTCCCAAGACGCTCCTGCTCGCCGACCGCCTGTCGCTCGGCGGCCTGAGCTTCACGATGCTCGAAAACCTGATCTCTCCCATCGTGACCATTGCGGCGCTCGGTATGATCGAGAGCCTGCTTTGCGGCGCGTCGGCCTCGCGCATGAAGGGCGAAGCGTTCAACGCCGATCAGGAGCTGATCGCACAGGGCGTGGGTAATATTCTGCTGCCGCTTTTTGGCGGTGTTCCCGCGACCGCAGCCATCGCACGCACGAGCGTAGCGGTCAAGTCCGGCCAGCAGACGCGCCTTACGAGCGTGTTCCATTCGCTGTTCCTGCTTGCCTCGATGTTCCTGCTCGGCGGCGTGATGGCGCGCCTGCCGCTCTCGGCGCTCGCGGGTGTGCTGATGGTCACGGCGTGGCGCATGAACGACTGGGAGGGCATCCGCTACATCTTCCGCCGCAAGTTCAAGTCCGGTATCAGCCAGTTTTTGATCACGATGCTCGCAACGGTCGTCTTTGACCTGACGGTCGCGATCCTGCTCGGCGTGGTATACTCCGCCATTTTGTACATGGCGAAGTCGAGTCATATCCATGTGAATTTCTCCGATATCGACGCGAACAAGCTGCGCTCGGTGGAGGGCAAGCCCCCCATTCTTGAGACCTCCGGCGTGGCGTACATCACGGGCGCGCTCTTCTTCGGCGCGGTGGATGAGTTCAACCACCGCATGGCGGAGATGCCGCAGTACGACCACATCATCTTGTCGATGCGCGGTATGCCGAGCGTGGACGTTTCGGGCGCGCAGGCGATGCTCGAGCTGTGCGAGTCGCTCAAAAGTCAGGGCAAGACGGTCGCCTGCTGCGGCATGACCGAGGCGGTACGCACCTACTTTGACCGCGCGGGCATCACCGAGCTTCTCGGCGAGGAGTCCTACTTCTGGAGCGCCGACCAGGCGATCCTTGACCTGCTGGACGCGGAGATCGTGGAATAAAAGACATAGAAAAGCACTTCCCGCCAGCGGCGGGAAGTGCTTTTTGCTGTACATGGGCTGCGAAAGATTTTATTTGCGCCGGTCACCCTCGCGTGTGATCTTGTCGAGCGATTCCTGCCGGACAGCCTGACGAAGCGCCGTCAGGTAGGGCGAAAAGGCGACGTTCTGCTCGCCGTAGGTGAGCTGGAGGTCGTATTCGTGGTCCTCCCAGGTCGAAATGTCGGACTCGTTGTGGGAGATCACGGCCTCGAGCTTGTCGAGCGCCTTGTAGATTTGGGCCTCCTGCGTTTCGAGCGCGGCCATCTCGTCGTAGAGTGCGCGCATCTCCTCGCGGCAGGGGGAGGGAAGCGATGCGACCCACTGGTAGAGCAGCGCTTCCTCCGTCGATTCGTCCTGTGCGGTCTTGTCAAAGGCGGGGATATCGCCCGTGAAGCACTCGCCGAGGTCGTGGATGAGGCACATGCGCGTCACCTTGTCCATGTCGGCCTCGGAAAATTCATCGCGCAGGAAAAACGCCATCAGTGCGATGCGCCAGCTGTGCTCGGCAACGCTCTCGTGCCGCCCGCCGGAGGTGTAGCAGTGGCGGGTGGTGTCCTTCAATTTTTCCGCCGTGTGCAGCGCGGCGAGCAGTTCGCTTGGTCTCATGCGTCTCCTCCATTGTCGTTTTCTGGTATTTTACCAGAGGCGGAAACGACTTGCAAGGAAAAGAAAGAAGAGAGATTCCCATTCCCAGCGGCATATGATATCATGAATGCGAGAAAATTTGGCGCCCGGTGAAACAAAACGGGCGCGGAATGCGTCTAAATAAGCAGAAGCAAGAAGATTTGAGAGAGACCCTCCCCTGCGGAGGGCGGAGAGGAGAGTTTATGAAGCTTGCGGCGGATTTTCGGCAGGCGGCGCGCGAGGCGCTGTGCGGCAAGTGGCCCATCGCCATTCTGATCGGCCTTGTGGCGGTGCTGCTCGACGGCGCAGGGAGCGGCGGTCCGGAGGTCAAATTCAATTACGATGTGTCCTCGGGCGTGTCGACGACGTTTGGCTACGGCGGACAGACGATTTACTCCACAGGCTACGGTTTGGGCCCGAAGTGGAGCGGACTGCTCGTCGGCGGTGCGGTCTATCTCATCGTGATCGCGCTCGTGTTGGCGGCGGCGTACTTCATCCTCGGCAGCATCGTGGGCGCGGGGTATGCCAAATATAACCTCGGCCTTGTCGACCGCACGGAGCCGGGCTTTGAGGCGCTGTTCGCCTATCTTCCGAACTGGAAGACGACGACGCTGACGCGGCTTTGGAAGGGCATTTATATTCTGCTGGGGACGATCCTGCTCGTCATTCCGGGACTGATTATGGGCTACACCTACGCGATGACGGATTACATTTTGGCCGAGCACCCGGACATGGCGCCGGGCGAGGTGATGAAGGGCTCGAAGGCGATGATGGAGGGCAACCGCTGGCGGCTGTTCTGCCTGCAATTCAGTTTCATCGGCTGGATGCTCCTCAGCTCGCTGACGTTCGGCCTTGGCAACCTTGCGCTGCGCCCCTATCAGGAGGCGGCATACGCCGCGTTCTACCGCGAGGTATCGCTCGGGTAAAAAGATAGAGAGAAACAAAACGCGCCCCGCGGATGATCCGCGGGGCGTATTTTTGCTGTGATGGAAAGCTTACTTTGCGCTGTCGTTTGTGAGGGCTTGGTCGATCAGCTTCTGGAGCGCTGCCATGTTGTCCTCGTTGTCGATGCCGCCGAGCATCGCCTCACCGACGATGGCGCCGCTGCGGTCGATGACATAGGTGGTCGGGAAGGCCATGATGTCGCCCGCAAAGTCACCGGCTGCGCTGTCGGAGGGGAAGTAGATGTTCTGGTAGCTTGCGCCCTTGGATTCAAGCAGACTCTTGGCCGTGCTGATCGCATCGGCGTTGCCATCGAGGGTATCGACGTTGATGCCGATGAGCGCGCCGCCCTGCTTCTTGAGCGTCTCGTTGAGGGCGTTCAGATCGCCAAGCTCCGCCACGCAGGGCTTGCAGCCGCTGAACCAGAAGTTCACGACCGTCACAGCGTTCTGGGAGAAGATGCTGCTGTCCACGTCGTTGCCGTCAAGGTCCTTACCGGTGAAGGTGGGGAAGGTCGGGACGGCATCGTTCATGTCGCCGTTTTCACCGTCGCCTGCGGGCTGAAGTGCGGCGTACTGCTCCTGCAGGGGCTGGATCTGGTCTTCAAGGTCGCGGATCTGCTCGGAGCCTTCGGTCAGCGTCTTGAGTTCGTCCTCGGTGAACTGATCCTTCACAAGGTCGAGGGCGGCAAGCAGGTAAGCGCCGTAGTTCGATTCATCGGGGATCTCGTCGCGCTTTTCGTTCATGGCGGCGAAGAGCTTCTGCCACAGCTCAAGGTTCTCTTCCATGATGGCGTTTTCCTTGTCGGCGAGCTCCTGAATCTGGGCGTAGATCTCCTCGGCGGTCGCGCCCTGCGCATCGCCCTTGCCGTCGCCCTTGCTGCCGCAGGCGGCGAGGGAAAGCGTCAGCGTAAAGGCGAGCAGCAGCGTAATGATCTTCTTAAAATTCATGGTTTATTCTCCTTTGTTTTCTTCAATGATCGGTTTTTGAGACAATTTGGAACATGCTCCGCCGCTGCCGAAGGCGTAGCGGAAGCGGACGGCCTCCGTCGGGCAGGCGGTCACGCATTTGCCGCAGCGGATACACTCGCTGTGGTTCGGCGTTTTGGTCACATCCACGTCCATGGGACAGGTCCTTGCGCACTTGCCGCAGGAGACGCATTTGCTCTCGTCAACGTGCATCGACAGCAGCGACACGCGGTTGAAGAGCGCGTAGAACGCGCCGAGCGGGCAGAGCCACTTGCAGAACGGGCGGTAGAAGATGACGCTCAGCACAACGACCGTGATGAGCACGCAGAGCTTCCACGAAAAGAGCTTGCCGAGCGCGGCACGGATGCTGCTGTTGACAAGCGAGAGCGGGATAGCGCCTTCGAGCACGCCCTGCGGGCAGAGATATTTGCAGAAGAACGGGTCGCCCATGCCAGCTTCGTTCACCACGAGCACCGGAAGCAGGAAGACCATCACCACCAAGATGACGTATTTGAGGTAGGTCAGCGGCTTTAGGCGCTTGGTGGAGAGCTTTTTGGTCGGGATCTTGTGCAGCAGCTCCTGAAACCAGCCGAACGGGCAGAGGAAACCGCAGATGAAGCGGCCCAGCAGCACGCCGAGCAGGATGAGGATGCCGGTGATGTAATAGGAAAAGCTGAATTTCGACGAGCCGACGACAGCCTGAAACGAGCCGATGGGACACGCGCCCGCCGCACCCGGGCAAGAGTAGCAGTTCAGTCCCGGCACGCACACGGTCTTGCCTGCGCCGCGATAGAGCGTACCCGTGAGGAAGTTCGGCAGGTGCAGATTCGTCAGCAGAGCCGCGCAGGCCTGGACCAGTCCGCGCCAGCGGGCGAGCAGAAAGGAAAACGGTTTTTTCTTATCCAATGCCCACACACTCCAGACATAGTTTGATCGCCTTGTTCAGCACCGTGTCCGCCTCGCCGCGCATCACACCGCAGACGAGAAATGCGAGGCCAAGCAGCAGAAAAAGAATCTGCACCCCGGCCTTTTTGCCAAATGTTTTGTTCAAATTATCACCCTTTCTGTTGTACCGGCGCTTAGACTACACAGGGAATATGAATACAGTATGAACAGCACCTTAAAAGAACCCTAATTTTATCTGGAAATAATAAGAAGTTTGCCCTGTGCGAAGGGGGTTGCACCATTATCCGCGCTTTTGAAAGAGCTTTGAAGCATAACGGGAGACGAGCTCACCGATCACAAGCCCCAGCACCGCGCCGGCGAACACGTCGCTCGGAAAGTGCACATATAAATAAAGACGAGAGAAGGCGAGCAGCACGGCGAGCGGGATGGCCGCATAACCGAAGCGGCGGTCTGCGCGCGTTGTCGATGTCCTTGTCAGGATAGGTCGCGATGTATGGCTCTTTGGCGAACGCCGTGAGCGGCAGCGCGGGCAGCCATGCCATCGGATGCGCAGCGGGAACCCAGGCCGTCAGCTCATCGTAGCCGATGGGGAGCCAGTCGTGCCCACCCTCGCGCGCGGAGATGAAGCACAGATCGAGTTGGTGCGTGTTGAGCTGTGTGATCAGCTCTGTGCTGTACCCACCGCGCAGCTGCACCTGAATGCCGCCGTAGCGCGCGTGGAAATCCGATATGATGCGCGCGAGCGGCGAATAAAACGCGCTGTATGCCGTGCCGACGGTAACCGTGCCGACATCCAGCCCGCGCAGCTGCGCGGAGAGCTGGGCGCAGCTCTCGCCCGCGTGCAGTAGGTCGCGGATGGCGGGCAGCAGCTTTTCGCACTCCTTTGTCGGGCGAACGCCGCTGTGCTCGCGCAGCAGGAGCGGAACGCCCGTCTCCTCCTCAAGCGCCGCGACCATGCGGCTCACGCCGGAGGGCGTGTATTGCAGCGCCTCCGCGGCGGCGGACAGACTTCCGGTCTCAATGGCGCAGACGAGCGCGCGGTAGCGATCGAGTTCCATGGCGTTCTTCTTTGCGAAATTGTCAAAGATGGTTTGATGGATCATCGGTTTACGCAAGGTGTAGCGCGGGTGTATGCTGTTGTCAAATCCTTGGAAATGGGGGGAACTATGGCACGCTCTTACGATCTAACGAGCGGCAGCATCCCGCAGCATCTGCTGCGCCTAGCCGCACCGCTCATCATGGGCAATATCTTGCAGCAGCTTTACAACACGGTGGACGCCTTTATCCTCGGGCGCTTTGCGGGCGATTTGGAGTTCGCCGCTGTCGGCGTTGCGGGCTCGGTGATGAACCTTTTCCTCTTTATGATCACAGGCGCGTGCACGGGCATTTCCGTCATCTTCGCCCAGCTCTACGGTGCGGACGAGCGCGAGCGCTTCCGCCGCGAGCACTGGCTCTCGCTCTCGTGCGGGCTGCTGGTGACGCTCGCGTGCAGCGGCCTCGGCTTTTTGCTGCTCTCGCCGCTGCTGCGGCTCATCCAGACGCCAAGCGAGCTCAAGACTTTTGTCTCGGTGTATCTGACGATCATTTTGGCGAGCCTGCCCGCGGCGTTTCTCTACAACCTCTACGGCGCGCTGCTGCGTGCCATCGGGCGGGCGAACGCGGCGCTGATGGTGCTCGCCGCGGCGGTGACGGTCAATGTCGCGCTCGACTACTGCTTTGTTGCGCGCTTTCAGTTGGGCATCGCGGGCGCGGCGTGGGCGACGGCGGCGCCGCAGGCCATTTCGGCGGTGCTGTGCATCCTCTACCTGCGGCGCAAGGCACCGGAGCTCATTTTTGCCCGCGCGGACTGCCGTATGGATGGAGAGCTATTGAAGCAGACGGCGCATTTTAGCTTCGTCACGGCGCTGCACCAGTCGAGCCTGTACACCGGAAAGCTCCTGGTGCAGGGCGCGGTCAACACCGGCGGCACGGACATGATCTCCGCCTATACGGCGACGACGCGTATCGAGGGCTTTGCCAACTCGTTTGGCGACAGCGGCAGCGCTGCGACCTCCGTGCTCGTGGCACAGAATCGGGGAGCAGGGAAAGAAGAGCGCGTGAAGGAATCGTTTCGCAGCAGCCTTTTTCTGATGCTTGCGATGGGGCTTGCGATGTCGCTCATCATGTACGTTAGCGCGAGCACGTCGGTCGGCTTTATGCTCGGGACGCGCAGCGGCGCGGCGTTTGAGAATGCGCGCGACTATCTGAAGCTCGTGGCGCTTTTCTACACGCTCTGCTTCACCGGCAGCACATTCGCTGGCTATTTTAACGGCATCGGGAAGGTGTGTGTCCCGTTCCTCGGTGCGACGAGCCACATCGCGCTGTGAGTCGTCCTCTCGTGGCTGCTGGTCGGCAAAATGGGCCTCCCCGCCGTCGCGCTGGCAACAGGCCTCGGCTGGGTGCTGGTCAACGCGCTGTGGACCTTTGTCAAATGGAGGATGGAGAAAAAGCAGAAAGCAGCAGAACGTGATATTATGTAAACATCAAAAGCCGCGCGCCTTTAGGCGCGCGGCTTTTGATAAGTTTTGTGAAGTATCGCCGCTGATCGAAATGCGCGGCAAAGGGATGACATTTTTGAGAAAGCACGAGGTTTTTGCCCATATGGGAAGACCATGTCGAAAGAGAAAAACTTTTGTAAGAGACGCGCTCTGCTTGCTGAACTTCTGTAAAGTGAAACTATTTTACAATTCTTCGAAATGGTAGCGCGGCTTGCCGGCGCTTTTCTTGCCATATTCGATGGCTCTTGTCGGGCAATAGCAGATGCAGGCCATGCACTGTGTGCAGTTGCTTCCCCAGACGGGACGGGCGTTTTGCAGTGTGATGTTATTCAGCGGGCAGAGCTTTTCGCATTTGCCGCAGCCGATGCAGACATCGCTTGCAGTAAAGGGATTTGCCTTCACAAACAGCGGATAGAAAACCGGGTTCACCGCGCTGCTCGCGATGCGGTCGTAGAGTTTTTTGCGCGGCGGCGAGAACATGTGTCCTGCGCGGATCGCAGCGATCGCGCGGTCGATGAACGGCTCGGCTTTGGCGACGATCCGGCGAGCCTCCTCGACGGTTGGTGCGTTGAACATGGCGATGAAATTCTCCGGCATGACGATCTGCGCCGTGCCCATGTAGACGAGGCCCTTTTCGCGGCAGAGCGCGCGGTTGTACTTCGCGGCGTTGCCGATCTCGCTGCCGCAGTCCATGACGAACCACGTTTCCCTCGCGCCGCGCAGCTCTGTTCGCAGCAGATGGTCGCGCACGATGCGCGGGATGCGCCAGGCGTAGGTCGGCATGACGAGGACGAGCCGTCCGTTGACGGCGAGCGGTGTTATGTCGCCTGATTTGATGCGGTCATTCAGGCTGATGAGCGTATCGTTCAGCGCGTGTGCGATGCGCTCGGCGATGTGGCGGCTGTTGCCGGTGCCGGTGAAATAGAGTACCATGGCGACCTCCTGTGTCTTTGCTCGAGCATTGCCCGAATATTGTATTGCCTCTATTGTACCAGCCGTGGCGCGCGCAGACAAGCGCTTTGTGTAGGAAAACCGGCGGAGTAAAGGGACTTGAACCTGAGAGAAAAATCACCGCGGCTTTTCTTTTTTAACCGAAAGGGGCGAAAGAGGCATATTGCCTCTCGTATACTTGTGTTTCCTGCATTTTCTGCTTGAGGAATGGGGGCGGATATGGTATCTTGAACCATGTGTCCGTCGGCCGTTTTCGACCAGCGGTTCACGTTCTCTAACTGAACGGCCACCGAAAGGCAGGGCTTTTTCTTATGATGATCAACAAACGGCTCATCGGCGCGGTGCCGGAGAGCAAAAAATATATCGCGGGCAACGTCGCGCTGCAATGGTGCTCGCTGTGCGCGAACATCGCGATGATGAGCGCCGTGACGGAGCTGTTCGCCGCGCTCTTCGCGGGCAGCATGACGCAGAGTAAGATCGTCACGACCGCAGTGATCGCGCTTGCAGCTGTCGCCGTGCGATACGGCTGTACCGTCGGCGCGTCGCGCATGGGGTATCTATCGTCCAAGGCGGTCAAGAAGACGCTGCGCGGCGCGATCTATGACAAGCTCCTGTGCCTCGGCGCGTCGTATTCCGAGCAGGTCAAAACGTCGGAGGTCGTGCAGGTCGCGGTCGAGGGCGTTGACCAGCTCGAAACGTACTTCGGCGCGTATCTGCCGCAGTTTTTCTACGCAATGCTCGCGCCGCTGACGCTTTTTGTCGTGCTGTGCTTCGTGAGCGTGCCGGCGGCGGTCGTGCTGCTCGTCTGCGTGCCGCTCATCCCCGTCGCCATCGCGGCGGTGCAGACATGGGCGAAGAAGCTGCTCTCGAAATACTGGGGGCAGTACACGGCGCTCGGCGACACGTTTCTTGAAAATTTGCAGGGCTTGACGACCTTGAAAATCTATCAGGCCGACGCCTTCAAAAATGATGAGATGAACGTCGAGGCCGAAAAGTTCCGCAAGATCACGATGAAGGTTCTTACGATGCAGCTCAACTCCATCACGATCATGGACCTCATCGCCTACGGCGGCGCGGCGCTTGGCGTCATCATGGCCGCAACGCAGCTGCGCGCGGGGAAGATCGACCTTGCGGGCGCGCTGCTCATCATCCTGCTGGCGGCGGACTTTTTCATCCCCATGCGCCAGCTCGGCTCGTTTTTCCATATTGCCATGAACGGCATGGCCGCGAGTGATAAGATTTTCCGCCTGCTCGACCTGTCCGAGCCCGCACACGGCGGCGTTAGCTGTCCCGCGGGCGACATTGTTTGCCGCGGCCTGTGCTTTTCCTACGAACCGGAGCGCGAAATTCTGCACGGTGTCGATCTGACGATCCCGCAGGGCAAATTTGTCTCGCTCGTCGGCGAGTCGGGCTGCGGCAAGTCGACGATCTCCGCGCTTTTGATGGGCCGGAACAAGGGCTACACCGGCTCGATGACCGTCGGCGGCGCAGAGCTGCGCGACATTGAGGAGGCGAGCCTGATGCGGCGCATCACCTACGTCAGCCACCAGAGCTACCTCTTCAAGGGTACGGTACGCGACAATTTGCTGATGGGCAAGCCTGGTGCGGGCGATGACGAGCTCTGGAGCGCGCTCACGCAGGTCAATCTCGCGGACTTTCTCAGAGGGGAAGCGGGGCTCGACCGCGGCGACCTCATCTCCGTCATCACGTCGGACATTGAGCTGCTCAAGTTCTTCTACGCGCACACGATCTCGCCCGCGGCCATCGCGGCGCTGTTCACGCTCATCATGTGTCTGTTCATCGGGCATTATCACGCGTTGCTCGGCCTTCTGGCACTCGCGGCTTACGTCTGCGTCGGCGTAGTCATCCCGCTCATCACGTCCCGCCGCTCGGGCGATACGGGGATGCGATTCCGCACGGAGTCGGGCGCGCTGTCGGCCTTCGTGCTCGACAGCCTGCGCGGCCTGAACGAGACCATTCAGTACGATCAGGGCGCAGAGCGCCGCGCCGAGATGGATGCGCGCACCGATGCGCTATCCAAAGAGGAAGCCAAGCTCAAGCGTCTCACGGGCCAGAACATGGGCATCACGAACACGGCCATTTTGCTCTTCGACCTTGCAATGCTGGTTTCTTCCGCGGCGCTGGTGCAGCGCGGAGAGCTGACGTTCGACGGGGCGCTCATTGCGGTCCTTGCGCTGTTCTCGTCGTTCGGTCCCACGGTCGCGCTGGCAAATCTCGGTGCGACGTTGCAAAACACCTTCGCCGCGGGCAACCGCGTGCTCGACATTCTGGATGAAGAACCCGTGGTCGACGAGGTCACCGGACAGAAAGAGGTCGAATTTACCGGCGCGGAGGCCGAGCACGTCACGTTCTCCTACGGCGGGGAGGACATTCTCTCCGACGTTTCCGTCCGCTTCCCGGAGAGGAGCGTCGTCGGCATTGTGGGCCGCAGTGGCAGCGGAAAATCGACGCTTTTAAAGCTCCTGATGCGCTTCTGGGATGTGCGGAAGGGTCGCGTCCGCCTGTCAGGCACGGACGTTTCCAGCATCAACACGGGGAATCTGCGCGAGATGGAGAGCTTCGTCACGCAGGAGACGCATCTTTTCCACGACAGCATCAAAAATAACCTCCGCATCGCAAAGCTCGATGCGACGGACGACGAGATCGTCGCGGCCTGCAAAAAGGCCGCCGTGCACGACTTCATCATGACGCTGCCGCAGGGCTACGACACGCTTTCGGGCGGCGAGCGCCAGCGCCTCGGACTCGCCCGCGCGTTTCTGCACGACGCGCCGCTGATGCTCCTTGACGAGCCGACGAGCAATCTCGACAGCCTGAACGAGGCGGTCATCCTGAAATCGCTGCACGAGCAGTGCGCGGGCAAGACCGTCGTGCTCGTGTCGCACCGCGCGTCGACCATGCGCATCGCCGACACGGTCTACTCTGTCGAGCACGGGAGAATGAGCTGATGAAGCTGAAACGCCTTTTCTTCCTGATCCTTGGCTGCGTGTGCCTTGCGCTCGGCTGCGTCGGCATCGTGCTGCCGGTGCTGCCCACGGTGCCGTTCTTCCTTGCGACGGTGTTCTGCTTTGCAAACTCGTCGGAAAAGCTGCACACATGGTTTCTCGGCACAGAGCTCTATCAAAAACACCTCGACTCATTCGTGAAGAAAAAGGGCATGACCGCGCAGACCAAAGCCGGCATCCTGATGTCCGTGACGCTGCTGATGGCCGTCGGCTTTTTCCTGATGCTGCGAAAAGCGCTCTACATTCCCTGCACTATTCTCGCTATTGTGTGGCTCTGACACCTCGTCTACTTCCTCTTCGGTGTGAAGACGATCAAGACAGAATGCGAGGAGCAGATTTGAGTAAAAAAAGCGGCAGAGCCACCGGAATGCTCCGGCGGCTCTGCCGCTTTTTGAGAGAGAAGGGAAAAAATCATGCTTTTTCGGGGCGCAGCGGGCCGTAGAAGTAGCTCGCGGTCGCGCCGCCGTCGATGAGGAAGGTCGAGCCCGTGATGAACGCGCCCTTGTCGCTCATCAAAAGTTCGGCGACGTTTGCGGCTTCGCCCACCGCGCCGAGGCAGGCGGCCTTCATATCTTTGATGACGCGGCCCGGCCAGCCGCCGTTTGTCATAAACGGCACAACGGTCTTGCCTGCAAAATTCTGTCCATGCAGGAATGCCTTGACGGCGGGAGCCATCGTGTACCACCATGTCGGCGTGCCGACGGCGATGACGTCGTAGTCGGCGACGTTGACGGGAAGCGCCTTGAGCTCCGGCTCAAAGCCCGCGTTCACCTCGTGCTGGCCCTGATCGACCACATCGTTGTAGCTGCCGGTATACGGCACGGCGGTGTCGAGCCTCACAAGATCGCCGCCGGCGACGCTCTGCAACGCTTTTGCGGTGCGCTCGGTGTTGCCGCACGACCAGGAGTAGTAAACGATCAGGAGCTTTTTCATTTTGTGACCTCCTCAACCCACTGGGCAAGCGCGCTCTTCGCCTCGTCCACGTGGCTGCCGTGGATGGCGAGGCCCTTCGTGACCGCCGCGCCATGGGCAGCCTTGCGGATGTCGTTTTCGGTATCGGAAAGGCCGCTGCCCTCGTGCGTGCAGAACGGGTGGATGGTCTTGCCCGTGAAGTCGTAGTGATCGAGGAAGGTGTAGACCACCATCGGCATCGTGCTGCAATAGTTGGGGTAGCCGAGGTAAATTTCATCATAGGCGTCGAGGTCATCGGGCAGATCCAACACCGCGGGACGGGCGCTTTTCTGCCAGTCCTCACGCGCCTGCGCCACACAGGTCTTGTAGTCGTCTGAATAGGGCTCGGCCTGCTCAATTTTGTACAGCTCGCCGCCGGTCAGATTCGCGAGCATCTCAGCAACCTTTTCGGTGTTGCCGACGGAAATGCGGCGGTACGCGCCTCCGAAGTAGTTCTCTCCCGCGCGGGAGTAAAATGCGATCAATGCTGCCATTGTTTCGCTCCTTTCTTATCGCTTTGCGCCAAAAGCGGCGCATGGTTTTTGTTGATACCACCATTGTAAACCGCCGCGCCGCGGGTATCAATTCCGGTTTTGCGGCTTTCCTATAAGAAAAACTGATATGAAAAAAGGCGGAGCCATCGGCTCCGCCTTTCTGCTTTCGTTCAGGTATCAAATTGTCCTTTGAGCAGCTGCGCGAATTCTGGCACGTAGGGGTTCGCGTTCTCCTTTTTCCAGAACGCGCAGTATGTGCGAAGAATCGGCTCGCCGTTTCGCACGAGCGGCACGCGGGTGAGCGGTTCGGCCGCCTGCCTTTCGCCGCCCTCCAGCGGCAAAAAGCCCCTGCCGCCCGCGACCAGAAGACGCGCCTCCTCCAAATTCTCGGCATACAGGAATTCACTTGGAAAGCCGAGTACAATGCGGCTGAATTCCTGCTCCGCCTCCCGCTCCGGCGGCGGGGCGATCAGAATGCAGGGAAAATTCTTGAGCTCTGCCGGTGCGACCGCCTCCATTTGCGCGATTGGGCTGTGGGCGGAGACTTCAATCAGGGCGGGCCGGGCTGCAAGGATCAGATTTTCGTAGGCGTCGGAAAACAAGCGGCGCTGATCGTTGAGCGTGATCTCGACCCGATCCTCGCTCAGCATATCACACAGCTCCCCATGGCTGCCGTACGCGATGGAGACGCTGACGTCGGGATACCTCGCCGAAAAGGCCGCGAGCGCGCGGTGGAACTCTCCCCCTGCATAGGTGCGCAGGTAGCCGATCTTCAAGCTCGCCGCCTCGCCCTTGGCAATCTTCGCCGCCTCGGCGCACATGCGGTCGCAGTCCGCTGTGAGCAGCAGGCTCTTACGGTAAAAGTATTCGCCCACAGGCGTGAGCGAAAATGAGCGATTTTTGCGCACGAGCAGCGCAAAGCCCAGCTCACGCTCCAAGGACTGCACCTGCTGGGAGATGGCTGACTGCGAGATGAAATTTTCCTCCGCCGCGGCGGAAAAGCTCCCGAGACGCACGACGGATTGAAAGTATTTGAGCTGCTTGAGCATGATGCACCTCCTGATGTCTAAATGACGATCCCCTCGCAGTGGTCGATCTCGTGCTGGATGATCTCCGCCGTCCAGCCGATGAAGGTCTTGAGGCGTGTTTGGAATTTTTCGTTCTGCCACTGGACTTTGACGGTCTGGAAGCGCTTTGCCTTGCGCGTGCCGGTGAGGGACAGGCAGCCCTCCTCGGTGTCGTAGGGGCCGGACTTTTTGACGATGACGGGGTTGAACATGAGCATGTATTCGCCGTCATTTTCAAAAGCGATGATGCGCTTGTTGACGCCGATCATGTTCGCCGCCATGCCGACGCAGCCGTCCTTGTGGGCGATTAGCGTGTCGAGAAGGTCCTGCGCGGTGTTGAGATCGTCCGCCGTGGCGGCTTCGGCCTTTTGGGCGAGGAAGGTCTCGTCTTTGCAGATATCACGGATCATGGTGTTCCTCCTGCGCGGCATTCTGCTGCTTGTAATGTGTGCCCCAGACGACCATGGAATCGAGGATGGGCTTTAGGCTGTATCCGGTCTTGGTCAGCGTGTATTCCACGCGCGGCGGTACCTCGGCGTAGACCTTGCGGGTGAGCAGGCCCTTGGCCTCCATATCGCGCTGCTGCGCGGTCAGCACCTTCTGCGTCACATGGCCGATGGACTTTTTAAGTTCACCGAAGCGCTTGGTGCCGTCCATCAGGTCGCACAGGATGAGCACCTTCCATTTGTCGCCGATGAGCATGAGCGTCGTCTCGACGGGGCAGGCGGGTAATTCCATGGTATGGCCTCCTTCGTGTTACAGATATTGACCGGTGATGCTGTCGGGGTTCAATTGAATTTCCTCCGGCGTGCCGGAGGCGACGATCCTGCCGCCGGCCTCACCGCCGCCGGGGCCCATGTCGATGAGAAAGTCCGCGTTGCGGATGACGTCGAGGTCGTGCTCGATGACCACGACCGTTGCGCCGTTGTCCAAAAGCGCCTGGAAGACGCCGAGCAGCACGCGAACATCCAGCGGATGCAGGCCGATCGACGGTTCATCGAAGACGAAGACAGAGTCGGTCTGCGTGCGGCCAATCTCGCTGGCGAGCTTTAATCGCTGTGCCTCGCCGCCGGACAGGCTTGGCGTTTCCTCGCCGAGCGTCAGGTAGCTGAGGCCGAGCTGCTTCAAAATGCCGAGCTTCTGGCTGACGGTCTTCCGGTCCGCGCAGAATTCAATGGCGGAGTTGACGTCCATGTCCATGAGTTCAGGAAGCGAGGCGTTTTCGCCCGCCTTGTTCATGAGCTTCACGCCATAGGCGGCTCTTGCGTAGCGCGAGCCGCGGCAGTCGGGGCAGGGAATGTTGACGTCGGGCAGAAACTGCACGTCGAGATTTACAACGCCCGTGCCGTCGCAGCCGGGGCAGCGGAGAGAGCCGGTGTTGTAGGAAAAATCGCTCGCTTTATAGCCGTGTTCCTTCGCGTCGGGCGACTTGGCGTAGAGCTTGCGCAGCTCGTCGTGCACGCCCGCGTAGGTCGCGACCGTGGAGCGGACGTTGATGCCGATGGGCGTCGCGTCGATGAGCTTGACGTGCGCGATGCCGTCGGCTTCGACCGAGCGAATGTGCGCGGGCAGGGGATTGCCGTTGATCTTCGCTTCCAGCGCGGGGACAAGGCTCTCGAGCACCATCGTCGTCTTGCCCGAACCGGACACGCCGGTGACGACCGTGAGGCGGCCCCTGGGGATGTCGACCTCAAGCGGCTTGACCGTGTGGATCTGAGAAGTAGACAGATGAACCGTGCCGTTTGCGAACAGTTCGTCCTTTTTGGCGCGCTCGCGCAGCTTTGTTTCAGCCTTGCCGGAGAGGAACGGCCCAATCTGCGAATTCGGGTTTTCTTCGATCGTTGGGATGTTCCCCTCGGCGATGACATGGCCGCCCTTAGCGCCCGCTTCGGGGCCCATTTCAACGATCCAGTCGGCCTCTTTCAAGATCTGTGTGTCGTGGTCGATCAAGATGACGGAGTTGCCGTCGGCGACGAGATCGTGCATCACGCCGGTAAGCCCCACGATGTTCGACGGATGCAGACCGATCGACGGCTCGTCGAGCACATAGAGAACACCGGTCGTGCGGTTGCGCACGGCGCGGGCGAGCTGCATGCGCTGCCGCTCGCCGGTGGAGAGGGTAGAGGCCGAGCGGTCGAGCGTCAGGTAGCCGAGGCCCAAGTCGATGAGCCGCTTTGCCGTGCTCTCAAACGCCTCGCAGATGCTCTCGGCCATCGGGCGCATCTCCGTAGGAAAGCTCTCCGGTACGCCGCGCACCCAGTCGACAAGGTCCGAGAGCATCATTGCGCAGGCCTCGTCGAGCGAAATGCCGCGCAGCTTCGGCGCGCGGGCGGCAGAAGAGAGACGCGTGCCGTGACAGTCGGGGCAGGTTTCTTCCTTGAGGAATTTTTCGACGCGCTTCATGCCCTTTTCGTCCTTAACCTTGGCGAGTGCGTTTTCGACGGTATAGACGGCGTTGAAGTAGGTGAAGTCCAGCTCGCCTGCCTGGTTGGAATTCTTGTTGTGGTAGAAGATGTGCTTCTTCTCCGCGGGGCCGTGAAAGACGATGTCCTTTTCCTTTTCGGTCAGGTCGCGGAACGGTACATCCGTGCGCACGCCCATCTGGCGGCAGATGTCGGTCATCAGCGACCACATCAGGCTGTTCCACGGCGCGACCGCACCGCCGTCGATGGTCAGGGAATCGTCCGGCACGAGTGTGTCTAAGTCGACGGTGCGGACGATGCCCGTGCCGCTGCACTTTGGGCAGGCACCCTGTGAGTTGAACGCCAGCTCCTCGGCGGACGGCGCGTAGAAATGCGCGCCGCACTCGGGACAGACGAGCTCCTTGCCCGCCGCAACGAGCAGGGAAGGTGGGACGTAGTGCCCGTTCGGGCAGCGGTGGCTGGCTAAACGTGAGAACATCAGACGCAGGCTGTTCAAAAGCTCTGTGCCCGTGCCGAATGTGCTGCGGATGCCGGGCATGCCGGGGCGCTGGTGCAGCGCCAGCGCGGCGGGAACATACAGAACCTCATCCACGCTCGCCTTGGACGCCTGCGTCATGCGGCGGCGCGTGTAGGTGGACAGCGCTTCAAGGTAGCGACGCGAGCCCTCGGCATACAGCACGCCGAGCGCCAGTGAGGATTTTCCTGAGCCGGACACGCCCGCGATGCCGACGATCTTACCGAGCGGAATGTCGACGTCGATATTTTTGAGATTGTGGACCTTTGCCCCACGAATGAGCATTTTGTCGATCATGGTATCACTCCATCAGCTGTGAAAAAAGTGTTGAAAATATACAATAGTATCCTTTTGGTAACTACACCACAATATTGTGCTTACTTTACGAAAGTTCTCTATGGCGCTATGATAAGGCCAACGAAAGAAAAATACAACCTTTCGAGTACAAAACATTTTGGAGATATTTATCATGAACAAGACTGCTGACCGTACCGTAGCGCTGGACAAGGGCCGCGTGGACGTCTATACTAAAAACGGCGTCACCCTTTACGCCTATCAGACCCGCGACCTCATCGACAACGAGGTCTTTGTGCTGGCAAAGAAAGGCCGCGGCGTCGTGATCGAGCTGCCGTGCTTTTTTGACAATATTCGCGAGCTGACTGATTTCCTCAAGAGCGAGGGTGTCACGGTCGAGGCGAAATTCGTTGCCTATCACGCGGCGGGCGCGTCCTTCCTGCCGGAGGTCCCCGCCTACGGCACCGAATCCTCCGTCGCCTATAACACGACGGGCGGCGGCGCAGGGCTGGTCGCGAATTTCAAGAACGCATTCGGCGACAGCTTCGATCCCGCCATCTGCGAGGTGGATCACGTGCTGGAGGAGGGTGAGATCGAGCTTGCGGGTATCCGCTTTGTTGTGAAGCCCAATGCCGAGGCGCTCGACCTTGAAATTCCGGAGATCAACTGTGTTTACACGCACATGATGGGCCACGATTGCCACTCCATCGTGGCGGGCTGCCCGCATGCAGACGGCATCATTTCCCAGCTCAACTATTACATCCGCAAGGGCTTTGACCTTGTCCTGACCGCGCATTACACGCCCGAAGACCTGAAGGATGCGCAGACCAAGGTGGACTACCTGACGAACCTCAAGGAAATCGCGCTGGAGAGCGAAAGCGCCGACGAGATGAAGGCCAAGGTGCAGGAACAGTATCCTGATTACAGCGGAATGAACTATCTTGACATGACGGTGGGATTTTTCTTCCCCAATAAGTAAAACGCCCTGAGAAAGGAGCAAAACATGACGCAGGCGGAGCGGCGGCTGTACCTGATCCGGTCGCTATTGAACGAAAAAACGGAATACCAAAGCCTGAACGTGCCGCGGGACGCGGGGGAGCAGCGCAAGCTGCTGCGCTCGCTGATGAATGTCCGTATGCCGAAAGTGGCAGACGAAGCGTTTCTGCGCGTGCAGGACGAGTACTTGCGGCAAGAGCTGGCAGACGAGGGCATTACCGACCTCGACGATCTGCGGCCGGTCAGTGGTGACCTTTACCTCTGGCAGGGGGACATCACGCGCCTCAAGTGCGGGGCCATCGTCAACGCCGCGAACAGCGGTATGACGGGCTGCTACATCCCGTGCCACGCCTGCATCGATAACTGCATCCACACCTTTGCCGGCGTGCAACTGCGTCAGGACTGCGCCGCGCTGATGGCAGAGCAGGGGCACGAGGAGCAGACAGGGCAGGCGAAGATCACGAAGGCCTACAACCTGCCGTGCGATTACGTCCTCCACACGGTCGGCCCGATCGTCTCGGGCCGCGTGACAAGAGAGGACGAGCGGCTGCTTGCGTCATGTTACCGATTCTGTCTGGAACTTGCGGAGAAAAACAGTGTGCGAAGCATCGCGTTCTGCTGCATTTCGACAGGTGTGTTCCATTTTCCAAACGAGCGCGCGGCGGAGATCGCCGTGGAGACCGTGCGGCGCTATAAGGTGGAGACGGGCAGTAAAATAAAGGTGGTTTTCAATGTTTTCAAGGATCTCGACAAAACGATCTACGAGCGGCTTCTCGGCGCAAATTGCGCGCCTGCGGCGCGCGCTTGACGAGGCGGATGCTGTCGTCATCGGCGCGGGCGCAGGGCTGTCCACCGCGGCGGGCTTCACGTACAATGGTGAGCGGTTCGAGCGGTATTTTTCGGATTTTGCGGAAAAATACGGCTTCCACGACATGTACAGCGGTGGGTTCTATTCGTTTCCGTCGCAGGAGGAGTTCTGGGCCTATTGGAGCCGGTATATCTTCATCAACCGCTATCAAAACGCGCCGAAAAGCATGCACGAGGTTTTGCTCGAGTTGGTGCGGGACAAGGACTATTTTGTCATTACGACGAGCGTCGACCACTGCTTCCAGAAGGCGGGCTTTGACAAAAAGCATCTTTTCTACACGCAGGGCGACTACGGCCTGTTTCAGTGCAGTGAGCCGTGCTGTCAAGAGACGTTTGACAACGAGAAAACCGTCCGCGCGATGGTCGAAGCGCAGGGCTTCACCGTGGCGGACGGCGTGCTGACACCGTCAGCAGATGCGACGCCAAAGATGGAGGTGCCGTCGGAGCTTTTGCCGCGCTGCCCGCACTGCGGCAGACCGATGACGATGAACCTGCGCTTCGATAACAAATTTGCCGAGGACGAGGGCTGGCACGCCGCGGCGGAGCGGTACGAAAATTTCCTCCGCACGCGGGACGGACAAAAGATCCTCTTTTTAGAGCTCGGCGTCGGCTACAACACGCCGGTCATCATCAAATATCCGTTCCTCCGCATGACGGCGGGCAACCCGAAGGCCACCTACGCCTGCATCAACATGGGACAGGCAAGCACACTGCGCGAGATCGAAGAACGGTCGATTTTGATCGACGGGGATATCGCCGCGGTGATAGAAGAAATGAAGAAAACCGCTTCCTACAAATAGCAGGAAGCGGTTTTAACTTATGATGACAGCGGATTTGTGATTTAAGTACTGCGTGCGATTTTGGGAAAATCCGGTGACGATTGTGATACAATTCACGATTCGGCGAAGTCAGAATTCAATGTGATAGTTTAATTCAGTCCTGTTTTCACGTCGAACTTCACTGCTGATCGTTGCGGTACCACTACATTTTAGTTGCTACAGGATACCGTCGAGTTTTGCAGCAACTTTTTCTGACATACCTGCGGAAGAACTGCATTGAAAGTGGTAGTCCTTGCTTTGTTAATTGCGGTGAACAGACCTTTCATGGTGTCGGACCTACTGTGGTTTTCTCAGATGTGCCGCCCATAGGATTATCCTCCGTATCTGTCTGATTAAAAAGATGCGTCGCGTTTTACAGAATCATAAAATGCTACACTTACCAACGGACATTTCAATATATTATATCAAATTGTGCGCATGCGCGCAAGCAAAATAAGGACACAATAGACAAAAAATGATATTTTTAATAGGCGCAAATAGATTTGACATGGACTGTACAGTACCCTCTGTTTTGTTGCTTTTTACGATGGAATATGCTATCTTGATTACGGTAATTTACTATAAATATTAGGAGAGTGAACACCATGCTTTTTGTTTGTTACCCCAAGTGCACCACCTGCCAGAAGGCGAGAAAGTGGCTGGACGAGCAGAGGATCGCCTATGAGCTCCGCGACATCAAAACGGAGAATCCTACTTATGACGAGTTGGCCGCGTGGTACGAGCGGAGCGGTCTGCCGCTGAAAAAGTTTTTCAACACCAGCGGCCTTCTGTATAAGTCCATGGAACTCAAGGACAAGCTGCCCCAAATGAGCGAGGACGAGATGCTGCGCCTCCTCGCCACGGACGGCATGCTTGTCAAGCGCCCGCTGCTGGTCGGCGATGACTTCGTCCTCGTTGGGTTCAAGGAAAGCGAGTGGGCGGCGCGGGTGAAGAACGAATGATGGCCGCTGATTGGCTTTTTCTTTATTTTGTATGGCTGCCTTGAAGAGCTTATTCCGAGCATTGAAACGTATATACGGATATAAAGATGTCTAGGCCAAGCTTCATTCGAATTGCCTTGATCTGCTTACCCTGGCCGTTTCTCAGAAAGAGATTGTAGTCATCCAGAAGTCTTTCGACTGGAACCTCAAAAAGCTGCGCGATTTTCTCCATGTGCTTCGGAGAGTAAAAGTCCTTTCCATATTCTTCATAATGAATATAAGTACTTCGGTATATACCGGCGTAGTCAGCTACGTCTCTCTGCCGCAAGCCTTTCTGGTATCGAAGCCAGCGGAGCTTGTCCGCTGTTTCAGTGATTTCGGAGAAGTCCGAGAACTGCAGATTGAACTTTTCTGCATCCTGAAACTTGTGCGGCAGTATCACCGGAAATTGAAGAATTTGTAGCGGGGCTACTTTTACTGAACCTGATATATTGGAAATCAGAATGTAGCAGCGGACTTCCACTTGCGCCAGCAGGCGCCATTTTGCACCAAAAGGTGCCTGTTTTGCTACTTCATCCTCCGATAGTTCTGCTATGTGAGGATAGTATTCACTATCCTCTCCCAACGGATACATAGGTTGCTCAACAGGGGGCAAATCCGCCTCTCCGTCCTCCGCAAAGAGGTAAACATAGGCATTTTTGCCGTCCCAGACCACCTTTTTGACGATGGTGCGCAGCAGGC
>OIWQ01001042.1_pt1 | contig 34626 bp, 34 predicted proteins | sample 1587571 | NCBI WGS metagenome assembly OIWQ01 (sample SAMEA3888910, study PRJEB22519) | human gut metagenome | biome: human gut; feature: human-associated habitat; material: faeces | place: Denmark | collected 2010
CCTCCTCCCGGGGCAGTTCAAAGCGCTCCAGCTTCAGCTTCTCCTTGCAGATCTTGCGCATTTCGCCCTCGATCTCGGCCAGGTCCTCGGGGGTGAAGGCAAAGGGCGCGTCCAGATCGTAATAAAAGCCGTTTTCGATGGATGGGCCGATGGCCAGCTTTACCTCCGGGTGCAGGCGCTTGACGGCCTGGGCCAGGACGTGGGAGCAGGTGTGCCAATAGGTCCGGCGGTATTCCTCGTTTTCAAAGGTGTACTTGTTTTCTTCGCTCATGATGATTCCTCCTTGATATTGGGGTCGGGAAAATAAAAATCCCCACCCCTGACAGTGATTCAGGGGTGAGGTAATCGGCATTACTCCACGGTTCCACCCTGCTTACGGGACACGGGTCCCGTCGCTCGTAGCTCCTCTGTAACGGGAGGGCCCGGTCCGGCCTACTGGGGCCATGGCCCGTTGGGCGGACGGCTCGGAGGCGGTACGCATCCTGCTTTCAGCCGGGACCCTTGCACCAAGATGGGCCCCTCTCTGCTGCCTGCCGCAGACGGCTTCCTCGTCAACGCCTTTTGTTATCCCTCAATATAGCACGCCCTGTCCCGGTTGTCAACGGGAAATTCCCGGGACAGAGGCTCTTTTCTGCGGGGAGGGAAGTCCGGGAGCGCCGGATTGCGGCACAGGCCGCGGAAGCGCGGGAGAAAAAACTTTGCGGTTCCATTCCAGATACAGCATCAGCTCAGCATTGCGGACATTTTGTTCAACAGCCGACTAACAACGGACACAATATGCTCACTCAACGTTGAAATTCTCAAGACCTTTGCGAGTCCGCTCCGCACAAACTCGACCAGCAGCCCTGAAAAAAGATCAGCGCTGCTACTGCAAAAACACATACCACGCCTGCGGGAATACTCATTTGGACCACCGATGAGACAGCGCCCCGCAGGCAGTTATTCCATATCACAGGGCTTAACTGAAACAGGTAAATGCCAAATGCCAACGGCGTGATCTTTGCAATCGCCTTTCCCTTCAGATGCAGTCGAGAAAAAAGGATCACCATGATCAGCCCACTGGCCGCAATAGTTGGAGACACATAGTTTGTCAGCCTTCCGATTCCAGCAAAAATGCGGACGCACCACGTCAGCAATATACACAGCCCCCACAGCATAAGTAATGTAGCCGTCTTTTTTTGCTCAAACAATTTCCCGCATCTGGCCAGTGCGCCCACGCAGTACAGGACCATCAGCCACAACGCAGAATAGCCCCCCTGGGTCTTAAAAGCGCCCGCCAGCAGCTCAACACATGTGAACAGCACCATGCAGACCAGGAGCGCAGTCCTGGCGGTTTTTTCGTCAACAGAGAATACAAACCGATTCAAAACCGGAATCGCAAAGAATAGGGCAAAATATGCGGTAAAGTACCAAAATGTCTCGAAAGTAACGGGAAGTGCAAGCTTGATAAGCCCCTTTATGCTCCATCCCGGATTCAGACCAGTCACCGTCAGAATAACCGTTAACACAAAGGAGTAAAAGAAGGCCTGGAACCACATGTCCGCCAATTTTTCGTATTTTCGCGGTCTGTCTGCTGCGGTATAGCCGCTGATGATTGCAAAACCGTCCACCGCACAGTATGCCAAAATTTCAATAAACCAGAACACACGAAATTCCGTCGTTCCCTCCTGGCATGCGTTCAGGATTCCGCCTTGTCCCAAAGTATGCAATATGCATACCATATAAAAAGATCTATACCGTAGTTTCTCTGGCTTCCCATATGCGTTCATCCCTCACTTGCCACTTATTTCTCATCCATGATATCATATAGCTTCATCAGCTCGATGCGCTCTCTGGCCAGCTTGATGGAGCCTGACGCACTGTTGTCTGCGCCGACTCTTTTTTCCATGGCGTAGTGGGCAATGCGCTGCACCCACGCCGCAGGCAGCAGATATGGGCATTTTTTGAGATATGGATAGCGCCGCTCCAGATACCTGCGCTTGGGAAACACCGTGCGCAGGACGCTGCTTTTTCCACCGGTGCGGTTGGCCTTGACGGCGTTCAGCGTCACGGTGGTCGAGTGCAGACGGGTCAGGTCATTGGAACCATATACGCCCCCGCAGAGGGAATCATGCAGCAACGGCTTCACATCCACCTCGCCGCCCCATGGCGTAGGCAAATCAAAGTCGATGCCCAGATACGCCCGGGCGACCCGGAAGGCCGCAGCGGCGAAGGTCGCCGCATGGACACCGGCGCACTGGTCATGCAGCCGCTGCCAGTCGATTTGGTCGCAGTATGTCTGCGCCCAGAGGCCGATGTCGCAGAACTGCCGCAGGCCAATGCCGCTGTACACAAAATGCTTGTAGGCATGCAGGATCAGGTACAGCAGGTGCTCATGGGGCGGCATGGCCAAAAAGCCGCCTACCTCCACTGATGTGATGCCCACAAAGAAGTGATTCAGCTCGTCGTGGGCGTCCTGGGCGGAATCGAACAGGTGGCGGTGCAGCTCGATATAAAGCGGGCTGTCCTTTTTCATATAGGACACCTCGTCCACCGTGGGCAGCTCATCCACAGGCACGTCAGTGGTCAGTCCGTTCGTAAGAAGTGCCTCATGGCAGGCCAAAAACTCACCCTCCGGGATAAGCAGGTCATCGTCCGCACTGAGGCGGTGATCCCGCAGGGGATAGAGTCTGCCGCAAAGCTGCCCCTTGACCACAATGGGGTGCAGTCCGGCGGCCCGAAGTCTGCGGTAGAGGTCGGTAAATTCCGCCGAGCGCACGGTCTGGTTCAGCACCTGCCTGATGACCTGCTGCTTGATGGTTGCAAACAGGGCGGCATTCTCCTCGGCGGCAGATGTCTTGCGCACGGCCTCAAAGAGGATGGGCAGCAGCTTCTGCTGGTTCGCCAGCGCAAAGATGGCAGACCAGTCCACGGCCTCCGCAGGCAGCTCCCCGCCGGAGACGGCGGCCTTGGCGATATGCAGAAATTGCGTTTCGGTGGCAGTCAGGGTCATAGTCATGGGCCTTTCCTTATGATTATCCATAGCGTGGGTCAGCAGCAGCGAGGTGGCGCCGACGAATGCGCCCAGCGTGTTGCAGATCACGTCGTCCGTCTCCGCCACACCCAGGGCGAAGCGGTACTGCGCATACTCGATCCCCGCACTGAGGATGCATCCGGTCAGCGTTGTGAGGGCGAGCCTCCGCCAGAAATGCCATCCTTGCGGCAGAGCGTTGGACAGCGTCAGCCCCAGCGGGAAGAAGAGAAAGACGTTCATCAGCATCTCCCGATAAAGCTCCGACTGCTGCCGTGCGGCCGCAAGAGCGGCGAAGGGGGTGAGGACGGCGGTGTATGTGCCGGGTGTGCGAAGCAGGAGCGTGGCGCAGAGGATGGTCCCCACCGCCACGCAGAACAGAAGCGCATTAAGAATGCCTCGCATTTTTGCGGGAAGCTGTCGGCAAAGTGCCGTCCACCCCGCAAGCGCCAGCATCAGCAGGAGGCAAAGTGTGCGTGGCTCCATCACATAGATTCGGTGAAGCATGGTATCTTACCGCATCAGTCGGCGGATCGCACGGGCCAGGAGGCTTCTTTTCCAGCGTTCCTTGGCCGCTTCCTCCTTCGTTGGTTCGCAACAGGCGGAAACCAGCTCTTCAAACGTTTTCTGCCCATATTCCACCCAGAATTCATCGTACCGCGCCGGTTTCTGAATCGGCCGGAGCATGGCAGAGTTCCATGTGAGCGCCCCCGCAGCGGCAGGGCGGAGCTGCAATCTGTCCTTGCAGCTCTCCAGCAGAGCGCAGCCCCTCTCGCTGTGCAGCAGGATAAGGGACGTTCCTTGCGGATGGTAGGCCTCCGGCTGAATGTCCCTGACGCCCCAATAATCCGCCAATGTGATATCGCTGCACCGTTCGATGCCCTTGAATTTGCAGGAAAAGCAGGAGCTGCGGGAATACAGTCCCTTGAGAAATCCTCGCTGATATGGGTTTTTGGCAGCAGGCTGCGAGAACTCGCCGCCGTTCTCGAATTTGGCGCAAATATAGTATTTTTCCCATCCGGCCGTCTTATTGCGGAAGGAAAAGGCCGTCAATTTCCCGCCGTTCCGTGTCTCCAGCGTGGAGCGGTAATCCCTCCAGACTGCGGGGGAGGGCACGCTGTGGCAGGCGGTATCCTGTGTGATCAGCCTGTCATACTCCCGACCAAGGTAGCTCTTTAGCCCGGCCACCTGACACGGCATTCCGCTGAAGTAGACCCAGCGTCCGGCGGTCAGCGCCGCCTTTACCTGCGCATAAAGGTCCGTCGAAATGCTGCTCTGAACATATTTGGAGCTGCACAGCGCAGTCAACTCCGCCTCGCTTTCGGCGGCTGTATGTACCACATCGAAGCTTTGATCAAAGGCTGCGCCGAACACGATACCGCCCCGACGAAGGATCTCGGAGGCCAGCACCGGAAAAATCGCACCGGAAGATGATGTGGGCATGATCGCCTCGTCGTTTGCGTATCCCGTCAGGAGCTCCGTGTGGAGCGATACCTGCGGCGGTGCGGAGGCCGGGCATTTGTCGGCGCAAAGGCCGCAGTCGGTGCACGATGCGGCATCCACCGCAGGACGCAGAAAGCCCTGCGCATCCGGCTGCATCCGGATCGCAGCAGACGGGCAAATGGCAGCGCAGCTGCCGCAGCCGGTGCAAATATCTGAAATTTGAGAGATGTTCATAACGCTCCCCTTAAAAAGATTCTGTAGTGGGTCCGTTTTTCCCGGGTCGCACCGCAGGAAAAACGCAAAAGAGCGAAAAGGCAAGCCACGCCCTATCGCTTCATTCTAAGTAACAGTATCGCCGGCCGAAGGCATTTTCCCTTGTAGATCCGGGTTATGATCTTGAGCTTCCACGAGATGTTCAGTCTGTTGACCCGGATCCTGCTAAGCGATTTGCGAACCAGCGGATCATCCAGTATCGTCCGGGTCTCGCAAAGGAGCTCTCTTGCCGATAGGTCTGCAGAAAGTCTCTGGTTCATCGCCACATAGACGAAAAAGAGCATGCACCGGCAAATTTGCTGCGTGAAGTCGTAATCCGTTTTTTTGCTGAAGCTGTCATCAATTCGGCGCCAAAGCTCTCTCAGAAGCGGCCACTTATCCTTGTATCCCGAATGCGTCACGGAATCCGGGTTCTGTCGGTAATGATATGGGGAATAGCCTTTTAAATAGGTCATGCTCTTTGCATGATAACCCACCTCAGCCCCAAACAGAAGATCTTCTGAGAAACGCATACCGATTGGAAAAGAGAGATGGTTTTCTGTAATCACAGTATGCCGAATCAGAAGAAGCCAGTTTGAGATCGTGACCGGATATTCCACGGTGTCCGGCATCAGCAATTGAGGGTAGTACACGGAGCGCATCCGCTCAAGATCATAAGCGCCGGGCGGAAGCTCATGTGTGTAAAGATAGCTGCCCTTGTCGGATTCCTTCAGGCAGTCGCAGATCACAAGCTCGATTTCATTTGTCTCGGCGGCAGCCACCATCCGCTCGTACATATCAGCGTCGATCCAGTCATCGCTGTCCACAAAAGCAACATATTCCCCCTGCGCAATGCCCAAGCCGTGATTTCTGGCTGCTGCTGCCCCTGCATTCTTCTGATGTATTACCCGTACCCGCACATCCTTGGCCGCATACTGATCGCAGAGTGCTGGACTGCCGTCGGTAGAGCCGTCATCCACCAAAATCAGTTCGATATCAGAGAGGGTCTGTCCCAGCACACTCTCCACGCACTCCTGCAAATATTTTTCGGCATTGTAAACCGGAACGATAATACTGACTTTCGGCATATGTATCTCCTCTAGTTACGGATTGCCTTGATCATTCGTCGGGCAATGCGCCCGATTTTGGCTTTTATCTGTGTGCTTTTCGGCAGCCAGCTCATAGAGTACCAGTGTATAGAGTATGTATTCTCCGTTTTGGTCAGCTTCCCTGTCACGCTGTCCAGCGGGTTGAAAAAGTCCGCCGGATAGACATGGATACCCGCCACGAGCTGCTCCCGACCGTTTCGGGCAAGGCCGTAGCGCTCCATGACATCCGTATTCAGATACGGGCACCCCACGGCGTTCATCGTGCCGTCAGCATTGGTGAAATGCAGCTTCCGATACTCCTCGATCATCGCCTGTATGACCGGGTGATGGGGCATGGAGGCCATGACCTGTCCGCTGTTGACGAACTGAGCATTTTCAAACCCGATAAAGCCCTCGTCAGCCAGCAGCGGTGTAATGTCCCGCACGACCTCAACATCGGTATCGAAGTACACGCCGCCGTACTGCTCCAGTACGATCAGCCGCATAACATCCGACACAAACGCATACTTCTTGGCCGCATACGCCTCGGCCATGAAGGGCATGGCAAGATAATCGCAGTTGTCCTCGTTCCACTCGCAGATCTCAAAATCCGGACAGAATTTTTGCCAGCTGGCCATGCATTTTTTCGCCAGCTCCGGCTTTTCACCCCGGCCAAGCCAGCAGTAGTGGATGATCTTCGGGATCATGATATTACCTCACAAGCTTCAAAATTGGTCTGCTCAGCCACTTAATCACATAGGACGATACAAGCGAAAGCGCAATCAGAAAGAGCAAAGCAAGAATCGGGTATTTCAAGCAAAACACGATTCCATGAAACAGATTTCCGTAGAAAAACATATGGACAAGCCAGATGTTTGTGGAATGCTCACCGAAATAACAGAGAACACTTGTCAGCCACACAGGAAGAGGGCAAATGCAGAGCAGAGTGATCGTCACGGTCGCAGTAATGAATGCGACAAAGAGCGGCTGTATCACCCCATGCACTACGATCATGCCAGCAAAGGTAACCCCGGTGAATATACAAATGTTGCTGGCCTTGACAGAAGCCAGCCGCTGCCGCAGGGCGGCAACCACCTGTTTTTTGCAGAACAACATGCCAATAATATACGGGAAATAGGAAGTGCCCAGCAATCCTATGTGCGTGATGATCCAAGAAAGCATCGTAGAGCGGCAGCTACCCCACCCCCAGAAACGGATACCATAACCAACGGTGTAGAACGCAAAGGCGGCAAGGAGCACGGCCCACGCCGGACACCGTTCCACAAATTTGCGCGAAAGCGGCTGCAAAGCGACCAATAGTATGTAAGTATTCGCAAACCACCATGCGCCGTTATAGCTGCTCTTAATGGTCAGGCAATTCAGCAGAAATTCCTTTACACTGCCGGGAATCACGGAATCGCCTGTGAATATGCCAATCACCGAGAATACTGCCGCAATCACCCAAAACGGGATCAAAAAACGAAGGAGACGCTTCCAGCGATGCCGCAGCTCTGTTTTGGAGGACTGCATGTAATGGGCATAACCGCTGACAAAGCAATAAATCGCCACACAGATGTCTCCGAACAAGCCGAAGTAGTAAATCAGTGGTGTATCCCCTATCCGCAGCAAAGGGGTGTAGGGCAGGTTATCCCTCCGACAGAAGAGATGCAGCATCAGCATAGCGAGGATCGCTACGCCCTTCAGCATTTTTGAATCTCTTTTAGTAATATCCATCGTTCACTCCATCAGCGCGTAGATTTTCTCAACCTCCGCGCTGTTCGTATAGTCTCTCTTGGCGCAGTTTTCTGAAAGCTGCTGCATCCGCGCCGGGTCCCGCAGCAGAGCCGCAATACCGACCGCGCAGCCTACGTTGTCCATTGGAACGATCACACCGTCCACGCCGTCCTCCAGCTGGCTGGCGGAGGTGGCATAGTTTGTGATGACCACTGGCTTGCCGAGAAGCTGTGCTTCGCGCACCGTGACGGCCTTACCCTCGTAGCGGGAAGGCTGCACATACAGGTCGCAGGCCCGCATATAGGGATAGGGGTTGTCCTTCTTGCCGAGAATAATGACGCGATCCTGCATCCCGGCCTCGGTGATCTTCTGCCGGATCAGCGGCTCCTCTCCGCCGTAACCGATGAGATACCATTTGACATCCAATCCGTCCTCTACCAAACGGCGGCAGATATCCGGCACGTTGTCAAAGTTTTTCTGTTCCGAAAAGCGGCCAACAGAAAGGAGCATCAAGCTCTTACCCAGATTGATTTCCGCTGATGGGTCAAAATCTTCGCTGCGCTTTAAGACGAATGTTTTAGACAAAATATTCTCCACCATCAGTGAGCGAGACGAATCCAAATAGGGGTGTTTCCTATCAAAGGCATTCTTGCAATCTTCCGATACATTGACGACATAGTCGGACATTCCCCACATCTCTTTTTCGATGGTATCGCAAAATTGTATGCGTGAAGCGTCTGTATGGAACCATGCAAGTTTCACCTTTGCGGTCACTCTTTTTCCAATGATATAGTGTGGGTCATTAAAACTGATCGCTAAGTCATACTCTCCGGGGATATCTGGCAAGCAGTCCACACAAAGCTTATGGAAGTATTGCTTGTAGTTGTGCGCTAAGTGCAATGCGCCATGCGAGAGCACTGAACGCAGCTTAGCATAACAGCGTAACGTTGCGATCCTGATCTTTCCGCTGCGTAGATTTACTGCAATCGGCTGTGTAAGCGCTTTATAACTCGGGACTTCTGGGAGCAGATTCACATGGCGATTGATCAGCGGCATAAATTCGCCAGAGTGGTTTAGCAGGAACAGATCAACCGCGTATTTGCTGTAATCTATGGTATCAAGCAGACCAAGAAGGCTGCTTTCGGCACCACCAAGCTCCATATTTGAGTGAATGATAAGGATTTTTTTCATCATAACGTAAACTTAAAATGACAGATTTCTATACCGCCAGTCAATCAGTCTAACATACCATTTGCTCGCATCTTTTACCGGCTGTGCTCCAGCCCACGGCGTTTTTGCCACCGAATCCCAATACAACTTCTTCAATGGATGGCGGCAGGTCTTTACCCAAGGGCGACTGGTAAAACTCGGTGTATAGTGAAGTATGGTCGGGTGAGCTTTTGCTTGCGCGATCTCCCCTTCACTGTAAAATGGACTTTCTTCGTGAAAGTATTTCAGCATTCTGTCCCGATCCATTATGTAATGAATGGTCATCACATTGTATTTCAGTGGGAGAATGGAGACATCCTGATGGAAAAGACCATTCAATACGCCTTGGTCATGGTGGGTAACGCTCCCGTGATGCTGCGCAATAAAGTCAAGACACGCCTGCTCTGCATTGTTGCTCCGCCACTTATTCAGATCGATCAGCAACAAACCAGCATTAAAATACTTTTCCGAAAAACTGGCTCCGATGCTCTCTTTTGTTTCCCTGCTTACCGTGTCCTGCACAGCCGCAACAGTGCATTCCTGCATATTCCAATTCCAAAGCTCATCTATGCTGCCACAGATAATCATATCGCAGTCCAGATATAGACAGCGAGAAATATTCTCTGGAAGCATGCTTCCAATGAACAGCCGCCCGTAGGAGCTTAATGAAATTGGCCATTGCATATTCAGGGTCAACTTTTCACTCCACTTGGAAAAGTCGATCCATCGAATCTGTGACAGTGGAAAGCATGCGACCGTCTTCTGAAGTTTTTCCTTACTTTCAGAAGAAATACCGTTGTCTATTACATAGATAGCAATTTCGGCATCAGAGTTGTGCGCAAGCAGGGAGTAGATTGATGCGCCAAGATGCTGCGCATAATTGTCATCACTGGAATACACGATGTGCATAGTTTGCATTTTATCGCCCCGTCTTTCTCCTGATATACCCCGTCAGCGCCCACCCTGCCGGTGTACACAGCACCGTCAGCAGCTTGCGGGGGGATTCCTTGATATAGTGCCGGTTTCCGGCAATCTGGCTGCTAGAACAATAGTGGATGATAGTTTTAAGGCGATACTCCCATGTCAAGCCCGGGACCTCCATAATCGCACGCCGCAGCTCGGCAAAGCTGCGGGGGCTGTTGATATATTGTTTCCAGATATTCGCCGTCATACCATCAGGCTGATACTCCACGAGGCAGAAGCATTGATTAACCGGATGAAAGCAATGCTCCTTCGACAGTTTGATAATCAGATAATGCGGATTAAAGTTCTTTTCTCCCTCAAACACCGGCATAGGAGCCACCGTGCGCAAGAAATCATTGCGTACAACGTATTTTTTGTCACCCATCCCCGGAATACAGAGCAGGGATGCCGCATTGATTAACTCGCCTTCCGGCAGAGGTTTGCCGATCAATTTTCCGGTCTGATCCAAATCCAAGCCAATCAGCCCAGCAGCCCCGCTATCTTTCACACTCTGCCACTCAGTGAGGATACGTTCTATCGCATCCTCTGGCATAGAATCATCAGAATCAATGCAGACGGACAGCTCTGTATCCATATTGGCAATAGCGGTGTTATAGCCCGTGTGCAGGCCACCATTCTGCTTGTAAATGTAACGGATCGGATAGCCGTTCTCATGCGCCTGCCATCGAGCGACAAGCTCTTTTGTTCCGTCCGTCGAGCCATCGTCTATAATCAGCCATTCAAAGTCCTTGCAGGTCTGATGGCACAGACTCTCATAACACTTCGACAGAATATAGGCTCGGTTATAGGTTGGTGTGAAAACGGTGATTGACTTTTGCGTTGCCATAGCTGCACCTTCTGCTCACTTAATAAAGGCGATCTTGCCATCTGTTGCGGCAAGAATCTCCTTTTTCTTGGTTTCGTCCAGACCGCATCCCATCCGATACGCATCACCAAACGTATTTCCCGCACTCATCTGCGTCTGAAAGCGCTCGGTGTATGCATCCACATCGCAGATTTCTTTGGCCGGAACACCAGCCGCAACCGTTCGAGCAGGAATATCATGCGTAACAATGCTGCCCGCTCCGATTACCGCATAATCTCCAATGGTAACCCCGGGCAGGATGGTTGTATTGGCTCCAATGAAAACATGGTTTCCAATATGCACCTGCCCGATTTTTGTATAGCCAAGTGTCTTCTTTGTACTGGCGTCGTGTGCCATGACAGTCACGCGGATGCTCATGGTCACATCATCACCGATGGTAATCAGAAAACAATGTGTTGGATCTAGGAAGCAGCCCTGTTGGCGATTAAAGTCTTTGCCGACCCTCATACCTCGCTTGATCAGTGTCTCTGTAGGAATTTCACGGTTCAGCAGCATGATCGCTTTTCGTAAAAAACTCATTTATATGCCTCCAAGTAGAACTCCTGTAGCTTGACAACCTCTGCGGTGATATCGAAGCCGTGGGCGGCAATTTCAGCGCTGTGGTCAGTACGGGGGGTATTGCGCTTTTCGAGAATTGCATCAGCCCATGCCTCTGCCCCGGCTGATAGCGGCAAAACGTCCACAAGTCCCTCTGTCAAAATGCACTCCGACGGAACCTTGTCAGAAATGATGCAGGGCAGTCCTGCCGCCTGCGCTTCCACCATGGTAACGGGAAGCCCCTCATACAAAGACGGAAACGCAAATACATCCATGGCCTGCATGAGATCAGCAACATCACTGCGAACCCCCAAAAAGCGGACATGATCCGCAATGCCAAGCTCCTGCGCCTTTGCCTGCATCTTCGGCATATCCTCACCGCCGCCCACCAGCAGAAGTACGGCGTTCGGCTCTTTTTTCAGCAGCGCAGCAAAAATGGCAAGTAAGAATGGGTGGTTTTTCGGCTGATTGAACCGGCCAACGTGGCCGATTACCAACTCATCTGCAAGTCCCATTTCCCGCCGCATTTCTAAGCGCTTTATCGGGCTGTAGGTATAGGCCGAAACGTCAATCGCATTGTTGACGATTTGATATGGTGCGCCGCCGAACATCCAATCGCCCGCATCTCTGCCGCAAGCAAAAAGATTGGTCGCATACTTGGGAATATCCCGCTTATACCAAAGCTTGAGCGGGTATTTCAGATTCTTATCCTGATTGGCGCTATGGCTGTGGGCGATCCGCACCGGCACATTATGTTTTTTTGCTGCCTTCAGGATAACCGAGCTGAGACAGTCCTGATGAACATGAACAACTTTGTATTCCGGATGATCGGCAAAGAACTGATCCAGCACAGTAAGATATGACTTGCTCCACGGCACAAGACGGGGTAAGCGATAGATTTTTCCGCCCAATGCCTCAATCTCGTCATCATAGGCGGCTCGTTCCTGCCGGTGCACAAGAAAATCAAACTGCACCTTTTCGCGGTCCATATGCCGATAGTAGTTCATCAGCATGGATTCCAGTCCGCCGCATCCCATATATGTCACGACTTGCAAAATACGAATCATCTGTCACCTCTCATCACAGCAAGCCCCACGCATGCGCCTGATAATAGAAAAAGGCCAGAAAGCCCAGGACCAAACCGCCCGTAATGACCTTAGCAGACGACTTCGTGAATGTATGCTCTATTATCCAAGGTACCGCCGCATACCCCTGCAACGTTGTATAAATCGGCAGTCGCCCAACATAGATCCCGGAAGAAAATACGCTCAAAAAATAAATTGCCGCCGTGCATACACCGCAATTCACACACAAATTGACCTCCGGTGGGGCATCCCGGTCAATATACCTTTTCCCAACCAACGACAAAATCGCCGGAATGGAGTAAAACAATGCCCGCAGGATGTTGGTCCCGTCATCATTTGTCCATATTTCGTCGGTAATAATATCACTATACTGTGTATCCGCAAGCGCAGAATCCAGCAGAGCCGTGAATGGATCGATCAGCAGGATCGCCGCACCTACGCATACCAGCATGAGCAGCATTTTCCAGTTCCATGCCCGCCCCTGAATGAAAAAAATGATCGGCAGCATCATAAGTGCGGAGGCGTGGATGATGGCGGCCAGCAGAATCACAAGGACCGCCAGCTTGTACTTCTTCCGAAAAACCAGTCCGAACCCCAAAAGGATGATGCAAACGGCAATAAACTGTCGCATACCATTAAGCATCCACGAAAGGTAATCCGTAGAGAGCACGAACATGAGCATGCACAGAAGAAAATCCGTGGAGTATCTGCGAAAGAAATGGACCACGCAGTACATCTGAAATGCTGCGATCAGGAGGAAGAACAGTGTTGTCTGATCGCCGATCAGGCCCTTAATCAATGCGCTCAGTATGGAAAATCCCGGGTCCTTTGCGCCTCCGGACAGTACCACTTGAAATTCCTCACCCACGGATGAGATCGCATGAAACCAGCTCCTGTAGGCCATCGTATCGCCGAAATAGGTTCGGAACCCCGCCCAAATCACATACGGGCAGGCCAGGATCAGCGCCGGAAGCCATCCCCAGCGGTATTCGGTTTTCCCCAGGACCCGCACCGGCTCTCGCGGCATGACAACGGACAGCAGCCCACCTACCAGCACAAGCCAAAGCAGCAGCCACCAATAATTCGTCAGCGTCATGCTCAGCTCCTCACTGCCGCAGGCAGGCCGAGGCCCTCCATCGTCTGCGCCACCACAAGCCGCTTATCAAACCTGCGCTCAACCAGCGCACGGCCACTCTGCCCCATCTGCACCTGCCGGCCAAAGGACTGCCGTGCGAAATCACGCATGGCCCGGGTCAGGCCCTCTACATCCTGTGCCGGGCACAGATACCCGCTGACGCCATCCTCCACCGCCTCGCAGCAGCCGGGGATATCGCTGGTGATCAGGGTGCGGCCTGTAGCGGCGCCCTCCAGCAGCACGTTGGACATGCCCTCGTGATAGGACGGCAGCACCACGCAATCCGCTGCCTCATAGAACGGATGCACGTCCGTCTGGAACCCATGGAAGCGCACGACGCCATCGGCAACCAGCTGATCCACCTGCTCCTTGTAGGCGTCCTCGTAAAAGCCCACCACATCGAAGGCGACCTTCTCACCGAATTCCGCTTTCAGCGCTTTGGCCGCAGAGAAAAACTCGTCCACGCCCTTTTCCTTCATAATGCGCCCCACAAACAGGAATCTGCACACGCCGTCATCCCCCATGGGAACGCAGGGATATTCGTCCAGATTGATGCCCGCACCGGGCAGCACCCTTACCTGCCGGTGGGAGATGATCCTTTTGTTCAGGAAGAACTGGGCGTTCTCCTCATTCTCGAAGAACACCGTCTTTGCCTTGCGCAGGGCGCTGCGATACATCACCGACACCACGGACGACAGCACCGGCTTTTCAAACGCCGTGCCCAGCCCCTGCACGTTGGCGATGTAAGGGATGCCTTTAGCCTTGCAGGCCGTGCCCATATAGATATTGGGCTTGATGGAATAGGTGACCACCATGTCCGGCTGAAGCTCGTCCAGCATCTGCCGGTACGTCTTCAGCAGCTTCATATCCTTGAAGGGGTTAATGCTGCGGCGGTCAATATCCGTTTCGATGCATCGCAGGCCCATGGCCTGCAGATCGCCCTCATGTCCCACAAAGGGCGTACTGAGAATGACCTCGTGCTCCTGCATCAGCGCCTCCACCAGCTCCTTGCGGAAGCGGTAGAACATATAGGAATGGTTGGTTGCGATCAGAATCTTCATTGCTTGTTCTCCATCCTGTGCAGCTCGCCGGTGCCGCCCTCCACCACGCCGTCTCCGCGCAAAGCGGAAATGGCCGTTCCGAAGAAGCAGCGGCAGTCAAAGCCGAAGCTCATGCGCTGCACATATTCGCCATCCAGACGTGCCTTGTCGGCGATCTCCAGCTCGTCCCGGCCGCAGATCTGCGCCCAGCCGGACAGGCCCGGCTTCACATCGTTGGCGCCGTACTTGTCGCGTTCGGCCAACAGGTCCTCCTGATTCCAGAGGGCCGGGCGCGGGCCAATGATGCTCATATCGCCCCGCAGAATGTTCCAGAGCTGGGGGATCTCATCCAGCGATGTTCTGCGCAGGAATCTCCCCACCCTCGTGATGTACACCCCCGGATCCTCCAGAAGATGCGTGGGCATATCATGGGGTGTGGACATCTTCATGCTGCGGAATTTATAGAGCCGGAAATATTTCTTGTGGATGCCCACGCGCTTCTGCGTAAAGAACACGGGCCCCGGATCATCGATCTTGATGGCGATCATAATGATCAGATACAGCCACGAAGCCAGAAGCAAGCCAGCCAGTGACAGCGCCACGTCAATGACGCGCTTCACATATCGTCTGTACATGTAATTCTGTCCCCATCGGTCTTGCAGAGCGTCATTCACCCGCAAGTGCAATTCAAAATCTCTCACAAATAGCCATATCCCACCGCCTCTCGTGTGAGATGTGGCTATTTGCCTATTTAATTATACAGCAAACAATGCAATTACGCAATGGTATTCGGCAAAAAACTGTATTCCAATTTCCGTCTGAAAAGTAGAAAATCGTCGTGAAAATGACGGTTTTCAGGCCGCAAAAATGATAAAAACGCATTATTGTAAAGACGTTGTTAACTTTTTATGCAGCAGACGGCAAGCCGGTTGTCAAGAGAGGGACAGGCGCCGCCTGTCCCTCTTCAGCTTGTCAAAAAAGTCTTTTTTGACAAGCTGCGTGCGGTTTTTCAGAACTTAAAAAGTTCTGAAAAAACTGTGATTACAAACGAAAGACACCCCTGATGGGTTTCTTTCATAACGATCTTCCTTTCCGATGGCGGAAGATTTCCGAGCTTTTCGACAGTCTCATTGGTCAAAAGTCTCCACCGGTGCTTCTCACCCGTAATACGCCATCAGCATATCCACCACGGTGCCGTAGCTCTGGGTCCCCCGGGACTCGCCGCTGCTTTTCAGGAAGGAGTCGTACACCTTCTGGGCCGCGTCGTTTACCGGACCCTCAAATTCCGCCCAATAGGCGGAGTTGTCCCGCAGGTCCGCCACCACCGTGTCCGGCAGCAGCATCCGCACCTGCTTCCAGGCCTCCTGATCCGCCCGGTACAGGGCGTTGGAGAGATAGGTGAACCCCATCAGCCACCCGGAGTAGCGATACGCCGGACTCTGCGCCGTGGTGGAGGCGGCAATGGCGATGAAATTGCACTCCTGCTCCGAGGCGATGCCCCGCTGGTGGGCCATCTCATGGGCAATGGTGCTGGGCAGATAGCAGGCGGGGCTGTCGATGTTCAGGTTGGCCTCCCCGGTAAAGGGGAAGTAAAACCCCGTGAAGTCCATGGCGCTGAGGGCCGTGGAAAACCGCACTCCCTTGGGCACATGGTCCTCCATCACCAGGCACGGAAACTCCCCATATATCCCGTCGAACACCTCCATGCTGTGGGCGAAGATGTCCTCCCGGCTTTCGGCAAAGAGGCCGTTTTCGTCCCGCTGCACCTGGTCCGCGCAGCCGGCCAGCTGCCGGGCGAAATACTCCGTCACCCGGGCCAGCTCCTCCGGGGTGGACTCCCGGGCATATACGCCGGACTGCTCCTGGAAGGACTCGGCGTAGTAGTTGACGCCCCACAGCAGGCTGAACCCGGCGTACACCGTCAGCACGGTGCACACCGCCGTCAGCGCAAAGCGATACAGAACCCGGCCCCGGCGGCCCTTTTCCGTGATCAGCCGCCGGACGGTGGCCCCCATCCACAGCAGAACCACTCCCGCCGCCGTGGCGTACAGCAGCTCCGCCACGGAAAAGGACGCCCGGTAGCACACCGCCGCCACCGCCCGCTCCAGGGGCATGATGATCCCCCGGCTGAACCGGTTCATCAGCCCCGGCACCGGCCGCAGGGCAAAGTACAGGGCCAGCACCCCGCACACCGACAAAAGCCAGATGTGCAGCCCCCGGTGCCGCCGGAAAAATGCCCTCACAGCTCCAGCGGGCGGCCCGTCAGATACATCACCGTCCGCAATGCGGCGATGAGCCTGCCGCCCTCGTCCCGGATATCCGTGCGGCTGAAGCCCATGTGGCCGCCCATCTTCTCCACGGTGCCCACGGCGGTGAGCTTCCCGGTTCCCGGCGCGGCGGACAGGTATTCGATGCTGGAGGACACCGTGAAGGTCACCTCCTGCCGCAGGGTCAGCAGGGCCATCCCCGCCGCCACGTCGGCCATGGTGAACAGCACGCCGCCGTGGGGGGTGCCCCAGCAGTTCAGGCTGTCCGGCTGCAGAACCAGCTCCACCGTGGCCGTGCCGTCGTCCACGGCGGTGACCTTCATGTGATTATACTGGCTGAAGGGCTCCGCCCCGGGGCCCTCCGCCGAATGCAGCAATTTCTGTCTCAGTTCCTCGGTCATATGCGCTCACTCCGCCGCTGCCAGCAGCTGGCGGGTATATTCCTCCTTCGGATGGTCAAATAGCTCCTCCACCGGCCCCTGCTCCACGATGCGTCCCTGGTGCATCACCAGGCACCGGTCGCAGATCTCGTAAACCACGTTCAGATCGTGGGAGATAAACAGATACGAAATGCCCAGTTCCCGGCGCAGCCGGGCGATCAGCTGCAGAATCTGGGCCTGGATGGTCACGTCCAGGGCCGACACGGCCTCGTCGGCCACGATCAGCTGGGGATGCACGATCAGCGCCGCCCCGATACACACCCGCTGCCGCTGTCCGCCGGACAGCTGATGGGGCAGCCGGTCCCGGCACTCCGGGTCCAGGCCCACCAGCTCCATGGTGCGCTCCACCCGCCGCCGGATCTCCTCCCGGTCATACTTGCCGTATATCCGCAGGGGCTCCGCCAGGATCCAGCCCACGGTGCGGCTGGGGTTCAGGCTGCTGGCCGGGTCCTGGAACACCATCTGGGGCCGCTTGGTGAAGTGAGTCACCGTGCCGGTATAGTCCGGCACAAAGCCCAGAATGGTCCGGGCCAGGGTGGTCTTGCCGCTGCCGGATTCCCCCACCAGGCCCAGGATTTCGCCCCGGTGCAGGTCAAAGCTCACATCATGGAGCACCTGCCGGCGCTTTCTGCGCCCGATGGTCCCGGAGGGCCGGTACCACACGTTCAGGTCACGGACCTGCAGAACAAGGTCCTGGCTCATAGCTTCCTCCTTGTGGGAATGGCGGCGATCAGCCGCTGGGTATAGGGGGCCTGGGGGTGGAAGAATATCTGATCCACCGGGCCGGACTCCACGATGTGTCCCTTCTCCATCACCGCCACCCGGGTGCACAGCTTCCGCACCACCGCCAGGTTGTGGGAAATAAACAGAATGGACATACCCAGCTCTCGGTTCAGCCGCCGCAGCAGCTCCAGAATCTGGGCCTGGATGGTCACGTCCAGAGCCGTGGTGGGCTCGTCCGCCAGCAGGAGTTTCGGCCGGGGCAGGATGGCCGCCGCGATCATGGCCCGCTGCAGCATACCGCCGGACAGCTCGTGGGGATACTTCCGGTATACCTCTTCCGCCTCCGGCAGGTCCACGTCCCGCAGGGCCTGCAGGGCCAGCTCCCGCCGCTTTCCCGGCGGCAGGTCCGTGTGCACCCGCAGGCACTCCTCCACCTGGGGCCCGATGCGCATGGTGGGGTCCATGGCGCTCATAGGCTCCTGGAACACCACGCAGATGTCCCGGCCCTGGATGCTGCGCAGGGTGTCGCCGCTGCTGGTCAGCAGGTCCCGCCCGTCCAGCAGGATCTTCCCCCGGAAGGACGCCTGCTCCGGCCGCAGCAGACCGGAGATCATCATGGCGGTAACGGTTTTGCCGCTGCCGGATTCCCCCACCAGGCCCACAATCTCGCCGTCGCCCACTGTCAGGTCGATGCCCCGCACCGCCTCGTGGTCCGCCCCGTGAAACTGCACGTGCAGATCCCGGATCTCCAGCATACCGTCACCTCCCCCATTGCTTTCGCTGGAGCCCCTCGCCCAGCAGGCTGACGCCTAAGATCAGCAGCACGATGACGCCGCCCACCGTCAGCATATACCAGGGGGCCCTGGCCATATAGCTCTGGGACTCGGACAGCATATACCCCAGGGACACGTCCGGGGGCTTCACGCCGATGCCCAGATAGCTCATGCTGGCCTCCGCCAGCACGGCGTTGTTAAACCCGATCACCAGCGTCGGCAGGAGCACCTGCCGGGTGTTGGGCAGAATATGCAGAAACATAATGCGCAGATGCCCCGCTCCCATGAGCCGGGCGCTTTTGACATAGTTCATCTCCCGGTGCCGGGCAAATTCGCTGCGGATGACCCGGGCATAGCTGGGCACAAAGGCGACGCCCAGGGCCAGGATCACGTTGTACTTGCCGAACCCCAGCAGCGAGATGAACACCAGCGCCAGCAGGATGCTGGGAAACGCCGTCACCGCGTCGTTGACGCGCATCAGCGCCTCGTCCAGCCAGCCGCCGAAATAGCCGGTAAAGGCCCCCACCAGGGTGCCCACCACCGCGCCGATGCACACGGTGGCGGCGCTGATGAAGAAGGTGGTGCCGGCGCCGGCCAGCACCCGGCTGAAAATATCCCGGCCGAAGTTGTCCGTGCCGAACAGGTGCCGCAGGCACGGGGCCAGGAATTTCTCGCCGCCGGACATGGCCGTGGGGGAATAGGGGGTCCACACGCAGCCCACCAGGGCCAGAGCCGTCATCAATCCGGTGAGGATCAGCCCCGTCCGCAGATAGTGATTCTTTTTTTCGTTCAGCAGCAAGGCCCGCTCCCACCTTTCTTTTCCCGATTTGTCACGTCAGCCGCAGCCGGGGGTCCAGCCGCTGGTTGATCAGGTCCGCCAGCAGGTTCACCAGCACCACCCAGAAGGCCACGATCACCACCACCGCCTGTACCACGGGATAGTCCCGGTTGGCGATGGAGGTCAGCAGCATCCGGCCCAGCCCCGGCAGGGAGAATACCTGCTCGATGACCACGGAGCCGGCCACAATGTCCGCCACGGTCATGGCCAGAAATGACACCACCGGCCCCATGGCGTTGCGCAGCACATGGCGGTACAGGGTAGCCCGGTCGCTGTTGCCCCGGCTGTGTGAGGTGCGGACATAGTCCTTCTGCAGCTCCGACAGAATGGACGAGCGCAGCATCTTCACCGTCATGGCCACCCTGGGCAGGGCGATGGACACGGCGGGGAACAGGAAGTACCACAGACTGCCGCCCAGATTATCGCCGGGGGAAACATAGTTTCCCGGCACGAACCACCGCAGCACCAGACCAAACACATACGTCAGCAGGATGCCCGTCACAAAGGCCGGGATGGCCATCAGCGCCTGGTTCACGGCGGTCATGGCCCGGTCCAGCCGCCCTCCGGCGTGGCGGGCGGTGAAAATGCCCAGGGGGATGGAAAAGGCCAGGATCAGCACAAAGGACATCCCCGTCAGAAGCCCCGTCACCGGCAGCTTCCCCGCCAGCATGGACGACACCGGCATTTTATAGCTGTAGGACGTGCCGAAGTCCCCCTTCAGGGCCCCCAGCACCCACTGGACATACCGCTCAAAAAACGGCCGGTCCAGTCCCATTTCCGCCCGCAGGGCGGCAATGCGCTCCGGGGTGGCCTCGGTACCCAGCAGCTTCACCGCCGGGTCCCCGGGGATCACCTGGAACGCCAGAAACGCCAGAAAAGAGACGATGACCATGGTCAGCAGCATCAGTCCGATCTTCTTGGCCGCATATTTCATGGTCATCGCCTCTTTCAATTCAGTATAACGTTACTGCTGGGTCAGGTACACGGTGGACAGGTCCAGCACATAGATGGGATAGAACTTCAGTCCCCCCAGATCCTGCCGCATGGCCACCAGGTCGCACAGGTCCTGGATATACACGTTGGCGGCGGTGTCCGCCAGCATGGTCTCCATCTGCTTGTACAGGTCCGTCTGCTCGGCCTCGTCCTGGGCGTTGATGGCCTTCTGGAACAGGGCGTCATAGGCGGGGTTATTATAGTTGATGAAGTTCTTGCCGTAGTCGGAGGTGAACCGCTCCAGCATGGCCCGGGCGGTCATATTGGCGGCGTCCACGCCCACCACCGTGGCCTGGAACTGGCGGCCGTTATAGATGGTGTCCAGCCAGGTGCTCCATTCCACAGGCTGGATGGTCACGTTGATCCCCGCCTCCCGCAGCTGCTCGGCCACCACCTCGGCGGTGTCCATATGGGGCTGATAGTTGTTGGGAACGGAGATGGTCATGTCGAAGCCGTCGGGATACCCGGCCTGGGCCAGCAGCTCCTTGGCCTTGGCCACATCGTGGGGATACTTATCCACCAGCTCCGGCAGGAAATACTTGGTGAATGCGGGATAGATGCTGCTGCCCACGGCGGTGCCGTGGCCGTCGGCCACCATGTCCATGATGCCCTGCCGGTCGATGGCATAGCACAGGGCCTGGCGCACCAGCTGGTTGTCAAAGGGCTTGGCCTGGTTGTTCAGATAGATGGCCTGCACCAGGTTCATGGTGCCCTCCAGCACCTGGAAGTTCTGGTTCAGCTGGGAGGCCTGGGCGGAGGTCAGGTGGGCGCACAGGTCGATGGACCCGCCGTTCAGGTTCATCACCAGGGCGTCGGCATTTTCGCAGATCTTATAGGTGACCTTGTCCAGCCACGCCGGGGTGCCCCAGTAATCCTCGAACCGTTCAATGACGAAGTCCTGCTGGGGGGTCCGGGACACGAACTTGAAGGGGCCGGTGCCCACCGGAGCCGTGTCCTGATTTTCATAGTCCGCGGGGATGATGGCGGCCGTCATATAGCTGATGAACTCCAGGTCCCGCTGTGCGATGGTAACGGCAACGGTCTTTTCGTCCAGGGCCTCGACACTCTTGACAGCAGAAAACGCCGCTACCAGAGGCTTCTCCTGACCCTCCGGCACAGCGGCGCAGCGATTGATGGAATATACAACATCCTCTGCGGTCACTGTCTGGCCGTTGTGGAACTTCACTCCCTCACGAAGCGTGAAGGTATAGGTGGTTCCATCCTCGGACAGCGTGTATTTCTCCGCCACAGCGGGGATCATTTCGCCGTCGGAATTGGGCTTCACCAATCCCTCGAAGATGTTGAACAAGACCTCTCTGGTTCCTGCGGCCACCGTCTGGTGGGGGTCAAGACTGTCGTCCAGGTCCTGGGCGATGCCAACGGTGATCTCGCCACCCTTGACCGGTTCGCCCGTTTTGCCGTTATTTCCTTGTCCGCCGGGGTCCTTGCTGCCGTCTCCGCATCCCGGGAGTACGGCGCCGACCATTACCAGCGCCAGGAAAAGAGCCAATAGTTTCTTCTTCATAGCTTTCTCCTTTTTCCTTGCCGCGACCTTGGCGGCAAGCCAGAAATAATGGTGTCAGGCGGCAGTGCGGACAGGCCCCGCCGCCCCTATTCAATTGTCGAAGTGGACTGTACCACATTTTCCCGGCAATTGCAAGGGCTTTTCGCAGCTTTTCTCCCGGAATGTGAAAATTTTATCCATCGCTGTCCACTCCGCGTGGACAAGCAGCCATACTTCACCGTCGAAGATCGCTCCGCCTCCTTTTTATGAAAATTTCCCTGTTCGCCTTGCCTTTTCGCCGGGAATATGATATGATGCATTGCCAATAGCCCTCCAAAAATGCACGGATGGCTTTTGAAAATGATAACAAAGGAGTATTTACCCATGAAAAAGTTTCTCACTATGCTGCTGGCCCTGGTGATGGTCCTGTCCCTGGCGGCCTGCTCCTCCCAGAAGGGCGGCGACGTCAACGGCGGCTTCCCCGCCAGCGCCCTGGATCTGCTGACCGCCGTGTGGAACGCCTATCCCGAAAGCGAGAAGTTCTCCGTGGTGGGCGGCAGCCTGGATAACCCCGTAGACAACGCCCCCGGCGCTTTCCCGGTGGACGATGCCGACAATCTGGACTATATGCTGCACTTCCCCGCCGACAAATCCGATCTCATTGACGACGCCGCGTCGCTGACCCACATGATGAACGCCAACAGCTTTACCTGCGGCGCGTTCCATGTGAAAAACAGCGGCGACGTCTCCGCTGTGGCCGACGCTCTGCGCCAGAATGTCCAGAACACCCAGTGGATGTGCGGCTTCCCTGACAAGCTGGTGGTCCTCACCTATGGCGAGTATGTAGTGGCGCTGTTCGGCGCCGACGACCTGGTGGACGACTTTGTCAACACCATGACCGCCACCTACACCGGCGTTCAGACCGCCTGCGACGAGCCCCTCCAGTAATCCGCCGCAGCCATGCTGTTTTCCAGTCTGCCGTTTCTCTTCTATTTTCTTCCCTGCGCCCTGGGACTGTATTTCTTAGTCCCAAGGCGGCTGAAAAACGCCGCGCTGCTGCTGTGCAGTCTGGTGTTCTACGCCTGGGGCGAGCCCCGATTTGTGCTGTTCATGGCCGCCGCCATTTTACAGGGCTATGCCGCCGCCCGGCTCATGGAGCGGTATCCCACCCGCAGGCGGCTGCTGCTGACCCTGTCCGCCGTGCTGAGCCTGGGGATGCTGGCCTACTGCAAGTATGCCGACTTCCTGATCTCCGGCTTCAACGCCGTCACCGGGCTGTCGGTGCCTCTGCTGCGGATGGCCCTGCCCATCGGCATCAGCTTCTATACCTTCCAGATCCTCAGCTATGTCATCGACGTGTACCGGGGGGACGCCCCGGCCCAGCGGAATCTCATTGACCTGGCGGCGTATATCGCCATGTACCCCCAGCTGGTGGCGGGCCCCATCGTCCGCTACGCCGATGTGGCCCCCCAGCTGCGAAGCCGCACCCACACGGTGCAGGACGCGGCTCTGGGGGCCCGCCGCTTTGTGCTGGGCCTGGGGAAAAAGGTACTGCTTGCCAACATCCTGTATGAGCTGGTGACGGTGTATCAGCAGAGCGGTCAGAAAACGGTGCTGCTGACCTGGCTGTACGCCGCGGCGTATATGCTCCATGTGTACTTCGACTTCTCCGGCTACAGCGACATGGCCATCGGCCTGGGCCGCATCATGGGCTTCCGCTTTGCCGAGAACTTCCGCTATCCCTTTGTGTCCGGCAGTCTCACGGAGTTCTGGCGGCGCTGGCACATCTCCCTGGGCTCCTGGTTCCGGGACTATGTGTATATCCCCCTGGGCGGCAACCGGGTGGGTAAGGCCCGCTGGGTGCGGAACCTGGTGATCGTGTGGGGCCTGACGGGCCTGTGGCACGGGGCCGCCTGGAACTTCGTGGCCTGGGGCCTGTATTTTGCCGCGTTCCTGCTGCTGGAAAAGCTGTTTCTGGGCCGGTGGCTGAAGCGTGTCCCGGTGCTGGGCCATGTGTATGTGCTGCTGGCAGCGCTTTTCAGCTTCGTGCTGTTTGACGCCGCGTCTGTCCCCGCCGCCCTGGAGACCGCCGGGGGCCTGCTGGGCCTGGGGGGCCTGCCCCTGTGGGACAGCGGCGCCCTCTACTATCTGCGCAGCTATGCCCCGGTGCTGGCGCTGGCCGCCGTGGGGTCCACGCCGCTGCCTGCCGCCCTGTGCCGCCGGATTGCCGCCGGACGGGCCGGGCGGGTGCTGGACGCGCTGGAGCCTGCGGCGCTGCTGGCCCTGCTGGCGGTGTGCACGGCGTTTCTGGTCAGCGGCTCCGCCAATCCCTTCCTGTATTTCCGGTTCTGAGTTCTGAGGAGGCTGCCATGAAAGCAAAGCATCTTGTGACCCTGTGCCTGTTGGCCGCGTTTCTGGCGGGCTTCGGCCTGTGGGGCCTGCTGCGGACCCCGAGGGATGTGTCCCAGGCGGAGCGCCGCCCCCTGGCCCAGTGGCCGGAGCTTACCGTCTCCGGCTTCCTGTCCGGCCAGTATGCCGGCAAGCTGGAGCACGCCGCCGCCGACCAGTTCCCCCTGCGGGAGCAGTTCCGTACCCTGCGCTCCCTGGTGTCCTATGACTTGCTGGGCCAGCGGGACGTGGACGGGGTGTATCTCTCCGATGGCTATGCCGCCAAGCTGGACTTCCCCCTGAACCCCGGTTCCGTGGACCGAGCCACCCAGCGCTTCCGGTATGTGTACGACACCTATCTGGCCGGGACGGAGGCCAACGTCTATCTCTCCGTGATCCCGGACAAGGGGTATTTCCTGGCCCCGGCCTCCGGCCGCCCGGCCATGGACTATGACGCCCTGGTGTCCCGGCTGCGGGAGGGCACGCCGGAGATGACGTATATCGACCTGTTTGACCGGCTGACCATAGAGGACTATTACCGCACCGACGCCCACTGGCGGCAGGAGCGGCTTCCTGCCGTGGCCCGGTATCTGGCCGGGGCCATGGGGACGGACGCCGCCGCGGATTACACGGAGGTGACCCTGGACCGCCCCTTCTATGGGGTGTATTCCGGGTACGCGGCCCTGCCCCTGGCCGGGGAGACCCTGCGCTATCTCACCAACGACACCATCGCCGCCTGCCGGGTCACCAACTTCGAGACCGGCGGGGAAGGCCCGGTGTACGACCTGGAAAAGGCCCGGGGCAGCGACCCGTATGAGCTGTTTCTGTCCGGGTCCGTGTCCCTGCTGACGGTGGAGAGTCCCAACGCCCGGACGGACCGGGAGCTGGTGATCTTCCGGGATTCCTTCGCCTCCAGCCTGGCTCCTCTGCTGCTGGAGGGCTACAGCAGGGTCACCCTGGTGGATATCCGCTATCTGTCTCCCACCCAGCTGAGAAATTATCTGACCTTCACCGATCAGGACGTGCTGTTTCTTTACAGCACCGGCGTGCTGAACAACAGCAGCACCCTGAAATAATCTTGCACGGGAGGTATTTTCTATGTCCCTTGAAACCAATCCCGCCCTGCGCCGCAGCGTGATCTATGAGCTGTACGTCCGCAGCCACACGCCCCAGGGCACCTTCCGGGCCGTGGAGCCGGATCTGCCCCGGATCCGGGCCCTGGGCACGGACATCCTGTGGCTGATGCCCATCCACCCCATCGGGGAAGCCAACCGCAAGGGCAGCATGGGCTGCCCCTATGCCAACCGAGACTATCGCACGGTGAACCCGGAGTACGGCACCTTGGAGGACTTCCTCCACCTGGTGGACGCCATTCACGAAAACGGCATGAAGTGCATCATCGACGTGGTGTATAACCACACCTCCCCGGACGCCACCCTGGTGGCCCTGCACCCGGAGTATTACTATCGCAAGCCCGACGGCAGCCGGGGCAACAAGGTGGGGGACTGGACCGACGTGGTGGACCTGGACTACGCCGTTTCCGGCCTGTGGGATTATCAGATCGAGTCCCTGTGCTATTGGGCCCAGTATGTGGACGGTTTCCGCTGCGACGTGGCCAGCACCGTGCCTGTGGAATTCTGGCGCAAGGCCCGGCAGGCGGTGGAGCGGGTGCGCCCCGGGGCCATCTGGCTGGGGGAGAGCGTCCACCTGGACCACATCCTGGCCTTCCGCCGCCAGGGCTTTTACGCCGCCACGGACAACGAGCTGTTTGACGTGTTCGACATCCTGTACCCCTACGACATCTGGCCCCTGTATGAGGGAGCCACTGGCGGGACCATGCCCCTGAGCCGGTATTTTGCCGCCCTGAGCTATCAGGAGCTGAGCTTTCCCACCTGGTACAACAAGCTCAGCTGCCTGGAAAATCACGACCAGCGCCGGGCGGCGGACCGCTTCCCCAGCCGGGACAGCCTGTTGGCCTGGACGGCCCTGAGCTATTTCCAGAAAGGGACCACCCTGCTCTATGCCGGGCAGGAGGTCTCCGCCGTCCATACGCCCTCCCTGTTTGAGCGGGAGCCCATCGACTGGACCGGGGAGGACCTGTCTCCCCTGCTGCGGAAGCTGTACGACATCAAAAAGCGCCTGCCCACGGACGCCGCCTTCCATGTGGAGGCCGACGACGAGCAGGGCCTGGCCGTGGCCGATTATCAGGACGGCCAACACCTGGCGGTGGGCGTGTTCCCCCTGGCGGGCCGACCGGGGATGGCCGCCGTCCCCCTGACCGACGGCAATTATGAAAACGCCCTGACCGGCGAGTCCGTCACCGTCCGGGAGGGCCGCCTGGCCGTCGCCGGGCCGGTGATCGTTCTCTGCGCTTGAGTCAGTAATTCGGTTCTATCCCCGCCCCCGGGGGCATACACTGCTCCAAAAAGGGGGAATGCGCTATGACAGACAGACCGCGGCCCGCCCGGCGGCGCCGGACGCCGCCGCCTCCGCCCCGGGGCAAGCGGGAACAGCCCGCCTCCCGGTCATGGGACCGCCGCCTGGCCCAGCTGGCCGTCAGTGCGGTGCTGCTGCTAGCGGTGGTGGTGGTGAAGATCACGGCCCCGTCGGCTATGGACCGGTACCGGGACAGGCTGCTGGACCTGATGGCCGGGCAGACGGACTTCCGGGCGGCGTTTTCCGCCGTGGGCCGGGCGGTATCCGGCCAGGGCGCCGTGGGGAAGGCGCTGAACGACGCCTACACGGCGGTGTTCGGCCCCCAGGATACCGGGGTCACGGTCCCCCAGGACACGGCGGACCCGGCGGCCTATACGGCGGAGAACACCCCAGGGGACGTGTGCCTGACCCAGCAGGTGCTGGGCTTTGCCTATGCCAACCCTCTGACCGGGCCGGTGACGGACCAGTTCGGCTATCGCCAGGACCCCAACGGCGGCGGGCAGCAGTTCCACTACGGCCTGGACATCGCCGCCGATGAGGGGGCGGTGATCACGGCCTTTGCCGCCGGGACCGTCACGGCGGTGGGAGACAGCGCGGAGCTGGGCAATTATGTGACGGTGCAGCACCCCGGGGGCTTTGTCACCCTGTATGCCCATTGCAGCCGCATCAACGCCTCCTCCGGCCAGCAGGTGCGGCCCGGGGACCCCATCGCGGAGGTGGGCCATACCGGCAACGCCACCGGGCCCCATCTGCACTTCGAGCTGATGAAGGACGGGGTGTATGTGAATCCCATCTATTACTATGCGGCCCCCTGAGCGGACCCGGATCCGGGTGTCGCCGGGGGCCCCGGCGCTGTTGGCGGTATTTGTGTGGCTGTCGTCGCCGGAGGTGCTGGGGGCGGTGCTGCTGGCGGCTCTGTGCCACGAGCTGGGCCACTATGCCGCCCTGCGCCGCCGGGGCGGCTGGGTCCGGGCGGTGCGCATCTCCGCCCTGGGGGCGGAGATGCAGGTGGCGGGGCGGATGAGCTACGGCGGCGAGCTGCTGGCGGCGGCCGCCGGACCGGCGGTGAATCTGCTGCTGGCGGCGGCGCTGGGACTTCTGGGCCGGTGGTGGGAGCCGCTGTATCTGCTGGCCGGGGCCCAGGCGGTGCTGGGCTGCTTCAACCTGCTGCCCATCCTGCCCCTGGACGGCGGGCGGATGCTGTGGCTGGCCCTGTGCTGGGGGACGGACCCGTTTCTGGCGGACCGGGTGACCCAGGCTGTCAGCCTGGCGGCGGCGGGCCTGCTGACCGTTGCCGGTGCGGCCCTGGCCCGGCGCAGCCCCTTTCTGCTGTGGACGGCGGCGGCTCTGCTGGTCTGCGCGGCGGCTCCGTGTATAAAACGGCGGAGATCGGTCTATGCTTCCCATAAAGGAAGGTGAAGCGCATGAGCGGCAGAAAATGGCGCACCTGGGAGGTCCTGGGGCTGATATTCGTGCTGGCGGCGGGGAATCTGCTGCACTTTGTATATGAGTGGTGCGGCGAAAGCCCCATTGCCGGGGTCCTGGCCTCCGTCAACGAGTCCACCTGGGAGCATATGAAGCTGCTGACCACCCCATGGGTCCTGTGGAGCATCGTGGAGTTGATCGCCCTGCGGCGCACCGGCCTGCCGGTGCTGACGGCCCGGGCGGCGGGCCTGCTGGCAGGGCTGGCGGCTATCCCCCTGCTGTTTTACGGGTATCAGGGGGTTCTGGGCCGGGACATCATGTGGCTGGACGTGGCCATTTTCCAGATAGCCGTGCTGCTGGGCTTCTGGGTGACCTGGGCCATGCTGCGCCGCCGGGCCCTGGCGTCCCCGGTGTGGCAGGTGGCCGGGGCGGCGGTGCTGGCGGCGGTATGGGCGGCGTTTATCCTATGGACCTTCGCCCCGCCGGACCTGCCGCTGTTTGCGGACCCGGAGACGGGCCTGCGGGGGATCCGATAGGGTTCTTTTCCCCCGCCCCGGCGCATAGGGTAGGGCCGGAGGTGGGGGAAATTGAGGCGCTATATTCTGGGATTTTTCACGGCGGCGGCAGCGGCGGCGGCGCTGTGGCTGCTGCACAGGACCTTTCCGTGTCCGCTGACGGCCCTGCTGGCTCCGGCCAACGGCAGTCCCTGGGAAATGGGGAAGCTGCTGTTCTGGCCGTATCTTCCGGCGGCTCTGGTGATCTGGCGGCTGGGCCCAGAGGGGGGCTGCCGGGGCGGGCACTGCCTGCTGCTGGCGGCCATGCCCCTGTGCATGGCGGGGCTGTGCTGGCTGCTGCCGGGCCGGTGGCTGCGGCTGTGGAGCCTGGTGCTGGCCGGGGGACTGACCCTCCACGGCACGGTGCTGTCCCGGCGGGTCCCCGGCGGGGAGCTGGTGTGGTATGTGCTGGCCATCCTGGTGGGAATCGCCTATCTCCTGCTGACGGTGGGCGCTCCGGACATCGGACCCTTTGCCGACCCGGCGGCTGCGGCCATGGGGACCATCCCCTTCTGAAAAAACTTTGTGATTTTTTTGACTGACTGTTGCATATGCCGCAGAAATGCGGCGCGAAACCTGCTATAATACGACTATACCAAACGAGGAGGCGCTGCATATGGCGATTTTGCATGTGAACGAGAGCGAGTTTGACCAGGAGGTCCTGCGGGATAGCGGCACGGTGCTGGTGGACTTCTGGGCCACCTGGTGCGGTCCCTGCCGGATGCTGGCCCCGATTCTGGAGGAGCTGTCCGGCCAGCACCCGGAGCTGAAGATCGTCAAGGTGGACGTGGACGAAAACCGGGACCTGGCTTTGCAGTACGGCATCGAGAGCATCCCCACCCTGCTGGTGTTCAAGGGCGGCCAGGTGGCGGACCGGTCCGTGGGCCTGGTGTCGCCCCAGGAGATCCTGGACCTGGTGAAATAAAGGATTTTCCTTGCTGCGGTCTCCGGCTTCCGGAGGCCGCAGTGTGATTTTGTTCACACTTGGGAAACATATCATACAGATTAGTAGATACTCCGAGGACGTTGTATAAGGAAATTGAATGACACATTCGCCAAAATGTGTTGCATTTTTTGGGGCGTGTATTATAATATGGACATACCCGCAGTTCTATCAGGCAAATACAGACAAGAAGGTGATCAATTATGGAACTTCAGATTCAGGATCTTGTTTCTTCCATCAAAAAGGACGGCATCGACAGCGCAAATCAGCAGGCCGCCGCGATCCTGGCCGACGCCCGGAAGCAGGCGGACGCCATCATCGCCGACGCAAAGAGTCAGGCGGATAAGCTGCGGGACGACGCCAAGGCCGAGATCGAGGTGTTCAAAAACAGCGCCCAGCTCAGCGCCCAGCAGGCCAAGCGGGACGCGGTTCTGGCCTTCCGGCAGGAGGTGCAGCAGGAGTTTGAGAAAATCCTGGCCGCCGACGTGGGCAAGGCTCTGGACCAGCAGACGCTGGCCAAGCTCATCCAGGCAGCCCTCCAGGGAGAGGACGTTTCCGGCTACGCCGTGGAGGTGGGCCAGGTGACGGACGGCATCCGCCAGCAGCTGGCCCAGGAGCTGAAAAACGGCCTGGAGCTCCGCCCCTCCAAGAAGGTGGGCGCAGGCTTCCGGCTGGCCGCCAAGGACGGCTCCGGCTATTTTGACTGCTCCGACCAGGAGATCGCGGAGATGCTCATGCCCTTCTTCCGGGATATGCACCTGTAAGGGGGCGGCCTATGGCTTCCTACTACTATCTCATCTCCAGTCTGCCCATGCTCCGGACCCAGGGCGAGCCTCCCATGGACTACGCCGCGTTTCTGGCCATGTGCCGCTCGGCGGTCAGCGCCGGGGTATACCGGACGCTGGAGGAGTTGACGGTGGACTCGGACAAGGGGCCGCTGCTGTCGGAGTGGGCCGGGTTTTACCGGGCACTGTGCCGGGAGCTGACCTATCAGCGGAATGTGAAGCTGGGACGGCCCTGCGCCGTGCCCTCCGACCGGGACGCCGGCATTGTCCAGACGGTGACGGCGGCGGTGAACGCCGAAAATCCCCTGGAGGGGGAGCGGCTGCTGCTGGACCTGGAATTCCGCCGCCTGGACGGCATGATCGGCCTGCACAACTTCGATGACCACGCCCTGTACGGCTACGCCATGAAGCTGCAGCTGCTGGAGCGGCAGCGGACCTTCCGGTATGAGTCCGGCAAGCGGGCCTTCGACGGCCTGATGCAGAACATCCGCCAGCAGGTTTCCAGCCTATAACGAAACAGGAGAATCAAAATGGACAAAGTGACAGGATATGTGACCGGAGTGAACGGGAATCTGGTGGCAGCCACCTTTTCCGGCTCCGTCCGAAAGAATGAAGTGGGCTATGTCCTGGTGGGCGATGACCGGCTCAAGGGCGAGGTCATCCGCGTCAACGGCGACACGGCCAGCATGCAGATCTATGAAATGACCAACGGCATCCAGGTGGGCGACAAGGTGGAGCTCTCCGGCGAGCTGATGAGCGTGGAGCTGGGCCCGGGCCTGCTGACCCAGGTGTTCGACGGTCTGCAGAACCCCCTGCCGGAGCTGGCGCAGCAGTGCGGCTTCTTCCTGCAGCGGGGCGTGTATCTGGACCCCATCCCCAACAAGGACTGGGAGTTTACCCCCCTGGTGAAGCCCGGCGACCACGTCACCGCAGGCGAGACCGTTGGCAGCGTGCCCGAGGGGCTGTTCACCCACCTGATCATGGTGCCCTTCGGCCTGAAGGACCAGGGCTGGCGGGTGAAATCCGTCCGGGAAAAGGGCGTGTACAACGTCCGGGACACCGTGGCGGTGCTGGAAAACGAAAGCGGCGAGGAGAAGGAACTGACCATGGTGTTCTCCTGGCCCGTGAAGCAGCCCATCCGCTGCTATGAGGAGCGTCTGCGCCCGGACGAGACCCTGGTGACCAAGCTCCGCTCCATCGACACCTTCCTGCCGGTGGCCAAGGGCGGCACCTTCTGCGTGCCCGGCCCCTTCGGCGCAGGCAAGACCGTTCTGCAGCACATGGAGGCCAAGAACGCCGATGTGGACATCGTCATCGTGGCGGCCTGCGGCGAGCGGGCCGGCGAGGTGGTGGAGGTGCTGAAGGAGTTCCCGGAGCTGGTGGACCCCCGCACCGGCCGCTCCCTGATGGAGCGCACCATCATCATCTGCAACACCTCCTCCATGCCTGTGGCCGCCCGTGAGGCGTCGGTGTACACCGCCGTCACCATGGCGGAGTATTACCGCCAGATGGGTCTGGACGTGCTGCTGCTGGCGGATTCCACCAGCCGCTGGGCCCAGGCCATGCGTGAGATGAGCGGCCGTCTGGAGGAGATCCCCGGCGAGGAAGCCTTCCCCGCCTATCTGGAGTCCGTTATCGCCTCCTTCTATGAGCGGGCCGGTAAGGTCCGGCTGAAGAACGGCAAGATCGCCTCCGTCACCATCGGCGGCACCGTGTCCCCCGCCGGCGGCAACTTCGAGGAGCCCGTGACCCAGGCCACCCTGAAGGTGGTGGGCGCGTTCCACGGTCTGTCCCGCGAGCGGTCCGACGCCCGCAAATACCCCGCCATCCACCCCATCGACTCCTGGTCCAAGTACCGGGGCGTGGTGGATATGGACCGGGTGGAGCAGGCCCGCAGCATTCTCAAGCGCAGCAACGAGATCAACCAGATGATGAAGGTCATCGGCGAGGAGGGTACCTCCGCCGAGGACTATATCGTATACCAGAAGGGCGAGCTGCTGGATGCGGTGTATCTGCAGCAGAACTCCTTCGATCCCATCGACGCCGCCTGCGACCCCGACCGTCAGATCCACGAGTTCAACGTGCTGTATGACGTGCTGACCCGGGACTTCGCACTCAGCGACAAAAAAGAGATCCGCGCCTTCTTCAACCAGGTCCGGCAGGAGTTCCTGGACTGGCACAACACCGTGTTCCGCACCCCGGAATTTGAGGCCCAGGAAAAGCGGCTCAAGGACTTTTACCTGAGCAAGGCAGCGGGTTGAGAGGGGAGTCAATATGCAGAAAGTTTACACGAAAATTGAGTCCATCGTGGGTAACGTTGTCACGGTCCGGGCCTCCGGCGTCCGCAATGGCGACCTGGCCCTGGTGGGCGACAGCTATGCCAACGTCATCAAGCTGGACAAGGACCTGGTAACGCTGCAGGTGTTCAGCGGCACCCAGGGCGTCAGCACCACGGACCCGGTCCGGTTCCTGGGCCGCCCCATGATGGTGTCCTTCTCCGACCACCTGCTGGGCCGCATCTTCGACGGCGCCGGTGTCCCCCGGGACAACGGCCCCGCCCTGACGGAGAACATGATCCCCATCGGCGGCCCCTCCGTGAACCCGTCCAAGCGTATCGTGCCCAACAAGCTGATCCGCACCGGTATCCCCATGATCGACGTGTTCAACACCCTGGTGGAAAGCCAGAAGCTGCCCATCTTCTCCGTGTCCGGCGAGCCGTATAACCAGCTGCTCTCCCGCATCGCCATGCAGGCCCAGGTGGACGTGATCGTCCTGGGCGGCATGGGCCTGAAGTACGACGACTATCTGTACTTCCGGGACACCCTGGAAAAGAGCGGCGCCATGGGCCGCACGGTGATGTTCATCCACACCGCCTCCGACCCCACCGTGGAGTGCACCCTGGTGCCCGATATGGCCCTGGCCGTGGCGGAGCAGTTCGCCCTGGCCGGAAAGCGCGTGCTGGTGCTGCTGACGGATATGACCAACTACGCCGACGCGCAGAAGGAAATGGCCATCACCATGGAACAGGTGCCCTCCAACCGCGGCTACCCGGGCGATCTGTACAGCTGCCTGGCCGCCCGCTATGAAAAGGCCGTGGACTTTGAGGGCGCGGGCTCCATCACCATCCTGGGCGTTACCACCATGCCCGGCGACGACGTGACCCACCCGGTGCCCGACAACACCGGCTATATCACCGAGGGCCAGTATTACCTGAAAAACGGCCACATCGAGCCCTTCGGCTCCCTGTCCCGTCTGAAGCAGAACGTCAACGACAAGACCAGAAGCGACCACCGGGCCCTGATGGACGGTATGATCCGGCTGTACAGCGCCTATAAGGAGAGCCTGGAAAAGAAGTCCATGGGCTTCATGATGTCCGAGTGGGACGAAAAGCTGCTGAAATACGGCCACCTGTTTGAAACGAAGCTGATGGACCTGAGCGTGAATATCCCGCTGGAGGAGGCGCTGGACCTGGGCTGGGAGATCCTGGCCGAGTGCTTCGAGCCCAACGAAACCGGCCTGAAAACCAGCCTCATCCAGGAGAGATGGCCCAAGCGGTCCGCCGTGGAATGAGGGTGCGCCTATGGCTGTCAAACTTACCAAAAATGAATTGAAGGTGCAGAAGGACCGCCTGAAGCAGTTTCAGCGCTATCTGCCCACCCTGCAGCTGAAAAAGCAGCAGCTGCAGTCCGTGGTGATGCAGGTAACGGCCCAGCTGGAGCAGGTGGAGCAGCAGCGCCGGGCCGCCGTGGCGGGACTGGACGACTGGGTGGCCGTTTTCGCGGAAAACGACAGCTTCCCGGCGGACAAGCGCCTGGAGACCCTGATCCGCCCCCACCATGTGGTGTGCGGCGAGGAGAACATCGCCGGCGTCACCGTTCCGGTGTTCCAGGAGCTGAGCTTTGAGGAGATCCAATACGACGTGGCGGACTATCCCCTGTGGGTGGACACCGCCGCCGTGCGCCTGCGGGAGATCGCCCGGCTGGACGCTCTGGAAAAGACCCTCCGCCGCCAGGTGGAGCTTCTGGAGCAGGAGCTGCGCTCCACGGCCCAGCGGGTGAACCTGTTTGAAAAGGTCAAGATCCCCGAGGCCAAGGAGAACATCCGGGTCATCGGCATCTACCTGGGCGACCAGCAGACCTCCGCCGTGGTGCGGGGCAAGATCGCCAAGAAGAAGC
>OIWQ01001048.1_pt1 | contig 34518 bp, 26 predicted proteins | sample 1587571 | NCBI WGS metagenome assembly OIWQ01 (sample SAMEA3888910, study PRJEB22519) | human gut metagenome | biome: human gut; feature: human-associated habitat; material: faeces | place: Denmark | collected 2010
GCCTCTTGAACCCCATTCAAGCGCGCTACCAAACTGCGCTACACCCGGTCAACCGGGCTGTCTCGAATCAGCTTGATTATTATAACTGACTGCACCGAGAATGTCAATAGAAATGTACGAATTTTATAAATATATTTTGCTTTATGACTGATAAAGGAAGGAAAGAAGTGATAAATCATGCCGAATAGCCTGGAATTGAACGTCTCCCCTGCGCAGCTGCACACCTTCGCCAACCATCCGTTCCATGTCCGCAAGGATATGGAGATGAACGAACTGGTGGACAGCATCCGGGAAAGCGGTGTTATTGTTCCGCTGATCGTGCGCAGCAGACCCGAGGGCGGCTATGAGATTATCAGCGGACACCGCAGATGTGAGGCCTGCCGGGAGCTGGGCATTGAGAAGGTGCCGGTCCGCGTGCAGGAGCTGACGGATGATGAAGCTACCATTTTAATGGTGAACAGCAATATCCAGCGGGAGCATGTGCTGCCGAGTGAGAAGGCGTTTGCGTATAAAATGAAGATGGATGCCATGAAGCATCAGGGACGGGCAACTTCGGGACAAGTTGTCCCGAAGTTAGATGACCGTCGAACAGGTTCTCAAATTGGTTTGTCATCCGGCGAAAGCTATAAGACGGTGCAACGTTATATTCGACTAACGCATCTCATTTCCCCCATCCTGCAAATGGTCGACGAATCCCGCATGGCGTTCAATCCCGCGGTAGAGATCTCCTACATGACGCCCGAGCATCAGCGCTGGCTGCAAGCGGAGATGGAGCTTTGCGAGGCCACTCCCTCTCTGGTGCAGTCCCGCCGCCTCAAGGAGATGAGCCAAAGCGGCACACTGACGGAGCACTACCTGCATACCCTGCTCACCGAACAGAAACCTAATCAACGACAGAAATTTTTCTTGAATCAATCTGACGTACAGAGGTTCTTTCCTCCCGGCTATACGCCCGAGCAGATGCAGAACACGATATTCTCCCTGCTGAAAACCTGGGGCCATGCCCACGAGCATACCCAGAGCCAGCAGGAGCTGGAACGGTAAAATGCCACACACAACCTTATTTATAAGGCCCGGTTAGGATGCCAAAAGCACGGTATTCTGTCAGGCTTATTCGAGTGCGCGCTTTTTGGAGAAGCAACCATGCAATTTGACTACTTTTACGGCAGTCAGGCCGAGCAGTTCTCGTTCTATCGCATCCCCAAGGTGCTGTTCACCGACCCGCAGTTCAAGCCCCTGTCCACCGACGCCAAGGTCCTGTACGGTATCCTGCTGGACCGCATGAGCCTGTCGGTCAAGAATCACTGGCTGGATGAACAGAGCCGGGTCTACATCATCTTCACCACCGAGGAAATCATGGAGGCCCTGAGCTGTGCCAACCAGAAGGCCTGCCGCCTGATGCTCGAGCTGGAAAAGGATGCAGGTCTGATTGAGCGCAAGCGCCAGGGGCTGGGAAAGCCCAGCTTGATTTATGTGAAAAACTTTGCTGTTTCGTCATAAATCAAGAAATGTGAAAATCACATTTCTTGAAGTGTGATTTTCACACTTCTGGAGATGTGATTATCACACGCAAATAAGACTGATAGTAATTAGACTGATTATAACGATACAGAAAACAGATTGAAAAACAGAATACGGGGTGTAGAGTATGGCCGGGGTTACGGAAGAAGAAATCGCACGGGCGAAGGAGCTGGACCTGCTGACCTACTTCAAACTCGTTGAGCCAGGCAACCTGAAGCTCGTGGGCAAGGAATACCGCCACAAGGTACACAGCTCGCTGACCATCAGCAAAGACAGCCTTTGGTGCTGGCACTGCATCGGCCTGCGCGGGCGCACGGCGCTGAAGTATCTGATCGACGTCGAGAAGGTGCCCTATGTGGAGGCTGTGCGGGAGATCAACCGCATCCAAGGCGGCGTCGTTCATTCTTCCCAACCTGTAAGCCTGCCACAGCCACGCGCTGAACCGCAAGCACCGCGAGATTTCAAGCTGCCCGAGCCGGACACAAACAGTTATGCAGCTATGGCGTATCTGCGCGGGCGCTGTATCCACCCCAATGTACTGGCGTTCTGCCGCAAGGAGGGCATTTTGTACCAGACGAGCTTCAAAAATCACCCGAACTGCGTATTTGTCGGGCGCGACGGTGAGGGTGTTGCGAAAGGGGGCAGCTTACGTGGCTGTACGCAGTTGCAATTCCGGCGTGATATTCCCGGAAGCAAGAAGATTTACCCGTTCTACATACAGGCCAGCACTAAGGCCGACACGGTTGAGGTCTACGAAGCGCCCATTGATGCCATGTCCGGCGCGTCTCTAAAGCTCATGCAGCACACCGGGCCGTGGCGAAGCGTCCACTATCTGGCGCTGGCCGGCACAGACTATGCCGCGCTGGATGCGTTTTTGAAGTATTTCCCGGCAGTCCGCAAAATCGTTCTCTGCCTGGACAATGACAACGCAGGACGGACCCGAACGCAGGACATTATTGCGAACCTTGCGGGCAGTGGCAAAGCCGTGGAGGACCGCCCGCCGCCGGTGGGCAAGGATTACAACGACACGCTGGTGCAATACATGCAGGAATACCGCGCGCACTGCATCAGCATGGATGATATTTTGGAGGAAACAAGATGAAAACAATCGCAATCGCAAACCAGAAGGGCGGCACGGGGAAAACGACCACAACGTATAACCTCGGCATTGCCCTGACCCAGCAGGGCTACCGCGTCCTGATGGTGGACTTTGACCCGCAGGGCAATCTTTCCTGCTACTGCGGTATCCCACCAGAAAAGGACCTTGACCAAACCATTACGGAGCTGCTGATGAAGACCTCCTGCGAAAAGCCGATAGGAAATCGGGAGTGTATCTACCAGACCGGACGCAAGGAGGCTGCCGCACGGGTGGATTTTATCCCGTCCAATCTGCGGCTGGCGGGCTTTGAGCTGGCCATGGGCACGATGATGTGCCGTGAGGTGCTTCTGAAATCCTGCCTGGAGCAGTACAACAATCAGTACGACTACTGTTTGATCGACTGTTCCCCCTCTGTTGGCCTGCTGCTGACCAATGCGCTGGCCGCCGCCAATGAAATTATTATCCCGATGCAGGCGCAGCCATTCTCCGTTGTGGGCATGTCGCAGCTGACGTCCTCTATTGCGAATGTGCAGCGTAAAATCAACCCCGGGCTGCGCGTGAAGGGCATTCTTCTGACGATGACCGAGCACACGAACGTTTCCGACCACTACTGCGGGCAGGTCCGCAGCACTTACGGCAATAAGATTCACGTTTTCACAACGGAGATTCCCAGAAACGTGAAGGTACAGGAGAGCCAGGCCAACGCAGAGCCGACGATTCTGTACGACCCGAAAAGCAACAGTGCAAAGGCCTATATTGAATTTGCGAAGGAGGTATCCGGCTATGGCCGCGAAGAACAAGTTTTTGAACGCGATGAAGATGCCCTCAATCGATGATATGTTTTCCTCGGAGGCTGACAGGCAGCGGGAAAGCGGCGATTTGGTCACAGAGGTGCCGCTTTCCGAGCTGCATCCGTTCGTCGGGCATCCATTTGAAGTGCGTGACGATGAGGATATGCAGAAGCTGGTGGACAGCATCCGGGAGAACGGTGTGCTCACCAACCTGACCGTGCGCCGCCGCGCCGAGGGTGGGTATGAGATCATCAGTGGACACAGGCGGTTCCATGCAGCGCAGCGGGCCGGGCTGACTGCGGTCAAGGTGCAGGTGCGGGATATTGATGACGACCAGGCGATTATCAGCATGGTTGATTCCAATATCCAACGTGAGCATATTAGTCCGATGGAAAAGGCAAGAGCATATCGGATGAAGTATGATGCTTTGAAACGGCAGGGCTGTCGCACGGATTTAACTTCGCCGCAAGTTGCGGCGAAGTTGCGAACCGATGACCGTGTGGCTGCCGATGCGGGTGTGAGTGGCGATACAGTACGCCGCTTCATCCGTCTCAACAGTCTCGTCCCCGACCTGCAAAAGAAAGTCGATGACGGCAGTCTGAAATTCAACCCCGCCGTAGAGCTTTCTTACCTTTCCCCCACCGAGCAGAATGATTTTCTCGATTACATCGAATCCCAGTCTTGTTCACCGTCGTTATCACAAGCGCAGAAGCTCAAGGCGGCCAGCAAGGACGGTGCGCTTGATCATGGCAAGCTGCTGGAAATCATGGACACCCAAAAGCCCAGTGTACCACCCCGCGACCCTACGCTGACCATCAGCATCAGCAAAATTGCCCGCTACTTTCCCACCGGCTACACACAAGAACAGATGGTAGGAATCATCATGCAGCTTCTGGAACGAAACTCCCGCCACCTTATGCCGGAAAAACAACCCAGTCTGGAGCGTTGAAATGGCAGAGTACAGATATTACCTGATTCCCGATTTTATGTCGCACGTCTTTCCGCAGCAGTTTGAAGAACAAGCTCCTACAGAGTTTTTTTTCAAATACTACTGATTTGATGAAGCGCTACAAGCAGTTGAGAGAAATGCCCTACAACAACGAGTACACCTGGAACGAGCGCACCAATCTTCCCTACCCGCGCCTGACTGTTGGAATTGACCGCCGTGACCCGGATGGTGCAGTAACCATCATGCAGGTACGGAACGGTGTCAACTACCTGTGTGATGACTACCGCGGCCCCTTTGCAGATCGCAATGACAAGCAGCTCATTGAAATGGCAAAGCAGCTTGTTACGGCAGTTGGCGTAGATCGTATCCGGCCTCACTACTACACGGAAGAAAATGGTCACACAAAGGTACACGTTGGTAAAGACATCCACATAACCGAGTGGGCCAATGCACCGGAGCTTTGCAGCGCACTTCGATTTTCACGTTTTCTGAACCGTGATGGGCAGCAGTTGTTTCAGGTGCGCAATGGCCAGCGTATCATTGAGAATTACGCGGACGGTTCACGGCTTGTGAAAGATGTGCAGACAGTTGACGACACACACTTTTACGTAGGTAGCCGTTTCTGCCACATCCAGCAGTATGCAAATCAATGCTTCAAAAGAGGCTGTTATGTTGAACCGGAGCATCCGCAGCCGGGTGATAAGTTAGACAGAATGCTGATATATCAAATTCCACATTACACCTGCGAATATCGCTTTACGGATTATGACTACGCCCAAAACAAACTGAAGGCCACCGATTACCGCTGTGCCTATGTGGCAAACATGCCCCGGGACTACACACCGGACAAGTGCTTCCGGGATTTTAATTATGATGACCGCCCCTGCGCCAACAGTATGCCGTCTTTATCCGTCAGTGATCTCATTGTGATGGAGCGTAGTGACAAGGCCGAAGCCCTGTATGTGGATGCAGTTGGCTTTAAGGATGTAAGCCGACTGCTGCCGGAGCTTCATGATATGGAAGTTGAGCGACAGGAGCACAATTTAGATGAATTAGCAAGGTAGGTGTCAAGATGCCGAAACCGCAGGATATATTTCAGCTGGCCCGGCAGGAGGCCGTGCGGGTCACAGCATCGCCGCAGGCGTGGCAGAGCTTTTTGTACACTGCCGCCCACAACTATCACACCACCTATCTGAACCAGCTGCTGATACATGCCCAGCGCCCTGACGCCGCAGCCTGTGCCAGCATGGAATACTGGAATACGAAGGCGAACCGGCTGGTCATGCGCGGCAGCAGAAGCATCACCGTGCTGCAGCGCCGACAGGGCGTGGCGGCGACAAAGCCGGTCTTTGCCATCGACGATACCATACTATTGAGCCAGACACACACCGGCGGGCCGTGGGAGGTCACGAACACAACGCGCCTGCTGCTTTTGCAAGGCAAATCCGATGACTGGCTGACGGCGCTGGCACAGGAGGGCGTCTCAAACGATGCAGATCGTGCCCGCCGTATGCTGGAACGCAATGTGGCGGACAGTACGCTGCAGTGGGCGCAGCCTGACGAGCAGATGCAGCTCTTGCAGGCACTGGTCACGCAGAGTGCTGTCTACATAGCACGGCTGCGAATCGGGCTGCCGGTGCAGGACGAGGATTATCCGGCATTTCAAAGTGTCAGCCAGTTCGATACCTGTCAGATTTCACTGTGTTTGGGCGGCTATCTGCAGGCCGCCGCAGAACCGATGCTGAACGCAATTGGGCGCGAGGCGCTGCGACTAAACCGTGACAGCATTGCAATACCGTACGAACCAGTTCATAATGAAAGCACACCAACACAATTGAACAGCCGAGAGGAGACCGTTACTCATGACTTACACGAAGAACCGCGAGGGCTACCTGATTCCGAGCCTTTCCCTGCCGAACCAGCCGAACCCGTATCTGAACCGCTACGCGAGGCTGCGTCTGGAATATCTGGAACAGAACGAGCCGACGCTCTGCGACCAGCTGATGCTGGAGGGCACGCTGCTGACGAGCTGCAGCCGAATCGGAAGAGCCGCGCAGCAGATGGTGGACAAGACTCTGCGCGAGCTGATGCAGACCACCCCGATGCCGGACCGCAGGACGAACCCGCTGGGCTGGGCAAAGCTGACCAACAGCCTGAAGAAGCAGGCGGAGGAAGCAGTCCTTTCGATGCTGTACGAAGTTTAACCGAAGCACCCGCAAAGGCGGAGAGCGAGCAATCGCCCTCCGCTTTTGCTTTGCCTGAATTTCCGCCCACGCTGCTGCCGCAGCTGCTGGCGTCAGAGACTTCTTCCCGAGCATCCAACGCCGAATATCTTACTTTTTATAATAAGAATCCCCTGCTCATCGACCGGCTGCGCTTTGTGCGGGAAAGCTACAAGGATATTTTTACAGAGCTTTTGCTGGCCGATGATACCCGCGTGGGCTTCCACAGGCAGGACAACGGTCTGCTTGTCTGGCAGGGCGCGTATCTGACACGCAGCGCGGAAACGCTGCTGCCGTGGCGTGCCGTGGCCAATGCACTGAACGACTTGATTGAACAGCATGAGCTGATTGCGGCCATCGACCCGAAGAAACTGCCGCAGGTAGAGGAACAGCTTTCCTTTGAACTGCCTGACGGTTCGCCGCCGAGTGCGGAAAATAACAGGTTGGAAAAGGATGATTTTCTCACCCCGGAAAAGCAGGAAACCGTCATTCGCTCTACCCTGCCCGTTGCAGAGTACAATGCCCCGCAGATGGATGACGGCAGCGTTATCACAGACGAGGAAGTCAACTTGGCTCTGGCAGCGGGCAGCAATTTTGAGAACAGCAAATTCCGCATTTATCAGCAGCTCACAACCACGCAGGGCGACCACGCCGCTTTTTTGAAGAAGGAATACGGCAGTGGCGGCAGGTCATGGGACTACCAAAGCGGTGCCCACGGCTGGGTTGACCACGGCCCTGCCGGACTGAAGCTGATTTTGACAAATGAGGAAGGCCGCTTTGAGCGCAGGCTGCCATGGCGGGCCGCAGCCAAGCGCATTGCTTATCTGATCGAGATGCAGCGCTTTTTGACACCGCAGGAGTTGGAGCAGTATCCCGCATGGGCTGCCGAGCAGCGAGAACCCGCCAGTGCGGTGCGCGATGAACCCAGTACCATACCGGAAAGCAGGCCCATTTGCGCCGAGGGCAGCGTTGTCTACTTGGAGGATGACCACCGATTCACGGTAGAGCGCATCGGGCAGTTTGACGTGCATCTGCGGGACGAGGAAGTACCCTTGTTTGGGTGCGCCATCAGCCGGGAGGAGTTTCAGCGGCAGCTGGACGCCAACCCGCGCAACGGCGGCATGATGCTCTCCGAGCAGCAGCGAACTGCCCTTGTGCAAACGCAGACGGAACAAGCGCTATCCTACATTGAGGATTATCTCAAGGACGAATTTGAGATCACCGAGCCGGACTTTTCGGACCTGACGCGAATCGATTTGGGCTATACCACTACCGAGGATGAGAAACACGTCATTCAGGTGTATGCCGACTTAGAGCACTGCACTGTCACCAAGCTGGTGGACGATACTCTCTACGCACAGGAACGGTATGGCTCGCTCGACGATTTGAATAAGGCGGTGCTCTCCAATCTCGATTTTGACAGCCTCATGGAAATCGACCTCGACGAGGTGGAAGAACACGAGCCGCAGGAAAACGCCCTTCCTACCGACGAGTCCGCCGCGCAAGCCCCCACCAACTACCTTGCACCCTATGAGCCGGAGATTTCCATAGGGGCTAAGGCCAAGTTCGCTGCGAACCTAAACGCAATTCGGACACTAAAGCAAATCGAGCAGCGCGGCACACCGGCCACGGAACCCGAGCAGGATGTTCTGGCCGGGTACCTCGGCTGGGGCGGTCTGGCCGATGCCTTTGACCCCAACAAGGACAGCTGGCACAGCGAATATGAGCAGCTAAAGGATCTGCTGACGCCGGAGGAATACGCCGCCGCACAGGAATCTACGCTGACGGCGTTTTATACCCCGCCTGCCGTCATCCATGCCATGTATCGTGCGCTGACACGCATGGGCTGCGTGGGCGGCAACGTACTGGAGCCCAGCATGGGTGTGGGTTCGTTCTTTGGGCACCGCAGCGGCAGCTTTGATACGAACAATGCAAAGCTCTACGGCGTCGAGCTGGACAGTGTATCAGGCCGCATCGCGCAGCAGTTATACCAGAAAGCAAAAATTCAAATCTGCGGCTACGAAAAAGCAGACCTGCCGGACAGCTTCTTTGATTTGGCTATCGGCAATGTGCCGTTTGGGCAGTATCAGGTTACGGACCGTCAATATGACAAGCTGCATTTTCAAATTCACGATTACTTTCTAGCCAAGACCGTAGACAAGCTCCGCGTCGGCGGCATTATGGCATTTATAACGACCTCCGGTACGATGGATAAGAAATCCGAAAGCGTGCGCCGGTATCTGGCTTCCCGCTGTGATTTGATCGGCGCGGTGCGGCTGCCCAACAATACCTTTACCGCACAGGCCGGTACAACGGTCACCTCGGACATTCTGTTTCTGCAAAAGCGTGGGCGGGTCTTGGAACAGGACGTACCGTGGATTCATGTGGGCGAGACTGCCGATGGCATTCCGCTGAACCGGTATTTCATCGACCATCCCGAGATGATCTGCGGCGAGATACAGTTGGTCAGCGGCCCCTACGGGCAGCGCCCCACCTGCACACCGCTGGAAAATGGAACATCATTGGAAAGCCAGCTTGACACGGCCCTTGCCAATTTGCAGACCGAGTACACGCTGGCGGATGACCGGGAGGACGCGCAGGAGGAAAGTGACACGCTCGATGCCGACCCAGACACACGAAATTTTAGCTATGTTGTTAAAGACGACACAGTTTATTACCGCGAAAATTCCAAAATGCGCGCCGTGAAGGCCAGCACCACCGCGCTTACCCGCATCAAGGCGCTGGTTCCTCTGCGGGATATCTGCCGGGAGCTGATTCGGGCACAACTGGACAATCTGTCCGATGAAACGATTGCCACTTTGCAAGCGCAGCTGACCGCCGAGTATGATTCCTACCACGATACGTATGGGCTAATCAACAGCCGCGGCACGGCTTCGGCGTTCCGTGAGGATTCTGGGTATTTCCTGCTCTGCTCGCTGGAGGACATCGACAGCGAGGGGCATTACAGGGGCAAGACGGATATGTTCACGAAGCGGACCATCCGCCCGGCCCAGGTGGTGGACCATGTGGACACCGCCGATGAAGCGCTGGTGCTGAGCCTGACCGAGAAGGCCCGTGTGGATCTTTCCTACATGGCGCAGGTCACGGGAAAATCGCAGGACGAAATCATCCGAGATTTGACCGGCGTTATCTTCCGTGACCCGGAGCAATCCGAGCCGGTTTATCTGCCGGCAGATGAATATCTTTCGGGCAATGTGCGGCAAAAGCTGACCGTTGCCCGGCTGGCCGCTGGGTCCGACCCTGACTATCAAGTCAATGTGAAGGCGCTGGAGCAGGTGCAGCCGAAGGACCTTGACGCCAGCGAGATTGCGGTGCGGCTGGGTGCTACCTGGATACCGCCTAAATACATTCAGGATTTTCTCATGGAGCTTTTGGAGCCGCCGTTGTCCACGCGCCTTTCCGTGAAGGTGCTGTTTGCGTCGTTCACCGGTGAGTGGAATATCACAAACAAGCGCTACGGCAACGGCAGCATCAAGGCAACCGTCACCTACGGCACAAACCGCAAGAATGCCTATGAAATCACAGAGGCTGCGCTGAACCTGCGGCCTGTGCAGGTGTTTGATACAGTTACCGACGCAGAGGGAAACAAAAAAAGCGTGCTGAACCACGCCGCCACCGAGGCTGCCTACGCAAAGCAATGCTTGATAAAAGACAAGTTTGAAGAATGGATTTTCAAGGAGCCGCAGCGGCGGCAGGCGCTGGTAAGCCTGTACAACAGCAAATTCAACTGCATCCGCCCGCGGGAGTATGACGGCAGCAATCTGCGCTTCCCCGGTATGAACCCGGAAATCACACTGCGACCCCATCAGCGCAACGCCATTGCCCACGTGCTGTACGGCAACAACGTACTTCTGGCACACGAGGTGGGGGCTGGGAAAACGTTCGAGATGGTCGCCAGCGCCATGGAGAAGAAGCGCCTGGGTCTTTGCAATAAAACGCTGATCGTAGTGCCCAACCATTTGACCGAGCAGATGGCGTCCGAGGCGCTGTTGCTTTACCCCAACGCAGAAATTCTGGTAGCGCGCAAAACGGATTTTGAAAAGGCCAATCGCAAAAAGTTCTGCGCCCGCATTGCTACCGGCAACTTTGACATTATCGTAATCGGGCACAGCCAGTTTGAAAAGATACCGCTTTCCGATGAACGGCAGAAAATGTACCTGCAAAAGCAAATCGACGATGTAGTGGCACAGACCGCTGCACTGAAGGCCCAGCGCGCCGAGAATTTTACCATCAAGCAGATGGAGCGCATGAAAAAGCAGCTGCAACGGAAGCTGGACAAGCTCAACGACCAGAGCCGCAAGGATGACGTCATCACCTTTGAGGAGCTGGGCGTGGACAGCCTGATGGTGGATGAGGCGCACTATTTTAAAAATGCGATGGTCACCACCAAGATGACCCGCGTGGCCGGTATCTCCCAGACCGAGAGCCAAAAGGCCAGCGACATGTATATGAAATGCATGTATATGGACGAGCTGACCGGCGGGCACGGCATTGTGTTTGCCACCGGTACGCCGATTTCCAACTCGATGACCGAGATGTACATCATGATGCGGTATCTGCAATACGGGCTTTTGGAGCAGGAGGGACTGCTGAACTTTGATGCGTGGGCCTCTACGTTTGGCGAGAGCGTTACCGCGATTGAACTGGCCCCCGAGGGCAACGGCTACCGTTCCAAAACGCGGTTTGCAAAGTTTTACAATCTACCCGAACTTATGAATATGTTCAAGCAGTGTGCCGACATTCAGACCGCCGATATGCTGAAGCTGCCGGTCCCCGAAATCACGGGCGGCAAGCCCACGATTGTAAAGCTGCCGCCCAGCGAGCTGCAGCGCCAGATGGTGGCGGCGCTGGGTGAGCGGGCCGAAGCAGTGCGCAACCGCCTGGTTGCCCCGAATGAGGATAACATGCTGCGCATCACGAACGATGGCCGAAAGCTGGCGCTGGACCAACGGTTGATGAACCCACTTCTGCCTGATGACCCCGACAGCAAGGCGAATGCCTGCGTGGAGCGGGTCTTTACCATTTGGGAAAAGACAAAGGCGCAGCGCTCCACGCAGATGATCTTCTGCGATTTGAGCACGCCCCGCGCGGACGGCTTTGATGTGTACAACGATATTCGGGACAAGCTGGTTACGCGCGGCATTCCCAAAGAGGAGGTACAGTTCATCCATGATGCCGATACGGAAGCCAAGAAGGCAGAGCTGTTCGGCAAAGTCCGCAGCGGTGCGGTTCGCGTGCTGATGGGCAGCACCCAGAAGATGGGCGCTGGCACCAACGTACAGACCCGGCTGTGCGCACTCCACCACTTAGATTGTCCGTGGCGGCCTGCCGATATTGCCCAGCGCAATGGTCGTATGGTTCGTCAGGGCAATATGAATAAAGAGGTTTCGATTTTCATTTACATAACGGAGGCCACGTTTGACGCCTACAGCTATCAGCTGGTCGAGAACAAACAGAAGTTTATTTCGCAGATCATGACGTCGAAATCCCCCGCCCGAAGCTGTGAGGATATGGACGAGGCTGCGCTCTCCTACGCCGAGGTAAAGGCGCTGGCTGCCGGGAATCCGATGATCAAAGAAAAGATGGACCTTGATATTCAGGTTGCGCGGCTTCGCACGCTGAAGGCCGCCTACAACAGCCAGCACTACCGACTGGAGGACGCCGTGACCGGCATCTTTCTGCGAGAGATCCGCGGCACCGAATGCCGGATTCAGGCGTTTGAGAAGGATATGCAGACCGCCAAGGACAGTCAGAGCTATGACAAGGACGGCAAGCTGGTTTTCAGCATTGAGCTGGACGGCACGTCCTACGACAAGCGCGAGGATGCCGGTAAGGCACTGCTCGGGCTGGTGGGTGCTGCCGTGCGGGCCGACCATCATGTTTTGGTGGGGCACTATGCGGGCTTTGAAGTCACGGTTGCCTATGTGCCGCTTTCCAAGGTGTTTGTGGCACATCTGGTCGGGCAGGCCACCCATACCACAGAGCTGGGCAGCGACGCTGCCGGCAATATGGTTCGCCTGCAAAACGTTGTTGCTGCCCTGCCGCAGGAGGTCAGTGGTCTGCGCAACAATCTACAGCAGCTGCGCGTCCAGTTGGACAGCGCCAAAGAGGAACTGCAGCAGCCTTTTCTGCAGGAACAGGAGCTTAACGACAAGAGCGCGCGCCTGGCCGAGCTGGATGCCCTGCTGAATGTGGGCAATGATGCACCGGTTTTGGAGGGTGAGGCCGAGGTCGTAAACGAGGACGATTCTGTGCGAACGCCTAGAGAGGAAAACGAACTGGAACGCTGAAATCGACAGCCTTGCATTATTTCGCAGACCATGTATCATAGAGGTAGGAGGTGGCCATAATGCCCATTCAACGTAAAAATCTGTTCTTTACCTGGGGTATCCGCATTAGTCTCGTGCCTGTCATTCTGGTACTTCTTGCACTGGGCCTGATTGCAATCGTGATGTATGCCATCTGCGGAGTTTGCGGCAGGTTTTTGGCGGCACTGGGCGGTCTGGCTGCTCTGTTGGCGCTATTCGATAAGTGCTACCAAGAGGCAGCAGTATCCGCCATCGTGGCATTCTTGCTCAGTCCTTACGGCGCGCCGCAGGTGCTGTTCTGGCTGGGCAGAAAGCTGCTCGAGTTTGCTGGTAGTCTGTATGATTTATACTACTGATTGGAGAAATTTATAATATGAAAAAATGTCTGTTATCCATTCTTTTAGCTACGGTGTTACTCTGCGCCTGCGCACAGCAGACCGATAACACCTTGCAAACGCCGGAAAGCAGTACGCTGGTAGAACTTACCGTTGCTACTGAAGAGACTGCCATTGAGACACCTGCGCCGCTTGCCACGGAAAGCCCGGCACCTGCGCCTACACAGACTCCAGAACCGACTGCCACACCGGCATCGACTGAAATTCCCATACCGGAGCCTACTGCAGCGCCTACCGAAGCGCCGGCAACAGAATCAGCTGTAACAGCAAGTCAGCCTGAACAGGTCAGTATGAGCTATGGTGCAGTCCCCTTTGACCTGGCAGCAGGCTCTGAGGAATGGTGGAGCATCGACAGCTCGGACAGTGCCTACTGGGCTGTGCAGGAAAACATCAATGCTATGCGCGCAGCAGCTGGTCTGTCCCCTTTGACGATGGACAGTGGCCTGAGTGCTGCCGCCGATGCACGCTGTGAGAGCTTTGTGGCGGGCGGGCCGTTCGACCACAGCGGCATGACGACCCGCAGTGAGATCTGCGCTGCAGGTCCGATTTGCTCTGCCAGCAGCGTTTGCACCTACTGGCAGGGCAGCCCTGCCCACTATGCCAATATTATGGAGCCCAGCTTCACCAGCATGGGCGTGGGCTGCTGGTTTTGCAGCACTGCCGAGGGCCAGTACACCTACTGGACCGTAACCTTTCAGTGATTGGAGAATGGATATGAAAAAGCAAAACTCCCTGTATCGGATGACTACATCCGAAATGCAGATCATGACCTACCTTTGGAATTCCAAGGAGCCTGCAATCGCCAGCCAGATCGTTTCCGATTTAATCCCGACCCAGAACTGCACCTGGAAGCCGCGTTCGGTCTTTACCATCCTGAAGAGTCTTTCAGAGAAAGACCTGATCCACGATGTTGGGTACGTGAGAACCGGCAAGACCTACTCTCGCAAGTTTGCTCCCAAGGTGAGCCGCGCAGAATACCTGGCAATGCAGGTCATGAACGAACTGCCGGACCAGGAGCTGCCGGAATTTTTGGAGTTCTTTCAGGGAAAGGTCGGTTGAGCGTTACAGGTAAATCAAACTCTCAAGTGTCTGCTGTTTTTTCGGCAGGCACTTTTTTATATAGATAAAATTCAACAACAGAAGGAAGTATGTTCAATGAATCACAAATTTAAGATCAAACAGCGCGTAGCGGCCTTGTGTATGGCGGCTATGATGTGCTGCTCCCTGTTCCCAACTGGTGCGTTTGCGGAGGCTCCGAGGGCTGATGAAGACGGCACGCTCATCATGGAGCAGGACAAAGAGGCCGTCACAGATGACAGCCATCAGACTGAGGCAAGCGACCCGGACCCGGGTGAAGAAAGCACGCCCAAAAGCAGCGAAGCTGCCGCAACATCCCAAAGCGCCGACGAGGATGCGCCGGTGGAGACATCCACCGACTATACCTTCGGCGGCGCTGTTTTGTACACAGACTTACCGGATGCACCGACTGGTTCCTATATGGGCAGCCAGGGCTTGCCGGTTGCCACGGGTGAAACAAAAATCGGCATTTTCGCCTGGCCGAATGACCAGTTGGAGGAAAGCACAGACAGTTACCTGAGTGCGGACACCCTGAACAGCGACGACCTGACGATGATGGCTCCGTTGCTTGAGGGCACCGACTATGCCGTTGCGCCCATTCTGGCACAGGTGGAATACCCTGCTAACAGCAGCAGTCTGGATGTAGTGCTTCCCAATGAGGTGACTGTGCTGGACTTCTACGGCGTCCCCGCCGATGAAGCTACACGCAGCAGTCTTGTGCATAGTGAGTATGCCGAAACGTCCGCCGCGGTCATGGGGCTGTATGTTCAGGCAGATGCCGACTTTTCCGCGCAGCTTGTCTACACTGCCCCGGATGGCAGCACGTTTACGAAAGCGCTGCACGTTGTAATTGACCGCAGCCGCACCATGGCCGCACCGTTCGCAGATACTACAGACGTCGCCGCCTACGCCGAGCGCCCCACGCCTGCCGTTACCAGCGGCAAAATCACCAAGGTCGAGAAGGTCAACGGCACCTGGCTGATCTGGTTCAATGGCGAGGAAGCCTACTGCTGCACCCACGGTGCCAACGGCCAGCCCAAAGGCTGTCCGCCGTATACTTATACGAACACTTCTCTGGTCAGCGCGGATCAGTGCATTCCCGGTGACCACTACGGCAACCAGTACCGCATCTGGGGCGGTCTGGACCAGCTTTCTATGGACTTGCTGCCCGATACGCCCGTCGCTTTTTCCGCAGAAGATACTGAAGAAATCTCTCTTTTGGATTTCTGCCGTACGATTTATGATGACACCCAGATGTGGCTGATTGAGAATTATCCCGAAAGCACTGCTGCAAAAATCTATCTGGAATCCGCGCAGGCCCTGCTAGACGGCGCTGTTGCCTATGCAAAGCCCCGCGGCTACTACACCTACATTTATACCCCTGCGCGCAGCGGTTGGCAGACCGTTGCCCTGATTGGCCCTGAAATCAGTGAGGAGGAAACGGAAGAGCCGAAGCCTGTCGTACAGGAGTATTATGCCAGTTGGGAAGCCCCTGCACAGTCCGCCAGCGGCACCGTAGATCTGACCTATGGTATCACCGCAGATAAGATCCAGCTGAAAACGCTGGAAAAGGTGGACGGTGCCACGATTGAAATCGAGCCTATCACCAAATCCGGCACGATTGACGGCGGCAGTTGGAGCATCTCCCCTGCCGGTGTGCAGACCGTCACCACAAGCGGCCACACCAACGACGACAATTACCAGAATAACGGCGGTACAGCATCTGTCAGCTGGTCTGTGCATTACACTGTATCCAAGACCGTAGATGGCCGCAGTGGCAGCGTCGGACCCTACACTACGAAAGAAGCTGCGGACGCTGCCGCCAACAGCGAGCGCGATTCTGCGGTTGCCGCCATTCAGGCAGAAGCACAGAGCGCTGTAAATAATGCTATTGCCAGCGCGCAGGCACAGCTTGCATCTTTACAGTTCCGTTATGACGAAGTCACCATCCCCTACGGTTTTGAATCCTACTGGGGCAGCAACGGCAGCCACCAGACCATTACAGTGCCGGCCAACTCCAACAATGCCTACGAGATGCGCAATGCTGAGTGGTCGCTGCAGATCAACATCAAAAAGGCGGACAGTGAAACCGGCAACCAGATTGCAGGTGATGCCCGGTATGAAATCTACCAGTGGGACGTCGTGACCGGCAAATACCAGCCCACAGGTGGGTACAACACCTACAGCGTCCGGCGCCAGGGCGACGGTACCTATGCCGTCATCAACAGCGCCGCCTATGCAACAAACGACGCGATGCGCCACACGCTGTACTACACGCAGCGCAATGAGGGCAGGTTCATCGTTGTGGAGACGAAAGCGCCCGCAGGCTATTTCGGCGACTGGACAGACGTTGACCATCCCGGCTCGGCGGGCACACCGCTGGGCAAGCGCGCCTACTATGTGGAAATTACCGCTGACAACAACAATTCTGTCCTGTGGCTGGGCAATAGTGACTACAATGCCGACATTGCCACTGGCGATAGGGGCGGCACAACGCTGGTGACCAGCGGCGGCATAGAAACCACCGTCACCATCTATGACTCCCCCAAGGATGCTTCCCGGAGCTATACCACCGATGCCAGCGGCAAGGCTGCCAATGAGGACGGCTACACCACCACGGCGGCGGACGGCATCATGAAGAATGACCGCACGCTGGGCGAAATCAGCATCTCCAAGGTTGATTTGGATGCACAGCGGTATGTGACCGGCGACGTTGCTCACGGCAATGCCGTGCTGGACGGCGCAGTGTACGACCTGTACGCCGCCGAGGATATTACCCACCCTGATGGTTTGACCGGCGTTGTGGATTATTCCAAAATCGTAGATGCCAATGGCAATCCCATCTGGCACACTACGATCCGCGACAACAGCGGGCAGTGGATCAGCGATTATCTGCCCATTTTGAAAAAAGACAATCTCGTAGCCAGTGCCAAAATCGAGGACGGCTGGCTGACCTTCTCCAACCTGTACCTCGGCAAATATTATGTAGTAGAGCGCTCCACCGGCACGGTCATTCCGCTGCGTGAGGGCGCTCTTGCTGTTTCCGGCACCTATCCTACGGTGGACAGCCGCACCAAGGCAGCTACCGGGCAGGTTGCCGCGCTGGCAGCCAGCAACGGGCACTATACCGATTGGGTATACAAGAACCAGTTCAGCACCATCTCCAAGAGCAAGGCTCTGGACGGCACCTGGACCTACGATGCCTACTACCTGTCCTACGCGCCCGGGTATCTCTGCGACGAGCACAACTACTACATCACACCTGCCTATGAAGATGAGGGCTGGTATGTGGAGAAAGCCACCTTTGCCAATGACACTGCGGCCTACAACGGCAACTACCACATCCACAAGGACAACAACCTGACCGAAAGTCAGGATCAGGTCGCGAAGGGCAACGTGGAGATCAGTAAGGTCGTATCCTCCAGTGGGCAGTCCAATGGGCTGGAGTTGGAGGGCGCAGGCTTCACCTTCTATCTTGTGTCCGACTTGTCCAAGGTCGAGCAGTTTGACCAGACCCGCACCGGAAGCTACACACTGCAAAGCATCCTGGATGCCTACATCAACAAGGAATACGACAACGAGCACCCCAAGTGGGATTTTTCCGGTGAGACGCAGGCCGTTGCCAGGACCTACGAGGTCAACGCCGACGAAATGGCCGCCTACAACAAAACGCTGACCGCGGCGGGCGACAACAAGAACGGCAAGGGCGATGGCTGGCAGCCTACGGGGCGTGCCAATGAGTATCAGTTGGCCGAAATCTTCAGCAATGATTCCGGCAATATTCGCGTGCAGGGTCTGCCCTACGGCACCTATCTGGTCGTGGAGACGACCACCCCGCACGATTTGTTCCAGGCAGAGCCGTTCCTGGTCAGCATCAACCCCGAGCAGGACAACAACCCTTGGGGCGCGATGGCCACGCCGAAGGACAGTGTGATGAAAGCATCGGATTCCTATCAGAAATTTGCGGTACTGGATGAGGAGATTGAAGTGTATTTAAAAATCACGAAACTCGATACGGAAACCGGCAAACCGGTCCTGCTGCCAAACACAGCTTTCCAGATCTACTGGCTGGATGACAACGGCAACTATCGGCTGGAAAACGGGAAGCCCAAGCTGGTCACGATGACGGACACGGTAAACGGGCATTTGACCAAGAACGTGGATACCTTCTACACCAACGAGGAAGGTATCCTGACCCTGCCTGAAAAGCTGCCGCTGGGTAAATACCGCATTGTGGAGACTGTCGGCCCGGACGGCTTCTACAACGAATGGGCTGACAGCGGCAACTACTATGTCGATTTCGATATTTCCACGGACCGCATCTACAAGGCCACCGGCGACGACAATGAAAACGGCATGGACACGCTGGTCATTGGTGAGGACTACTGGAATGAGGAAACGCTGGGCAAGCTGACCATCCGTAAGACCGGCAACGCCTTGACAGGAAAGATTGAAACCAACGATTTGATTGACCCCTGGATGACCGGCGAGGCCGATTCCGACTTTGCCTATACGCTGCGCCCGCTGGCCGGTGCGGAATACACCATTACGGCTGCCGAGGACATCTACACGCAGGACCTCCAGCTGGATGCCAACGGCAGCCGCACGCTCTGGTATGCCAAGGGCGACGTGGTGGCAGTTGTTACCACCGGTGACGGCAGTGCAGACACTGCTGTGTTTGCGCCGTCCCGCACCAAGGCAACCTATGATTTTCTGTCGGTCATCCACGACGGCTCGCTCGGCGAGGTCGGTATTACCCTGCCGCTGGGCAGCTACCATGTGGAGGAAACCAAGCCGCCCTATGGGTATGTTGGCACGACGGACAGTTACGACGTGACCTTTGTCTGGGATAGTCAACTGAATGATGTAGTCATGGCAAAGAACATCGCCAAAAATGGAGATGATGTACAGCATTTTGATGTTGTACGCGCATCGGAAGCCTCTGCGGAACTGGCTGAACAGCAGACCCTTGGTTTCTACAATGACCGTGAGCATGCCCGCGTAGGTGTGTACAAGATCAATCAGGAAACCGGCAAATATCTGGCCGGTGCCGTGTTCAACCTGTACACCCGTGATGACATCTACGACGTGGACGGCAACAAGCTGTTCTCTGCCGGTGATTTGATTTCCACCAGCCCCGAGACCGTTGCGGATGGCTACACCTATTTCAACTGCGATGTTCCCATCCGCGGCGAGTGGTACGGCCAGAGTGACCGGCTGGATGCCTCGACCAACAGCGGCAATTACTTTATCCGCGAGCTGCGCGCCCCGCAGGGATACTATCTCAATGACGCAGAAATGGATGTCACCTTCACCTATGACGGCGAGGTTCTGCAGGTAATGGACAGCACCTGCGCCAACAAGTCTACTGAAATGTGGGTGAGTAAGCGAGATTTGACCAACGATGAAGAACTGCCCGGTGCTACACTGATCATCAAGGATACGAAGGACAACATTGTTGACACCTGGGTATCCACCGACACACCGCACCGTGTGACGGGTCTGCATTTTGACGAAGAATACACGTTGACGGAAAAGCGGCCTGCTGATGGCTATGCCGTTGCAGACGATATTGTGTTCCGACTGGAGCGCAAAACGGATGCTGACGGCCACGAACTGGACGAGGCAGACGTCTACTATCTGAAGGATAAAAAGAAGCTCTGGATCATTCCCTGGGAGGAATGGGAGCTGCTGGACGATGCCACGGTAATCATGAAAGATGACATTACCAGGGTACAAATCTCCAAGGTTGACATTGCCACAGGTAAAGAGCTGCCCGGCGCGGAGCTGGTCATCAAGGATACGGACGGCAACACGGTTGCACAGTGGGTTTCCAAGGACAAGCCCCACTATATCGAGAAGCTGCCTGCCGGAGAGTACACGCTGACCGAGATCACCGCCCCCAATGGCTATCGGCTTGCGGAAAGCATTGCCTTTACCGTGCTGCCCACCGGTGAGCTTCATACTGTCGTTATGAAGGATGCACGCATCCCCGAGGAAACACCGCATGAGGACACGCCGAGCAATACGCCGCAGCCGACGCCGGGCAGCACGCCCGAGCCTACCCCTGCACCGGCAAGCACGCCCACGGCAACGCCTGCGCCGATGCCGGTCATTCCCCAAACGGGCGATGTGTTCCCCTTTGCGCTGCTTTCGGCGGCGGTGTTTGGGTCTATCGTCGGCTTCGGTATTTTTGCATACAAGCGCCGCAAATCCAAACTGGATGAGAGCGAGCACTAAAAATCTATGAAACACGTACATGGTATGGGCGACTCTCGCGGGCCGCCCTATTTTTATTGGTGAGTAACATGAAACATATCATCTGTTCGAGCTTCGGCAAAGACAGCAATTCGACAGCGCTGCTGGCCCTAGAGCATGGCGAACCGCTGGACGAACTCATATACACAGAGGTCATGTTCAGCAAGGAGATTTCCGGCGAGCTGCCCGAGCATGCGCGGTTTATCTATGAGACAGCAATTCCGTACTTTGAAAAGCGAGGTATCCCCACAAGGGTTTTGCACGCTGAAAAGACATATCTGGATTGCTTTTACCATGTGGTGAGCCGCGGCAACGCACAGGGAAAGTTTGCGGCGTTTCCGTTGGCGGGGCGCTGTGCAATTCAGCGAGATTGCAAGGTCCCGCCACTGGAAGCCTATAAAAAGAGTTTGCCGCCGGGTACAGTTTCCTATTTAGGGATTGCCGCGGATGAACCGATCAGACTGGAGCGGCTGAAGCCTGACCAGGTATCTCTTATGGCAAAGTACGGCGTGACAGAGCAGGATGCATTTGCCATGTGCAGGCAGGAGGGGCTGCTGTCGCCGCTGTATGAGTACAGCCACCGCGGCGGGTGCTGGTTCTGCCCCAATGCGTCCATGACCGAGCTGCGGCATCTGTACCATGCACATCCTGATTTATGGCAGCTGATGCTGGAATTGCAGGATGCACCGAATAAGGCGACGGAACGCTTCAATCGGAATTTCACATTTGCCGAGCTGGACCTGCGGTTCCGCTTAGAAGGCGAGCAATTGAGCTTTTATGACCAAGAGCTGGAGGTTGAGAGATAATGCCAAATCAAGAAAAGTTTCCCCGTGCATGGGTGTATGCGCGTATTCCCGGTGACTGCGCAGCGACCCGCGCGAGCTACGATGCCTGCTGCAGGCAGGCCGGTGACGACGGCTGCACGGTAGTCGGCGGCAGCATCGATTATAAAGGGAACGGCCCGCTGCGCGATGGGTATCAGAGTATGCTGCGCAGTATCAGAGACGGCAAGGTCAACTGCGTATATGTCAGCCGTATGCGGCAGATCAGCGGCAAGGAGCGGTACCTGTACGCCTTTTTCAAGTGCGCAATGAAGCACTATGTAAAAGTCCGCACACTGGAATACAGCCTGCCGGACCGCTTGCAGCAATACAGGTTGGGAAAAAGAATCGAAGCATACGCCCGACGCACCGGCGCTCCGCTGCCGTGGTGAGGTTGAAATATTATTGCAGAGAAAACGAAGGTGATACCGTATGGTAGAAGAAACGGCCATCCGGGTGCAAATCAACGCAGCCAAGCTTGCCGGGCAGGGCATCTTTGGGATATTGAAGACGGTTGCCAGCATGCTGCAAGCGCGGCAGTATGGGCAGCAATCAATTCAATCACTGAACCGGCAGTCGCAGGCTCTCGCTTCGGTGGAGCTGAACGACAAAACGCTGCCCTATGTCAGGCGGCAGCTCAAGGAATATTCGGTGGACTTTGCCATTACCAAGGACAAGGACACCGGGCAGCTGAACCTGTGGTTCAAGGGGCAGGACGTGGACCGCATCCAGACCGCCATTGAAAACTGCATTGCAGCGCGCGGCAAGGAACGTCCCACCAGTCTGCTGCAGGAGTTGTCCAAACGGGCTATGCAGCGCACGAAGGAGCTGAACCAGCACCGCCCGCCGCCGGCGCAGGAGCGAGGTGAGCGGCTATGAAGGAACAGCGCGCAAAGCAAATTCTGATCTGTCTTGCTGCAAGCCTGGGCTGCTTTTGGCTGGGTAACCGAGCAGGACTTCTCTATGTATCAGCTGCCGGAACAGTTACGCAAAGACTTGCCGCCGCGGTAAATCTTAGCAAAATTGCACTTCATCCCTTGCAGTTATCTTCTGCGCCGATTCCTGTAGGCTGCGGTGTTGGGGCTATTCTGCTGGCGGGTCTTGCTTACCTCTGCATAAAGTACAGCGGCCATCGGCTGGTGCCGCAGAAGGAATACGGCAGTGCCCGCTGGGGCACAGCGGCGGACATTGCTCCATTTCTCCATGAAAAGGCAAGCGAGAATATCCCCCTTACGGCCACAGAGTCCCTGAGCCTTGCCATGAAGATGCCGGTAACAGCGGAGAACAACTACAACCGCAACAAGAACGTCATTGTGTTCGGTCCGTCCGGCTCCGGCAAGAGCTACAGCGTGGCAGGTCCGCAGCTGCTGCAGTTTAACAGCAATTATGTACTCAGTGATCCGAAGGGTGAACTGCTTGACACCTACGGAAATGTCCTGTTATCGCAAGGGTATGATGTAAAAGTGTTCAACCTGAAGGACCGTAACAAGTCCGACCACTACAATCCGTTTGCGTACATCCATGATACGGATGACATTGTGGTTGTTGCCAAGAATCATATCAAAAACATGAAAGAGGATCCACGCCAGAAAAACACAGCCGACCCGATATGGGAAGAAGGCTCTACTTCACTGCTGGAAGCGCTGCTTGCCTATGTATATTTTGAGCAACCACCTGAGATGCACAATATGAACAGCGTGATGGAGCTTTTTGTGCTGATGCAGCATCGTTACGGGCCACAGGGGCGCAGCCAGTTGGACGATATATTCGAAGATCTGGCTATGGAAAAGCCTGCGTCATTCGCAGCGCGCCAATATGGACTGTACCATATGGCACCGGACAAAACCGCACAGAGTATTGATGTATCTCTCGGTATGCGTATGAGTGCGTTCAATATTCCCTCTATTATGAAAATCTGCGAGGATGACACAATCCATTTGGAAGAGTTGGCCAGCGACAAAAAGGTGGCGCTGTTCGTTGTCACACCAGACACCACCACAGCCTATAACTTTCTGGCAGCGGTCATGTTCCAGCAATGCTTTCAGATTCTTGTGCATACCGCAGACAATCGTGAAGATCATTGCCTGCCGCGCCATGTGCGGTTTCTCTTAGATGAGTTTCCGAACATCGGCATGATTCCGGACTTCCAGATTCTGATCAGCACCATCCGCAGCCGAAATATCGGATGTACCCTGATTTACCAGTCAATCGCACAGCTGAAATCTCAGTACGGTGATGACTGGGGCACGATTCTGGAAAACTGTGATTCAGAGCTTGTGCTGGGTGGCGGCAATAATCCGGAGTCGCTGGAGTTCTTCGGTAAACAGCTGGGCAAACGGACCATCGAGGTGCTGAACACCACAGAGAACCTCGGCGCACAGGGCTCCTTTTCCAAGAACTATCAGGTGGCCAGCCGTGATCTGATGACACCGGAAGAAATACGCACCATGCCGCGAAATCGTTGCTTATTGATGATTTCCGGTGTTGTGCCATTTTACTCTTACAAGTTTGATCTTAAAAAGCACCCTAATTACGCATTGGTAGAAAAAGAGGGGCATCGTCCCTTCGACTACGAGAGGCGCGCAGAAAATAGCTTTGCAGCCTTTATGAAAAATGTGCAGGAAATCAACAACATCGAACTCGACGATGACGGGTCTGACACATAAACAGAAAGAAGGAAACCTATATGGAAATGGTATCTACAATCACTTCTCTTATCACGAATGTTGTCAATTTTGCAGGTGGCCTGTTGCTGCTGTTTGGCGCGGTGACGCTGGGCACGAACCTCAAGGACCACAACGGCCCCGGCATCAGCAGCGGTGCCTGGTCGATTGCTGGCGGTGTTCTGATTATTGCCGTTGCCACCTACTTTGGCACACTGACGGTCAGCTGATGGGAGGTATGCGCTATTTTTGAGGATACGATACGAAGCCAACTGGCAGGTATTTCGGCCACCGTAAATGCTATGGGGCAGAACTCCGGTCTGCTGAGCAGTCTGACCGATTGGAACAGCACCTTGGCCGGTTATGCAGATTCTATCAGCTCCGGCGTAGTCATGCCGATTGCACTTACCGTTCTGGCACTTTTTATGGTTTTAGAGCTGTACAATTTCACCCAGACCATAGCCATGAACGGCGGCAGCACAGCTTTTACAATTCAGCAGGTGGCGCTGGTCATGCTGAAAATCACGCTTTGCCGCTGGGCTGTTCTACACTCCACGGAAATTCTAAATGCGATGTTTGAGGTAGCGGCTACGGTGACAAACGGCATAGCCGGTTATGTGGGCAGCGGACAGGTCAACACCGAGGTCGACATCGAAAATGCAATCAGCGCACTGCCGGGCGGCATCGGTAATATGCCTGTGGCCATGGAGCTTATGGTCGTAAGCTGGATGCTGCGTCTTGTCAACATTGTGATCAATACCATCGTTGCGGCCCGCTTCATTGAGCTGTACGTTTATAATGCCCTGGCTTCCCTGCCAATTGCCACGCTCTGCTATCGGGAGCTACATGGTATTGCTGTAAACTTTCTGAAAAACTACATAGCGGTGGCGCTGCAAGGGGCCGTTCTCTATCTTGTCATCGGCTTTTACCCTGCCCTGACAGCTTCATTGGGCAGTGGCGGTGACATTACCGAGCAGGCCTGGGCCATGCTGGGCAAATCCGTTATTCTGCTGGTGGCCGTGTTTATGAGTGGACGATTCACCAAAGCCATCACCAGCGCCATTTAATGGAGGAGTTCACCTATGCTCTCAACAAAAACCAATCTGGAAATCACGGAATATCATGAGAAATTCTTTCTCGGGCTTTCACTGCGGCAGCTGGCCTGCTTTGGTGTCGCTGCCGTGCTGGCCATAGCGACCTGCTTCGTTTGTCTGCAATGGCTTCAGATTGATATTCAGCTGGTTTCCTACATCGTAATGGTAGAAGTCCTCCCCTTTCTCGGGTTGGGCTTTATCAGCCATAACGGGTATCCGTTTGAAAAGCTTGTAAAAATCTACTGGGCATGGTACTGCGGCCCCGCCGAGGTCGCGGTCTGCCCCCGTCAGGAGAAAAATTATGTTTTTACCAAAAAAGCACGCCGACTTGCCCATCGAACCGAGTGTGTTGGAGTCTTTGCGCGCACAGGAGAAATCGTTAAAACGAGAAAAAAAGAAAGCCGCCAAAGAACGGCGGCAGCACGCAAAGCAGTTAAAGAAAGACGAAAAGCATGCAAAAAAGCGCATTACCGCACGCAAAGTGCCACAGAAAGCCAGTGACTGCCTGCAATACCTGAGTATGTCGCAGGATGGCATCTGCGAGGTGGAGCCGGGACTTTTCTCGATGACGATGGCTTTCACCGATGTGAACTTCCAGATTGCCATGTTGGAAGAACAAAAGAACATTTTTACGAAATACAGCGAGTTTTTGAACTACTTCGATCCTTCGCTGCATCTGGAAATCAACCTTGTCACCCGCAGCATGGACGAGGAGCAGTTTCGCCGCGACACCTTCCTGCCGCTGCGTGGAAATGACCGTGACCGCTACGCCGAGGAGATGAACCAAGTTGTGGCGGAAAAAGCCCTGCGCGGTCAGAACGGCCTGATTCGTGAGAAGTATGTCACCTTCAGCCTGCACGCCGAAAATTACCGGCAGGCTAAGGAGCAGCTGGAGAACCGTGCTGCAGATATTGCCGATCACTTCAAACGTATGGGCAGCAGTACACGCATCTTGTCCGGCATTGAGCGCCTGAGCCTGTTACAAGGTATCATGCGGCCTAATGAGGAAATGAGCTTTTCCTATGACTGGCTGCTGGCTGAGGATGACCTTACTACGAAGGATTTTATTTCACCCAGCTCTTACAACTGGCACCCGGAGCATGACGACTCGCGCGCCGTTTACCGTGACCGCTATCAGTTTGGCGATAAAATCGGCAAGACAATGTATCTGCGGGGCATAGCACCGGAAATGAAGAACGGTTTGTTCTCTATGCTATCGGAGCTTCCGTTTGACCACGTCATCACAATGCATGTTGACGCTATGGACCAGGCAGAAGCTGTCCAGGAAATTGAGAAATAGCTTGCCTATATGCACAAGGAAGAATACGATGCCATTGCCAAAGCACGCGAGCGAAATATGCCTGCCAGCATAGCTGTGAGCTATGATCTGAAATCCAAAATGCACCACACAGAACAGATGATGGATGACATTACAACCAAAAACCAAAAAATCTTCAAAGTCTGCATCCTCATTCACACCTATGGCGATTCCAATGCGCAGTTGGACGAGCGCGTGCGGCGTATTTGCAGCACAGTACAGCAGCAGACCTGCCGCTTTGACAGCATTTTGTATGAGCAGCGCAATGCCATGAACAGTATGCTGCCGCTTGGCAAGAAATGGCTCGGGTTGGAGCGTACGCTGGAAACCGTCAGCACGGCCATCTATGTTCCGTTCACCACACAGGAACTGTTCCAGCCGGGCGGACTGTACGAGGGCATCAACGCCCGCAGTAAGAATCTGATACTGTGTAACCGCAAGCTGCTGCCCGCCCCTGCCGGTATGGTGCTGGGCATGACCGGCTACGGCAAGTCTTTTTCTGTAATGCAGATGGTCACCAATATCATGCTTCGCTGGCCAGATGATGATATTGTTCTCATCGACCCAGAACAGGAGTACACGCATCTCGTTACAGCCATGGGTGGCGTAGTGATTGACATTTCCGCGTCCAGCCCCTCTCATATCAATCCCATGGACATCACGGAAGATTACGGCGACGATGAGGACCCCATCCGACTGAAAAGCCAGTTTTTACAGAATTTTTGTCAGCTCATTCTACACAGCTCCGAATTGTCGCCGCAGGAGCGAACCTTTATTGATGTAGCTGCCGGCCTGACCTATCAGCGCTATATGGCAAATCCCAAGCGCGAGGAAATGCCAACGCTGCACGACTTTTATAGAAATCTTGCGCTGCAGGGAGAGGAAGTCAAGCCACTGCTTACGGCGTTGAAGCTATATGTAAGTGGCTCCATGGACCTGTTTGCCCACCAGACCAATGTGAACGTGCAGAATCATTGCATCTGCTTTAATACGGTCAAGCTGGGCAAGTCGATGCAGTCTATCGGCATGCTGACAGTGCTGGATCAGGTTTGGAACCGCATCACTCGGAACCGCGTGTTGGGTCGCCGCACATGGGTGTTTACCGACGAGTTCCAGCAGTTGCTGGGCAACAAGGACTGCACGGACTTTTACTTTCAGCTGTCCAGCCGCGCCCGCAAGTGGGGCGCGATTTTGACCTCCATCACCCAGCACGTGCGTTCGGTTCTGGACAACGAGGACGCGCGCCGAATGCTTTCCGACTGCGGATATATCAAGCTGCTGAACCAGTCTCCCGACGATGCCAACGATCTGGCGCGGCTGCTGCACATTTCCAACGAGGAAAAGCGGTACATCGAGAATGCAGAGGTAGGCAGCGGACTGCTGATCGTGTCTAAGACGGTGGTGCCCTTCAACAACGATTTTCCGAAGGATACCGAGCTGTTCAGGCTGATGGATACATCTCCTAATCGAAAGTCTTAATGCGTTATGCTTACACCAGCACATCTCTAAAAACAACCTCACGGAGTCTGCCATGTCAGAACTATTCACGCAAAATTATAGCGACAAACCTTTATTCCATACCGATACCGACATATCGGAAAGCCTGCACAATCAGGTAGATGAAGCATCAAACGGCGAGGAACTGCTGGATAATACTGAAAAGCAAGCCGAATCACTGCTATCAAATGACGATTATGTAAGTGAAACGAAAGACGCCATTTCAGACGATAGCGATGATGTAGCAGAAAGCTTATCATCTCCCGCCGAAGGCAACCGGAAATATATCACTGGTACCAACACGCCCCGGGCCAGCCGCAGCAATGCCTACTACGAACTGCTGTGCAATCAGCAGACAAACGGCTACCGCTCCCCTGCCATGCGCGGCACAGCAGCCGCAGCGCACGGCATCACGAGTGCAAGCGGGCTGGTCAGCTATCAAGAGGACTTTGCCACCGATGCCGCGCAGGATCTCGGTGTGCACGGCGCGGCGGCGGAACTGATTATGCAGGAGACGTTTCTCGGAACTGCTGCGGAGGACGTCGGCATACTGGGCGGCTACGCCGTGAAGGGCATCAAGGATGTGCAGGACGGCACGCGCACCGCCGAGGAGGTCCTACACACAGGCGGCGACGTGCTGCGGATGGAGTTGGGAAGCTCTGCGGTACAAATCGGCTCTGCCGGTGCACGTACCGCTCTGCACTATGCAGAGACCTTCTCGACCAGTGCGGATGATTTTGCTGACCGTGCGCCGGGTATTATCAGTAATACAGGTTTTCAGGCCGGTCATAGCGTTATCAAGGTTGCACGGTTCTTTGCCCATCCTGTCAAAGCGCTTACTTCTGTCGGCAGGACGGCGCTTATTTGTGGCGCAATCGTTCTATTGTTGCTGATTATTGGGCTGCTAGGCCAAATGGGCGGTGCTACAACGACCAGTGTGCTGTGTGCTGACAGGCCGGAGGATATTCAGCAGCTTGTCGAAAGCATCAATACATACCGCAATGAAGCTGCCACTGATGAGCTTCGCAGGGCCTTTCGCAACGATGTTGACCCCAACGGCAACCCCTATGGCTACGACACGCTGACCGGCCAGCGCAGCAACAATATGCAGCATGGCGTCACATGGAGCTACGCCAACGGCATCTACAATGACACTGCGGAGATCATCTCGATGGCCGCGGTCTACTATCAGCAGGATTGGCCCAGTTCACAAGAGCTTTCGGCTTTTACGGACGACGTACCTTTTACCCAATATTGCCGCGCCCTGACAGCCTACGGCATGGAAATCACCGCACGCGAGTCCGCACCTTACTCCTGCATCAGCTATGGCGGTTGCGTCAATGGCTACCGCAGCGATGGCGAGACCGTGACCATCACAGAGTACCGATGCGAAACGCACACCTGTGCCCAAGGCAACGAAGAATGCGGGCACTACCACAACGGAATATGGGAATGGAGTGACGACCACGCGGAAGGCAGCAGCCGCCCCGAATGGATCGAAGACGGCACACACGATGTGACCGTCTTTTTTCCTGTCATTTTCCCGGATGGGGGCACCCAGTCAGAGTTATGTGCCCTTCCGGATAACTACACCCAAGTTGTCGACGGCAAAATTGCCGCAGAGGACTGCACCGGCAGCATCGTGTTGGATGAAAGCGCGAATCTCTACAAGGGCGAGCTGAACGATTGGTTCTATGCTCCGAACGAGCGCACCGCCACCTTTACAGTGGAGACCACCGACGGCGACGAAACTATGACGCAGGACTATACCGTGACCTTTGCCAACGCAACCGCTATCCCATGGTGTCCCGGAGAACTGCACGACGGCCAGTACGGCCACTATGACCTGAACTGCACAATTTACCTGACCGGCTATGACCGCTATGCCGACCCGGAAACCGAAGTCCCCAATGGTGCGGACGGCGGCACGGGCAACCTGGAAGCACTGGCCGCAAGCAGTAACGACGGCACGCTGACACGTACCGTCATCAAGCAGGACCAGTACGGCAATGCGTATGCGGGCAATGCGGTCACTGCCCGCTTTACGAAAACTGTAACGCTGCCGCCCGGTGCGGCGGGCTTCAAGGGCTGGTACGAGAACGGCGCGGACACTTATGGCAACGTGGAATGGGCATCCCTGCTGTATCGTATGGACTGGGAGGCGCTTTACGGCGTTGCGGACGGTATCAAGTGCCGTTCGGTAGGCTCCGCTTTGACTGCTGACGAGCTGCAGGCATTGCTGGCCGGACTGAACATTGACCCCGACACTGCGCGCGGGCAGGTCGTAGCCTTTGCCATTAGCTGCCAAGGTCATTTTGTGTACGGGCAGCCCTCGTCGCTGCGCGGCGGCCCCGGCAATGCCAGCGTCGGGATGAATTTGGACTGTTCCAGCTTTGTGCAGTACTGCTACTGGGCACAGGGCTTGCCGTTCTCAGCCGGTAATACAGCCGCCTATGGGCGCACCGGTGACTTGCGGGCAATCTCTTCTGCCGAGGTCCAGCCGGGCGATTTGCGGGTCGTCTATGCCGCTGGCGGAGAGCAAGGCCATGTGCAGATGGCGCTCGGCGGCGGTGCGTGGATTGAATGCTGTTATGGCTACGGCGTCTGCGTAAACATGTCCAACGCATGGATGGAGAGCCGCGGCTGCCATTACTTTACCTATGCCGGATTTTAAGGAGGCTTTTATGAAAAGAGTTCTGGCGCTTTCGCTTTTTGTACCGTTTGTTATGACGCTGGCACCGCCCTGCCATGCGGCGGGAAACGGAGAGGTGACGGTATCCTTAGTAGATATTCCCGCGGAGCTGCAGGAACGTTCCGTGCTGATTACGCTGGGCAGCGGCCCCAGCGACACGGACGCTGTTCTTGTAACGCTGAACGACTTGAACCAGTATAGCCAGACTGTGGCACTGCCGGAGGGCACCTATTACTGCAATGCCGCTGTTCAATACGACGCCCTAAACGATTGGCCGCTGCGAGAGGTTGACGGCACCACCTTTTTGCAGGTCGAGGCTGGTGGTCAGTATGAGCTGCAATATGAGTTTGCAGGTGAGAGTTGGTTCACGGAAGTAACCGGGCAGACACGCTATTATACGCCGCTGCCGCTGCGCCAACCGCCTGCTGATTATCTGCCTGAGGCTGCCCAGATCAGTGCGTACCTGACAGCACCCGCTGGCTTTTCTCAACACTGTATCGCCTACCTGCAGAACCTGTACAGCGGTACAGTATACGCGCTGGATGTATACGAATCCAACCAACTGGCCGCCGTTTGCACGGAGGCTGAAAGTGGGGTGTATGCGTTTCTGTCTGCCCGCGTTGTGGGCGATGCAGCGGAGCGCTACCAGTTCGAGTGTGAGAAAATTGAGTTGAATAGCGATGACGGCGCAAGCTTTCACCTGACAGTAACGGACATGAAAAATCCAGATGCCGAGTTGTGCACGCCCAGCCGTGATGAGAACACTGCTGTACAGCGCGCGGCAGCCTATAATGCACCAGCTGCCGCTGTGCCGTCTGCGACACAGACACCGGAGCCGACTTCTTCTCAACCTGTCCAGCAGAGCAAAAAGCCGGCAAATCCGTTCTGGAATGTGCTGGACTTTTTGCCCATCGTTTTTATCGGAGCCGGGCTGTTCTGGTTTCGCCAGAAGAACCGCCGGGGCGGCCCGAAGGGGTAACGTGAGCGAAAGCGAACGTTAGCAAGCATTGCATCTGTAAAACAGATGCACATTTAGGGACACCCTAAAACCCGTTTGAGTACAGATTTTCAAAAGAGTACTTTGAAAATCAAGAGGATATTATATGGACAAACGTGAACGACCAATTTATAAAGGCATCTTTTTTTCTGAGCAAGAATGGCAACAGGTAGCAACAAAGATGGCAGAAAGTGATATGCCTAATTTTTCGGCTTTTTGTCGGGAAATGCTGCTTACCGGTAAAGTCAAGCATTATGATTTTTCTGTTATAAAAGAAATCTCATCTAACTTGAGTCATATCTCAGGTAACATTAACCATGTGGCTAAGCGTTGCAACACGAATCAATCTGTTACCACCAATGATGTTGAGCAGTTGCGACGTGAATATTTACAGCTGAAATCGCTCTATCAGGAACGATTGGTGAAAGCTCTGCGAAAACTAGTCTAATATGTATGCAGCGAAATATTATGCAAACCCCAATCATGTCTTTCGTAAGCGGGCGTGCGAGAATCGCTATTTGTTTTTCTCTGTTATTGACGACTTTCACCCAGCTCTGAGTGGCAATCTTCACCTGTTTCTAACATAGAAGGAATCTACTATGGCTATCACCAAAATTCATGCGATAAAAGTTCGGCTTGGCGATGCAATCAACTACATAGAAAACCCGGACAAAACCGATGGGCAGGAATTGATTTCAGGTTACAATACCGCCCCACAGACTGCAGTGCTTGATTTTTCCGTTACTGCAGCAATGGCACGCAAAGCTCGAAATACAAGTGCGAAAAAGCAAGGAAATCTTGCCTACCACATGATTCAATCCTTTTCCCCGGACGATGCTGTCACGCCGGAGCGAGCCCATGAGCTGGGCCGCAAGCTTGCAATGGAATTTACCGATGGAAAATTCGAGTTTGCCGTTGCTACCCATATCAATAAAGATTCTATACATATACTCAATGATGCCGCTTTCTAGCGAGCCATATGTTAGAATGGATGCACCACTCGCCAATGCGTCCGCCGCCTTCGTAGAGAGTGAATACCGTGAAAGGTTGATGTCCTTTTCCTCAAATCCCTCTACAATAACAGTTATGTCGCTTTCTTCCATGCGCTTTTGAACCTGCGTGTACGGCACAGAACCCATATATTTGACATTTTGATTGTCCTTAAATACAGAATAGACCTGCTCGTCCTTTTCGTTGGAATAAACCTCCAGCATATATTCTGGATTGATTTTCCCAAGGGCGTAGCCAATATCGTTCAGGGAGTTGTTGCGTCCCATACCGATATTTCCGAAGTAAGTAATAACCGGGCAATCTTTGTTAATCACGCTGAACGGTTTACGCTGAACCGTAGAAGTCAAATAAACCGTTTCGCCGTCCAGTCCAAATTCCGAATTATACTTATCCCGAATCTTGTCGCTGATGTAAATCGCACTACCCGGCCAAGTCAGAACCTTGTCAATCAACTTCTTGTAGGTTGATTTATAAAGGTGATAGATTGGATTCAGCGTCTTTTCCACATTGAAATAATAGTCATCGCCAATGCAGGAGACAATTGGCACGTTATATCTCTTGGCGACATACATTGCAATCTGCGGGATAAAATAGTCATCCGAAAAAGCCAGAAACACGCATTCTGGTTTGAAGTCATCTAGCCAATTATTTAGCTTCTCCGTGCACCAGAATCTCTTACGCCAGAGGATTCCCCTGAGCAAATGCGTAAGAGGCGTATGCTTTCCACCGAACTTGTAGACAGCTTCTGCTTTTGCATTTCCGAGTTCCAAATCATTGTCTTTCCACTCGGTGTCAAGATCATCATAATGATAAATTACGCCAGTATCGACTTTCTTCCCCATCCACCGCTGCAACACACGGTGATCCGTAATTTGGAAAAGCGTTTTGCAATGCCCCTTGCACGGCTTCTTTGTATTGGAGAATATCTGTGCAATATTCTCTTTTTCCCAATAGTGAAAGTACGCATCAAAAGCGCGTGACGTTGATTTTGTGTTATAAGGAACCGTTCCTACGATCAGCACTCTCGGATGCATATCGTTTCTCCTTTGAACTTTTATCGAATACTTAATACTTTCTTGAGTACGACATTTTGATTGAGCAGACGGATAACCACTGCACATAACCCTATTGTCAGGGCGAAGTTTCCGGCAGTCAGTAAATACCCTTCAATACTGCTAAATTGGATTGCAACACTGCTTTTGAAGATATTGAGAAGCAGTCCGTGCATCATGTAAATTTCCAAGCTTCTCTGCTTTTTCCATACACTACCTCTTCCTTAGTCTTTCGATGATTTCTGCGTCAACATTTATGTCAAACTTTCTTGCGATAAGTTTCTCTGCCTTTTTTAGTTCTTCGTAATCTATAGTCGTTAATGTTTTGGGGCTGCTCATTCCTTTCTCCCACCTAATATAATGTAGATACGGCTTTACGTTATTGGCATAGGGAGAATTCATAACTAATGTTTGGAAGAAGCATTCGTCCGGACATAGTGAATGTTTAAATAATTTTATATATTCCGGATAATTCTCCAGAAAGTTATATATCCATTTCACCATTGCATCATTTAAGCACCACCACGACGACCCAAAATAATACTGAACATTACCAGGTGCTGCTCTTCTTACTAAGGAAAATGTATGATTCCATCCTCCTGTACCATACACCAGAATGTTCTTCAAAATCTTCTGCCATTTTTTTCTTCCGACAACTATTCTAGGAAAGTAAATATCATTACAGCTACAATCTGCTGGGGTTTCTTTTAGACAGCGGCCTGGCAACCTATG